>Ga0209023_10005444_pt1 | contig 13920 bp, 11 predicted proteins | sample LakOneMetagenome_FD_187468 | JGI IMG/M metagenome (GOLD analysis project Ga0209023, IMG submission 187468) | Freshwater and sediment microbial communities from Lake Erie, Canada (SPAdes) (version 2) | ecosystem: Environmental > Aquatic > Freshwater > Lentic | place: Lake Erie, Canada...
GCACCGCTTCCTCGCCGAGCGCATCTTCGCCGCGGAGATGGCCGGCATCGCGAAGAAGCGGATCGTGGTCGATCCGGGTTTCGGCTTCGGCAAGAACCTGCAGCACAACCTGCAATTGCTGGCGCAGTTGCGGCGCTTCACCGAACTCGGCGTGCCGGTTCTGGCCGGGCTTTCGCGCAAGCGCACCATCGCCGAGTTGACCGGCCGCGACGATCCGCGCGAACGGGTCTTCGGTTCGGTCGCCGCGCACCTGATCGCCGCGCAGAACGGCGCGACGATCCTGCGGGCGCACGACGTGGCCGCGACCGTGGATGCGCTCAAGGTCTGGAGCGCGGTCGCCGCCGTGCCCCCGCCGCGCAGCGAGGCGAAGCCGGCGATCCGCTGGCCTGGCGAGGATTGACTGGCCGTTCCAGCCGTCCTGCCGCGTAGCTTCGACCAGGCACCCATCAGGGGACAACCATGCGGACCGTGTCCTTGATCGCGATCGCGATGCTGGCCGCTTGCGGAAAAACGGCCGCGCCGCAGGTGGCGACAGCAGCGGCCGTCGTTGCGGACGTTCCGAAGGGAGATCCGGTCGAAGGAGCGCGCATCGCGAGGCGCGTCGGCTGCGATGGTTGCCACGATGAAGGCGGCAAGGGCGGTGGTTTCGACATCAAGACGCCCGAGGGCGACCGCCTGGTCGCGCCGAATCTTACCCAGCGCCGCGCGCTGTACGACGATGCCGGCCTCGTTGCATTGCTGCACGAAGGCAAGACTCATGACGGGCATCGCCCGGTGGGAATGCCGATCTTCATGTTCCAGCACCTCAGCGATGCCGAGGTGCGCGACATCATCGCGTGGCTACGCGGGCTACCGGTCGTCGAGAACCCGGGGTTGGCGAAATCCGCGCTCACTGCCGCGACAGTGAAACAACTGCAGGAGGGTACGTATCCGTTCGACGACGACATTCCCGACCCCGGCAACCAGCCACCGGCCACGCGCCCCGTCGAACCGCTGGCGCTGGGCCGGCACATCGCGATGACTTCCTGCGGCGAATGCCACGGACGCGACCTCAACGGATGGGGGCCGGACGACCCGGCGCCATCGCTGATCGTGGCCAAGGCCTATACGCCGGAGAAATTCACGCGCCTGATGAGAACCGGCGAAATCGCGTCCGGCGGCGAATCGAAGACGGGGATGATGAGCGGGATCGCAAAGTATCGCTTCGCATCCACGCTGACCGATGGCGAAATCGCGGCACTGAAGCTCTACCTCGATTCGCGCTGAAGGCGCCGGGCGCGGTTGCGGCCGCTTTCCGGCACACTGTGGCCTCCTGCCATTCGCCCGGGGATCGACATGCAGACGTGGCTGCGCCGCAAGGACATCGACCTGGTCACGGTCCACGAGGAAGGGCGCAGGCTGGTTCCCACCCTGGGCTGGCCGCACCTGGTCGCGCTCGGCATCGGCGCCATCGTCGGCACCGGCATCTATACCTTGATCGGCGTCGCCGCGAACCTCGCCGGCCCCGCGGTGCTGGTCTCGTTCCTCGTCGCCGGCATCGTCTGCGCCTGCGCCGCGCTGGCGTACGCGGAAATGGCGACGCTGATGCCGGCGGCGGGCAGCGCCTACACCTACAGCTACACCGTGCTCGGCGAAACCATTGCCTGGGTCGTCGGCTGGAGCCTGATCCTCGAATACACGCTGGTGGTCAGCACCGTCGCGGTCGGGTGGTCCGGTTATGCGGTCGGTTTCCTCAAGGGCCTCGGCCTCGATCTTCCAACGGCATTGACCGTGGGCCCGCACGCGGGCGGGCTGATCAATCTCCCGGCGATCTTCATCACCTGGGTCGTCGCCGGTGCGCTGATCGCCGGCACCCGCGAGAGCGCGACGGTGAATGCGTTCCTGGTCGTGTTCAAGCTGCTCGCGCTCGCGGTGTTCGTCGCGATCGCGTTGCCTGCGTTCGATGCCTCGAACCTGCAGCCGTTCATGCCCTACGGCTTCACCGAAAGCCTCGGTGCGGACGGCAGGAAATACGGCGTGATGGCGGCGGCGGCGATCATCTTCTTCGCCTTCTACGGTTTCGACGCGATTTCCACCGCGGCCGAGGAAACGAAGGATCCCGGCCGCAACCTCAGCATCGGCATCGTCGGTTCGATGGTCGGCTGCACCCTGATCTACATGATCGTCGCGCTGGCCGCGGTCGGCGCGATGCACTACGGCGTGTTCGGGCAGAGCCCGGAACCGCTGGCGCTGATCATGCGCGAGCTCGGCCACGGCGCGGCGGCGAAGATCGTCGCGGCGGCGGCGGTCATCGCGTTGCCGACCGTGCTGCTCGCGTTCTTCTACGGCCAGAGCCGCATCTTCTTCGTGATGTCGCGCGACGGCCTGCTGCCGCGCGGCCTGTCGAAGGTCGGGAAGCGCGGCACGCCGGTCGCGATCACCGTGTTCACCGCAATCGTGACCTCGGCCCTGGCCGGGGTCGCGCGCCTGGACGAAATCGCCGCGCTCGCCAACGCGGGCACGCTGATCGCCTTCGTCGCGGTCGCCACCTGCCTGCTGGTGCTGCGCAAGCGCGACCCGAACCGCGCGCGCGTGTTCCGCACGCCGCTGGCATGGATCGTCGGTCCGGTCGCGATCCTCGGCTGCATCTACCTGTTCATGAGCCTGCCGACGCGGACGCAGCTGTGGTGCCTGCTGTGGAACGCGTTCGGCATCCTCGTGTACCTGCTGTACGCGCGGCGCAACAGCCTGCTTGGGCGGGGCCACGACTCCTGATCGCGGCATCGTGAGCATCGACGCCCGCCCATCCGTCATCGCGGTGATGGGCCCGACCGCGTCGGGCAAGAGCGCGTTCGCGCTGGAACTGGCCGAACGCCTCGACGGCGAAATCGCCAGCGTCGATTCGGCGCTGGTGTATCGCGCGCTGGACATCGGCGCGGCCAAGCCCACGCGCGAGGAGCAATCGCGCGTTCCGCATCACCTGGTCGACCTGCGCGACCCGTGGCAGCCGTATTCGGCCGCGGAATTCGCCGAGGACGGACGCAGCGCCATCGCCGCGATCCTTGCGCGCGGAAAACTGCCGATCCTCGCCGGCGGCACCGGCCTGTATTTCCGCGCATTGCTGCACGGCCTCGCCGACATGCCGGAAGCCGATGAAGCGGTGCGTGCGGAAATCGCCGTGGAAGCTCGTGAACGGGGATGGCCCGCGCTGCATGCGGAACTCGCGGAAGTCGATCCAGAAGCGGCCTCGCGCATCCATGCCACCGATGCGCAACGCATCCAGCGCGCGCTGGAAGTGTTCCGGCTCACGTCGAAGCCGATCAGCGCGTGGCAACGCGAGGCGCATGGCGAGCGCCTGCCGGCGAAGGTGCTGAAGCTCGTCCTCGCGCCGCGTGATCGCGCGACGCTGCACGCACGCATCGAAGCGCGCTTCGATGCGATGCTCGCCGCCGGCTTCCTCGACGAAGTGCGTGCATTGCGCGCGATGCCGGAATTGCAGTCGCATCCACGGCCGCTGGATTTGCCGGCCTTGCGTGCGGTGGGTTATCGGCAGGCCTGGGAATACCTCGATGCTGTTCCCTCTCCCGGCGCTTCGCGCCACCCTCTCCCACAAGGGGAGAGGGGAAAAACATTCGATGAATTTCGAAATCGCGCGATCTTCGCCACCCGGCAGCTGGCCAAGCGCCAATTCACCTGGCTGCGCGGCGAATTCGATGCCCTGTGGTTCGATCCTGCGACGCAGCGCACGCAACTCGATGCCGCGGTGTCGGCTTTCCTCGGCACTTCACGCGGGCTGGTCGGGTAAGATCGGGACGTCGCCGCCGCGGGGAGTGCGGGTCGGGCGATGCGGAGCCGGCAACGACCGGACCGGAACAACAAGAATCCATTTGGGGAAAGCCATGTCCAAGGGCCAGTCTTTGCAGGATCCGTTCCTGAACGCGCTACGCCGCGAACGCGTGCCGGTGTCGATCTACCTCGTCAACGGCATCAAGCTGCAGGGCACCATCGAATCCTTCGACCAGTTCGTGGTCCTGCTGCGCAACACGGTCAGCCAGATGGTCTACAAGCACGCCATCTCCACCGTCGTCCCGGCGCGCAACGTCCGCGTCGGCGCCACCCCGGGCTCCGCAACGGACGATTCCGACCCGGGCGGCGACGAAACCGAATGACGGCTTGGTTTCGGGGGCGATCGCCCATAAGTCGTCCCGATGCCGACCCAATTGTTCGAACGCTCCCGCAAGGGCGAAACCGCCCTGCTGATCCAGCCGCATGCCGGCGGCAAGCCCGATGAGGGCGTGGTCGAGGAATTCGCCGACCTCGCGCGTTCGGCCGGGGCCACGGTCGCGCACCTGCTGCACGCGCGCATCGACCGCCCGAACCCGGCGACGCTGATCGGCAGCGGCAAGCTGGAAGAAGTCAAAACCGCCTGCGACGCGACCGGCGCCGACCTGGTGCTGGTCAACCACCAGCTCAACCCGGGACAGGAACGCAATCTCGAGAAGGCGCTCGAACGTCGCGTGGTCGATCGCACCGGCCTGATCCTCGACATCTTTTCGCAGCGCGCGCGCAGCGCCGAAGGCAAGTTGCAGGTGGAACTCGCGCAGCTCAAGCACATGGCCACGCGCCTGGTGCGCGGCTGGACCCACCTCGAGCGCCAGCGCGGCGGTTCCATCGGCCTGCGCGGCCCCGGCGAAACCCAGCTCGAAACCGACCGCCGCCTGCTGCAGAAGCGGGTGGACATGCTGCAGAAGCGGCTGGAGAAGGTCGAAGTGCAGCGCACGCAGATGCGCCGTGCGCGGGTGCGCAGCGAAATGCCGCGGGTCGCGCTGGTCGGCTACACCAATGCCGGCAAGTCCACGCTGTTCAACGCGCTGACCGGTGCCGATGCCTACGCCGCGGACCAATTGTTCGCCACGCTAGATCCGACCGTGCGCCGGATCGAACTTCCCGGTGGCGGCGTGGTGCTGGCCGATACCGTCGGCTTCGTCCGCGACCTGCCGCACGAACTGGTCGCCGCGTTCCGTTCCACCCTGAGCGAGGCGCGCGAGGCCGACTTGTTGCTGCACGTGGTCGATGCCGCCGATCCGTTGCGCGCCGAGCGCATCGCCCAGGTCGACGAGGTGCTGCGCGAGATCGACGCTGGGGACATCCCGCAATTGCGCGTGTTCAACAAGATCGACCGGATCGAGGGCGCGACGCCGCGCATCGACCGCGACGGCGATGCGAGCCATGGCGCGGTGTGGATGTGCGCGCGCGATGGCGACGGCCTCGACCTGCTGCGCGAGGCGCTGGGCGAACGCCTCGGCCTGCGCCGCGTCAGCGGCGAGGTGCTGCTTCCCACCGATGCCGGCCGCCTGCGCGCGCGCCTGCACGCGCTGGAGGCGGTGCGCGGTGAATCCCACGACGACGAGGGCTGGCGCCTGCACGTCGACCTCGCGCTGGCCGATGCCGCGCGCCTCGCGGCGCAGGCCGACGGCGCGCCGATTCGGGCGCTGTTGCCTGGAATCGAAGCCGAGTAGGGCGGGTCTCGACCCACCTTCGTCGGCTTTTCGCAATCACGTAGAATCCACGCATCGGCGACGGAGCACGCATGGCCTGGAACACACCCGGTGGCAACGATGGCGAAAAGCCCGGAAACGACTGGCTTTCGCGCCTGTTGCGCCCGCTGCGCGGCATCGCCGGCGAAGGCGGACAACTGCGCTGGATCGGCATCGCGCTGGTCGTGCTGCTGGCGCTCGACAGCTTCGTGCTGGTGACCGAACAGCAGCGCGGCGTGGTGCTGCGCTTCGGCCGGGTCGCGCGGGTGATGCAGCCCGGCCCGCACCTCAAGCTGCCATGGCCGCTGGAGCACGTGGTCAAGGTCGACGCGACCAGCATCAAGACCTTCAGCGACAACGTGCCGGTGCTGACCCGCGACGAGAACATCGTCAGCGTCGAGATCAACGTGCAATATCGCGTCGCCGACCCGGTGCTGTTCCTGTTCGGAACCCGCGACGCCAACGACGTGCTGAAGGAGGCGACCCTGAGCGCCGTGCGCGAGCAGGTCGGCCGTTCCGACCTCGATACCGTGCTCAGCGCGCGCAGTGCGCTGGCGGTGTCGTCCAAGCAGCGCCTGCAGTCCGCGCTGGAGGCATACAAGACCGGGCTGGTGGTCACCGAACTCAACTTGCCGAACGCGCGTCCGCCGGAAGAGGTGAAGCCCGCGTTCGACGACGTCAACAGCGCGCAACAGGACAAGGACCGCTTGAAGAACGAAGCCGAGGCCTACGCCAGCAAGATCGTGCCCGAGGCGCGCGGCCAGGCCGCGCGCGTGCGCACCGTGGCCGAGGGCTACAGGACCGCGTCCGTCGCGCGCGCCACCGGCGACGCGCAGCGCTTCGACCTGCTGGTCACGCAATACAAGGCCGCGCCGGAAGCGACCCGCAAGCGGCTGTGGCTGGAAACCGTGCAGGACGTACTGGCGAAGAACCGGGTCGTGGTCGGCGGCGACGGTCGCCAGCTGATCTATGTGCCGATGCCGTCGGCCGCGGCGACCACCGCGCCACCATTGTTGCCGGACGTGCTGTCGCCGACGGTCAGCGCCACCACCGGCGATGCCGACGGCATGCGCCCGGGCCGCGAACCGCGCAGCGACGACCGGGAGGTGCAGCGATGAACCGCCGACTCGCCCTCATCGCGCTGGCCCTGCTGGCATTGGCCCTGTTCGGCTCGATGTACGTGGTCCGCGAAGGCCAGGCCGCGATCGTGCTCAACCTCGGCAAGGTCGTGCGCACCGACATCGGCCCGGGCCTGCATTTCAAGTGGCCGCTGATCGAAAGCAGGCTCGTGTTCGATCGCCGCCTGCAGGTGCTGTCCGCCGATCCCGAGCGCTACCTGACCTCCGAGAAGAAGGACGTCAGCGTGGACTTCTTCGCCATCGGCCGGATCGAGAACCTGCGCGATTTCTACCGCGCCACCGGCGGCGACGAAAGCATCGCCACGCAGCGGCTCGCGCCGATCATCAAGGACGCGCTGCGCAACGAGATCAACGCGCACACGCTGCAGGAAGTCGTGTCCGGCGACCGTTCCAAGGTGCTGGCCGCGCAGCTGATCGCCATCAACCAGGGCGCGTCGACGCTGGGCGTCAGGATCTCCGACATCCGCATCAAGCGCATCGACCTGCCCACCGGCGGCGAGGTGATCGAACAGGTGTACCGGCGCATGCGCGCGCAACGGCAGCAGGTGGCGAGCCAACTGCGCGCGGAAGGCCAGGAGGAGAAGCAGAAGATCGAGTCCGAGGCCGACCGGCAGCAGGCGGTGATCCTCGCCGAGGCCGAGCGCGACGCGCAGAAGCTGCGCGGCGAGGGCGATGCCGAGGCCGCGCGCATCTATGGCGAAGCCGCGAACCGCGACCCCGGCTTCTACGCGTTCCAGCGCAGCCTCGAGGCCTACCGCAAGGCCTTCGACGGCGGTAGCGACGTGATCGTGCTCGAGCGCAACGACCCGTTCCTGCAGTACATGCGCAACGATCGCTGACCGATGTCGGATTTCTGGGCGGCGCTGTGCCTCGTGGCCATCCTCGAGGGCCTGTTCCTGTTCGCCGCGCCGGGCGCGTGGAAACGCGCCGCGGAGCAGTTGCACGCCCAGCCGGACGAACGCGTGCGCCGGATCGGCGCCGCGGTGCTGATCGCGGGCCTGATGGGGTTGTGGATGGTGCGCGGGGGCTGAACGGCAGTCTCCCGCGGCTCGCGCCCCGGCCCCGAACCCCGTAGAATGTCGAAAAGCCGGACGGGGCCATTCCCGCCGGCTTTTTCCGTGTCCGGAGCGAAGAAATGGGCCAGTCGGTCGTGGTGTTGGGCGCCCAGTGGGGCGACGAAGGCAAGGGCAAGATCGTCGACCTGCTGACGCAGGACATCGGCGCGGTGGTGCGCTTCCAGGGCGGCCACAACGCCGGCCATACCCTGGTGATCGGCGGCAAGAAGACCGTGCTGCACTTGATCCCGTCGGGCATCCTGCGCGACGACGCGCTGTGCCTGATCGGCAACGGCGTCGTGCTGCATCCGGGCGCGTTGCAGAAGGAAATCGCCGAACTCGAAGCGAACGGCGTGGAAGTGCGCTCGCGGCTGAAGATCTCGCCGGCGACGCCGCTGATCATGCCGTACCACATCGCCCTGGACCAGGCGCGCGAAAAGGCCGCTGGCAAGGACGCGATCGGCACCACCGGCCGCGGCATCGGACCCGCGTACGAGGACAAGGTCGCGCGTCGCGGCATCCGCGTCGCCGACCTGCGCTACCCGAAGGAACTGGCGGAGAAGCTGCGTGCCACGCTCGACTACCACAACTTCGTGCTCGCGAATTACCTCAAGGTCGCGCCGGTCGATTTCCAGCAGACGCTCGACGAAGCGCTCGCGTTCGGCGAATACGTCGAACCGATGAAGTCCGACGTCGCCGGCATCCTGCACGACCTGCGCAAGGCCGGGAAGAAAGTGCTGTACGAAGGCGCGCAGGGTTCGCTGCTCGACATCGACCACGGTACCTATCCGTATGTCACTTCGTCGAACACCACCGTCGGCGGCGCGCTCGCCGGCACCGGCGTCGGCGCGGACGCGATCGATTACGTGCTCGGCATCGCCAAGGCCTATGCCACGCGCGTCGGCGGCGGTCCGTTCCCGACCGAACTGCACGACGAAGTGGGGCAGGGCATCCGCGACCGCGGCCAGGAATACGGCGCCACCACCGGCCGCCCGCGCCGCTGCGGATGGATGGATATCGTCGCGCTCAAGCGTGCGGTGGCGATCAACGGCATCAGCGGCCTGTGCATCACCAAGCTCGACATCCTCGACGGGATGGAGACGCTCAAGATCTGCATCGCCTACGAGTACCACGGCAAGCGCAGCGAATACGCGCCGCTGGATGCGCAGGGCTGGGAAGAATGCACGCCGGTGTACCTGGAATTCCCCGGATGGCAGGAAAGCACCCACGGCATCACCGAGTGGGACAAGCTGCCGCCGGCCGCGCGCGCCTACCTGCGCGCGCTCGAGGAACTCGCCGGCTGCCCGCTGGCCATCGTCAGCACCGGCCCCGACCGCGACGCCAACATCGTGCTGCAGGATCCGTTCGCCTGATTTGGAGGCAGGTCCGCGGGGCATGACTTTCGGGCATGCCCCGCTGCGCCGGCGGGGGCGATGATGCGCGGTCGGGCGGCCGCGTGGCCGCTGCCATGGAGCCCTGCATGCGTCGTCCCCTGATCGTCGCCATCGCCCTCGCGCTCGCCGCGGATCCCGTCGCCGCGTTCGCGCAAGGCGGCGTCGCGCCGCCGGTGGTGGACGCGACCACGCAGTTGCCGCGCGGCGTGGCGCCCAGCCATTACGCGATCGAAGTGACCCCGCATCCGCAGGCGATGGATTTCGACGGCAAGGCGAGGATCGATCTCACCGTGGCCGAGGCCACCGACCGCATCGTGCTGCAGGCGATCGACATGACGTTCGCCAACAGCCGCCTCGCCGCGGCCGACGGCGGCTCGCTGCCGGCCCGGGTCGTCGTCGATGCCGACGCGCAGACCGCGACCTTCGTTTTCGACAAGCCGCTCGCACCTGGCCGCTACGTGCTGGCCACCGACTACAGCGGCAAGATCGGCACCCAGGCCAACGGCCTGTTCGCGCTGGATTACCAGACCGCTGCCGGCAAGAAGCGCGCGCTGTTCACCCAGTTCGAGAATTCCGATGCACGGCGTTTCATCCCCTCGTGGGACGAGCCGAACTTCAAGGCCACCTTCGACCTGGCCGTGAACGCGCCGGCCGGCGACATGGTGGTCAGCAACATGCCGGCGGCGTCGACGAAGGACATCGGCGACGGCATGAAGCAGGTGGTGTTCCGGACTTCGCCGAAGATGTCGACCTACTTGCTGTTCATGGCGATGGGCGAGTTCGACCGCAGCACCATCCGCGGCGAGAACGGCACGGAGATCGGCGTGATCGCGCAGAAGGGCAAGGTGGAGCAGGCCCGCTACGCGCTCGAAGCCAGCCGCGACGTGTTGAGTGAGTACAACGATTACTTCGGCGTGCCGTACCCGCTGCCGAAGCTGGACAACATCGCCGCCCCGGGCCGCAGCCAGTTCTTCAGCGCGATGGAGAACTGGGGCGCGATCTTCACCTTCGAGTATTCGCTGCTGCTCGACCCGGCCATCGCCAACGTCTCCGACCAGCAACGCGCCTTCACCGTGGCCGCGCACGAAATCGCGCACCAGTGGTTCGGCGACCTGGTGACGATGGCGTGGTGGGACGACCTGTGGCTGAACGAAGGCTTCGCCACATGGATGGAAGGGCGCACCACGCGCAAGCTGCATCCGGAATGGGACATCGACGGCGTCGATGCCGCCTACACCAGCCGCGGCGCGATGGGCCGCGATGCCTACGCGACCACGCACCCGGTGGTGCAGCACGTCGAGACGGTGGAACAGGCCAGCCAGGCCTTCGACGGCATCACCTACGGCAAGGGTTCGGCGGTGATCGGCATGCTCGAGGATTACGTCGGCGCCGATGCCTGGCGCGAAGGCGTGCGCAGCTACATCAAGCGACATGCGTACGGCAACGCGGTCACCGACGACCTCTGGCGCGAGATCGACAAGGCGGCGCCGGGCAAGCAGCTCATGCAGGTCGCGCACGATTTCACCCTGCAGCCCGGCGTGCCTTTGATCAAGGCCAGCGCGAGTTGCGAAGCCGGTTCGACCAGGGTGGCGCTGGAACAAGGCGAATACACCGTCGATCGCCCCGGCAAGGCGCCGTTGCGCTGGCATGTGCCGGTCAGCGTGCGTGGCGGCGACGGCAACGTGGTGCGCGTGCTGGTCGATGGCCAGGCCAGCGCGACGCTGCCCGGTTGCGGCGCACCGGTGGTGGTGAACGCGGGGCAGAAGGGCTATTTCCGCACCCTGTACGCGCCGTCGCAGTTCAAGGCGCTGGGCGAGGGTTTCGCGAAGTTGCCGGTGGTGGACCAGCTCGGGGTGATGATGGACGCCAGCGCACTGGCGCAGACCGGGCAGCAACCCGAATCCGACCTGCTGGACCTGGCCGACAAGGTGCCGCTCGATGCCTCGCCGGACCTGTGGCAACTGGTCGCCGGCATGCTCGGCGGCATCGACGACATGTACAAGGGCCAGCCGGAACGGCAGGCGGCGTTCCGCAAGTACGCGTTGTCGCGGCTGTCGCCGAAGTTCGAACAACTCGGATGGGAAAGCCGCGATGGCGATTCGTCCACGATCAAGGACCTGCGCACCAGCCTGATCGGCACGCTCAGCGGCATGGGCGATGCCAAGGTGATCGCGGAAGCGCGCCGACGCTTCGCCGCTTCGGCGAGCGATCCCGCGGCGATGCCGCCGGACCTGCGGCGCACGGTGCTGGGCATCGTCGCCTACAACGCCGACGCGGCGACCTGGGACAAGCTGCATGCGATGGCGCGCAGCGAACAGTCGTCGATGATCCGCGACCAGTATTACGGCCTGCTCGCGCGGACCAGGGACAAGGCGTTGGCGCAGCGCGCGCTGGACATGGCACTGACCGACGAACCCGGCGCCACCAACGGCGCAGGGATGATTTCCGCGGTGTCGTGGGAGCATCCGGACATGGCCTTCGATTTCGCAGTGGCTCATCGCGAACAGGTGGACAAGCTGGTCGACACCACTTCCCGCGCGCGTTACTACCCGGGGCTGGGCAGCGGTGCGTACGACCTTGCCATGGTGGACAAGATCCGCGCCTTCGCCGACAAGTACATCGCCCCGACTTCGCGTCGTTCGGCCGAAACCGCGATCGCTTCCATCCAGACCCGGCTCAAGCTGCGCGCACAGCAATTGCCGCAGGTCGAGGCCTGGTTGCGCGAAAACGGGCATTGATCGAAACGCGTTGATCGGAGCGCATTGATCGAAGCGCGTTGATCGAAGCATCGCGTGCCGCGGGGCCCCATCGCGGGCCTCGCCGTCCATGCCGCGATGGCCGTTCGCGTCCGCCCGATGCGTGTCCCTTGGGAGGACCAGGGGGCACGACCATGCGCAATGCCATCGTTTTCGCCTTCGCCGCGTTGCTCGCGCTGTCGCTGGCGGCATGCAGCCACGGTAGATTCGAACCGCCCGAACGCGATGGCCCGATCGGCCTGGTCGATACCGGCAGCGGCAAGCAGGCGTGGATGACGCTGACCCAGGAGGAAGAGGTCTCGCGGCATGTCGGTGGCGGCAGCCGGCGCATCGGCAAGTGGGTCACCGAATACCGCTACCACCTGCGGCTGCAGGCGCATGATCCCGCGACGGCGCAGCGCCTGTGGTCGAAGGAGCTGAAAGTGCTGCGCGACAAGGAGGGCGGCTTGGGCGCGCGGATCCGCATCCTTGGCCAGCAAGGCGACATCGTCTGGATGTGGGTGCACGATCAGCCGCTGGCGCTGTCCGCGCGCGATGCCACGGTGGTCGCCGACCGCGCGAAGATCGCACAGGCCAATCCCGAACTGGCCGGATTGTTGCCGAACGAACTGAAGTTCTACACATGGATGGGCGAACTGGTGGTCACCCTGGCCGATGCGCGCCGCGTGCGCATTGCAGTGCCGGGGTTCCGCGCGCTGCCGTACCCGGTCGCGGACGAGCGCCAGTTCAGCCAGGCCAATGCCATGAACACCCGGTGGAACGGCGGCTACGACACCCAGGACTTCGGCGTGCGCCACGGCCGCTTCGGCGAAGAGTGGATCGGCCTGCTCAGCGAGGCCGAGGCGCGCGATGCCGAGAAGGACGCGGACGGCGACCACTACGCGGATTCGGCCAGCATCACCGACGAACGCGAGCTGGCGCGCCGCGGCTTCTGGCGCATGGCGGAGAGCGGCTACAACCGCGATTTCCTGGTGTATGGCGGTCGCAAGGGCGTGCAGGGCTACTGCAGGGACAAGGCGGAGCGGATCGCACGCGACGAGGACAGCAACACGTTCCTGCGTGCCGCCGCGGATGGGAACCTGGACGACTACAGCCTCGAGGCGCGCGGCCCCGACCCGGCAACGCACCGCAAGCGCATCCGCGAATGCATCGAGACCTTCGATGCGGAGAAATTCAGGCGCATCGTCGAACTGGAACGGATTCCCGGCACCGGCGAATGGCTGCAGGGGCACCTGCTGAAGGCGCAGGCGATGCCGGGCGCGCCGCAATGGATCCAGCGTGGCATCAGCATGCAACCTGCGGTGCGCCCGCCGCTGCGCCTGCGCGATCCCGATGGCGTGCTGGTGCTGCATCGCACGCGGATGGACGCGCAGGGCAGGCTGGCGTTGTCGCGGGTGGACGCCGGTTTCGCGCACGCGCGTTGGACCGCGGTGTTGCCGTACACCGGGTTGAATAACCGTTGGGAACTCGGTTCGCACCTGCTGCTGTACGGCAGTTGGAGCGAGCAGCGTGCGGGCGTGACGAGTCAGCACGAAGGGCTGGTCTCGCTGGATCTTGCCAACGGTCGTTGGCAGGGCTGGAACGTGGGCGCCGAGGCGGCGATCGCGCCCGCGTCCTGAGTCGGTTCCCCGCGCGGTTCGCGCGCGATGGCGCGAACGGCTAGGCTTGGCTTTCGCACGCCAGAGGGGAAACCGCCATGCGCCTCGCCATCGCCGCCGGTATTGCGCTGATCGCCGCCGCGCCCGCGTTCGCGTCGGACGAACCGCAACCGGTTCGCCATCCCGGACTCGACGCGATCGCCGCCGCGGTCTCGCCGGAATCGCTGCGCGAATTCGACGCGGCGCTGGTCGGCTTCGGCACGCGCCACACCTTGTCCGACACGCAATCCGATTCCCGCGGCATCGGCGCGGCGCGGCGCTGGGTGAAGGCGCAATTCGAGCGATTCTCCGCCGATTGCGGCGGCTGCCTCGAAGTCGCCACGCCCTCGCAGGTGTTCACCGGCAAGCGCACGCCGAAGGAAGGCGTCGAAGTGATGGACGTGGTCGCGATCCAGCGCGGAA
>Ga0209023_10005446_pt1 | contig 13915 bp, 9 predicted proteins | sample LakOneMetagenome_FD_187468 | JGI IMG/M metagenome (GOLD analysis project Ga0209023, IMG submission 187468) | Freshwater and sediment microbial communities from Lake Erie, Canada (SPAdes) (version 2) | ecosystem: Environmental > Aquatic > Freshwater > Lentic | place: Lake Erie, Canada | collected...
CTCTTGCCCGAGCCCGAGACCCCGGTGAACACCGTCAGGCGACGCTTGGGGATCTCGACGGTGACGTCGCGCAGGTTGTTGACCCGGGCGCCCTGGACCCGGATCAGCTCGTGGGCATCAGCGGCATGGGCTTGAGGCGCGTGCGGTTGGACACCATCAGATCCGGCGCCGCTGGATCGGGTGTTGCGGGTCTTGCGAGACGACGTGCGAGCAGGGGTACGAGGGTCAGCCACGGCCACGATCGTGGCACGGCGTGACGGTCGCCGTGCGACCGCCACGCCGGATCGACCGCAAGGTCAGTGACCCGAACCGGGTTCCACCAGCTCCACGAGCACGCCGCCTGCGTCCTTGGGGTGGATGAAGTTCACCCGCGACCCGGCGGTGCCGCCCTTGGGTGCGTCGTAGAGGAGCCGGACGCCGCGGTCGCGCAGGGTCGCACAGACCTGGTCGATGTCGGCGACCCGGTACGCCATCTGCTGGATGCCCGGGCCGCTGCGCTCCAGGAACTTGCCGATCGGCGAGTCGGGCCGGAGCGGTGCAAGCAGCTGGATGGACGACTCGCCGTCGCCCACCCGGAGCATCGCCTCACGGACGCCCTGCTCCTCGTTGGTCTCGACGTGGTACGCCGTCATGTCGAACTTCGACTCGTAGTACTCCAACGCTTCGTCGAGGTCGGAGACTGCGATGCCGACGTGGTCCAGTTCGGTGAACATCACACCATCGTGCCCATGATCGGCGCCGGACGCGTCATCGGGCATCAGAGATGTCCTCGCGCCTCAGACGCTGCGGCGGTACTTGCCGCCGACGTCGAAGAGCGTGTCGGTGATCTCGCCCAGGGTGGCGTGGCGCACCGTATCCATGAGGACGGCGAACAGGTTGTCGCCGGCGAGTGCAGCGTCGCGGAGACGAGCGAGCGCCGCGGGGCGCTCCGATGCGTGACGCTGGCGGAAGTCGCGAACGGTCGCAATCCGCTCGTCCTTCTCTGCATCGCTCGATCGCATGAGCTCGATGTCGGTCGGGACGGCCGCCTCGGTGGGGTCCACGAACGTGTTCACGCCGATGATCGGCAGCGTTCCGTCGTGCTTGCGGTGCTCGTAGAGGATCGACTCGTCCTGGATTCGACCCCGCTGGTAGCCGGTCTCCATGGCGCCGAGCACGCCGCCGCGTTCGCTGATGGCGTCGAGCTCCGCCAGGACCGCCGATTCGACCAGATCGGTGAGCTCCTCGACAACGAAGCTGCCCTGCAACGGGTTCTCGTTCATCGCCAGGCCCCACTCCCGGTTGATGATCAGCTGGATCGCGAGCGCCCTGCGCACCGATTCGGGGCTGGGGGTCGTGACGGCCTCGTCGTAGGCGTTGGTGTGCAGGCTGTTGGCGTTGTCGTAGATCGCGCACAACGCCTGGAGCGTGGTGCGGATGTCGTTGAACGCCATCTCTTGTGCGTGCAGCGAACGCCCGGAGGTCTGCACATGGTACTTGAGCTTCTGCGAGCGCTCGCCGGCGCCGTAGCGGTCGCGCATCGCAATCGCCCAGATCCGCCGGGCGACCCGGCCGAGCACCGTGTACTCGGGGTCCATTCCGTTGGAGAAGAAGAAGCTGAGGTTGGGAGCGAAGTCGTCGACGGCCAGGCCGCGGGCCAGGTACGACTCCACGTAGGTGAACCCGTTTGCGAGCGTGAACGCGAGCTGGCTGATGGGGTTCGCGCCCGCTTCCGCGATGTGATAGCCGGAGATCGACACCGAGTAGAAGTTCCGCACCCGCTGCTGCACGAACCACTCGGCGATGTCGGCCATCATCCCGAGGGCGAACTCGGTGGAGAAGATGCAGGTGTTCTGGCCCTGGTCCTCCTTGAGGATGTCGGCCTGCACGGTGCCCCGAACCCGCTCGAGCACCCAAGCGGGATCCTGCTCGGGGTGCTGGTCGATGGCGGTGTTGAGGAACATCGCCAGGATCGCGGGCGCCGGACCGTTGATCGTCATCGACACCGACGTCGAGGGATCGCACAGGTCGAAGCCGTCGAACAGCTCGGCCATGTCGTCGATCGTCGCGACCGACACGCCCGACGTGCCGACCTTGCCGTAGATGTCGGGTCGTTCCGCCGGGTCGAAGCCGTACAGGGTCACCGAGTCGAACGCCGTCGACAGGCGGGTGGCGGGCTGACCCTCGGCGAGCATGTGGAACCGGTGGTTGGTGCGCACCGGTCCGCCTTCGCCGGCGAACATGCGAGCGGGGTCCTCCCCTTCGCGCTTGAACGGGAACACGCCCGCCGTGAACGGGAACCGTCCCGGTAGGTGCTCCGAGCGCAACCAGCGGAGCTGTTCGCCGTGGTCGACGAACCGGGGAACCGACACCTTGGGGATCTCCAGGCCCGACAGCGACGTCCGGGTCGGGCGCTCTGCTCCGGTGAGCTCGTCGCGCAACGAGGGCCACTCGTCCAGCAGCCGACGGTTCGCCGGGAGCAGGTCGTCACGAGCTGCCGTTACCAACGTCTCCACGGCAATCGCGCTGTCGGCGTCCGCTGCAGCGCCGGTCGAGCGCAGCATGTGCGCGGTCGACTCGAGTTGCTGGATCGAACGGGCGACATCGGCCTGCTCGGCGGTCTGGGCGTGGTGGTCACGCACCGCACGGGCGATCTCGGCCAGGTACCGGACCCGTTCGGACGGCACGATCTCTGCGACCTGTGAGGAGGCGTGGCCCTCCACGCGCTCCAACGTGCCGGCCCCGAGCTCGAGTCCGTGCGGGGTGAGCAGGCCGCACAGATGCTGGTGCAGCGCAGTGACGCCGTCGTCGTTGAAGCGCGCTGCAACGGTGCCGAACACCGGCATCTCGTCGGGTGAGCGGTCGAACTGCTCACGGTTGCGGACCAGCTGACGTGCGACGTCGCGTCGGGCGTCGAGCGCGCCGCGCCGATCGAACTTGTTGATCGCCACGGCGTCGGCGAAGTCCAGCATGTCGATCTTCTCGAGCTGCGACGACGCACCGAACTCGGGCGTCATCACGTACAGCGACACGTCGGAGTGCGGGACGATGGCGGCGTCGCCCTGACCGATGCCCGGGGTCTCCACGATCACCAGGTCCGCACCCCACGCGACGCACGCAGCGATCACGTCGTCGAGGCATTCGGGCACCTCCGATGTGGTCGAACGGGTCGCCAGCGAACGGAAGTACACCTGCGGCGTGTCGATCGAGTTCATGCGGATCCGGTCGCCGAGCAGCGCGCCCCCGCCCCGACGGCGGGTCGGGTCGATCGCCACGATTGCGACCCGGACCTTGTCGTCCTGGTCGAGTCGCAGCCGTCGGACGAGCTCGTCGGTCAGCGAGGACTTGCCGGAGCCACCGGTTCCGGTGATGCCGAGCACCGGCACCGATCGCGACGCCCGGGCCCGCCGCAGCTCGGCGAGCGCAGCGTCGTCGAGCGATCCCGCTTCGAGCGAGGTGATCGTGCGGGCCAACGCCGCAACCGATCCGCTCAGCACGTCGGTGACGCTGGCGGGGTGCGCTGCGAGGTCCGTGTCGCACTCGGTGATCATCGAATCGATCATCCCGACGAGGCCCATGCGCTGGCCGTCCTCGGGGGAGAAGATCCGAGCGACTCCGGCACGGTGCAGCTCGGCGATCTCATCCGCGACGATGACCCCGCCCCCTCCCCCGTAGACCCGGACGTGGCCGGCGCCTTCGGCGCGTAAGCGGTCGATCAGGTACCGGAAGTACTCCAGGTGACCACCCTGGTAGCTGCTGATCGCGACGCCGTGGACGTCCTCGGAGACGGCGGCAGCGACGACCTCGTCGACCGAGCGGTTGTGACCCAGGTGGATGACCTCCACGCCGCGGGTCTGGAGGATGCGCCGCATGATGTTGATCGACGCGTCGTGACCGTCGAACAGGCTCGCAGCGGTGACGAAGCGGACCGGGTGGGTCGGTGGGTCGAGCGCATCAGGCATCGGTCCCACGATATGGCCGACCGGCCCTGCGATCGAGGGTCCGGCTCAGGCCGGGTCCGGTGAGTGGGCCCGCCGACGCTCGACGGCCTTGCGGACCTCGTCGACGGCGACGACCGCTGCGGTCCCCAGCAGGCAGTAGGCCCACTGTCGGGCGCTGAGCGATTCGGTCAGCAACCAGCGCTGCAGGAACCCCAGCTCCGTGGATGCGACCGTGACGACTGTGGTGACGATCAGTGAACGGGTCAATCGTGGATTGTCGAACGGATCGGAGCCGAAGACCGAACCCAGCTCGTCGCGGCAGCACAGCGCACACGCGATCGAGCTGAGCGACATCGCCACGAAGGCCATCGTCCCCGAGACCGACGCGGCGCCGATCGTGGCGTCGTCGGGGCCGAGGACGGCGGCACCCAGCGTCACGATCGCCATCGCGAAGCCGATGATCGACAACCGCACCCACCGTGGGGTCGTGAGCACCGCGACCGACGGGTTGCGAGGGGCCAGCTCCATGAGCCCATCGCTGGCGTGGTCGAAGCCCAGGGCGATCGCCAGCGGTGCGATGACGACGAAGCTGATCCAGATCAGCTGCATCGGGTTGAGCGGGGCGCCCTCCGCGATGTTGAGCAGGGTCGCGCCCACGAACGCCGCGATGAACGCGATCAGCGACGCCGTCTGGTAGCGGATGTACTTCATCAGGTTGTCGTAGACACCCCGACCCTTGCGGACCGCGGCGACGATCGTCGCGAAGTTGTCGTCGGTGAGGATCATCCGAGCCGCCTGCTTGGACACCTCGGTGCCCGTGATGCCCATAGCGATGCCGATGTCGGCCGATTTGAGGGCAGGTGCGTCGTTGACGCCGTCGCCGGTCATCGCAACGACCTGCCCCTTCGCCTTCAACGTTCGCACCAGGCGCACCTTGTGCTCCGGTGCGACCCGACCGAACACGCCGATCTCGTCGACCTGAGCCGCGAACTCGTCGTCGTCCATGCGGTCGAGGTCCGCGCCGGTGATCGCCCGTCCTTCGATGCCGAGCTCTCTGGCGATCGCTGCGGCGGTGACGGCGTGGTCGCCGGTGATCATGCGAACGCGGATGCCCGCCGCGTGAGCGGTGGCGATCGCGTCACGGGCCTCGGTCCGTGGCGGATCGACGATGCCGAACAGGCCGAGCAGCGTCAGCTCCGACACGAGCACGAGCAGGTCCGCTGCCGGGTCCGACGTGGCGGCACCGAAGGCGTCGGGGTCGAAGTCCCGGTAGGCGCACGCGAGGACCCGAAGCCCCTGTTCGGCGAAGGACTCGTTGACCGCCTCGACCAGTTCGTTGGCGGCTTCGATCGGCACCTTGTCGACGCGACCCTGACCGGTCGACGAGCGCCCGAGGATGACGTCGGGCGCCCCCTTGACGAAGCACCGGACGACTGGAGCGCCCGACTCGTCGATCCAGTCGTGGAAGGTCGCCATCAGCTTGTAGTCGGAGTCGAACGGCAGCTCTGCGACGCGCGGGTAGCGGGTGCGCGTGGCGCCGACGTCGATGCCGCCCTTCGCCGCGACCGCCACGACGGCGCCTTCCGTCGGGTCACCGAGCAGGTCACCGTTCGCGATCGTGGCGTCGCTGCACAGCGCCATCGCGGTGAGGGGCAGCTCGAGCACGTCGCGGTCCACACCGGCAGGGCTCAGGATCGAGCCCTGTGAGCCGTAGCCGCTGCCCTCGACGGTGAACTCCCCCGATGCGGTCGTGATCGCCCGGACTGTCATCTGGTTGAGGGTCAGGGTGCCGGTCTTGTCCGAGCAGATCGCAGAGGTCGACCCGAGTGTCTCCACCGACGTGAGGTCCTTGACCACCGCCCGCTCCTCGGCGAGCTGACGAGTGCCGATCGACAGCAGCGACGTCACGACGATCGGCAGCCCGGTCGGGATGGCACCGATCGCCACCGTGATCGCCAGCAGGAAGAGGTCGTCCCGGTTGAGGCCTCGGATCAGGCCGGCGACGACCATCAACGCGATCGTGGCGCCGGCCAGGTAGCCGAACACCTTGGCCAGCTGGTTCATCTGGCGTTGCAGCGGCGACAGCTCCGGCTCGACCTCGTCGAGCATCCCGGCGATGCGTCCCATCTCGGTCCCCATCGACGTGGCGGTGACGATGAGACGACCGGTTCCCCGGGTGACCTGCGTGTTCATGTAGGCCATGTCGTGACGGTCGCCGAGTGCCACGGGGCCCTGATCCCCGCCGCTGGGTTCTGCCGGGCCGTCGCCTGAGGCGGCGCCGACGGGTTGAGCGGACTTCGACGCGGGTTGGCTCTCCCCCGTCAGCGCGGACTCTTCGATCTCCAAGGTGGCGCTGCGCACCAACCGTCCATCGGCAGGGACCAGGTCCCCGGCCTCCAACTCGACGACGTCCCCCACCACCAGGTCGCGTGCGTCGACCTGTGCGAGCTGACCGTCTCGGACCACCTTGGCCGAGACGTGCATCATGTCGGCCAGCGCGGCGACAGCGGCTTCGGCCTTGGCTTCCTGGCGGTAGCCCATGAAGGCGTTGAGCACCGTGAGCCCGAACAGCAGCACCCCTGTGGAGTACTCCCCGATGGTGCAGCTGACGACGCCGGCTCCGAGCAGCAGGAACTGCATGAAGTCCCGGTACTGGTCGGCGAGGACCTTCCACACCGGGCGTGTTGCTTGTGCGGTCAGCTCGTTCGGCCCGTCCCTGCGCAACCGAGCAGCGGCCTCATCCGAGCCCAGGCCAGCGTCCACGTCGGTCGACAGGGCCACCGCGACCTGCTCGACGGTCAGGGAGTGCCAGGCGGGAAGCCGCCCGTCGGAACGAACCCGACTCGATGCTGCGCCACTCGTTGCGGACGAGCCCGAACCCGTCGTCGTGTTCGGCATGTGAAGGTTCCCCACTCCGGTGTTCGATCGACCCAGCGCGGTGATCGTACCCGTGGCCACCTGCGGATCCCTCAGGACCGCTCCAGCCTCCCCGCCACCGAAGTCCTCCTCGGCCGACCCGCCCCGAACGGCCCCGTTCTCATACGCAGAGCAGGCTCAGGTTGGTCCGTCGAGTGTCGCCCTGTCCGCCTGTCCGCCTGTCCGCCTGTCCTCCTGTCCTCCTGTCGCCTGTCCTCCTGTCGCCTGTCCGTCTGTCCGCCTGTTCGACACCGACCGATTCCGTTCAGGCCGTGTCGGCATCCAGCGGCGGTGGACCTCGTCTCGGTGATCATGGCGAAGGACGCCGCGTCGAGGAGACAACTGAGCACCGTGGTCTCCCGGCCGTGAGAGAATGACTCGATGGCGACTGCGCGGACCCTGACTCTTCAAGGGGCAGACATCGATACCACTCAGCTCGCCGACGTGTGCACCAGGTACGGGATCGCGGAGTTGTCGGTCTTCGGTTCCGTCGCCCGAGGTGACGCGACGCCCGACAGCGACATCGATCTCCTGTTCGTGCTCGAACCGAACGCCCGGCTCGGGTTCGCCCTGTTCGACCTCGAAGCTGAGTTGGCCGAGATCTTCGGCCGACCAGTCGACCTGCTGTCGACAGACTCGGTTCATCGCCTCATCCGAGACGCGGTGTTATCCGAAGCCCGGGTCCTGTATGCGGCGTGAGGTCCTGCTTGTCGCCGAGATCATCGACGCAGCCGAGCGGATCGTCGCCCTGACGTCCGGCTACACGGTCGCCTCGTTGGATCGGGACCGCGATCGTCGCGAAGCGCTGTTGTGGAGCTTCACCGTGCTGGGCGAAGCCTCGAGCCAACTCGACGACGACGTGAAGGCGCGCTTCCCACAGGTCCAGTGGCAGGCGGCCACCGCACTGCGGAACCGGGTCGTGCACGGCTATTGGCAGATCAGCACATCGATCCTCTTGGCGACGGCGCAGGACGACATGCCAGCGTTCCTCCGGTCCGTGCGAGAGGTCGAGGCATCGCTCGACGACTCCACGCAGTAGTAGCTGAGCCATCACACGCTCGGCGAGCCGCAAGCGATTCGGCGAGCCGAGCGACTTCTCGAGCCAGGGCTGAAGTTGCGACTTGTCAGGTTGGTGGTGCTCGTGTGCCGATACTCGAGTGCCAGCCTTCTCGTGTGAGATGGACCGCGGAACCGTCGAAACGACACGAGAACCCCGGGCTGCAGCAATCCGGTCTCAGCGGCGGCTCCCGAAGGGCACCGGGATCGCCGATCGGTGCACCATGACGCGGCGGGCCACATATGCGGCCATGGCGCCGGTGATGAAGAGGACACCGGCGAGGCGCACCGCGACGTCCTGGGCGAGGACCACCACCGCCGCCATCGCAGCGATCGCCACGATCGTTGCAGTCACCTCGAATGCTGTCACCCGTTCCGGCCGATCGACCGGGTGGTAGTCGAACCCGCCGTGCTGGGGCGTGAGGTCGATCCTTCGTTGCTGTGTCGTGCCGTTCACGTCGCGTCGCCTCTCAGAACGACCGGTCCGGGGGTCAGATCGGTCTGGTGCATCACCGACCGACTCCTACCCGGCGTGCCGACGCACCGAACACGGACGCCGATCGCAGCTGTGACGACTGCCAGCCCCCGACCCGTTCTGGTGCGCAGAACCGCGGAGTTCTCCGCGGTTCTGCGCACCAGAACGAGATGACGCCGCGGCGCGTACCCTGAGCGTCGTGCCTGCCTACGACTACCGCTGCCTCACCTGCGACGAGCAGTTCGAACGTCGCGTCCCCGCCGAGATGGCCGACGACGTCCTGTGCTCCCAGGGCCACGACCAGGTGAAGCGACTCCTGTCGGTGTTCGCTGTCGGTCGCGCCACATCGAGCCTCGGCGCGCCCGCCCCGGCCGCGATGCCGACCGGTGGCGGGTGCTGCGGCGGCGGTTGCGGGTGCGGGTGAGATGCAGATGACCAGCCCAGAGTTGCGAGCCCGACGGCTCGCCGTGTTGGAGGAGCACTTCCAGTCAGAGATCGACCATGACTGGGATGCGTGCCTGGCGACGTTCAAGGACGTGCCGCGCTACGAGATCGTCGCGACCGGTCAGGTCCACGAGGGTCGTGACGCCGTCGTCGAGTACCACCGCAACCAGCGCACCGCGTTCCCCGACCAGCGCCACGAGCACGTCCGCATGCACGTCGCGGATGACGACACGGTCGTGTCCGAGTTCGATCTGCTCGGCACCAACACCGGCGATCTCTTCGGCCTCCCTCCGACCGGTCGGGCGTTTCGTGTGCCGGTGATCGCTGTGTTCACCTTCGACGGCGATCGCATCACCAACGAGCGGGTCTACCTCGACGGGGCGAGCCTGCTCCGTCAGATCGGCCACGAGGACCTCCTCGGCATCGCCGGCGTCACGGACTTCGCCGCCGACCAGATGTCGAGCTGACGCACCCGCTGCGGCGATCCAGCGGCAGCCGAAGGGGCGATTCTCCGAGCCGGTGGTCGTGTCCACGCCCTAGCGATCGGGCGATCGCTTGAACACCGCTCCACCTTCACCCGATCCGGGTGGCGCACACCAGCGCGTCCGGCACCGATACTGATCAGATGCCACAGCACCACCTCTCCGCAGCAGATCGAGCCGCAGCCGGACGCAGCGTTCGTACGAAGGTGCCCCGTTCCGGCCTCGGCGACTGGACCCCGCCTGCGGATCGAGACCCGAACGCAACCCTCGCCGCCCAGGACGCCGAACGGGACCAGGACCTGATCCCGCTGCGGCACGAGCGCATGGGGGCGTCGCCGTTCACGTTCTACCGGGGCGCAGCTGCGGTGTTCGCCGCCGACATCGCGGACATGCCCCGCACCGGCCTCGACGTCCAGCTGTGCGGCGACGCCCACTTGGCCAACTTCGGGGTGTTCGCCTCACCTGACCGGGCGCTCGTCTTCGACCTCAACGACTTCGACGAGACCCACCCTGGACCGTTCGAATGGGACCTGCTCCGCCTCGTCGCCAGCTTCGAGGTCGCCGCACGTGATCGCGAGTTCGACGAACCGGAACGCATCGGGATCGTGACGCAGTCGGTGCTCGGCTACGTCGCGGCCATGCGCGAGTTCTCTCGCATGGCGCACATCGACGTCTGGTACGACCGCATCACCATCGACGACATCGCGCAGAAGCGGGGAGCGAACGCATCGGCCGACGTCATGGCGCGCTTCCAGCGCAACGTCGACAAGGCCAAGAGCAAGGATCGTCTCCGGGCGTTCGGCAAGCTCGTCGACACCGACGGCGACGAGCCGCGGTTCCGCAGCGACCCGCCGGTGCTGGTCCCCGCACGCGACCTGGTCGACGGCCACCAGCTCGACACATTGATGTCATCGATCGATCAGGCCATCCGGCACTACCGCCGCTCGCTGTCGCCGGACCGCAAGGTGCTCCTCGACCGCTACCGGTTTGTGGACCTGGCCCGCAAGGTCGTCGGTGTCGGCAGCGTCGGCACGCGCTGCTGGGTGGCGCTCCTGGTGGGCGACGACAACAGCACCGATCCGCTCTTCCTCCAGGTGAAGGAAGCCAAGCGTTCGGTCCTCGAAGCCCACCTCGGCCGGAGCCGCTACGACCAGCACGGCGAACGGGTGGTTCAGGGCCAGCGCCTCATCCAGTCCGCTCCCGACGTCTTCCTCGGTTGGGATCGGGTGCACGGCCTCGACGGCGTCGACCGCGACTACTACTTCCGTCAGCTCTGGGACTGGAAGGGCTCCGCTGATCTGGAGCACATGTCGCCCGAAGCGATGTCGATGTACGGGCTGCTGTGCGGCCGGTGCATGGCCCGAGCCCACGCTCGCACCGGCGACAGCGTGGCGTTGGCCGCCTACCTGGGCAAGGGCCGCACGATGACCACGTCACTGGTCGAGTTCGCCGCACGGTACGCGGATCAGAACGAGGCGGATCAGCGAGCGTTCCGGTAGAGGCCTTCCGGTAGCAGGCGATTCGATAGCCGGCGGGTCAGTCGAGAACGACCGACCCGCCGTGCCACCTCGACGACGAGCTGAGCCAGCCAGGCGGGCTCAGCCGGCCACGCCTTGGCCGACCGCGTGGTGATGCGCGTTCTGGTGGATGGCCGTCGCTGCTTCGTGGCTCACCGAGAGCAGGTCGAAGACCACCTCGTGGATCGTGCCGGTGAACCGGTACGGCGCCTTGTCCTCGTAGGCCAGATCGGCGACCAGTCCGTTGTCGCAGCCGATGTCCATGCCGGCGTACGACGTGAACGCGACGGGCACGGTGTGCGCCATCGTCCCCTCGCCGATCTGGTCGTCACCGGCCCACAACGTGACCTTGCCGCCGGAACCGGGGACGTTCTCGTCGGCGTCGAACACCATCTTCAGCGTGGTGCGTCCACCGGTCGGCACCGGCGTGCTCGACGTCGTCTTGAACGTGTCGACGCCCAGGAACGAGTACGTGTGGTTGAGCTTGCCGTCCCCGTCGACCCACAGAGAGAACCCGCCGATGAAGTCGGCGTTGGCGACGAGCACCCCTTCGGCACCGGCGCTGGGGATGTCGACGTCGGCCTCGATCGCGTACGAGCGACCGTAGATGCGAGGGATCATCCCTCGCTGGATGTTCTCGACCCCAGTTCCGAACGCATAGCGGTTCTTCGTGGGCATCGGCGGAAGGATGCCGTACATCACCGACACGCCCGCCATCAGCGGTAGCACCCGGTTGCGTTCCGCTTCGGCCCACCACATCTCCTGGAGCTCCGCGACCTTGTCCGGGTGCTCCGCTGCGACGTCGTGCGCCTGGGAGAAGTCGGTGGTGAGGTCATAGAGCTCCCACCCGACGTCACGGTCCGGGTCCCAGTCAGCGTCCGGGCCGAACTGCGCGAGCGTCGCTGGCGACACGTCCCAGGGAAGCCGTTCGGGACGTGACGCCGCCCACCAGCCGTCTGAGTACATGGCTCGTGCGCCGAACATCTCGAAGTACTGCTGGGTGTGACGCTCGGGCGCGTCCGACGAGTTGAACGAGTACAGGAAGCTCGTGCCGTCCATCGGCTCCTGAGCGATGCCGTCGACCGTCTTCGGCTCGGGGATGCCGGCCGCCTCCAGCACCGTCGGGCCGATGTCGATGCAGTGGGTGAACTGATCGCGGACGACTTTGTCGGGGTCGATCCGCTTGGGCCAGGCGACGACCATCGGGTCCCGGGTGCCACCGAGATGGCTGGCGATCTGCTTGCCGTACTGGAACGGCGTGTTGAACGCGTGCGCCCACGCGGCGGCGATGTGTGGCGCTGTGTGCGGGCCTCCGAGCGCCTCGACGCCGCCGTACTGCTCGATGAGCGCCGCTTGCTGATCGGCATCGATGACCAGACCGTTCAGGAACGTCATCTCGTTGAACGAGCCGGTGACGGTGCCTTCGAGCGACGCACCGTTGTCGCCCCACACGTAGAAGATCAGGGTGTTGTCGAGGTCCCCGAGCCGATCGACCTCGTCGAGCAGTCGTCCGACGTTCCAGTCGGCGTTGTCCTGGTAGCCCGCGTACACCTCTGCCTGGCGGGTGTAGAGCGTCTTCTGCGCGTCCGTCAGCGAGTCCCACGCCGGGAAGATGTCGGGGCGTTCGGTCAGCTCGGTGTCCTGGGGGACGATGCCCAAATCCTTCTGGCGGGCAAGCGTGCGCTCCCGCAGGGCATCCCAGCCGTCGTCGAAGGTGCCCTTGTACTTGTCGGCCCACTCGGGTGCGACGTGGTGCGGGGCGTGGGCACAACCGGTGGAGTAGTACATCATCCACGGCTTCTGGGTGTCCTGGGCCCGAACGGCACGCAACCACTCGATCGACTTCTCCGTGATGTCGTCCGGGAAGTAGTACTGCTCGCCGTCCTTGCCCTCGGGCACCCCGATCGTCGAGTCGTCCATGGTGATGATCGGGTCGTACTGACCGGCGGCACCCGACAGGAACCCCCACCAGTGGTCGAAGCCCCACGACTTGGGCCAGTGATCGAACGGTCCGGCCGCCCCCTGGACGTTGTCGGGCGTGAGGTGCCACTTGCCGAACCCGCCGGTCACGTAGCCGTTCTCCTTGAGGATCCGTGGCAGACCCGCACACGACCGAGGCTTGGACGCGGTGTAGCCGGGGAACGGCCCGGGGTACTCGGCGATCGACCCGAAGCCGACACGATGCTGGTTGCGCCCCGTCAGGAGCGCCGCACGCGTCGGCGAGCAGACGGCGGTGACGTGGAAGCGGTTGTAGGTGACGCCCATGTCCTGCACCCGGGCGAAGTTCGGTGTCTTGACGGGGCCGCCGAACGTGTCGATCGCCCCGAAGCCGGCGTCGTCGATGAGGACGATCAGCACGTTCGGCGCGCCCTCGGGAGCCGACGGTCCGGGGATCATCGACCAGTCGGCGACGGAATCGGCGAGCGTTCGTCCGATCGTGCCGCCGAACGCCCGATCCGGGATCGGCAGGTGGGTGCGGTCCTGGTTGAACTTCCCCGCCGCCTCGGCCAGTGCAGACTTGAGCCCCCGCACGCTGCCGCCGTCCATCGCGACCACGGCATGGCCGGGGGTGCCGTCCAATGCGCGTTCCGCAGCGAGGCGGTCACGTTCGTCGGTGATGGCGATGACCATGGCGCCGCCGACGGGCAGCTTGTCGGCCATCGCGGACTCCAGCCCCGAGTCCACGCGGTGCTTGGCGAAGTGCCCGGTGACGGCACCCACGGCGCCACCGACGACGATCGATCCGAGCAGCGGCGGCGCCATCAGCCCGACGAGCACGCCGACGCCCCCACCCCACTCCACGCCCTTGCGGCCCAGATGATCAGCGGTGTGGGTCACCTGCACGGACCCGTCGGCCGCGTGTTCGACGAGGATCACACCCTCGCTCCGAACCGTGTTCGCCTCGACGGCTGCGACGAGGTCGTCGAAGTCGGTTTTGGCGGCATCTCCTGCTGCGTACGGGGCCAGGATCAGATCGAAGTGCTCGTTCATCGGGTGCTCTCCAGAGGTGGTTCGCCATGTCGGATGCGGTGCTCGCATCCAAGCGGGTCACGGCGCGCGGGCGCGTACTTCCATCCTCCGGATCGGAGCAGCCAGCTCATCACC
>Ga0209023_10005447_pt1 | contig 13909 bp, 13 predicted proteins | sample LakOneMetagenome_FD_187468 | JGI IMG/M metagenome (GOLD analysis project Ga0209023, IMG submission 187468) | Freshwater and sediment microbial communities from Lake Erie, Canada (SPAdes) (version 2) | ecosystem: Environmental > Aquatic > Freshwater > Lentic | place: Lake Erie, Canada...
GATCTGTGGTAACGGTCGGATCGGATCGAGTCAGGTCGGGGCAGGGCGCTGCCGGGCGGGGTGGCTTTACCCACCGCCCCTTACGTGCCGCCCCGTCGCAGGCTTGGCTTGGCTGGTCTTGTTGGCTGCTTGCTTACTTCGCGCCGTCGATGATTTCTTTGGGGATCGGCACGCCTGCGTACTTCATGTGGATGTCGTTGAGCTTGCCGTTGGCCAGGTTGGTCTTGATCCAGCCGTTGACGGCGGCCATCAGCTCGGGCTGGCCCTTGCGCATGGCCACGCCCAGCTGGTACGACTGCAGGATGAACTTGGTCTCGAAGTCACGCGAGGGGTTCTTCTTGGCGATGGCCGCAATGATCGGTGGCGTGATGGCCACGATGTCGGCCTGGCCGGTGGCGGCCGCGGTGATGGAGGCAGACTCGTCGTCGAACCGCACCACCTTGGCCTGCGGTGCGCGCTCGGTCACGATCTTGTCCTGCGGGCCACCACGCGTCACGGCCACGGTCTTGCCGGCCAGGTCTTCGATGCTGGTGAGCTTGAGGCCCTTGGGCGCACCCACTGCCGCCTGGATGGCGCCGTAGGGGATGGAGAAGTCCACCGCCTTCTGGCGCTCTGGCGTGATCGACAGCGACGAGATGATCAGGTCCACCTTGTTGGACAGCAGGTTGGGGATGCGCGATGAGTTGGTCGTGTTCACGATCTCCAGCGTCAGGCCCAGGTCCTTGGCCAGCAGCTCGGCCGCTTCCACGTCCGAGCCCACGGGCTTCATCTTGTCGTCCACGTAGCCATAGAACGGCGCACCAAAGTCGATGCCCACGCGCAGCTTGCCGGCGGACTTGATGTCGGCCAGCTCGGCCATGGCGGGCACGCACAGGGCGGCGGCGCTGATGGCCAGCAGGGTGCGGCGGAGGATGCGGGAAGTGGTCATGGTGTTGTCTCCTGGTGGTTTTTGAATAGGAAATCGAAAAGGGCAGGGCTTCAGTCACAGCCCATGGGACAGAAAATCGCGCAGCTCGGCGGTCTGCGGGTGCTTGAGCATCGCGCCCGGGCCCGTCTCCCACACCTTGCCTTCGTGCATGTAGATGATGGTGTCGGCCACCCGGGCGGCAAACTCCATCTCGTGGGTGACCAGCACCATGGTCATGCCACCCTGGGCCAGGGCCTCGATCACGCGCAGCACCTCGCCGGTGAGCTGCGGGTCCAGGGCCGAAGTCACCTCGTCGAACAGCATCACCTGCGGCTCCATCGCCAGCGACCGGGCAATGGCCACGCGCTGCTGCTGCCCGCCCGACAACTGCTCGGGGTACGCCTGCGCCTTGTCCGCCAGGCCTACCTGCTGCAGCGTGCGGGCGGCAATCTCGCGCGCCTTGGCCGTGGGCATGTTCTTCACGGCCTTGGGGGCCAGCGTGATGTTCTGCTCCACCGTCAGGTGCGGGAAGAGGTTGTAGCTCTGGAATACGATGCCCACGTCCTGGCGCAATTGGCGCAGGTCGATGGCCGGGTCGTGCACCGCGTGGCCGCAGACGTTGATGGTGCCGCTGTCGATGATCTCCAGCCGGTCGATACAGCGCAGCGCTGTGCTCTTGCCTGAGCCGCTCTTGCCGATGATGGCCACGACTTGACCCTTAGGAATGGCAAACGACACGCCTTTGAGCACCTGGTTGCTGCCAAAGCTTTTGTGGACGTCTTTCAGTTCCACTACGGGCTGTGGCTGTTGCTGAGGGTGTGGCTGTTGTTGGAGCGGTGGCTGTGCAGACAGGGCAGCTTGCGCAGAGGGCTGCATGGCAGCGTCTTGGGCCAGGTTCATGGTGTCGTCTCGTTTCATGCGGTGGTCACAGGCACAGTGGCTGGGCCACGGTTTCCAAACTGCTGGCGCTGCTCCAGCTTGCGGCTCCAGACCGACAGCGGGTAGCACATCGCAAAGTAGACGATGGCGATCAGCAGGTACACGGTGAAGGGCTGAAAGATCGAGTTGTTGATGAGCTGGCCTGCGCGCACCAGCTCGATGAACCCCACGATGGACGCCAGCGAGGTGTTCTTCACAATCTGCACCATGAAGCCCACCGTGGGTGGCGTGGCAATGCGCACTGCCTGCGGCAGCACCACCAGCCGCATGCGCTGGGTGCGCGACAGGGCCAGGCACTCGGCCGCCTCCCACTGCGTGCGCGGCACCGACTCGATGCACCCGCGCCAGATCTCGCCCAGATACGCGCTGACGTAAACAATCATCGCAATGCTGGCCGCCACGATGGCCGGCAGCTCCAGGCCCGCAATGGACAGGCCGAAGTAACACAGGAACAGCACCACCAGCAGCGGCGTGCCCTGGATGATCTGAATCCACGCAATGGTCATCCAACGCACCGCCTTGATCGGACTGACGCGGCACAGCGCAATCACGCCCCCAGCCAGGCCGCCGCCCACAAACGCAATCAGCGACAGGCCGACGGTCCACAGCGCGCCCCACAGCAGGTACTGCAGGTGATAAGAGTTCAGTCCGCCATCAATCACAGGCGCACCTCCATAGGGATGTTGTTTTTGTTTTGGCTGTAGCCGTTGTCGTTGTTGTTGGTGCCGTCGTTACTGAGCTGCCAACTGAGCGGACATGCTCGAACGACAAACACCCGTTCGGGCTGAGCTTGTCGAAGCCTCACGCAGCGCCTGGGCAAGCCCATCGTGAACGGATGAAGGCCGAACGAATTCAGTGTCAGTGGCCCGCTCATCGCATGCCCCCAGAGGCGCCGAGCCTGCGCTTGCGCGTGAACACGATCTGCCCGAACACCCACAACCCCAGCCGCATCAGCAGCGACAGCGCCAGGTAAACCACCGCCACCAATATGTAGGCCTCGAACGGGCGGAAGGTTTCAGACTGCACCCGCGCCGCCACGGCAGTGAGTTCCTCCACCGAGATCTGCGAGGTGATGGACGAGGCCAGCATCAGCAGCACGAACTGGCTGGTGAGCGCGGGGTACACCTTCTCCATCGCCGGGCGCAGCACCACGTGCCAATACACCTGCCTGCGCGTCAGGCCCAGGCACTCGGCCGCCTCAATCTGGCCCTTGTGGATCGAATCCATGCCCGCCCGCATGATTTCGCAGGTGTAGGCCGCCACGTTGATCACCAGCGTCAGCAGCGCCGCAGAAAACGCCGACACCTTGAAGCCCAGGTTGGCCAGGCCAAAGAACACCATGAACACCTGCACCAGCAGCGGCGTGTTGCGCAGCACCTCCACATAGGCACCGCAGGCCTTGACCAGCCAGCGCCGGTGGCTGCGCCGGCCCACGGCCAGCAGCGTGCCGCCCACAAAACCGATCACGGTGGCCGGGACCGACAGCAGGATGGTCATCCACGCCCCTTCCAGAAACTGGGGCCAGTTGGCCAGCACGCTGGCAAAGTCGAACTCGTACGTCATGGGTAGGGCAGCCGTGCGCGTCAATCAGCGAGTGTGCTGGCGCGGGGGCCAAAAGCTGGCGGCTTGCCCTGTGGGCGCAGGCGAGCGTAAACGTGAGCGGAAATACCAGGCATGTCTTTGTCTCCTGCGTGATCGGCCTGGCAAGCGTGCCAGCCGTCACAACCTAGGGTTTTTACTGATGGATTCTGATGCCTTTCAGCATCGAACGCAGAGTGATAGTATCCGCAGAATCCATCAAATACCAGCAAGCTGTATGATGGTTTTTGATTGAATCGCAATGGCCCAAATCCCGCCCCACCCAAGCAGTCCCAGCAACCCCAGCAGTCCCCGCAGCCCGCGCATCCCCGACATCGCCCAGCTGTCCGGCGTCTCCACCGCCACGGTCGACAGGGTGCTGAACCAGCGATCGGGCGTGCGCAACGCCACCGCGCAGCGGGTGCTGCAGGCCGCAGCCACCCTGGGCTACCTGCCGCAGGCCGAGCTGCACGCAGCGCTGCAGCCGCAACCCCTACGCCTGATGGTGCTGATCCCCGAGGGCAGCAACCGCTTTCTGCAAATGCTGGGCGACGTGATCGGCTACGCGCAAGACCACTGGGCACCGTTCAACGTGCGCTGCCAGGCGGCATACATCGAAAGCTTCAACCCCGACGCGCTGGCCAAAGCGCTGCTGCACTACGGCAAGCGCTGCGACGGCATCGCCTTTATGGCGCTGGAGCACCCCGTGGTGCGCGAGGCCGTGGCCCAGCTGGCAGAGCAGGGCGTGCCCACCGTCACGCTGATATCGGACTTGTCCAACTCGCGCCGCGTGGCCTACGTGGGCCTGGACAACCGCGCCGCAGGCCGCACCGCCGCCTATCTGATCGCCCGCTTCATGGGCCCCCTGGCCCACAGCCGCAAGGCGCATGTGGCGATGATCGTCGGCTCACTGCGCTACCGCGCCCACGAGGAGCGTGAAGCGGGCTTTTTGCATCTGTTTGAAGAACAGTTCCCCCTGGTGCAGGTGGTGGGCGTGCGCGAGGGCCAGGACGACGCCGAACGCAACTACCGCCAGGCCCGCGCGCTGTTGGAGCAGCACGATGATTTAGCAGGCATCTACAACATCGGCGGCGGGGCCGAAGGCATTGGGCGGGCGCTGAAAGAGGCGGGTGCCGACCGCAAGATCGTGTTCATCGGCCACGGCCTCACGCCGGATACGCGGGCGCTGCTGATCGACGGGACGATGGACGCGGTGATCACGCAGAACCCGCAGGGGGCGGTGATGAACTGCGTGAGGATCTTTGCGAATCTGCGGGATGGGCGTGAGCCGACGAGCGGGGTGGAGACGACGCGGAGCCAGGTGATTTTTCGGGAGAATTTGCCGTAGGGTGGTGGAGCGCCGCGTTGGCGGCAGGCCAACAGGCGGGTGGCGGCGTGCTCTGTTTGGGAAATCTATGCTGAGCTGCTTTTTGACCGCTCAAGGCTGGGAGCCGTCGGTCACACTTCGTTCCATGAAAAGACCGCATCGATCATCAGAGTCCGCTGTGTGTCTAGTAAAACATTACACAGTTGTCGTGGTCACTCGTGCACAGTCGCTTCTTGAAGGCCCATCGTCGTTACCCAGACATTCGATGGGAGATCATCATGGAGACTGCTGGCCCCTCTCACTCCCGCAAATCCTGGAAGGTCAAGATCGTTGGTAAGACGCACCCGTTAAGCGGACACGTGAGTGCTGCGCCACTCCCACCACGAGACGGCACTCGCGGTGGCCCTCAGAAATGTCCAAATCGTTAGCCTTGAACCTTTTCCACAATCGGCGCTCCTGGCGTAATGGCTGCCCGCGAAGCTTCAGGAGCAGGTTGAACCGTCAGAAAGCGCTGTAGCTCCCCAGAGAATGCGATCACTGCAGCTTCATTCTCCTTGCATAAATGTTGAATCACCTCCTGCTGACTCATTATTCGTAGTCTTACCACCTCTTTAAGCAGTTTTTTACCAGCGTCACCAAATTCACTTTCAGAAGTAACATCAGGTTTTCTCCCCGTCTTTCGTGACGGGCCCCCTCGTAGAGACCGGAGAAGATGCCAGAACCAGTCTTTCAACGAAAATCTCGACTTCGCTGAGCCAGCAGCGATATGTGCTTTCCTTAAAATTGGCACATAGCGACGCAGACGGTCAATATCGTCCTTCAACAAAGCCTGACAATCTACACGTCCTTTAAGCCCTCCTTCCAGGCAATGCGCTAACAGCTCTTTTTCTAAGCTTTCAAAAGGGATGCAAAACGTGGAACTTTTTTTAGCGTGCCTGAGTATTCTTTGATCTCCATCGAGGACGCTGATGACGTTATCAGCACTGGAGAAAAATTCCTCTTCGCGATTGCGCCTCATTAAGTCAGTAGTGCTTGATCCACCACCGATGTAAATTATGTTGTAAGAGAAGTAAATGCCCTTGCAATAAGTCCTGATCAGATATTCCAAAAACTCTTTCAAAACGGCATCTTCTGTAAGGATATATTTATCCCAGCCCTTGAATCCGAATAAAATGCTTTTAATGTAGTTGTAAGGTACATTCTCAATCTTCGCAACTCCGGTCGATTGCTCAAATTCCAAATGAAAAATTTCTTGAGGTTTCAGCGTCTGCATCATCGCCAGTGAATGCGTAGTGAGCAAAAATCTGACGTCGTTGGCAGCACCAAAATCTCTAAGACTTTCAATCAGTCGAACTTGCGCTGCTGCATCCAGCGAAATATCTATTTCATCGATGACAATGAGGCGATAGCCTTGGGATACTCTTCGGTAAATATTTATCAAAAAATATTCCCCAGAGCTAAAATAGTCTTCACGCAAATAGCGTGTGCCAACCATAAGTCGGCAATAGTAGGTCACACCCTTAATATCAATGGCTACTAAATTATCGAAATTCTTATTATCATAAATTCGATGGAGAAAATTTATCAGTGCATCTGGCTTTGTAAAATTTTTTAGAACAACTGCTGTGCGTATGTCAGCATCTAAGTTGCTGATTCTTTGGAAAAAAGTGAATCGCTCGCCGTGAGGGATGGGAAGTTCGACATATATCTTGGTTCGATACTCCATGGGTACAGGAGTGCGGCAGTTGATTGTCTCGATGGATTTTTCGTAGGAGTAGATCAACCTAAGGTCATTAATTTCATACTCGATCGAACTACTCTCTTTGAACACGTCTTCGGATGAGGTTTTGGCGAAAGTATCAGAGTTGGTCAAGTTTCGAATTGCTTTAACCAAGGTGGTTTTGCCGGCACCATTTTTTCCAGTGACACACACGATAGGACCGTGATCGAAATTAATGCTGAATCTCAAATCAGCTATTTGTTGAACATTATTTATCTTGATGTTCAACTTCATTTTTGCGCTTTCACTTTCGGCAAAGGACGATGAAGAAATGTATCAATGACTGTGACACCGAAGTCTCTTCTCAGTTTGTCCAAATAATCTTGATCCACCGAATTGATGTAATTCAAGTATCCCGTAATTTTTGCTTTAGCACGATCCTCATCTTTGTCAATCGCTGCAAGAAATGCTGCACGGCCTTGCGAATGTCTATGTAAAAGAGCTTCAACATCTCTTTTAACTTTTGAGTCGATAGTTACCTTGCCATTGGGTAAAATCATGAGACCAAGTATCACAATTTTTCCGCCCACTCGAAAATTTTTGCTCTTCGACTCGTTCAGTTTGAGCTCCGCAGTTCCATGCTGAGTCAGTAAGCCCTGCACAGTGATCTTAATGTCTGCGAGGTTTTCTTTTTTTTCCGAAGAGATAATAATGTCGTCAGAATATCGGGTGTATATTAATGAGTGATTAATGCAGTGCTGTTCAAGTGCATTATCGAAATTTAAAAGTACCGCATTGCTCATGGGAGCCGAGCATGGAAAACCAACCGGCAGGCAATCATCGATACATATTAGATCTATAATTCTTGGTAGATTATCCAATACGTCCCCGGCTGGGCAAAATTTTTCACCCTCCGCGATAGCTTGACTCACCAGATTGGTGTTAATGCTTGAGAAGAAAGAAGAGATATCTGTCTGGAAAAAGTGCTTCGATTTAGCATGCTTCGCAACAGCATCGTATGCATTGCATCCCTTTCTGTACGAAAAGACGACTTTCTGATTTATCGGTAAGAATTCGATTAAGAAAAGGTTCAAAAATGAGTGATATACCCTAAGCTTTTTCTCTGGAACCAATACTTCGCGCTGGTTTCTTGGGAGACCAATGGTTTTCCGATGGTATAAGTTATCTATGGGTTCGGAGATAAATTCGGAAAACTTTTGCTTCCCGTGATACATCGAGTCAAAAAGCTCGGAAAGCGAAGTTCTTGTCATATGCAGTTCTCAATGGGATCGGCTCGGCGACTCTGCGTCTCTAGGGGTTGCAAAGCGCTGACTCTTGCATTATCCTAACGCTATGTCAGTGACTAGGAGCATCTCCAGTCATCTTGCTGACCTCTAGGCCGTCAGATCTACTCCGATCGGAATTTGTGTGGTCGCGCAGGGCGCGACCACACAAATCGTAGACTCAGACGAGCATCTTCATAGCCGCTTCCCTCGAATTCTCTGCCTCGTTGTTGTTGGTTCGGTACAACTTAGCAGAGCTATCGACTGTCACGTTGACGGGGCCTAACTCCTCGTTCTCGCTGTGTTCCGTATCCGTCCGACGAACTCATCTAGACGGATTTGCAATCCGTTGATAAACCGCTCGCGATTCGAATCCAGGCGGTGACCAGCAATGCGGCAGGTGTGACGATATCGGGGCGCGCTTGGGCGGCTTATTCTCAGCCTTGCCGTCGCGCTAACGGCCGAGTTCGGACAGGTCCGCTTCCCGCGAAAACGCTGCACAGCGGACATAGCGACTCGTAGTTGCTACTGTATTTATAGCTATTAGCGCTTTACTAAGAAGCGCTAGGACCTTTTTCCGTGTTTTTTCGTCGAAGCTTGTTGCGTAGGTTCACGTCCCTGCAAGCTCAGCCTGCGCGCCGCCGAGTCGCGGGTGCAAAAATCGGCAGCCCCGAGCCAGCCCGGCACGCGACACGGCGTTCTGTACGTCCAACAACAGGGCTGACATTTCTCCCAGCAAGCCCCGCAACGGCAGGCGCGGCACACGCATCCATGCGCGTCGCCCGAGCGATGCAGCCAGCGCCTGCGCAAACGCGGCCTGCGTCACCGCCTCCGGCGTCACGGCATTGACAGGGCCTTGCAGGGTTTGTTGCGCCATCGCAAACCGCACCAGCCCCACTGCATCGGCCAGCGCTTCGGCGCGGCGCGCCTCGTGTTCGATGGCGGCGCACAGGTCAGACTGGAACTCACCCGGGCAGGGTGGGGCGGTTTCGTCCAGCGGCTCCGTCGACGCGTTGGGCGATGCGTCGTTGAAGCCCACGGTTGATTCGTTGACCATGACGCGCGGTGCCTTTTGCAGGCGCCACGTAAGACTGACAACGACTCAGTTATCCCCATGAGTGGTTCAAAACGGTGCACAGAGAAAACCATCCCCGCACCCTTTTCGTACGGCTGCATGATGGGAAAATCGCGCATTCAGCCTAGGACAGGTGTGGTGATTCCCCAAAGAGCCTAGGGCCGTTGGCAATTCATCTCTTGCGCGCACGTTTCCCTGCCTTTCCCTCCCCATGAAATGTCCAACGTGCCAGTGGCACAACCCTGGCGAAGCAACCCACTGCGTGATGTGCCGCGCTCCACTGGTCGGCGGCGGCGAGCCTGATTTCACTTCAGCCTTTGCGCAGCAGCCTGTGCCCGCCGCAGCGCCCACACCCGTCGCCGTCTATCTGGCCACCGACCTGAGCCGCACCGTCGCCACCGTGATCGACGGCATGCAGATGCTCGTCTCTGCCGCAGTGTGGCTGGTCGTGGTGTGGGATGCGTCCTGGTCCATCTGGCTCAAGCTGCTGGGTGTAGTGGTGCTGTTTTTTCTGCTGGCGTTGCTCGACGCCGGACCTGGATCGCTGGGCAAACGGTGCTTGAAGATTCAGGTGGTGACGACACGTGGTGAAAAGCCGTCGCTCGTCACCAGCATCTGGCGGCACTTCATCAAGTACGTGTTGCACATCGCGATGCCCATCGTGTGGAAGCTGATCGAGCCGTGGCTGACCGGCGGGCGGCACCTTCACGATGTGTGGGCAGGCACCACGGTCATCGAGCGCTTGCCTGCCGGTGCCCGTGCGGCCCGCGCCACGCCAGAGCTGTTTCATGAAGCGTTGATCGCGCAGGCCCAGGGCGTGCAGGCTGGCGCAGCGCCACAGGCCCCGGTGCGGGCCGATGTGAAGAACGCCAGGCAGCAGGTCACGCGGGCATCCAGGGCGTTCGATACGTTCAAGAACCTGCTGGCGTGGTGCATTGCGGGTGCGTTGCTGTGGCTCTTTGTCCCGGCGGTGTGGTCTCTGTACCAGGAGTCCCAGGACCCCACCATGTCCGCCGTGTCAGACGCCAAGGCCGCCACCAAAAAGCTCACGCACCTGCTCAGCCAGCGATTCGAACAAGGCCAAAGCCTGGAGCTCGACTAGGGCGATCCTGCGCTGGCAGCGCTGGAGGCAGAGATGGGTGCCGTGTTCACCAGCATTAATACGCAGCCCCGCGGGCCCGTCACGCTGCAGATCAAGAGCGGGCCGGTGGCGGGCAAACACATCGTGCTGGCGCCGGAGTACAACTTCAGCAAGAAGGCCATCAAAAAATGGACCTGCGGCAGCCCGGACATCGAGCGGGCCCAGCTGCCCACCGGCTGCAAGGCCACGCTGAGCACGGCGCCCGCCACCCCTTGAATTGGTTGGTGGTCGCCACTTCAGCGCGGCACCGATCGCACCCAGACACCTACCGATGATGACGACTGCTTTGTCCCTGCACCAACACCTACTCGATCCGGCCGTTCTCAATCACCCCCAACGGCAATTTGCCTTGACGGTGATGGACCTGCTCAAGACCCGGCAGTTCGACGCGCTGCAGGCGCTGCTGGCGCCCAGCTGGGCGGCCTTCGAGTCGAGTGCGTTGTCTGACCTGGGCTTGTCGCGCGCGTGGTCCCACACGGGCCTGCAGCGGGCCGACCTGATCGAGCCCGCCCAGGCGTGGGTGCAGGCGTACCCCCACAGCTATGCGGCACTGCTGTTCGCGGCGCAATTGCACTGCGCCGTGGCCTGGCAAGCGCGCGGTACTGCCACGAGCAACAACACCAGCGAAAAGCAGTTTGCGGTGATGCAGCAGCATTTCGATGCGGCGTTTCCGTACCTGCACCGCGCCCTGGCGGCGGCCGCGCGGCCCACGCTGGCCATCGCAGTCGGGATCACGATGGCGCGTGCGGGCAGTGATGATCCTGACCATGACTACATCGCGCTGGCCCAGCCCCACTTGCCGCACAGCCCGGTGCTGTATAGCCGCTTGATGTGGGCGCTGAACCCCAAGTGGGGCGGGTCGCTGGCAGAGGTAGACGCGTTGTTCCGCTCCGCACAGCAGTGGAGTGCCTCGTGGCCTGACGAGGAGCGCAAACGCGTGCATGCCACCCACCGGTCTGAACTGGCGGACGTCGAGGAATGCAACGGCGATTCGGACCGCGCCATCGCCTTGCTCAATGGCATCCTGCACGAAGCGCCTGACTTCGACGCAGCGCATTCCCAACTGGCCAGCCAATACCACTACAAAGACCAGACGCAGCTGGCCGTTGACCACCTGCTGCGCGCCGTGCGCCTGGCGCCCGATGCGGACCGGTTCGACCGCCTAGGCGACTACTACGAAGCGCTGGGCCAACAAGACGTCGCCATCGCGTACTTTGAAGAGGCCATGCTGTGGGGCAGCGGCAGTGCGGCAGGCTCTGTGGCCCATTGGCTGAGCAACCAGCTTAAGGATGCAGCCGCCGACCAGCGCCCCGCGATCGAAGAGCAGCTGGGGCGGGTGGCCACCTACGGCATGCAGCAGTTTTCGCCCAGAACCATGTTCGTGATGGGCGCCATCGAGTTCTTTCAGCGCGGCGACGATGCCGCCAAGTTGCGCGCGTACGACTGGTGGCGCGAAGCCGCGCGATGGGGCAATAGCGGTGCCATGTTCAACCTGGGCATCGCGCACTTCGACGGCGAAGACGGGCAGCCGTTGAACAAGGCTTTGGCCATGCAGTACTGGGCAACTGCGGCTTCGATGGGCAATCTGTCATCCCACGAGCGCCTGGGCAAGGCATTGCTCACCGGCGACGGCATAGCGCAAGACCTTGAAAGCGCTGCCTACCACCTGGAGATCGCGGCCGATGGAGACAACGTCTATGCCATGCGCGACTGGATTTGTTGCCTGTGGTTCGGCCGCGGCACGCCGCAAGACCGGGGCACTGCCAAGCAGCTGCTGCAACGCTTGAAAGTATTAAGCCCTGACATGTACGAGTCGGCCCGCGAGCGCATCGGCCTGGGCGCCAGCATCAAGAATTGGGTGGGAAAGCTGTTCGCTTGAGCGCGGGGCCCAGTGCGCTTGGCTCAGGGGGCAGTCGCCTCCGGCAGCTTCGCAATCACCTTGATTTCGAACTGAAACCCATACAGCCACGTGACGCCAATGCCGGTCAGCGTGGGGTGTGGTGCGTTGCCCCAGTATTCGCCGACGACTTCCCATGCGGCTTCAAAGTGCTTTTCGGGGTCCACCATGAACACCGTCACATCGATCACGTCGTCGAAGGTGCAGCCCGCGGCCTGCAGGATGGCGTTCAGGTTCTCGAAAGCCAGCCGCACCTGGGCCTGGTAGTCGGGCTCGGGCGAGCCGTCGGGGCGGCTGCCGACCTGGCCCGACACGAACAGGAAGCCGTTGGAGCGGATGGCGGGCGAGTAGCGGTTCTTCTCGTACAGAGCTTGGCGCCCAGGCGGGAAGACTACGTTGCGCGGGGATGGAGGTGTTGATCCCGTCGTCGTTTTTGCTGTTGCTATTGCTGTTGCTGCTGTAGTCATGAACTGAGGTCCTGTGTGAAGGGGTTGGCCCGGGCGGCAGATGAGACGTGCCGGCCTTGCAGTGGGTGGGCGATGCATGGAATTTATCGACGTACCGGCTGGGGATAAACCAGCAAGCTTGTCCATCACTGTTTGTAAACTCCAAACAATCTTCGGCCATCTTCGGCCAAGCTTTGGCAAGACAGGAGCGATATGGACCGGTTCGATGCAATGCAGGCGTTCGTGCGGGTGGTCGAATCGGGCAGCTTCACCAAGGCGGCCGACACCATGCATGTCAGCAAGACCACCGTCACGCAGCTGGTGCAGCAGCTGGAGGCGCGGCTGCGGGTGAAGCTGCTGCACCGCACCACGCGCAGGGTGCAGGTCACCGCCGATGGCGCTGCGTACTACGAGCGCGCGGTGCGGCTGCTGGCCGACATGGACGATGCCGAGACCAGCCTGTCGAGCGCTTCGGCCGCGCCCCGGGGGCGGCTGCGGGTGGATGTGCCCAGCCCGTTGGCCCGGCTGATCCTGGTGCCCGCGTTGCCAGGCTTTCATGCGCAGTACCCCGACATCCAGCTCGACATGGGTGTCAGCGACCGCATGGTCGACCTGCTGGGCGACAACGTGGATTGCGTGGTGCGCGGGGGCGAGATCCAGGACCAATCGCTCATCGCGCGGCGCGTGGGCGACCTGCAGCTGGGCGTGTACGCGGCCCCTGCCTACCTGGCGCGCGCAGGAATGCCCGCCCATCCGAAGGATCTGGAAGATTCGCACCACCGCGTAGTGGGCTTTTTATGGTCGCGCTCGGGCAAGACCTTTCCGTACGCCATGCGGCGCGGAGCCGAGGACGTTCGGATCCAGGGCCGCTACGTTCTGGCGGTGGACGACGGCAATGCCTACCAGGCCGCGGGGCTGGCGGGCATGGGCATCCTGTGGTTGCCGCATTACATCGCCCAACCGCACCTGGGCACTGGCGAGCTGGTGCGGTTGTTCCAGGACTGGGAGCTGGACACCATGCCGCTGTACGTGGCCTACCCGCCCAACCGCCACGTGAGCGCCAAAGCGCGGGTGTTCATCGACTGGGTGGCGGCCCTGATGGCGCAGCATGCCCCGCTGGTGGGGCCGGGCGGCGGATTGCCCAGGCCCTGAAGCAACGCCTGTGTGTCTGCGCCGGCCCCCAATCACCCCAGGATCAGGCAGGTGCCAGGGTCACGGGCGCCCCGGCTGCCTTCAGCGCATTGCGCACGCGTGCGGGCGTGTTGGCAGGCACCACCAGGCCCGCCAGGGCCTTGAGCGGCGCCACCGTGAAGGCCGATGCTGCCCCCAGCTTGTCGGTCGATGCCAGCACCACCGTTTCGGCCGCGCGCTGGAGCAGGGCGCGTTTGACGGCGGCCTCCTCAAAGTCGCCCGTGGTCAGGCCCGCTTCGGCATGTACCCCGGTCACCCCCATGAGGTACAGGTCCGCGCGCAGTTGGGCCGCAGCCTCGACCACGCTGGCGCCCACGTTCACCATCGAATGGCGGAACAGGCGGCCCCCCAGCACCAGCACCTCTACCTCTGTATGCCCCGCCAGCGCCACGGCCACGGCCGGGC
>Ga0209023_10005448_pt1 | contig 13906 bp, 11 predicted proteins | sample LakOneMetagenome_FD_187468 | JGI IMG/M metagenome (GOLD analysis project Ga0209023, IMG submission 187468) | Freshwater and sediment microbial communities from Lake Erie, Canada (SPAdes) (version 2) | ecosystem: Environmental > Aquatic > Freshwater > Lentic | place: Lake Erie, Canada...
TCGTCGGCTGCAGCGGTTTCTTGGAACGCGCGTGCCGAGAGGTCTCGTGCCGGAGCGAAATCGATCGCCTGGTCATACCCCGGCCGTTCACGGCGACTCAGAGGCGAACTGAAGTGAAATGGCGAGCGAACGGCGGATGGTCAACACGATGATGAGTAGCGTCCCGCACCCGTGCACGCGAACGGATAGATGAGCCGCATGCGCGGACAGGCGTGAACAGGTCAAGCCTAACGCCAAGTCCCTAGCGAGATCGCTCGAGAATTCTCAAACGCAATTCGTGATCGTCGAGGGCTGACACGAGGACCACCGGTTCAGACTTGCCGGACGAGATCGACGTGTCCAGTCGCTCGTTGCTCGCCAGAACAGACGACGCCAGCAGGGCGATGTCCGAACGGAGTTGTCCCGAAACAATGTCGAAGTGCCGACGTGTGTCGGCTGCAACCGAATCGATCTTCGCTTCCAGTCGCTCGAACCGTTCGTCCGCCGCTTCGAATCGGGTCGCCACGGTATGAAATCGCTCATCCATGGCTCTGTTCAGCGCGGCGAATCTAGCATCGAACCGCTCGTCCAGACTCCGCTGCAAAGCATCGAGCCGCTCGTCCAACTCCTGCTTCAACTCACGCACTCGCATGACGACGACGATGCTAGCATCGTCAATCCACGAAGACAGCGGCTCAAATTCCGAGCGTGCAGCCAGCTAAAAATTGCACTGTGTATCGGCCTTAGCGTCGACGCGGGCGCACCGCCAACCCACGCCCTCCGGCTCGCCATCGCCCGGACCCTGCGCTGCCCATTCTCAGCACCTGGGCACGCCCCACCTGCCCGTTCGGCACTCACGCCAGCAGTCCCGGCGTTCGCGGTCTACCCGTGCTGCGCGAGAAACGCGCGCCCCTCCTCCAGGACCGACGAGAGTCGGCCGACAAGGGCGTGGCCACCGGTCGGGTAGACAACGACGCGGCCGTCGCGAACGGCGCCGGCGATCGCCCGCGCCCGATTCGCGGTGCCAAATCGATCGTCTTCCGCGCTGATCGTCAGCACCGGACACCCGATCGTGTCGAACGCCGGCTCGCGTCGATCCGCAGCGACTCGAATGTCATCGCGCATCCCGGCGCGCCTGTCGCTCAGCGGGAGCAGGTGCTCGAGTATCTCTCCGACCCTCGACCGTTCCGCGGGATGCGCCTCGCGGATGACAGACGCTGGCGTCCCCAGCATCATCTCGGTGAGACGGCTGGCCGGACTGAGGGCCATGACACGCAGGGCAAGCCAGGCAAGGAAGTCCGAGCGAAGCATCCAGTCCGTGAAGCGTCCGCCGTGAACGCTGACGCCGGGAGGCAGATGGTCGGCGGGGACCACCAGCACCAGTGCGCGGCACCGCGAGGGGTGTCGACTGGCGAACTCGAGGGCCGACCACGCACCGGCAGAAATCGCGACGACAGCGGCCGAGTCGATGGCGAGATGGTCGAACAGTTCGATGTACGCGTCGGCCTGCATCTCCGGCGTCACCGTCAGCGCCTGTGGCTGCGAGCGCAGGTAGCCGAATCGCGACGGAGCCACCAACTGGAAACCGGAGCCTGCGAGCGGCCCGACCATGTCGAGCGCCTGGTCGAACCCACCGGGGGCACCGTGGACCACGAGCACGCGTGGCCCCTCGCCAACGACGGCGTACTCCAGTGTCCCGGCTGACGTGCGGAGCAATTCGCTGCGACCCGCCACGCGATGTCGCGCACGCGCACGCGAGCGAGTGAAGCCGACGGCGACCGCAAGGCCGATCAGGAAGGCGCCGCCGACGATTTGAAGGGTGACCGCCATGAGGACGCAGGCGCCGCGAGTGCGGTCACACTATCACGAGGGCCGGTACTCCCTCGGAGGACATAGTGGAAACGGCGGCGCCTGGGCGGCGCTGCAGACGACGAACCGACGTTCGGTTCGTCGCCGCGGTGCTGGAGCCATCGCCGTAAGCGCCGTTTCCCGTCGCGCGGCAGCGGGTCGGCAGCGCTGCGACGTTGCGCCACGCTTGCCCGCCCTGCCAGCCTTGCCTGCCCTGCCCGCCTGCCCAGTTTGCCCCACCCGACCCACCAGACCTACCCGACCCACCAGCCCCGACCTGAAGGACAGATTCCTACACGCCGATAACCCCCTCGCGTGCACTCCCGACTCGTCGACCTCGAAACCGTCCGCCCCGGCCTCCGCGAACAGCAGCTTCGCTCGACGGTCCCGGCACTCCGCCTCCTCGGATTTCTCGCGCTGACACTCCTGGTCGTCCTGCACTCACGCTTCGTGGACCCGACGCTGCCGTGGACGCGTGTGCTGGCGTTCGGCGCGACCAGCACCGCCTACAGCCTGTTCACGTGGGCCACGCTTCGCACCATCCGGCCGTTTTCGCGCCTCATGTTCCTGTCGCAACGCGTCGCGGAGACGGACATCGCCTTGTGGGTGTGCGCGATGGCGCTCACTGGCGGGTCGGACAGCTGGCTCTTTCCGCTGCTCATCATGCGCGCGGCCGATCACGTCACCTTCGGCTTCCGGCGCGTGCTGCTGCTCGGTCACATCTCCGCCGCCGCGTTCTTTGGTCTCATCTGGTGGACGCACGATGGCAACCTGGCGCTCGCCGACGCTGCGGAGTGGGGCAAGCTTGGCGGCGTCTACATCTTCAACATGTACCTGGCGCTCAGTGCGTCCGCCATCGACCGCCTGAACGAGAGGCTGCGTCGCCTGCGTGCGGCCCTGCAGTCCGCCAAAGACTCCGCCGAAGCGGCCAGCGGCGCGAAGAGTGCCTTTCTGGCGACGATGAGCCATGAGCTGCGGACACCGCTCAGTTCCATCATCGGCTACGCGGAACTGCTGGAAGAGGAACTGCTCGATCAGCCGTCGCACGTCTCAGACCTGGCGAAGATTCGCGGTGCCGGCAAGCACCTGCTCGCGCTCGTCAACGACGTGCTCGATCTCGCGAAGGTCGAAGCGGGCAAGATGGACTTCGTGCTGACCGCGTTCGATCTCGTGCCGGTCGCGCGCGACCTCTCCGCCATCGTGCGCCCACTCGCCGACGCGCGAGGCAACACCGTCCTCATCAATGCGCCGCCGTCGTTGTGGATGCGCGCCGATGAGGGACGCGTGCGTCAGGTGCTGCTCAACCTGTTGAGCAACGCCTGCAAGTTCACCGAGCGCGGCACGGTGACGGTGTGGTTATCCGTCGAGGAGCGGCCAGGCACGAACAGTCGTGTCTTCATCGAGATTGCCGACACCGGCATCGGCATGACATCCGCGCAGTTGTCGCGTGCCTTCGAAGCGTTCGTGCAGGTGGACACGTCACCGACGCGCCGCCACGGCGGCACGGGGCTCGGACTCGCCCTCACCCGCGAGCTCTGCACCCTGATGGGTGGCACCATTCACGCGGAGAGCCGCCCGCGGCACGGCTCGCGCTTCATCGTGACGTTGCCGACGGCGATGGAGACGAGAGCGGAAACCCGCGTCGCCTAGCGTCGGCAACGTGGCCCGCGTGGCGCAGCATCGCGGCATGCCGACCCGCTGCGTGACGCAGCATCGCAACGCTGCCGACCCGCTGTCGCACGGCGGGAAACGGCGTCTTCGGCGATACTCAAGCACTCCGCCGACGAACCGAACGTCGGTTCGTCTTGCTACAGTGGCGCGCCTGCGACGCCATTTCCAGCTGTCGATTGCGTCGCCGCGCTCTACGGCGCAGCATCGCCGCGATGCTGCGCCTGTCCCGGTGCCCAAGGGCTGCCCTTGTCCCGGTGGCGTCGCCGCAGTGCATGTGTGCCGGCGTAACGGGAGCCAGGCGCGCGACGGCGCGGTTTCGGCGGGTAATCACAATGGTCTCGCCCGCTTTCGGCAGCCGCGACTAGCGCCAACAGTCGGACTCTGAAATCGCGAATGGACACGTGTTGCATTTCCAGAGTCATGAAACCAGTGTTGGTCGGATTCAACCCCGCTCATCGTGACGAGAAGCGCTGACTCCTGGTTCGTCCGAGAACGACGATTTATGACATCGCCTTCCGGGTACTTCTCACACAGCACGCCGTGAGGGCCCCAGGTCAATTGGTCGGCGACTGGGTCTGTTCAACCCTGCCGTCTTTCGGCCGAGTAGTGGTCTCTTCCGACTCGAGCGTGGTCTGCCAGCGGCGGAGCATTCGTGCGATCGACTCGTTCCCGGCGATGAGCCCACCGAACTCCGTGCGGTGCAGATACCCTCGGCCTTCGGCAGCCAGGAATGCGGCTTTCACTTCACCGTTCGAGGCAAACGCATACCGCAGAAACTGCAGCATCTCGCGGTTGCGACGCCGCAGAAATCCCTCGCTGATGTTGAACACCACGGACAGCGCCGCGGCGTTCATCTGATCTGCCAGCGCCCGATCTCGAATGAAATCAGGCCGTTTCAGGAGCTTGCCAACCCGGTCACTCTGCACCTTGGCCGCTTGCCAGACACGCAGGTCCTCGAATCGATATACGCCCATGCTCGGGAACGGAGCAATGTGGATGCCCAATTGGTTCTTGGTTCCTGGTTCTTGGTGCTTGGTCCGATCTTGGTTCTTGGTCCGGGCTTGGTGCTTGGTCCCTCGTTCGGGTCCGTGGTCCACAGTTCCCGGTCCGCGTTCTCCGTCCGGCATCAGAGCTTCGCGTTCCGGCTCGGTTCCTGAACGCGTGACTGAGGACTAAGAACCAAGGACCAGTAATGGACCAGGTACCTGGTGCGGACCAAGAACCAGGAACAAAGAACCAAGAACCAGCGAGGCGCCCGACGTGCGATAAGCTGAGCAAATGCCCGCGCCGAGCTTCGTCGACATCCACAGCCACATCCTCTACGGCCTGGACGACGGCGCCCGGACAATTGAAGACAGCGTCGCCATGCTGCAGATGGCGCGCGACTCGGGCACCTCCGACATTGTCGCCACCCCGCACGCCGACACGCAGTACGCGTTTGACCCGGCGAAAGTGGATGCGCAGATCGCGGAACTGACCGCGCGTGTCACAGGTATCACCATTCATCGCGGCTGCGACTTCCGCCTCGAGATCAGCAACATCGAGGACGCCCTCGCCAACCCGAAGAAATACACCGTCAACCACCGCAACTACCTGCTCGTCGAGTTCCCGCACATGACAGTGTTCCCCACTGTCGACGGCATCTTCGGGCGGCTCCTCGACGCCGGCATGACGCCCATCGTCACGCACCCCGAGCGCAACGCGTTCCTGCAGCAGAACCCGGGCGTACTGCGCAACTGGATTGAGTCCGGCATCCTCACGCAGGTCACCGCGGCGTCGTGCACGGGTGTGTTCGGCAAGCGCGTGCAGGCCACGGCGCACGAACTGATTGGAATGAACGTCGTGCACTTCATCGCGAGCGATGCGCACGACACCGAGAGGCGGACACCAGATCTGAGCGCCGCCTACAAGCTGTTGACGAAACAGTACGGTGAGACGCGCATGCGGCCGATGTTCGTCGACAACCCGCGCGCCGTGCTCAGGGGCGAAGAAGTGGACACGTGGTCCACTGCCCCGTCACGCACCTCGAAGAAGTGGTACGAGTTCTGGCGCTAGCCAGCCCTCAGACTTTCAGCACATCGTCCTGCCGCGCCGTCACCGCATAGAGCACCGGCGCCATGAAGATCGACAGCATCAGGCGTGACAGCAATCCGCCAACGATGACGATGGCGAAGGGCTTCTGGGAATCGCTGCCAATGCCGCTCGACATGGCCGCGGGCAACAAGCCCAGACACGCGACCAACGCCGTCATCATGATCGGCCGCAGCCGCAGCAACGACGCTTCGTGCGTCGCCGCCAGGATGTCCTTGCCCTCCAGCCGCAGCTTGTTGATGAACGAGTAGAGAATCACGCTCGTCTGCACCGCCACGCCCATGAGGGCGACGAAGCCCAGCGCCGACGACACGCTGAAGTTCGTGCCCGTCAGCTTCAATGCGATGAGGCCGCCGACCGGCTCGGTCACCAGCACGCTGAACATGATGATCAGCGGGAACTTCAGGTTGCCGTAGAGCGCGAAGAGAATCAGCAGGATCAGCGTGATCGTCAGCGGCAGGATGATCGTCATCTGCGAGCGCGCCGACAAGTACTCCTTGTATTCGCCGCCCCAGTCGAACGTGTACCCCGTCGGCAGCGGCACGGCGGCGTCCACACGACTCCGCGCCTCGGCCACCGCACTCGCCAGGTCGCGCCCTTCAACGCTGAACTGAATGCCGATGAAGCGCGAGTTCGCCTCGCGGTAGATGAACGACGCGCCCTTGTTCACACGAATGGTCGCGAACTGACTGAGGGGCAGCGTCTGGTTGTCGGACGTGGTCACCAGGATGTTCTTGATGGCCTCCATGTTCTGCCGGAACGGCTCCTGCAGACGCACCACCAGATCAAACGCGCGCTCGCCCTGAATGACCTGCGTCGCCGGAGTGCCGCCGACCGCGGTCTCGATGAGCGTGTTGATGTCGTTCACGTTCAGGCCGTAGCGCGCGAGTTTGGCGCGATCGGGCTCGATGGTCAGGCTGGGCTGTCCGAGTTCGCGCACCAGCGTGATGTGCGTGATGCCGGGCACGGCCGCAATCGTCTGCTGCACCGCTTCCGCCTTCGCTTCGAGCGTGGCCAGATCGGTGCCGAAGATTTTCACCGCCAGCGCGCTCTTGAGGCCGGTCTCGGCTTCATCCACGGCGTCTTCGGCAGGCTGTGTGAAGTTGAAGATGATGCCGGGGAACGCGTTCAGCTTGGCCTGCACCGCGTCGATCAGCTGCGGCTTCGTGCGAATGGCGCCGGCCCACGACGGATCGTCGTACGGCTTGAGGCCAATGAAGTACTCGTCGTTGAAGAACCCGATCGGGTCGGTGCCATCGTCGGGCCGACCCAGTTCGTTGGCGACCGTGGTCACCTGCGGAAACGATTGCAGAATGTCGCGCACCTGCGGACCGAGCTTCGACGCCTCTTCGAACGAGATCGTGTACGGCATCGTCGCGCGCACCCAGAGTGCGCCTTCATCGAGGTGCGGCATGAACTCCGCCCCGATGGAGGGCACGAGCAAGAGCGACGCGCCAAAGATGGCCAGGCACACGACGAGCGTGGCGACCGGCCGACGCAAGCAGATGTCCAGCATGCGCCCGTAGCCGTCGCGCACCCGCTCGAACAGCCGCACCGAGGGTTCCTTGACCGGCTTGCGCAGGAAATAGGCACACAGCACGGGCATCAGCGTGAGCGTGCAGATGAGGGCGCCCAGCAGTGCGAAGCCCATCGTGTCGGCCATCGGCCGGAAGAGTCGCCCCGACGGACCGGTCAGCACGTAGATCGGCAGATAGCCCGCCACGATCACCGCGACGGCGTAGAAGATCGGGCGCTCGACGTCATGCGCGGCGGCGCGAATCACGGAGACAACGTCGTACTCCTCGCCGTGCCGCTCGGCAAGTTCGCGGAAAATGTTCTCCACCATCACCACCGCGCCGTCGACGATGATGCCGAAGTCGAACGCGCCGATGGACAGCAGGTTCGCGGGAATGTGACGCCAGTCCAGGCAGATGAACGCAAAGAGCAGGGAGAAGGGAATCGTGACCGCGACGATCAGCGCCGTGCGCACGCTGAACAGGAAGATGCCGAGAATCACGAGCACGAGCAGCATGCCGCGCAGCAGGTTGCGCTCGACGGTCTTCGTCGTCTCGGCGATGAGCCCCGTGCGGTCGTAGAAGGGCACGATCTTGATGTCGGGCGGCAGCACGCTGCGGTTCAAGGTCGCCGTCATGTCCTGCACTTGCTTGAGCACAACTTGCGCCTGCTCGCCGGTACGCATCAGGATGACGCCTTCGACGGCATCGTTCTGCTTCTGAAAGCCGAACTGCCCTAGACGCGGCGCCGACCCAATGGTGACCCGCCCGATGTCTTTCACCGTGACGGGAATCCCCGCGTGCGACGTCACGACGATATTGCCAATGTCCTCGACCGACTTCACGAGACCCAGGCCGCGCACGTAGTAGGACTGGCCGCCCTGCGCGTAGAAGCCGCCGCCGGCATTGGCGTTATTGCTCGACAGCTGCTGCACCAGTTGCGACACCGACACGCCGTACGACGCCAGGCGGTTCGGATCGATCTGCACCTGGTACTGCATCGTCTCGCCGCCCAGCCCCGAGTCGTCGGCGACGCCCGGAATGGAGCGGTAGCGTCGCTCGATCACCCAGTCTTCGTACGACTTCAGTTCCTGCGCCGAGCGGTCGGGACTCTGCAGCACGTAGCGGTAGATGAGGCCACTCGGACTGAAGAGGGGCGACATCCCCGGCGAGACGCCCGTCGGCATCTGCGCATCGGGCAGGCGTTCGAAGGCTTGCGCGCGCGCGAAGTAGGGATCGGTGTCGTACGCGAAACTCATCGTCAGCGACGACAGGCCGTAGAGCGAGATCGATCGCAGCGCCTCGAGTTTCGGGATGCCGTTCATCTCCACTTCGAGCGGAATGGTGATGAGGCGCTCCACTTCCTCGGCGGCATGGCCGGGCCACTGCGCCACGATCTGCACGCGCGGCGGTGACAGGTCGGGATAGGCGTCAATCGGCAGGTTGCGGAAGGAGAACACGCCCCAGATCGCGATGCCAGCCATCGCGATCAGCACGATGAAGCGCTGTGCGAGTGCGAACGAAACAAGACGGTTGATCATGGGCGTGTCACTGCCGATAGGTGTTGGCGAACTGCAGGAACACACTGCCCTGAGCGACCACGTGCTCATCGCCCGTTAGGCCGCTGAGAATCTCGGTCTCGTCGCCCTGCTGGCTGCCAATCGTCACGCGGCGTTGCGCAAACTGGCTGGGCGCCGACTGGATGTAGACAAACGGCAGGTTCTGCTCGTCCGACAACACGGCCGTGGTCGGCACGGTCTGCACCGTTCGACTCGCACGGTCGTGAATGACGATGTCGACGAAAAGGTCCTTCTTGAGGAAGCCCTCCGGATTGCGCGTCACGATGCGCACGGCGGTCGTCCGCGTCACAGGGTCGATCAGATCGCCGATGTAGCCCACCGTGCCTCGAACGTCTGCGGGAACGAGGCATTGCGCACGTCCACGCGGTCGCCCACGTGCACCGCGGCGAGGTCTTTGTCGTAGATGTGCCCCTGCACCCAGACGGTGGACGTGTTACTGATGACGAACGCCGGAGTGGCACCGGCTTGAATGAACTGGCCCGGCAACACCAGCTTCTGCACGACGACACCGGCGATGGGCGCGCGCATCACGAGCTCGGGACGAATCGCGGCGTTCTGTCGCTCCGCCTCGGCAATTTCGTTTTCATCGACGCCGTAGACCTTCAACGTCTGGAGCGAGGTCTGCACATCGGTGGACGCGTCGTTGTAGTCCGCTTGTGCCGACTCCAAATCGCGCGGCGCCAGCGCCTTGTGATCGAGCAGGTCCTGGCTGCGCGCGAGCGAGCGTTCGGCAAGGCTGAAGCGGTTCTTCGCTTTGCGATACGCGGCAATGGCGTTGGTGATGTCTGCACTGGCGACATAGAGCAACGGGTCGCCGGCTTTCACGTGCGTGCCAGCGTCGACCATCAGCCGCGCAATCGGTCCGCTTACCTGCGTGATGGCCTGCGTGGTGTGGTCGCTGTCCCAGTCCACCGTGCCGGTGGCCGCCACGGTCTTTGCCCACGTCGACCGCGAGACGGGCACGATGCTCAAATGCGTCAACTGGTCGGCGGGCACGCTGAAGAGCGCCGCGGTTGGCGCCGCGCTCGTGTCTTTGGCTGCGGGCTCGGGTTCCGCACCCAAACCGCAGGCCGAAGTGGCGACCGCCGCCGCCAGAACGATCACGAGAAACGCGCGTGTCATGGGAGCACCTGTTTTCCAACCGCAAAATTGACTTGCTGCACGCTGGTCATGTAGCTGGCCAGTGCCTGGCGATAGGCCAGTTCTGTCGACCGCGAGGTCCGTTCGGCATCGAGCAGATCGAGGAGCGGCCCGTTGCCCTGCTGGTAGACGTAGCGGGCGATGGCCAGCGATTCCTTTGCCTGGTCCAGGTAGCCCGACTCGAACAGCTGCACGACCTGCGCGCTCGATTGCAGCGTGACCCAGGCACTCTCCACCTCGGCGCGCACCGTCGTCTGAACTGCGGCTTCCACTTCCGACGCCTGAAGCTTGCCGACCTTGGCGTGCGCGATGTTGCCTTGATTGCGATCGTGCACCTGCAGGTCGATGGACACCGTGAACCCCACCGCGTTGAGCGAACCGGCGCGGTCGTACTCCACGCCCGCCGTCAGGTCGCGCACGCGGTTGCTGTAGGCCAGCGCCTCGGTATCGGCGGCGAGCTGCACACCGTTGTGCGCCGCGAGCAGATCGGGCCGAGCGCCGAGCGCCGCGCGAAGCAGCGCGTCGAGCGTGGTGCTGGTCGGCGTCCGCTGCAGCGTGCCGTCCACTTGAAAGTCCGCAGCCAGGCCGTCGAAGCCGACGTTCTGTCGCAACGTGGTCTTCGCGAGCGACAGCCCCACCTGCGCCGACGCCAGGTCTTGTTCGAACTGCAGCTTCTGCAGCGAGATCTTCAGGAAGTCCGCTTCGGCGAGGTCGCCGGCGCGCAGGCGCGCGCGGTTCACCTCCAGCACGTCGGTGAAGTTCGCGAGATTCTCTTTGGCGAGATCGAGTGTCGACTGCGCCAGCAGCACGCCAATGAAGGCTTGCGCGGTTTGAAAGGCGAGCTGTCGCTCGGCGTCCGCCGTGGCGTTGATGGTCAACCCCGTCGTGTCACGCGCGACGGTGGTGCGAATGCGGCGCTTGTTGCCGCGTTCGAACAGATAGCTGAACGACTCGACGAAGTTCTGATTCGTCGTCAGGTTGTTCCAACTGAATAGGTCGGTGGGTGCGAAGACCGGGAAGTTCTCGTTGGTGGACGTGAAGACCGGATTGGGCTTGAGCGCCGCGGTCACCTCGTCCGCCTTGGCCAGGTCTGTGTTCAGTCGCTGGGCCCGCAGTGCGTGGTTGTGCACCACCGCCAGCCGCACCGCATCGTCCAGGGACACATGCGTAGCTGGCGGCGCCGGTCCGCCCGTCGCTGGTTGTGCGAAGGCGGTTATCGGAACGGCCAACGCCAGGAGCACGCCGCCCATCTGGCCCCACATACGATCGATTGCACGCATCGGTTCTTCTCCACTGCCGGGTGTCGCGTCGCTCGTCGATGAACCTGAAACTGCAGACCGCTGGAGCTCACGCCAGCAGCGCGAGGCCATGCGGTCGGATCGGATCACACACGCGGGTGTGACCGACCGTTCAGCACAAATGGGTCAGGTTCAGACGAGGAGGGGCGGTCCGCGAAAGGCGGTGGGGTCGGGGACGGGGCTATCGGGCCACTCGACATCGGGGAGGATGCGCTGGGCGCGCACGGTGTCGGTGGTGACAAGCAGCGTGATGACCGGCGACGACGAAGTGCCGGCGCGGAGCCAGCCGCAGGCCGGACAGAGACGGTTGTCGGTCGGGGTCGTGTCGCTGCCGTGCTCGAGCACGCGGCTCGCGTCGACGCGCGCCTGCGCGCCACCCGCCGTTCCCGAGGGTGCGACGTGGAGCGCATCCACCAGTACGGCCATGAGGACGTACGGGAGGAAGACCGTGAAGACGGCCAGGCGCCAGCGTCGGGAGCGAAGGAGATGTCTCATCAGCGCAACATCTCCCTAACCATAGCGCGCGGCGGGCACGCACCCTATAAGGATTTCGAATGGTTCACCCACCTCACGCCTGGCGAGCGGGCCTGTCTGTCAGACCACCCGCCCTGAATTGCCATTGAAAGGCTGGGCTGGATCTACGTAACATTGCTCATCGCGTCCCACGCGGCCCCACGAAGGCTTTTCGCTTCCCACTCATTCCCGCCGCTGCACAATTCAAGACATGCCCCGCACGCTCGTCGACGCTCCTGATGCGCTGAAGTCCTGCTCGTACCTGAACAATACGACCACAGGGTCGAGCGGAACGCGGGATTTTTGTGCTACGGCCGGCACCATGTTCAGGCCCACGCAGGTCCCACTCGCCCCGGTTGTGGCAGGACTCGTAGACGTTGCTGCACCAATGATGAGCGTGCAGTTGGTGACGGCGGCCTGTTCGGTGAGGTTTGCCGGCGGCACGGCGGTGGTTTCCGCGCCGGTGGCTGGATTGTTGAGGCTGCCGATCTTCCATGCCTGTGGTGCCCGCATTGTCAGTGAGGGGACCGGCACCTCGTGAATGTCCTCTTCGTGACGGGCGCGATTCCGTATGCGGGCGCGACGAGCGGCGCCGCCGTCGTGCTGGCCGGTGAACTGAGCGCCCTGGCGTCGCGGCATCGCGTGACCCTCGTGACCTTTCCACCGGAGTCTCGAGCGGAGCAGGCCGCACTCGAGGCGTGGCGCGGGTCGGGCGTGATTGTCGAAGCCGGGCATACCGCAGCCCCACTGCCCATCGTTTCTGCCAAGCGCACGGCCGAGCGCTGGTGGGCGACGCGAGGCAATGGGCCAACCCGGGTCGAGCCCGTGACGGGCGACGAGCGCACGCAGGCTGTCATCGACCGCGTGCTCGCGAAGGGCGACATCGACGTCGTGCAGGCCGAGAGCATTGGCGTCGGCGTGTATCACTATCCGGACGGTGTGCCGCGTGTGGTCACCGAACATGAAGTCGCACGCTTCGACGGTGTCTCAAACGCATGGCGCGACCGGCAGCCCAAAATCTGGCGAGGGTTCGATAGGGTTCAGGTCTTCACCGACGCTGACGCCGGCCGCATCGCGTCAGTAGCGCCCGACCTCGCTGACCGCGTACGCGTGAATCCGTTCGGCATCGACCTGCCGGCACCACTCGATCCGGCCGACGTGGATGCGAACGCCGTCACCTTCATCGGTGGCTTCAGGCATGCGCCGAACGTGGACGCCGCCCTGTGGCTGGTCAACGAGATTCTGCCGCTGCTGCACCGGCGCACGCCGCACGCGCACATCTGGCTGGTGGGTGCGCATCCTCCGCCTGAAGTCCGTCGGCTTGCCGGCGCGCACGTGACCGTGACGGGACAAGTGCCAGACGTGCGTCCGCATCTCGCGCGCGCGGCAGTGGTTGCCGCACCCGTTCGTCTTGGCGGTGGCATGCGCCGCAAGGTCCTCGACGCGCTGGCGCACGGATGTGCGGTTGTCACCACGTCGCGCGGGGCTGACGGACTCGCAGGCTCATCGTCCACGCAGCCCCTACGCATCGCGGACGCGGCGGACGCGTTCGCCGAGCAGATCGCCGATCTGCTTGGTGACCAGACTCGCCGGCGTGAGCTCGGTGTTGGCGCGCGGGCGTTCGTCGCTGCGCACCACTCCTGGAGCGGGTTTGCCGATCGCCTCGACCGCGTCTACCGCGAGGTCTGCCGCTGATGCGCACCGTGCTGCATTTCGTGGATGGCGACGCGGTCGGTGGTGTCGAACTGGTCGCACTCGCGCTGGCACTGTCGCTCGATCGCACGCGCTGGCGTCCGGTCATCGCGCACCACGGCGGACCCGGCATCACCCCCTTCGTGACACGGGTGAACGAGGCCGGCATCGAGACGGTGCGTGTACCGCGCGTTGACCGTGCCTATGAAGGTGCGCGCATGCCGGCATTTGTCAGCGCGGTGCGTCGCGTCCAACCGGATGTCTTCCACGCGCATCTCTCCTGGCCGCTCTCCTGCAAGTTCGGGATTCTTGGCGCGACGCTCGCACGCGTGCCTGTGACGGTGGCCACGGCGCAGCTCTTCCTCGACGTGTCGCACTCCGCGGTCGTGACCGCGCAACCGCGGTGGATCGCGCGCCTGGTCGAACACTACTTCGCGGTGTCGCACTGCGTTGAACACCAGCTGCGAGACACCTTCGCCATCCCGGCGCGGAAGATCGAGTACCTGCCAAATGGTGTGGACGTGTCGCGCTTTGCCGCAGGACGCTTGCGCCGCTCGACCGCGCCAGCCTCACCGCGGCG
>Ga0209023_10005449_pt1 | contig 13904 bp, 12 predicted proteins | sample LakOneMetagenome_FD_187468 | JGI IMG/M metagenome (GOLD analysis project Ga0209023, IMG submission 187468) | Freshwater and sediment microbial communities from Lake Erie, Canada (SPAdes) (version 2) | ecosystem: Environmental > Aquatic > Freshwater > Lentic | place: Lake Erie, Canada...
GATCTGCTTCACCACCAACATGGACTGGTGCCGTGGCCGGATAACCCTGCAGGCCCGGGGAAGGGCGCTCGGGCTGAGGCACAACCGGCTCGTCGGGATCGGCAGCCTCGCCTACACGCTGAAGCCCGGCAGCCGGACGGCGAGGGTCAGCATCGGCAACCGGGCGCGGAGGCAGATCCGGCGCAACGGCCAGCTTCAGATCCGGGTGATAACCACCTCGCGTCAGGGCAACGGGAACTTCCGCGTTGCCAATGTCGGCCGCCGGTTGCGTCGCTGACCGTTCCGGAAGCCGTTTTCCGCGGGGCCGGCGCAGCGGGGTTATCCTTCCCCCATGGAGAGGGAGGCGCTGGCTGAGAAGCACGAGGCTGGAGAAGACCGGTGGGAGCCTGATTTCCGCGAACTTGTGGAAGGTCTCGGAGATGCCGTCTACACCCTCGATCTCGAGGGCCGGTTCACCTGGGGAAACGAAGCGGGCCTGAAATATCTCGGGTACGACGAGAGCAACTTCGACGAGTTTCTCGGACGCCACTTTCTGGACCTCCTCACCCCCTCGTCACGCGAGGTCGCGATCGATCACTTCACCAAGGGCCTTGCCGGCGAATCGATATCGCCCTTCTTCGAGGTTCAGGCCTATCACCGAGACGGCCGGATACTCGATTTCGAGATCCGGGCCTCCGACCTCTACCACGAGGGCAACCTGGTCGGGAGGAAGGGCGTGGTCCGGGACCTGGAACAGACCAATGGCCGGATGTCGGCCGAGGACATGGGACTGGACGAGGTGGACCTGCGGATCCTCCGTCTGATGGCCAGGGGTCGCACCAACCGGGAGATAGCCGACGAAGTCCACCTGAGCCCGCACACGATCAAGGACCGGGTCGGCGGCATCCTCAGCGCCCTGGATGCTGCAAGCAGGGCCGAGGCGGCAGCGATCGCGATTCGGCAGGGCCTGATCAGGCCGGAGCGGGAGATGAACGACCGGCTTTAGGAAGCACCCCCATTCGGGGTTTGAAATTGCGGAATCGGGAGGGAAAAATAGTGATCATGAGGAGAATCGCAGGGATCGTGGCCATCATCCTGGCCGCGATGATCATCGGGGCGACGCCGGCTGCGGCCGCCCAGGGCAATGCCACCGTCAGTGCAAAGTCAGGCAAAGCCGCCAAACCGAAGAAGCTGAAGGCGGTCGTTCCGTCCACTTCGACGATCTTCGGCTACATCAGGAAGCTGACTTCCTTCGGCTACCGCAGGACCGGTTCGAAGGCCAGCCTCAAGGCTGCCACCTATGTCCGGGACAGCTTCCGCCGCTTCGGGCTTCAGAACGTCCAGTTCCAGAAGGCCGGCTCCTATTCATGGAAGACCGATGATTCGTCGTTGTCAGTCGGCGGCATCAAGCGAGACAGCTTCCCGATCGCTCACGCGTTCATGGGCGGGACTCAGACCGGTTCCTTCGGTACCGGCCCACAGGGGGTGACCGCACCGATCGTTGACGTCGGCAACGGTGCTGCTTCTGCCTTCCAGGCCAAGGATGTGAACGGCAAAGTCGTGATGTTCGATCTCCGGTTCACCGGTTTGCCGGCTGACCTTTTCAAGGCACTCGACGGAGTGTTCGTCTATGACCCGGACAACACGGTCCCTCCGGGCGAAGTCATTCCTCAGCCGTACATCACCAACTTCGTCGACGTCACCCAGCGGGCGATGGACAACGGGGCGGTTGGTGTGGTCGGTGTTCTCTCCGACTATTTCGATTCGAAGTACTACTTCAACGAGGAATACCGTCGGCTCCAGATGGACATCCCGGGACTGTGGGTTACCCGGGATGAGGGTGCGGCGATTCGGGCTCAGCTTTCAGGCGATCCGAATGCCCCGGCCACCATCGTCATGAACGGCGAAAGAAAGGCGGCGCCGGCGCGCAACGTGATCGGTTTCCTCCCGGGCATGAGCAAGTCGACCTTGCTGATTTCCTCGCACCACGACGCCGTCTGGGACGGAGCGGTCGAGGACGGTTCCGGTACGGCTGAAGTCCTGGCCCTGGCTCGCTACTTCGGTGCCCTGAAGAAGAAGTACCGGCCGATGTCACTGATGTTCGCAACGATGGATTCCCATTTCACCGGCTATCAGGCCCACCAGGCCTTCATGGACAAGTACGTGACGGGGGTGCCCGAGGCACAACGCCCACGAGTCAACTTCGCGATCGAGCACATCGCCAGACACGGGTATGTCGATGAGAACGGCAAGTTGAAGATGACAAATCTGCCTGAAGTTGCCGGCATCCTCCAGAACGTCGGCACGAAGCCCGGCAAGGTGATCAACGATGCGGTGGTCCGGAACCACCTCGACCGGACGATCGTGATCCCCGCCACTTTCTTCGGCGCGTCCCTTCCGACCGATGCTTCGTTCGCCTACGCATCCGGTGTACCGGTTGTCAGTCTGATCAGCGGGCCGATCTATCTCTACGACAAGCAGGACACTCTGGACAAGGTCTACAAGCCTCACCTGAGGCCGATGGCGATGGCCTACAAGGAGATGATCGCGAAGATGAGCAGGATGCCACTGGCAGAGTTGCCGGGGGCGCTTCCGCCTTCAGGGGCTCGATGATCCGATGATGCGGCGAGGGATTCTGGCGGGCATGATCGCGTTGCTCGCTTTGGTTTTGGTGGTGCCTGCATCCGGGGCCGCGAAGAATCCCGGTTTGCCGAAGGCACCCTCAGGGGTACGCTTCTACAGTCCGCCAGCCAAGCTGGTCAAGGGGAAAGCCGGGACTCCGATCTGGGTTCGCTCAGCCCGCGGCCTCGCCCGCCCGCCCGGTGCTTCAAAGGTCTGGACCGTCGCCTACCGCTCAACTTCGGTCCGTAACAAGGCGACCGCGATGACCGGAACGATCGCCGTCCCGAAGGGCTCGGCCCCGAAAGGTGGCTGGCCGGTGGTCAGCTTCGGTCACGTCACGACCGGCAGCGCCGATTCGTGCGCTCCCAGCCGGGTCACCGCCGACAACACCGAGCTCGAACGACTGACCCGCAGTGACGAGATCACCACTTACCTGCTCGAAAGGGGAGTGGCCGTCGCCCGCCCCGATTTCGAGGGGATCGGCACCCCGGGGCGGCACCCGTACATGGTCGGAACCTCGCTCGGCCGGGCGATGACAGACATCGTCCGGGCAGGCCGAAAGCTCAAACTCGATCTCGGTCGTAGATGGGCATCCTCCGGTCTCTCGGAGGGAGGTCAGGCGGCCCTGTTTGCGGCCAAGGTCGGCCCGAAACGGGCTCCGGAACTTTCCTTCCGTGGTGCCTCGGCATTTGCCCCGGCAAGTCACATCAAGGAGATCATGGAGCTGGCCCGCTCTTTTGACTTTGTTTCTTCCTTCACGGCCGACTTCACCGGGCTCGGGGCACTGATCCTTGAGGGTGCGGCGGTTGACCAGCCGGAGCTTTGGGATGCCTATCGTGACGGAGCCCTCAGCCCGGAAGCGCTTGCCCTGATGCCAGACACCCAGAAGTTCTGCCTGGCCGATCTGGCCAAGCCAGAGTCCTTTGGCGGGCTCGCTCCCGCCGCGCTGGAAGGGCCGAAATCGGAGCAGTACCTCCCTGATCTCTATGCGGTGATCGACCGCAATGATCCCGGCACCCTGAAGCTGCCGGGCATGCCGGTCAGGCTGGACCAGGGTGGCAGCGACCCGGTGGTCTGGCCATCCCAGACCGAAGAGCTCGCCCAGCAGCTCGAGGCTGGCGGAGCCGATGTCCAGTACACGGAATGGGACGGCGGCACCCACCAGAACATCACCGATCTGGAACACGCCGCCCCGGCTGCCGCCGACTGGCTGATCAGCCGCCTGAAGTAATAAGAAAACTCTTTGTTCGTGGGACCGAAACTCGGCTCCCGTTATCCGGTTATAAGGACGGTTGCCATCCGCCAAAGGTTGGCAATCGGGTTCCAATTGGGAGGGAACCACCAGCAGGGAGGCGCTGAGCCCGATCCGGGGGGATCGGGCTTCAGCGTGTCCGGAAACGAAACCGCCCGGGGGAACTCAGTCCCGGACTTCGCCGCCGAGTTCCGGGGTCTCCGGATCGCGGGCGTTCTCGAGCACGCCGAGCAGTTCGGTCACGCGGCAGACCAGCAGCTTTTCCTCATCCACTTCGACCCAGTTGCCGGCCGAGGCCGGAAAGACGACGTGGTCACCTGGCCGGACCGGCATTCGAACTCCGGCTGCTTCCCACCAGTCGATCCCCTGCCCGACTGCCAGCACGATGCCGTGCTGGGGCGGGGGCTCCTCGGTACCGGCGGGGACGACCAGTCCGGAGTTGCGCATCCGGTCGGGTTCGAGTTCCTTGATCACGACCCGGTCGAAAAGCGGCTTGAGAAAGTGCTGCGCCATGGGGCAAGCCTATTGACTAGCCTTCGTGCTCATGGATGACGACTTGTTCCGGGGAGAAGGAGAGGACGAGGGAGATACCCGCCGCCCGGATCCGGAAGATCTCGATCCGGACCGGATCTCGCTCAGGCCCGTGGCCGAAGACCACGTGGGTGACCTGCGCTGGATTCACGCGCGTCCGGGAGTGGTTCGTTTCTGGGATGAACCCGGTGACGACTTTCCCTGGGATGAACCGGAGTCAACCCGGCTGACGATCATCGTCGACGGTCAGATCGGCGGCATGATCCAGTACTGGGAAGAGGACGAACCCAAGTACAGGCACGCGGGAATCGATCTCTTCATCGACCCGTCACTTCACAACAAGGGAATCGGGACCCGCGCCGTCCGTGAGGTCGCCCGGTACCTGTTCGAGGCCAGGGGGCACCACCGGCTCGAGATCGATCCCGCCGTCGACAACCACCCGGCGATCCGGGTCTACGAAAAGGTCGGCTTCAAGCCGGTCGGCATCACCCGCCGCTCGGAACGTGACCCGGACGGCAAGGGCTGGCATGACAGCCTGCTGATGGACATGCTTTCGACCGAGTTCAATCCCGGCGAAGAAGACTGAATCCCTACCTGACGATGCGGAAGGGACGGGCCGGTCTGTTCGACTTGTCGGTAGCGGTACGAGCCTGGAGCACGACCCGGTAATTGCCGGGCTTCAGGGCCTTCCTGCCGATCCTGCCGGAGAAGGGAACCGTTCGCCGTCCGGCGGCCAGGTTCTTGCGAACCAGCTTGCCTCGCAGCACGAACTTCTTCTTGCCCTTCCGCTTCACCTTCTGCTCGACCCTGATCGTGACCGTGGCCACCGTGTTCAGGGTGAAGCCGATCTTCGTGCCACGGGGTGCCCGGCGGGCCGAAACCTTTGCCGTGGCCTTCGGCGAGACCCGGAACTTCGCCGGCTTCAGCTTCAGACCGGAAATCTTCGGGGCCAGTTTCAACGGGTTCAGGCAGGTTCCCGAATTGACGAACATGTACGGGGTGTAGAGGTCGCCGAGATCTCCGGATACATCGTTGTGACCCTGGGCTGAGAAGCTGACGCAGTCGCCGCTGTCACTGACCACCGGGTCCCTGGTCGTTCCCTTGTAGGGCAGGATTCCGAAGATCGGCGGCCCGGTGTTCTTGCCGGTGGTCATGTTCCGGACCACGATGTTGGTGTAACCGGTGTTGTCGATGTCTTCCCTGAGATTGGTCGCCGAAGTCTCGAAGGCGACCACGTTCCCGTCGCGACTGAGCGATGGTGAACTCGAGTAGTCGTCTGCCGGCTGTCCGCCCGGTGCGATCGAGACCAGCGAGTTGCTGCCGTCGGAAAGCTGGCGGACGACCACTTCGGGAACGCCGACCGGCCAGGGTGCCGTGGCGGGAACGGCGATCTCGTCATAGGTGACGAAGGCGACACGGCCGCCGTTGCCGCTGATCACCGGGTCGTTGTTGTAGTTGGGCAACGATGTGCCGGTCAGGCCGGGAGCCCTGGAAACGAGCTGGGTCTGGCTGGTGTCCAGGTTGCGGACGTAGACGCTGTTGTTGTTCGACGGATCGTCCGGATCCAGGTTCGTCGAGTAGGTCGAGAAAGCAACCTTCGATCCGTCGTAGGAAATCGATGCGTAGTCCGAGCCGTCGTTGGCGAGAACACCGGCCTCGCCGGTGGCGCGCGAGGCGATCATCGTCTTTCCGGCCTGTATGTCACGCACGTAGATCCCGAAATTAGTTCCCGGCGCTCCGAGGTTCGAAGCGTCGGTCGAGAATGCGACCCGCCTGCCGTCCCCACTGATCTGCGGTGCGCCGCTGCTCTCGTCGGCGACGGCTCCGTTGGCTCCGTCGGCCCTCGAGACCAGAGTGGTCACCCCGGTTTTCATGTTCCGCACATAGACGTCGACCTTGTCATTGGTGTCAGCCGCTACCAGGGCCCCCTCGCATCTGAAGGCGACCAGGTTTCCGTCGGAACTCACGGTGGCGCCATACGCTCCCTCCGAGGGGGCGCCGTTGCTGCCGCTGCTCCGGGAAGCCAGTTCCACATTCCCGGTTTTCAGGTCGCGACGGTAGACCTGCGGCGTATCGGGCCTGTCTTCGGAGAAGCCGGGAAGCCGGTCTGAAATCGTCGCGAACACGAGATACCGTCCGGTTGCGCTGAGCGACCTGTCGTAGGTCTCGTAGGTCTGGAACCCTGACGACCTGACGAGTTTCGTTCCCTTGGGCCGGGAAACCAGCTCGATCTGGCCGGAGGGAAGGCTGCGCCGGAAGACAGAGGCCAGAACCGGGTCGGAGTCTTCGGTGGCGCCACCGCTTTCGGCCCAGGTGCCGGTTTGGCCGTCACCTGAAATCAGTCCCTGGACCGCGTAGTGATTCTTCGCGGAAACGAGGGAGGTGGTGGAGGTGCCGCGGTCGCGGAGGTAGACCCCGTAGTAGTCGGGAGCCGGACCGAGATTCGTGGCATCGGAGGAGAAGATGATTCTCGAACCGTCGTCGCTGATGCTCGGTGTATGGGCACGGCTGTCGGCATTCGCGCCGGCCGGGCCGGTTGCCCGGCTGATCAGCTCGGATGGATTGAGGGCCATACTGCGGAAGTAGACGCTGCTGTCGCTGGCACTGTCGGTGACGGCGTTGTCGGCGAGGTTGGTGGAGTAGCTGCCGTAGGCGACCATGACCTGCGCGAGAGTGTCCGGATTGCCCGCGATCTGCGATTCGTCGGCCTCTTCGTTTCCGGTCGCGTTTGCGGCGTTGTATTTCGCGCTGACCAGGTAGGTCGTGTCGGCGTCCATGTTGCGAAGGAAGATGTCGCGATCGGAAGGGCCGTTGTTGTCGATGAACGCGCCGATCAGGTTTGTGGATTTCGAATTGAACGTCACCCACTTTCCGTTACCGCTGATCGACGGGGCGTCCGAGCCGTCGTTTGACGCGGTGGTGGTTCCCGAAGTCGCCGAGACGATCTCCGAAGTGCCGTCCGAGAGCTTCGTCCGGTAGACGTCGGCGGCGCCGTTCGTGTCACCCGGGTAAAGGGACTGGCTGGTGACGAAGGCGATGTAGTTGCCGTCGTCCGAGACATCCGGGGAATAGGCGTTCTCGGTGATCGCCGGCGTGGCCAGTGTCGTGGTTCCGGCCTGGATGTTCCGGATGTAGATGTCGTACTTGTCATCCGTGTCAGCCGGAACCACCTTGTTGTCGGTGGCGAAGACGAAAAGATTGCCATCCCCGTTGGTGGCGAAGCTGTAGATCGAAGCGTTGATCGGGCTGCCGTTGACGCCGTCGGCCCGATTGACCAGCACCAGGTCTCCGGTCTGATTGTCCTTGCGGAAGATGTTGGTCGAGTCCGGGCTGTATCCGCCGCCCAGGTTGTCCGAGTCGGACGACAGGAATGCGTACCGGCCATCGGTGCTGAGAACGGTCTGGATGTAGCCGGGGCCCATGGTCCCGGAATTGCTGCCGGGCACACTGTTCGGCGGCATGGCCAGGTAGCCGATCGGGAAAGAGTCTCCGACGGAAGCCGTTCCGGCCGAGGCACTTCCGCAGAAGGCGAGTCCGCAAACAAGCAACGCGGTAATCGCTGTCGCCTTCAACTTGATCGTGATCTCCCCCATGCCATGCCTTTCCCCAGGGCGGAATGTCCGCCGGATTGTTCCCGGATCCTACTGCGGGAACACCGGAAACTTCAATCTGTACCGGCATTTGGCGGGCCGCACCGGCGGGGAAAGTCCCCGTGCGATTAGGGGCCGGGGTTTTCGTCGGGGCCTGATTGCGTAAACATGGGATGACCCACCGCCCCATCCAGTCGATGCGTCTGCCCAGAAAAACGTCAAAACAAAAGCAGGATCCCGGTCCCGAGGACACCCAGGAAATGTTCACGGCCGGTCAGGAGCTGCCCGGCGATCCCGAGGAGACCAGGGAGTACGAGGCGGTTGCCCTCGAAGTCGAGGAATCAGGCGAGGAGCCTGAGGAAGATTCCCCGGATCTGGACGAGGAAGAGATCGAGGCGATCGAGGACGAAGCCTGGGATGGCGACGAGTACGAGGAGTGGGAAGACGAAGTCGGGGACGAGGTGGAAGAGGACGACGGGGAAGAACTGGATGACGGAACCGGGGCCGGTGAACCGCAAGTGGATTCGGACTCGGCCTCCCGGACCGACGATCTGAAGCAATGGTCGGGGGAATTCGGTGCCCGGGCCAAGGCACTCTGGTCCGGTCTGCTCGGCCGGATCGGAAGCATCAAGCTTCCCCGGCATGAGATCGACGGCCGGAAGGCGATGGCGGTCGTCGGCATCCTGCTCGTCGGATTGCTGGTCGGGGCCGGCAGCTACGTGCTCGGCAAGGGCTCCGGTGACGATCTTGACCAGGCGCGACTCGAAGGAGAGTTCGCCGGCAAAAAGGCAGGGGCCATCGAAGGAGCGACCAAGGGGTATGCGGCCGGCTTCAAGAAGGGTCGCGACATCGCCTTCCGCAAGTCCTACTCGGCTTCATACCGGCGCAACTACATCCGCGCCTATGAGAACGCCGGCATGGAGGCGCCGAAACCGAAAAGCATCGAAGTACCAAAGCCATGAGTTCCGGCCGGCTCACTCCCTGGCTGATCGGCGGGGCTCTCGTGATCCTGCTGGCCGGGGTCACCGGATGGGCCGTCGGCACCGGGGCGGCGAACGGCAGAAGCGATGCCAGGTCCGCCCGGGAACAGGGTTTCAACTCAGGCTTCGACCTGGTCTTCAGTCAGGCGCATGAAGTCACCGCCCGGCGGGGGTTCGTCGCGGGCGCCAGTCGCGGCAAGCGGGCCGGCAAGACGACCGGGTCCCGTGAGGGCGCGGTGATCGGAGCCGGCAACGCGGATATCGAGGAAGCGGTCGCCGCGCAGAAGTCAGCGGAGTCGGCGGCTTCCGCTGCCGAGTCAGAGATCGCCGCCCGCCAGCCCAATTGCGGGATTCTGCCTGCCGCCCCCTCATGGTGCCCGACCGGGGATGAGCTCTCCGCCTACAAGGAGGCGGTCAGGGCAGCAAAGGAAGCGGCCGAGCAGGCCGCGAAGGACAAGGAGAAACAGGCGCAGCAGGAGGCCGGCAATGGTCCCCGGTGATTCGGAAGAGAAAGTCGAACCGCCCAGCGACGAAGAAGAGACGAGCAAGACCGGCGCGGGCGAGGCAGAGGTTGCGGAAGGCGTCGCCAGGGAACCGCGGCCCTGGGTCAAGTCCGTGCTGGCGGGAATCTCGGTGATCCTGGTCGCGGCGGCTGCTGGGTTCGGGATCGGTTACGCAACCCGGTCCGGTGATCCCGGTCCCGATCTTTCGCGGGGAGAAGCCTTTGCGCAGTCCCGCCGGCAGACCATGAACGAGGTCAGCCGGACGATGGCGAAAAGGGGATTCATCGCCGGCAAGAGGTCGGGCCGCAGCCACGGCATCATCGCCGGAGGTATGAGGGCCGAATCCGCAGTGACGATCCTGGTCCGCCAGCAATCAGCCTCGACCGCCCAGTCGGAGGCGGCTTCAGCCCAGTCGGAACTGGCCGGAATGACCGCTGCCCCCGCGCCACCGACCCCCTCGGTCGGCGACGACGGCTGAACCCGCGGGCCTAGCGCTTCGACTTCTTGCCGAGCAGCTTCACGGTCTTCGACTTGCTCAGGGCCTTGCCTCCGGTCGGCGTGTTGGTCACCTTGACCTTGACCTTGGCCGAGCCCTTCTTCTTCAGGGTCTTCTTGAGCGAAGCCTTGGGCTTCAGGTTCAGGGTCACCGTCTGGTTCTTCGACTTGACCTTCACGGAGGCGTTGTTCAGTCCGGGGCCGGTCAGCTTGACGTTGCCCGGGCTGGCGACCTTGACCTTCAGGGTGGCGGTGCCCTTCGACCTGTTGGCCTTGAAGGCGCCGAAGCTGAAGCTGTTCGAGGGCAGGGCCTTGAAGGTGAACCAGACCGGAGTCGAGTAGGCCTCGATCATCGTCTGGTCGCCCTGGGGGCGGGTCAGTTCGAATGAGTACCGGCCGCTCTCGGTGACCGGCTTGCTGTAGCTGAAGTCATCGCCCGTGACCGAGACCGAATCGATTTCGATTCCGTCCTGGAGCAGCTTCAGCGTGTACGGACCCGAGCGAACGGCGCTGCTTGCGCCCTTGACGTTGATTGCGACGTTCAGGGTCGACCCGGTGACCGAGTCGCCCGGAATCGCCTTCCCGCCCTGGGGCGTGGTCGCCGAGAGATCGACGTCCGGCGCATCGGCACCGAAGGGCTTCACGTATGTGTGGCCGGCCTTGACCGCGGCGATGATCCCCTGGGTCGAAAGCTGGTCGGCATGGACCACGGTGGCTCCCCGGCCGACGACCGTGTCGGTGATTCCGGTGGCGCCACCACCCTGGTGGTCGTCGCTTGAACCGACCGCGGCGATGTGGTTGCCGTCCGCCAGGAGGCGCTCGTAGAGGGTGATCGAATCGACCGTGAATGGATTCATGGTCGCCGGCGCGTTCGAGGGGAAGCCACCGGGACCGTTGGCGATCTCGAGGGCGCTCACCTTGCTCCAGTCCGTCTGCTCATCGGTGTATGTCCAGGCGCAGCCGCGGCAGGCCGATGGAGCGGACTTCAGGGTTTCGGGATGGTTCACCTGGGTGAAGCCGCCACCGTCAAGGATGGTCTGAAGCTGGGACGCCGGGTCGATCGAGGCCCGGACCGTGGCGAGTTCGTTGTCGCTCTGGACGCCGTCCAGGGAACCGCCGTTTGAACCGTCATCCCAGCGGTAGACGTCGCTGAACCGGAAATCGGCGAAGTTGGTGGAACCCTGGGCGTTCATGTGACCGTTGTAGGTCGTGACTTCCACACCGGGAATGATCAGCTTGCCGGGGTACTGGTAGTCGCTGTCGCCCAGCACCGCGCGGGAATTGTCGTTGTTGTGGTCGACCATGGTGATGAAGTCAAGTCCGCTACCGCCTTCGGACAGCGGCTTGAAACCGAGGTCGGCGGTCTGGGTCATGGTCGCGTTGCCCGGCTCCATTTCACCGTGGGCATGCAGATCGCCCGTGTACCAGCCGGCGTCAGCATCAGCGGTGTAAGGCACGTAGGGCTGGGGCGTGAAGGCGTTGTTGCTCCATTCCGGGGCCGTGCTGGTGACCACTTCGAGTCTCCAGTCGACTCCGGCACCATCAGGGTCGATCCATCCGGCCCCGAACTCGACCGCCCACTTGCCCGCGGTGATCGGACCGGGTTTGTAGGCCCGAGTCGTGTATCCCGGGGTGTACCACTTCCGGTGGGTGGAGCCGGATTCGTCGTACTGCCCGGCCGGCGAGTAGCCGTTGGCTGCGATTCCGATGGTCCGCAGGGCACTGCCGCTCCAGCCGCGCCGTTCCGCCTGGGTCCAGGTGGTGGCGCCGTCGGGGCGGGCGCCGTAGACACCGAGGTCCAGGGTCGGGCTGTCGTCGGCTTCGCCGCCGGTCGCTTTGGCGAAGCAGTACCGGATCTTCATGCCGGTGATCCCGCTGCCGACGTCGAAGGGAATCTGGATGAACTTGCCGTTGAAGGCGGGTCCGAAATGCCCGGTGAAAGTCTGGGTCGTACCGCCGGAAAGGTAAGCGGTGCTGTCGCCGTTGTTGCTGCTGGTCAGCGTGCAGTCGGCGGAAGCGGCGGCGGGCAGGACGGCGACGGCGCAAAGCGCGACCGCGCCGATGATGGCGGTACGGATTCTCCTCATGAACTCAGAATATCCCCGGAAGTTGGCATTGGAAGTTTCGGACAGGCTTTTCCAGAACCCGGGAACCGGGGTTAAGATTCGGTCATGTCGCGTCCCAAGGGAGTTTCAGCCGTCCTCGTCCTGATCTGTTTCGGTCTATTCGCATATGGCTGTGGGGGTGACGATGGCGCGACCCAGGACCAGCTCGACGCCGCCCGGGAGCAGGGAGCAAAGGAAGCCAGGGACCAGGTAAAGCTCGACCAGCTCCAGAACCAGGTCAAGCAGCTCCAAAAGCAGTCCATTCAGGGATCCGCGAACGAGAGCCAGGGCAATTCGAATTCGAACCAGACCGGTAGTGATGGCACATCTGGTGGTTCCGGCCCGGTCGCCAGTTGCGGGGACGGCGTTCAGGTGGGACCCAACACATCATGTTCGTTTGCGATGAACGTGGCCGGTGAGAAGGGCAGCAACCCCGACGCGACAACTATCAGCGCCTACAGCCCGGTGACCGGACAGAACTACACGATGACCTGCGCTCCCTGGAGCGGCGGTGGGACCCTCTGCTCCGGCGGAAACGGCGCCCTCGTTTATCTGCCTTGAACGCGAGGTCGGCACTTGCGCTGTGCGGGATCGGACTGGTTCTTCTCCTTACCGCCTGCGGCGACTCAAATGATGAAGCGACGGTGGCGTCCGCACCGGACCGTTCGGCCCAGGAGAAGCGACTGGAAGACCGGGTCCGGGAACTTCGTCATCAGATCGAGGACGAACAGATCGCCCGCGAGAACGCTGCCGCGAGGAAGGCAGAGGTCACGGGGAGCAGCGGTGATCCGGCCGTTGACGCAATGCTCGCCCGCTTGCCCGGAACCTCCGGGTTGGTAGTTGGTGTCCCCGGGTCCGGGGGCCCGGCGATGAGCGGCGGCGATTTGACCACCGGTGACGCCTGGTCGACTATCAAGGTGCCGATCGCCGAACGGGTACTCGAGGATGCGGGTGGACCGAACCAGATCACCACGGCTCAGGCGAGTGAAATCCACCGGGCGATCACCCTTTCGGACAATGACGCGGCTGCCTCGCTCTTCGCCGGACTCGAAGACGAACACGGCGGGCTCCAGGCCGCAACCGGGGCGGTCAACGAGATGCTGCTTCACGCTGGGGACCGGGAGACTGCAGTCTCGGCCATGGGTCGCGACGGCTTTTCTTCCTACGGTCAGACCGACTGGTCATTGGTCAACCAGTTCGGGTACATGGCGGCTCTGGCCGGCGGCTGTATCAGTGACCCGGCCAGCCGGTCCTATCTACTCGGCCAGATGTCCAGGGTCGGCGGCAGTGATCTCTTCGGGCTCGGAGCGATCGGATTCCCGGCCAGATGGAAGGGCGGCTGGGGACCCGGCATCGATGGCAAGTACCTGGTCCGGCAGATGGGCGTGATGGATCTGGACGGAAAGGAAATCGTGGTGGCCATGGCCGCGATCCCCGATGACGGCACTTTCGAGTCCGGTCAGGCCATGCTCACCAGAATCGCAAATTGGATCCCCACCCATCTCGCTGACGATCTCCTGTCACCATCCGGCTGTTAAAAATTACGCATGGAGGCTCCGGACATGAAGGCATACATGGAAGGCCTGATCGGGCAGACACTGAGGACGGTCGATCACGGCAAGCCGAACAAGATCCTGGCTGTCCAACGTAGCCGCGTGATCGTGAAAACGGATCGAAACGAAGCAGGGACTGCTTCGATCAGAGAGGTACAGGATCTCGCTGAGCGCATCTTTCGAGCCGATGGCAAGTTCGTCACATTCGAGGATCTTTCCCGAGGGGCCTTCGACGCAGCTGTGCTCGACACGATGCCAGAGGTTGAGTTCGCACTTAACCCGCGGCGAGCCAGA
>Ga0209023_10005450_pt1 | contig 13897 bp, 14 predicted proteins | sample LakOneMetagenome_FD_187468 | JGI IMG/M metagenome (GOLD analysis project Ga0209023, IMG submission 187468) | Freshwater and sediment microbial communities from Lake Erie, Canada (SPAdes) (version 2) | ecosystem: Environmental > Aquatic > Freshwater > Lentic | place: Lake Erie, Canada...
GGTAACATATTACGACCTTTTATTGCGTTACCCCTGTTATAGGTTTTCCAAGATATGAATATAGCTTCTTCTGATATTGTGACACCGCAATTACCGACTGCACTCATCGCTGGATTACAGCAAGCCGTTGGTGAAAATCGTGTGCATTTGGATTCCGATACCTTAAAAACATGGGGTAAGGACTGGACCAAACATTTTGAGCCAAATCCATCGGTCGTGGTTTTTCCTGCCAACACTGCGGAAGTGCAAGCGATTGTGAAACTTGCCAATGAATATGGTGTGGCGATTACTCCAAGTGGTGGTCGTACAGGGTTATCTGCGGGCGCAGTTGCTGCCAATGGTGAAATCGTCGTCAGCCTTGATCGCATGAATAAAGTGATTGATTTTCTTCCTGCGGATCGCATGGTTCGCATCCAAGCAGGTGTAGTGACTGAACAATTACAACAATTTGCCGAAGAGCAGGGTCTATATTATCCAGTGGATTTTGCTTCGGCGGGTTCAAGCCAGATTGGCGGCAATATTGGCACCAACGCTGGTGGGATTAAAGTCATCAAGTACGGCATGACTCGTCAATGGGTGCTTGGCATGACTGTCGTCACAGGCAAAGGCGATGTTCTCCGTCTAAACAAAGGCATGATTAAAAACGCCACAGGTTATGACCTCCGTCATCTGATGATTGGTGCGGAAGGTACGCTCGGCATTGTGACCGAAGTGGATATTAAACTTGAGCGTCAACCACAAGATTTGCGTGTATTGGTGCTGGGTGTGCCTGAGTTTGCAGCGGTGATGCATATTCTGCAAGCCTTCCAGAATCGCATTGATTTGACGGCCTTTGAGTTCTTTGGCGAAGTCGCGATGCAAAAAGTCATCGCCCATACAGGCATTCCACGTCCATTTGAGTCCGAATGTCCGTTCTATGTGTTGCTTGAGTTTGAAGGTCGTTTTGAAGCGATTGTCGATGATGCGATGGCGACGTTTGAACATTGTGTGGAACAAGGTTGGGTCATCGATGGTGTGATGAGCCAGAATCAAACTCAAGCAGCGACGTTATGGCGTTTGCGTGAAGATATTAGTGAAACCATTGCGCCGTTTACGCCGTACAAGAATGATATTTCAGTCCTCATTACTCATGTGCCTGCGTTTATTGCTGACATTGATGCGATTGTGAACGAGTCCTATCCAGATTTTGAAATCTGCTGGTTTGGACATATTGGCGATGGTAATTTGCATTTGAATATCTTGAAGCCAGCAAACTTGACAAAAGATGAATTCTTTGAGAAGTGTAAAGTCGTCAATAAATCTGTGTTTGAAACCGTACAGAAATATGACGGCTCAATCTCTGCGGAACATGGCGTCGGTATGACTAAGCGTGATTATTTGACTTATACCCGTGATGCGGTTGAGATTGAGTATTTGCGTGAAATCAAGAAGGTCTTCGATCCGAAGGGGATTATGAATCCTGGGAAGATTTTTTAAAGTGCTTCACTCATGTCCATGCTGCGGCTATTTTGTTTTTGTTGGACGTGGCGATTATGAAATTTGTCCAATTTGTTTTTGGGAGGACGATTTTACACAACTTCAATATCCATTTTTAGATAGTGGCGCAAATAAGGTTAGCTTAGCGGTTGCACAAATTAATTATATCCAATTTGCAGCATGTGAATTTGATATGGTTAAGCATGTTCGACCAACAACAAAGGAAGATGTCCATGATGATCGATGGTTTCCATTATGGGCTAAGCCGATCAAATGGGCGAATGAAACTGATTTCAATCAAGAAGATTTGAGTCCTATAGCATCCAATAAATCTATGCCGTATTGGCTAGAGTGAGCGCCCAGAGATTTTTCATTTTAGTTCAAAATTTAGATAGCTATATTATGAATTCATTTGTAGAGGCATGGCTTGAAGCCTCAAGCGATCTTGGAATTGAAGTTATTCATCCTTTTACTTTTCAATCTACAACGGGTGAATTTATTACTATTGTAGGTGTTTATCTGCCTGATTTCGGTTCAGTTAAAGGTACTTTACTCACCTGTCGTTTTGATTCAGATGAAGTGTATGATTTACTTGATAAGGATAAAACAGGTTTTCATCAATCGGGTCTAAATCCTAATTCATATGAGCCTTATAATCGAGATGTCTATGTTGAAACTCTCAATGATTGGGGGTGGTATGGTTTAGGAAAGCCGCCACATTGGTATTCGTACAAGTATTAATAAGTGCCTAGTAGCGTATCCTAAGGATTCACTATTATTGGAAATTAAACATGAGCATGTCTAATTGGGTTTGTTTTAAGTGTCGTTTATCGGCCAGACATCCAACTCAATTTAAGGGTGTTGTATTGTGCACTCAATGTCGTGCTGTTTGTACGCCTTTGGGTTACAAGATTCCTGTGCCGCCGAAAGGGAAGATTCGAGAGTGGAATATGTTGTATGAGCAATTGCAACAAAGTGTTGTAAAGGCATCGAATATAAAAAAGCTTGAAATGGTTAGAGATAGGCATGATCTTGAGCAAGAGATTGTAAAACTAGAAACAAAGCCATTGAATGGAGGTCGAACAAAAGCGATCAAGCTTCTTCGTAAAAGATTAGAGAGGCTTGATAGCTAAAAATTGTATTTTTGAATTAACCCCTCATCGCTTTCTGAAACGCTGGACGTTGATGCAATTTATTCAAATACGCTTCAAAAGCAGGACGCAGCGGAATCGTCTTAAATTGAGTTCCCCAATATAACTGTGAACCGATATAAACATCCGCCGCGGTAAATTGACTTCCAGTAATAAAGTCTTTGTCTGTGAGTGCCTGCTCAAGTACATTGATCACGCGATCATAATCACCATAACCCACAAAACCTTGCTGCTCTTGAGTTGGATTTGTACCAAGTGTTCGGTTAGTCACAGCATGCTCTAAAGGCCCCGCCGTAAAAAACAACCAACGATAATAATCCGCACGATCATTGAGCGCTGGGGCGAGATTCTTTTCTGGAAAAGCATCAGCGAGATAAGCACAGATCGCTGCCGTCTCTGTGACGACTTTGCCATCATGAACAATTGCAGGAACTTTGCCCATAGGATTAATTTTGAGGTAATCAGGCGATTTCATCGTTGTACCGTAGTCCAACGCCACAGTGATATACGTCTCGCCAACTTCCTCCAACATCCAGCGCGCAATTTGTCCACGAGACTTCGGGTTAGTGTATAGCGTTAAAGACATCGTCATTTCCTTGTGAAATTAATTATTCTGAGAGTGTTTTTATCAGAATTTCTGCAAAAGAATGGATGAGAAATTGTTAATAGCTCTCATTAAAATTTCGTCATTGATGTGAGTGACCTTGAGTAATCAGCGATATGTGGCAAGATATAGCATATTTGATTTTATAGACGAAAACGCCATGACCAAACCCTCCAAAATTGTCTGTGTTGGCCGCAATTACGCCGATCATGCGAGAGAACTCGGCAGCGCAGTGCCTGATACACCAATCTTATTTATCAAACCACCGAGCAGCTTGATTGGTTTGAATGACGGCATTTCATGGAATGCAAATTTAGGTTCATGTCACTATGAGTGTGAGTTGTCCATTCAAATCGGACATACGCTTAAAAATGCCAGTGAGCTAGAGGCGCGTGCTGCGATTTCTGGCGTAACCCTAGGTTTGGATCTCACCATGCGTGACTTACAAAATAGCCTTAAAGACCAAGGTTATCCGTGGGAACGCAGTAAGGCGTTTGACGGCTCATGTGTACTTGGCGATTGGCTTGCACCTGATGTCATCGCAGACTACGAAAATGCGCGTTATACCTTCAAAGTGAATGGTGAAACTCGCCAAGTCGGTGAAACTGACAAAATGCTGTTTGATATCGTCGGTTTGATTGCACATATCAGTGAAACGTTCACCTTAGAAAAAGGTGACGTGATCATGACGGGAACGCCTGCAGGTGTTGGCGCGTTAAAGTCAGGTGATCAATTAGAAATGACGCTAGATACCGTGCTTGGTGATGTGAGCTGGAAAACATTTGTTCGTTAATTTGTTCCACAAGCTGTTTTTATCCTCGGTACAGGAGTCACAATTATTGTGATTCCTGCATGTCGAATTTCACACCAATTCGTTCAGCTTCTTGTGCAATGCGTTGCTGGCGAATCGATGAATTAGCTTCTAAATCGGTCAGGATCGTTTGTTGTATTTTTTGAGCTTCATTTTGGTCAATTGCTAAATTTGTGACGGCCGTCGGAATGTCGTTCAATAACTGGGTGGCTAATGCATCACGCTGAGTACGATCGGTTGCTTGGTTTGTCTTGGCCATTGATTGCCAAATTTCCCATTGTTTATTAAAGCGCATATTACTGACCAGACGAGTGAGCTCTTGATCTGGATGAGGTGATTTTTTGGCAACCATTTGCAGCGTTTGCCACTCAAGCTCAGAAACAAAGTCTGGGCGTTTATTCACTGTTGTGGTAATTGGCTGACGATTCGTTTCATGCGCCGCAGCAGAAACAGCCGCAATTTGTTGATTAACAATATGGTTGACATGAGTTGGCGACAAAGTGGGCGATACCATAGATGCAGTTGTTGGAGTCACTGAGGCGGTTGTATTGGTTTGTTCTGGTTTTAAATTCCACAACGTAGTGGCTGTGGCGATAGTCATGACCAATAAAATTAACCAAAGGATGGGCGAATTATTTGCTGTTTTTTTGAATTCTGGGTTGGGCATCTTTTTGTTCTCAGCTTTAAGTTTAACAATAGAGCGATCCATTCCTTATGGGATGAATCGCTCCAGTTCACAAGGTTCTACAAAGTTTGTATTACCATGCTACAGGTGCTGGTGGCGTTGCGGTGAATGAGTAGGTTTGACCTGCACCCGACATTAGCGTCGTGAACAAACCATTCCATACACCACAACCTGTCATTGGTGCAAAGGTCGTAGTTCCTGTGAAGGTGAGCTTGCCGTTACCCAATGATGAAATTGGACCATCAAAGTTGATTGGGAAACTCGCTGGTGAAGAGAGTTGGCAACCAAACGGAATTTGCAATGAACCTTCACCTGCTGAAACGACATTGATGTTGACCAAGGCATTGCCATGAACATGTAATTGTCCAGCTGTATCTATGCTTGCTGTACCTGAAATTGGTCCTGCTGGGGTGACAGACAATGCCACAGTGACAGGCAAGCCAATATTTAAGTTGGTTTGGAAGTTTGGTACAGACAAGTTACCCGTAATGGTTTGCGCTGTCATATCAGTCGTTGCGGTGAGTGTAGATGTGCTTGGCAATACCACATTTTGTGCCAGCGTTTTAAGACCAATCGTGGCACTGAGTCCCCAGTTTTTTAAGGAAACAACAAAGTTACCGCCACCTGGATTGGCTGTTGAAGTTGGTGTTGCAGCGAGTTCAATACAATTGCCTAGAGTCATTTTGTTGTTAAAACGATCAGTTAACCATGACAATACATAAGGTGCAGCTTGGAACTGGGTTGCAATATGTTCACCTGGATATAGTGCAAAGGTCACATTGCTGAATTTGCTACAGTACGTTTTTTTCAGTGCAATCGATTGATCGAGTGGAATAAACTCATCCGCTTGACCATGATATTGATAAAGTGGTACTGATGGTTTTCCTGTACCTAGATTTTGGGCGTTGAGTGTTTGACCAATGCTCGGAATAGCAACCAATTGAGCTAATGTTTGGTTATTCAACGTGTATTGAGAAATGTTTTTGTTCATGTATGGGAACAATGACTGGAATACACACTGAGTCTTCGCTTGAGTAATCGCAGCTTGACCAGCTGCATTCGTCAGGCTATTGATCGGAATTTGTGTTGGATACTGAGTCGCTAAACCGATCACGCCAGCGAGCATAAATGATGAACCTGTGCTGCCATTCAGATAGTTTGCGGTGGCTAAGAAATTCCCTGGAATACCTCCAGCTGCGATGCCGACGAGATTGAGGTTGGGCGCATAGCTGCTTTGCATTTCACCAGCCCATGAGGCTGTTTGTCCGCCTTGTGAATATCCCCAAATCGCTGTTTTTGCAGTACTACTAATGCCTGCGTTTGGAATTTGTGTCGCAGCTTTAGCGATATCTAGAATCGCATGACCTTGTGCGATACCTGATAGATAAGTAGGAGTGCTGCCATTGGTATAGCCCGGATTATCGCTGACTAGGACGGCATAACCCGCAGCGATTGCCGCGGCAATATTGGCATTTTCATAGTCAGTACCTTGTGCCATCTGACGTGATGGCGCACAGTCTTCAGCGAGTCCATGTGTGCCAACAGCATAGTCAATGACTGGTCGTGCGCCAGAACCAGTCCATGCGGCGGTCGGCACGATGACCGTACCAGAAACCACATTGGCAGCACCCAGTGCATCAGTAGAACGATACATGACGTTCCATGCTTGAGTGGCTGCTGCACCAGCGCCGAGATTGACCGTCGCGGTGCGATAAGAAATCAGATCGCCCGCATTGCCTGTAGTGGTTGGTGCGGTATAGAACGATGAGTCTGATGCACCGACAACAGCGGCATCAGTCAACGTCGGAAACACCAAAGTTGCTGGCAGTACCATCGTTGCCATGACTAACCCCAAGCCAGATTTTTTAAGTAAATGTGGCTGCTCGGATAGTTGATCGGATCGTTCTTTTGTTGTTTTGCTCAGTAGCAGATGAGCTACAGTTTTAAAGCCTTTCATTATTATGCTCCATGATGCGCTATGATTTTTTGCTGGGATGATTCAATCAATCCCAAGCCTGTGCATGTCGTTTAAAAAAACGACACATCGCAGGAGGCAAGTCTAGGCAGTCTGCTATTTTATGAAAGGTAAACGACGGACAAACTGTGGTGCGATTCAGCCATTGTTGGCGCGATGGCATTTTTTCGACGAATGGATCAGAGCGGATTGGTCTCCATAAATTCAGTTGGGGTTAAACCTGTCCAGCGTTTAAAGGCTTTTGTGAAGTTTGAGATGTCGTTATAGCCCAGCATTAACGCAACTTGAGTGACAGAGTCGCCACCACGGAAAAAGTATTCTTTGGCCAGTTTCTCGCGCAAATCATCTAGTTCTTTTTGATAAGTTGTTCCATCTTCTGCCAATTTGCGACTTAAAGTTCTTGCGCTCATACCCAGATCGCTCGCGGCAGTATCTAGCGAAGGAAAAGCACCATAATAGCGCATGAGTAGTCGGCGTAAGCGAAGTGGCAATAATCGTGCTGCACGAGTTGGAATATTTTCAAACAGGACTTTTTCGGCGGACATTGCCAATAGTCGATTTGCTAAAGGGAGCTCATAGTCAGCCAGCGTGATTGGACCATACAGCCGAGTCAGCGGTTGATTAAAGCGGACAGGGCAATGAAAATATCGGCGATAGATATGCCCCCATGCAGGCTCTGGGTAACTAAAATCAACGCCATATAGTTTATGTTCGCCAGCAACAAGATGGTTGAAAATATTATAAAAACTAATCATGTTTAGTTCGAAAAAGAAGTGTGAATAAGGAAACAAATCGACATTTTCAGTGATGACAAACATGCCTTCATCGCTATCTTGTTGTGTGTACATTTCAAGTGGTGGAAATAACTCTAGACAAAATCTGCTGATACATTCAAGACAGTTCAGCAGTGTGGGCTGAGTGACCGCTGCAACACCTGCCATGCCGTGATGAGAAATGGTCATTAAATTGCCCATTGCTAATCCCAAAAAAGGCATATCGAGTGCCTTCATTGCTTGGTCAATCAGCATGAGGCATTGTCGAGGGCTAATAAAAATGGTTGAGAGATCGCCTCGGTAATCAATACCAGCATTTCGATAGAAGTCGTCAGGGTTAATTCCCACGATGACTTCCAAGATCTCATGCGGATTATTAATTTGAAGTTTGGTTCGTTTTTCAAGCCAATCCACATCATAGAGAATCCCTTTGCGTAGATCGAAATAAGTCTGAATATGTGCAAGTGGAATACATTTGCTATCAATATCGACTTTCATCAATAAACACTCCTTGCAGGGCGATTGAACCAGCGCATTTTGCAGCGCACAATTTTAGTTTTAGAGGATGTCGACGACTTATAAAGGAGAAGATTTCTGCGCCTTGCGGAAAATTACGAACAAGTGGGGAGGTTGTCAATCGACCTTGTGGCGCAAGAGAAAAATGGCTGGATTAGACCTATATTTGTCTAAAAATGACTAAACAAAATCTGTTTTTTTGGTTTTTGTGTGTGACTGAACCATCACGTCATGTGATGGTTTCTGATCATGAGAGTTTGATTTAAGTGTGACTAGAAGCGATTAATTGTTTTGCATCCCTGACGGCGTCATCCACGCTATATCCACCATAACATGATGGTGGAAGTTCTGGAAAATTTGCCACCTGAAAAACATCGCGTAATGAATCTTTGACGCGCGCCAAGATCACGCGAATATTGCGTTTTTGCATTATTTGCACGAAGTTCTCTAAGCTTTCCAGACTTGTGCTATCTAAATTATCGGACTCTTCAAAACTGATGATCACAATTTTGGTGTTAGGTAAGTGATTAATCTTGTGCTGGATAATAGAAAAAATACGCTCAGCATTGGCAAAAAATAATGCAGCTTCTGGGCGAGCAATCAGTACATCGGGAACAGTAATCGCATTTGAATGCCTGAGAATGTCGACATAATCATGACTATCGCCTAATTCACCTAACCACGCTACTCGCACCTCAGACATTGAGCGTAACATCATTATCAAACTGACTCCGATCGCTGCCAACAAGCCATCGAGTACGCCGAGAACGAGCACAGCCAAAACTGCGGAAACGACAATGATTCGATCACGTTTCCACAAAAAGTACGGACGAAAAGCATCCCAAGTAATACTATGACTGACTGCGTGAATGACGATTGCAGCGAGAATTGGCTCAGGCGTATGCTCAATCCAAGGCAGAAAAGTGAGTACTAATACGAGCACTACGAGGGCGGCAATCCAGCCAGACCAGCGACTTTGTGCCCCAGCGGATTCATTGGCGGAGGTTGCAGAATAGCCAGCACCTACAGGCATCCCATGAAAGAAACCCGAAAGGATATTTGATACCCCCAGAGCCATCAAATCTCGATTCGGTGCAGAATTATCACCATGCTTAATCGCAAATGTTCGAATAGAACCATAGGATTCAGCATATAAAATCATGAGTAGTGCAATAGCTAGCTCACCGAGACGTAACCACTCAAGACGGCTGAGAGAGGGCAACGTAGGCCATTCTAATGTCAGATTAATTGTTCCTACAGCGGCAACGTCGTGTGCGGAAGTAAAGCCAGAAACATCTAGTGCAATACCACCAGCAATCACTAGAAGTGCACCTGGAATGGTTTTCCAATGTGCAAGGATTTTTAATAATGCCAGTGCAATCACAGCGATTGCTAAGCCTGTGAGATTCCAGTGGGGCAGGCCAAGCGCAAGATCATTGATATAGCGGAAAATATCAGAATGCGTTGGCTTCACATTCACAATATTAGGAAATTGCTTAATCACAATCGTGATGGCAAGTCCAACAGCAAAACCACGCAATACGGGTTTGGCAATAAAATTAGAAATCTCACCAAGTTTGGCAATAGAAGCTAAAACAAAAAAGCCTCCCGTCAGAATGATAAGTCCACTGGCAAGCAGCAACCGATGAGTCGGGTCAATATCTGACATGCTATAGACTGCGGAATAGAGCACCGCAGCTGACGAAGACGTCGCTGAAACAATCGCAAAACGACTTGTCCCAATCAGCCCATAACATAACAAGCCGATCAATAAACCAATCACCCCTGCTTGTGGCGGTAATCCCGCTATGCCTGAGTAAGCTACAGCTTCTGGCAGTAATAACCCAGCAATCGATAAACCAGCGACAATATCGACAAGATTGAATCTCTTGCTCTGGGGATTGTTTGTCTGAGAGCTCATCTGATGATTGGTAGGTTCATTTGCAGGCTTATTCATCGTTGATTAGCCTTTTGTTGGTGGGGAAAGAGGGACTCCAGTCCATCCTGGTAAATAACGTGCTTCACTCCCACGAGCCAGCCCAACAGCTTGTTCAACAGCCTGTTTTGGAGACTGATTAATCAGTTCAATACTGATTTGAGGTCTAAAAAAGTCAGCCCAGAGAAACTCAGTAAATGGCGCAGAATCTTTGGCATAACCGCCTGCGACACGGACAAATCCAGCGAGGCTGCGGTATGGATCATTGCGTAGTTGGGTGATGTCTTTTGGAATTGCAGAGTATTCAAGGCGATTGCCATTTTCATCATAAGGATGGGTCAGTTGATGGAAATCCATCACACGCCAAAACCGATCTGGATCTAACCAAGAGTAATCACGTTGTACCGTGACCCATGCTGATTCAATTCCTTCTTCGAGGAGCGCAAGCCCGAGATGGTGATGATCGGTGATGTAATATCGACCTTTAGGGCCAAGTACACTCGGAAACCATTGTTGCTTAAGACGTTTGTTGCGGTCTTTTTTACCTAAATCATGCCATTCTGAGCGTTTCTTTGCGACTTCAGCAAGACCGACTGTAATTTGGGTGGGACGCAGGGAGGTGATATCGACTTCGATAAGATGCTGATGGCTATTCATTTATTGTATCCATGTCACTAATGGTGAGTTAGGCTAATTATCCTATTGATCATAAAAATATTTTTTCAATGATTTTGCTGCGACTATTTTGTGTTTTTCATGTCTAATGTAAAAAATGAATCCATAAAAAGCAATACGCCGATCCATTGTATTGGTATCGGCGTATTGAGTTTCATTAACTCTATAGTCAATGTGAATAGCTGACCAGAATCATACTAGCTTATGAACATGCTTTACCATGATCTGGGCGTGCACCTGCTGCTTTTGCTGCGGCTTCAGTCATGTATTGACCCACTTTGGTTTTGCCATACCACTGAGAATTTTGGCAATGGTAGACCTTGGAATCGGTATTGACCCATACTTGTCCTGCACCCCCACCTGCTGCAACTGGTTTTGTAGCACGACTTGTGGTTGATGGTGCTGCTGATGGTGCCGTTGCAGTATTTGGAGCGGCGGCTGGTGCTGGAGTAGCAGGTTTTTTATTGAGGAATGAAAACATTCCTTTCTTTTCTGGAGCTGGCGTTGCAGCTGGTGCTGCAGGAGCGGCTGCGGCGGCTGTTGTTGCAGCACCAGCTGTAGCTGGCCCATACCAGTCTTTAATTCCCTTGTGACCACGACATGCGCCTTGCTTGGTGGCACCTGTGTAGTAGGAGCCATCGTTACAAAGTCCTGTTGATCCGGCAGGAGCTGCACTAGATGTTGCTGCTGGGGACATTGCAGGCATTGGAGCTGGTTTGGTCGTTTTGGTTACCGTCGTGGTTGTTGCAGGTGCTGCTGCCGCTGCCGCTGAAGTTGAGGCATACCATTCTTGGACACCCTTGTGACCGCGACATGCGCCTTGTTTGTTGGCACCTGTGTAATAGGAACCGTCTTTACATAAACCTGTTGCACCAGCAGGAGCTGTTTCTGCATAAACGCCAGCACTTGTCAGCATACCTAAAATGAGTGCAGTAGAGGTGAGTAGGGCTTTCATAATTTACTCTCGCTTTGATATGGTGGTCAAAAACATAGGGTTTGAAAAACTGTGTATTGATATATAGAGCATATATTGAGTAGTCATCATGACTTAATTTATATATCCGCTTTGATCATAACGCTATGGTTAATATTTGTGCCATATTTTTTTCAGAAGAAATGTTGTTGTGATGTTTATGGACGATACCAGCGTTCAATTCCCACTTGATGCAGACTCAGGCGTGATAATTCGTCAGGGAGCCATTGTTCGTAATCACCAGTTGCGCGCATGAGAAAATCCAAGATCGTCCAATGCTGGCGCAGAACACGGCGTAAACGATGCGGCAACATCGGGTGAAAGAGTCCGAAGCGTTGGAAAAACTGACGTGGATTTTTACGCAGCCAGAGCCATGAACCCATTTCTAACGTATAAGGCAGAAATAGTGGTTTACCTGCACTATTGGCATGGTCGTAAAGGTAATCCCATAAATCGCCATGCGTGGTGTAGTGCATGCTTTGTGGTTCAATATGATAAAAATCATGCAATGGATAATTCTGATTAAACAAGTCGCATAAGGCGACAGCTTCAGCTAAATGCGGTGGTGGCATGCGATGCGCTGCATAAGGAAACCACAAGCTATCGTATTGTCCAAAGCCAGAATGTAAATCCATTGCCATCATAAAGCTGGCGCTTTGGTGGGATTGCACAACACTGTCAATCAACGCTTGGCTTTCTGGTGCAAGCCCCTGACCGCGATACCACGGGAGGTGACGACTGATTTTTTGTCCTGCGAGGGGCCAAATATGCGGACCAATCGCATCTACAGGCGCATTGCGCATGAGGTCAACGCCTTTAGATGTTGCGCGGGTGCCTAAATGTAAACCAGTAACATTGATCAATGGAATTGAAACGATTCGCATCGTTTTGAGGCGTTGCTGTAGCGCGCTATCCCAAGCCAAACAGCTCAATGTATGTTCTAGCCAAGCCAAAAGAACTTGAGAGCCGATCCGTTCATTGCCATGAATCCCAGCATACAATCCAAGCGTAGGTACATTTTTTTCTTCAGAACCAATTGATAATTCCCAAATCGAGAATCCATCAATTTCTGCTAAGACGCGTGATCTGACCAACGGATGTGATCGGATCATCTCAAGACGAGAGAATTCTGCAATTTCAAACATATTCTTTTGATATCCAGCATTTAGAAAATCTTAGCGAGAACAGCTACGATAGAAGCGTGCGGCTTATTTAGGCGAGACTATGCGGCTGCAATATGACAGAACGATGACAGGAAAACAGAAGGGAAGCCGGACTTTCCTCTAACCACACGATTGTAGTTAGAAGAAAGAATAGTGAAGATCAATCCGAAAATTAACTCATTTTTAGGCCAAATATTTCCATCGCTTGTATGGGGCTAAAGCGATAGGCGGTATTACAAAATTGGCAGTCCATTTTGATTTCATCGTCCGCAGCCAATATTTCAGTGACAGCATCTTGACCGACTTGCTTGAGTGCTTCGATGCAGCGTTCCCGTGAACAAGTACAGCCAAATTTCAGGGATTCTGCATCAGGTAGGCGTACATCTTCTTCATGATAAAGACGATGCAAAATCTCACGCGCAGGAAGTTCAATGAGCTCTTCAGAGCCAAGCGTTTGGGTGAGCATGGTGAGACGAGGCCAAAGGTCTTCATCAATATGCTCTTGTTCTTCTTCGGTATTACGTGGAAGTAATTGTACCAATAGCCCAGCCGCTGATTTGAGATCACAAGCCAGTGTGAGCTGCGTTGGAATTTGCGCAGACAGAACATAGTATTGGCTTAAACATCCTGCAATCGTTGGTTCTTCAAGCGGCACAATCCCTTGATAACGTTCACCATGTTGGTGTTCGATGTTGATAAAGAGCACCGCATCGGTGAGTGCATTTAATGCATCAGCGCTGGTTTTAAGGTGACTGAAATCAGTCAGTTCATTCCATTCAGCTAAACCACGGAGTTCGCCTTGATCGGTACATTCCGCCATCACCCATTTTAAATCACCGCTGCCTTGAGCTTGCAGACTTAATCGTCCTTTAAATTTCAGTGTTGTTGCCAACAGTGCCGCAGCAGCCAGCATTTCGCCGAGCATTAATGCAATTGCTTGAGGATATTCGCGTTGTTTGAGAATGGTTTGCAGTGCCTGATGAATATGTACGACATCTCCACGGACAGGACTGTTATCAATAAAGAACCGTTGCCGTGTATCTTGGCTATTTGCATGGCTGCTTGGATTGAGGTTGTGTGTTGCGTCAGTCATGTTGGACTCGAGAAAATAGATATGATTTACACTCTTTAATGGAGATGATGAGCTCGATTATCAAGA
>Ga0209023_10005451_pt1 | contig 13895 bp, 11 predicted proteins | sample LakOneMetagenome_FD_187468 | JGI IMG/M metagenome (GOLD analysis project Ga0209023, IMG submission 187468) | Freshwater and sediment microbial communities from Lake Erie, Canada (SPAdes) (version 2) | ecosystem: Environmental > Aquatic > Freshwater > Lentic | place: Lake Erie, Canada...
ATCACCCACGGCACGATCGAGCCGTAATCCATGCGTGCGGTGAGGTGGAGCCGCATGGCCACCCGGCCGCGCACGCCGCGGACCATGCGGACGACGTCGAGCCGGCCTTCGTCTCGGGTGGGCATGCAGTCGATGACCTCGACCTCACCATCGTCGGTGGTGAATCGTGTCTCGAGCACGAGCGTGCCCGGCCGATACCGGCGCGCCACCCGACGAACGGGCCCGGCCGGTGCGATCAGCCACCGACCGTGATCCGGGGTCCCCAACATCGCCGCGAAGCAGGCGGCCGAGTCGAACCGCGGGAACGTCAGCCAGTCGATCGAACCGTCCCGTCCCACGAGCGCTGCCGATTGGGTGTCCGACAGCAGGGCGTAGTCCTCGATGCGGTTCGCCATCGGCCCTTCCTATCGGCCTGGGCAGCGGGTCGCGTGCGGCGGCGGTCCTCGCGGCCACGGGTGATCGGCGAGAGGTACGCTCGCAGCCCGGTCGAGCGGCCGGGACGGTGAAGGGAGCGCGATGCGCGCAGCCACGAAGGGTCAGCTCGTCGTCCGGATGGTGGCCTCGGTCGCCCTGGTCCTGACGCTGCTCCCGCTGGGCGCGCTGCGGGCATCGGCCCAGCCCGCCGGTCCGCAGCCCAAGATCGTCGGCGGCATCACGGCACCGGCCGGGGCGTGGCCGTCGCAGGTCGCGCTGGTGGCCAGCGGGGAGCCCAACAACTACGACGCCCAGTTCTGCGGCGGCACCGTGGTCAGCCCGTACTGGGTGCTCACCGCGGCACACTGCATGTTCGACGATGGCGACAGGGCCAACCCCTCGGACATCGATGTGCTGGCGGGCACCCAGAGCCTGGTCTCCGGCGGCACCCGGATCCACGTGGCCGAGATCCGGATCCTGCCGGGGTGGAACGCCGACACCTTCGATCACGACGTCGCCATGCTCCGCCTGGCCACCCCCACCTCGCAGCCGGCGCAGGCCATCACCGCACAGGGTGCGCCCATCCCCGCCGGGTCCGATGTGCTTGCCACCGGATGGGGCCTCCTGAGCGAGAACTCCGAGACCATTCCCACCGAGCTGCGTCAGGTGACCATGAAGCAGCAGGCCGACTCCGTGTGCGCCCGGGCCTACGGCTCTGAGTTCCTCGTGAAGTCGATGAGCTGCGCATCGTCGCCCGGCAAGGACACCTGCCAGGGCGACAGCGGCGGGCCGCTGCTCACCAAGCGCAACAACGCGTGGGTGCTGGTGGGGATCACCAGCTGGGGCGACGGTTGCGCCGAGGCGGGCTATCCCGGGATCTCCACCCGCGTGGCCACCTTCGCCACCTGGATTCGACAGCAGATCAAGCTGACCCCGTTCGCCAGCCCCAACGCTCTGGTGACGGCCTCGTTCAAGGACCTGTTCAACCGGCCGCCGACCGGGACCGAGCTCATCAACGGTGTGGCGGCCCTCAACGGGAACACCTCGCCGGCGGGTTACATCACCTCGCTGCTGAAGTTGCCGGCGTACCAGATCCGCATGGGCGGGCTGGCTCGGTCGTACCGGGCCTACTTCCTGCGAGATCCCGACCAGAGCGGCCTCGACTACTGGTTCGCCAAGGTCAACGCCGGGTGGTCCACGGCTCGAGTGTCGGAGTACTTCGCCACCTCCAGCGAGTTCACCAACCGGTACGGGTCGCTCGACGACGCGGCGTTCGTGGACCTCGTGTACCAGAACGTCCTCGGACGGCCGGCCGACGAAGCGGGCAAGGCCTACTGGGTCAACCAGCTCGACACGGCGCGCAAGACCCGGGGCCAGGTGATGGTCGGCTACTCGGATTCCAACGAGTACAAGACCGCCACCGCCGGCCGGGTCAACGTCATCATCGTCACGTATGCCCTGCTGCGGCGTCCCCCCACGATCGCCGAGCTCCAGACCGGCATGCCCCTGTCCACCGATGCCATTGTCGCCTCCATCGTCGGAACACCTGCGTACATCGCTCGATCCTGAGGAGTTGTCCATGCCAGCCAGGCCGATCACACGCACGCGTCGTCCGAACCGGACGGTGCACCGGGTCCTCGCGGCGGCGGTCGTCGTCTCCGTGCTCGGCCTCCAGGCCGTCGCCGCCAGCTCCGCGGGCGCCACGGCACCCGCAGCGGATCTGTCGGTGACGCTCACCCACACCCCGGGGTCACCCCTCACCGGTGTGCCGGTAACGTTCCACCTGACGGCCACCAACGCCGGCCCGGGCACTGCCCAGGGCGTGGTGGCCGGATTCACGTTCACCTACCCGTTTCGCTACGTGGTGCCGCCGGGGCCTTCGAACCCGGTGTGTCGGGTGTCGGGCGAGGGCAGCTCGGCGGTGTGCGTCTTCGGCAACATCGCGCCGGGCCAGTCGGCCAGTGCATCGGTCACGCTCACGCCATACACGTCGGGCGTGTTCGTGCTGCAGGCGGCGGTGAGCTCCGACACGCCCGATCCTGATCTGGCCGATCGAGCCACCACCGACACCGTGATCGTGCAGCAGGGACCCACCCAGCTCGAGAGCGCCGTCGCCGGCATGTACCGGCTGGTCCTGGGGAGAGCCCCATCCTCCAAGGAGCTGCGGTTCTGGGCGACGTCGCTGACCAGCGCGCCCTACCTGACCCGGTACCGCGTGCCGTTGGCGATCATGTCGGGCGGCGAGTCCCGCACCCGGCGCGTGCGCGACGCCTACGCCCGATTGCTGCACCGGCCGGCGGGGTCCAAGGATGTCGCCCTCTGGTCGTCCCGCCTGGCGCACGGGCTCACCGTCGAGGACTTCGAGGCCAACCTGGTGGGGTCCAGCGAGTTCCTCGGCCGAGGCGCCTCGCCCACCACCAAGGTGGCCAAGGTCTTTCAGGCCATCCTCGGCCGGAAGGCCACCGCGGGCGACGTGGCCACCTGGACCCGGCGACTGGCATCGGGGACCTCGTCGGCCGAGATGGCGCGAGCGGTGGCCCACACCGGCGAGGGGCGGGTGCGGGTGATGAACGCCCGCTACCGGGCCTCGGTCCACCGGGTGGCCAACCCGTTGGAGAAGATGCAGTGGCTGGCCAACGTGAGCCGTGGGTCCACTGCAGACAGGGAGTGGGCCGCGTTGCTGACCACCAGCACCTACGTCGAGCAGTTCCCGGCCGTGTACGACAACGGCAGCTGCTGCTACGCCGTTCCGGTGACGACGCCGGTGGGTGGTCCGGTCTCGGTGCCGCCCGCCAGCCCGACCACAACGACGGTGGGGGCTCCGGTCCCTTAGGACGCGGGGCTGGCGTCCTTCATCGGCGAACGCTCAGGGACCTTCGGACACCAGTTCGTCGAAGGCGGCGAACAGGGCCGGTCGCTCGTGCTCGGCGCGCAGCCTGAGCGCGAGCCGGCGGCTGGTCACGAGCAGGTCTCGTGCCGCCCGTCCGGGCCATGGGCGGGGAAGGAGCTCGGGCGGGAGCAGTGGATCGCGCAGGAACACCTGTTGGAAGGCGATGACCATCCGGAGCGCGCCGGGCAGGAAGTCGGCGTCGGAGATGCGGTCGTGGCGCTGGCGCAGTCGCTCAAGGATCGGGACGACGTAGGTGTGCTCGGCCACGAAGCGGCTGTAGCTGTTGGCCAGCTCCTCGATGGGCCACAGCGTGCGGGCCAGTTCCCGGGCCGAGCGAACGCCCCCCACCTCGAGGTCGTCGGTGCTGGCCAGGCTGAGGCGGTCGACCACCTCCAGGTGTGACGCGATCTGGCGGACCTCGTCCTCCCACGGATGGGGGGACACGTAGAGCCCGTTGTTGATCACCGCCCCGCCAGCGTCGAGGAGTCGATCGCGGAGTCGATCCCGGGCAGCGCGTCGGTCCTCGGGGATGGCGAAGGCGGCCAGGTGCCAATGGCCGTCCCAGCCCTGACCCTTGCGGTCCTGGCGGTAGGCCAGCTCGTGGCGACGCAGCGAGCCGACGCGCAGGGCGTCGCCGGCCGGCGTGGTGCGGAACACCGCACTGCGTCCGGTGCCCTCGCGCACCAGCAGGTCCTCCGACAGCAGGCGACGGAGACAGGACCGCACCTGCTCGTCGGACTGGTCGCACGCCGCAGCCACGTCGTAGAGCTCGTCGGCCCGGATGGTGCCGTCGGGCCGGGCCATGCCGAACACCAGGACTCTGGTCGGAATTTCCACGGCCGTTACGCGCACGACCGTCATCGTTGACGACCGGTGATCGCCGGTCAAGCGGAGGGGCGGAATCAGGCGAGGGAGGCGTAGGCCGATAGGGCCACGAGCACGCCGCGCATGTCGCCGATGAGGTCGGTGGCCATGCGGTTCATCACGTAGGCGATCGACAGCTCGGCGTCCAGGTCCACCAGGCAGATGGAGCCTCCCCACCCACCCCAGAAGCACGCGCGCGGGTTCGGGCTGAGCGGCACCATGTCGCTCATGAGCCCGAAGCCGGTGCCCATGCGCATCTTCACCCCGAGGACCACGTCGACGTTGTGGGCCTGCTCGACGAAGATGCGCTCCACGCCCTCCTGCGACATGAGGCGCACGCCGTCGAGCTCGCCTCCGTTGGCCAGCGCAGCATGGACTCGGGCAACCGAGCGGGCGTTGCCGGTGCCACCGGCGGCGGGGATCTCCGCGGCGCGCCATTCCCGGGTGTTGCACTCGGCCCCGCTGATGGGGGCACTGGCCAGGGCCCGATAGGCCAGCGAGGTGGTGTCGGCGGTGGGTCCCTGGCCGAGCCCGACGTCGGGCGTGATCATCCGGGCCACGCGGGGCTCCTCGGACTCGGGCAGCCCGATGTGGAAGTCGGCGCCGAGGGGCTGGGCCACCTCGTCGCGGAAGTAGGTGCCGAGGGTTCGCCCGGTGACGCGTCGGACGATCTCACCTTCCAGGTAGCCCTGGCTGAGGGCGTGGTAGCCCGATTGGGTTCCGGGTTCCCACCAGGTGGGCTGGTCCGCCAGGGCGGCGCAGCAGGCGTCCCAGTCGTAGAGCACCTCGGGCGCGATCGGCGGGATCCAGCCGGGCAAGCCAGCGGTGTGGCCCAACACGTGGCGGACGAGCACACCCCCCTTGTCGTGCGAGGCGAACTCCGGCCAGTAGGAGGCCACCGGCGCGTCGAGGTCGATCTGGCCCTGGTCGACCAGCATCAGCATCACCGTGGCCGCCATGGTCTTGGTGCTGGACCACACGTTGCAGATGGTGTCGCGCTCCCACGGGCGGTCGTCGTCGGCCAGGCCTGCCCAGAGGTCGACCACCGTCTGGCCCCGGTGGGTGACCGAGACGCTGGCGCCCTGCTCCAAGCCTTGGTCGAAGTTGGCGGCGAACGCAGCGCGAACCGGCTCGAACATGGGCTGGCACGAACCCTGGATCTCGGTCATCTGCTGGCTCCCCAAGTGCGGGCGGTGGGACGAATCCGGACCCTAACGTGGGCGCCATGAGCTCACGTTCGTTCCTCCTCGATGACGCCCACAACCGCTACGTCCTGGCGCACACGGCCGAGCCCGACGACGTCATGGTGCGCCTCACGGAGCGCACCATCGCCCTCGGCGACGCCGCCGGCATGCAGATCGCGGCGGACCAGCAGGCATTCCTCACCATGCTCACCCGGTTCGCGGGGGTGACCAACGCGGTGGAGGTCGGCACCTTCACCGGCTCCTCTGCACTGTGCGTCGCTCGCGGGCTGGCCCCAGGCGGCCATCTGCTCTGCTGCGACGTCAACGAGGAGTGGACCTCCATCGCCCGCGACGCTTGGGCCGAGGCCGGCGTCGATGACCGCATCGAGCTCAAGATCGCCCCCGCGGTGGACACCCTGCGCGCCCTTCCCGCAGATCCGGTGATCGACCTGGCCTTCGTCGACGCCGACAAGGGCGGCTACCTCGACTACTACGAGGAGTTGGTGCCGCGGCTCCGTCCCGGTGGCTGGCTGGTGGCCGACAACACGCTGTGGAGCGGCCGGGTGGCCGACGACGGCGCCGACGCCGACGACGCCACCACCGCCCTGCGGGCCTACAACGCCCGCGCCGCGTCGGATGACCGGGTGACCACCGTGGTGTTGGCCCTGGCCGACGGCCTCACCGTGAGCCAGCGGCTCTGATTCCGTCGACCGCCGGACCGGCGAACCGATCTGGGGGACCGGTCAGGACATGTGGAGGCCGCACTCGGTCTTGGACGAGTTGCGCCACCGACCGGCTCGAGGGTCTTCGCCCGGCTCCACCTTGGAGGTGCACGGCATGCACCCGATGGAGGGGTAGCCCTGCTGGGTGAGCGGGTTCACGATGATGTCGTGGTCGGCGATGTAGGCCTCCACGTCGTCGTCGGTCCACATGGCGATGGGGTTGATCTTGACCAGGCCGCGAAGGTCTCGGGCCACGATGGGCGCTTGGCCTCGGGTGGCAGCCTCGTTTCGGCGCAGACCGCTCATCCAGGCGTCCTTGCTGGCCAGGGCCCGGTCGAGCTGGCCGACCTTGACCGCCGAGCAGCAGTTCTCGGGATCGGCCTGCCACAGCTCCTCCTCTTGGCGGGCGACGGTCATCATCCGCAGGTTCAGGCCGTAGTGGCGACGGACCTCTTCCACCGTGGCCAGGGTCTCGGGGAAGTGGTACCCGGTATCGATGAAGATGACCTCGATGGCGGGGTCGACCTTGGTGGCCAGGTCGATCAACACGGCGTCGGTCATGGATGCGCTCATGGCCAGGTGGTGGCCGAAGCTGTCGACGGCCCACTGGATGATCTTGCTGGCCGGCGCCTTCTCGAACTCGAGGCTGAGCTCGGCCAGTTCTGCGTCGGTGTGATCAACGCGGTGGGTCTCGGTGAGGGTCACGTGGCGCACTCCGATTCGCCGGTCTCGGCCACATAGGGCCCGGTCTCCCCGAAGTCGACGTAGTAGTCGGGCGCTTCTTCGGGGGTGGGGAAGATGTCGAGCTCCTTGAGCTCCTCGGCCAGCGTCTTCACGCCGCCGCTGCGATCCATCCAGCCCCGGAAGCTCTCGCCGGCCTGGCGTTCGTCGTTGAAGCGACGAACCACGCGGACGGTGGCTTCAGGTGCGTTCTTGGCGGGGAGGCGCAGGGCCCGCTCGCCGAAGTGGATCTGGGTCTCGCCGACGTAGCCGCCGAGCAGCATGGTGTAGCCGGGGGCCGACTGGCCATGGGCCCGGCGCTCGGCGCCGGAGAACCCGATGTCGGCGATGTGGTGCTGGCCACACGAGTTGGTGCAGCCGGAGATGTTGGTGCGGATGCCGCCGACCTCGGCCAGGCCTTCCGCCTCCAGGGCCGCACCGATGGCATCGGCCAGGCCACGGGACTGGGTGACAGCCAGGTTGCAGGTGTCGGCGCCAGGGCAGGCGACGACGTCGCGGCTGAGCTCGGCGCCGGGCTGGGCCATGCCGATCGCTTCGAGGCGGGCGTGCAGCTTGGGCAGCTGCTCCTCGGTCAGGTCGCGGAACGCCAGGTTCTGGCGATTGGTGAGCCGGACGGTGGCGCCGAACTCGCGCTGCATGGCGGCGAGAGCCCGGAACTGGGCCGACGTGATGTCGCCCAGCTTGGACCAGGCGATGGCCGAGACCGTGCCCTTGGCCGTGCCACGGATGACGTTGCCCTCTTCCCAGCGGGTGTAGGGATCGCGGGCGGTGATGGACACCGGCGTGCCCTGGCCGATGGCAGTGACCTCGGCGCCGGGAGCCACGCCCGCGGGAGCGTCGCCGGCCTTGAGGACGGCCTCCGGGATGCCGCCTGGCCACGACGACGAGGCGAGCAGGAACTTGCGCTCCTTGAGGATGCGGCGCTGAGTCTCCTCCCAGCCGAGGGTCTGGACGACCCACTTCATGCGGGCTCGGAGCTTGTTGTCGCGGTTGCCGGTGGAGTTGAAGACCCGGAGGATCGACTCGATGGTGGGCATGAGGTCTTCACGGGAGGTGAAGTCCTCCAGCGCCAGCGCGGGGAAGGGGTTGGCGCCGAGGCCTCCGGCCACGAAGACCCGGAATCCGGCTTCGGTGTTGCCGTCGTCGAGCGTGCGGGTGGTGGCCACCACGCCGACGTCGTTGAACATGGCCTGGCCGCAGTCGGTTTCGCAGCCCGAGAAGTTGATCTTGAACTTCCGCGGCAGGCGCTGGTTGAGCGGGTTGCGCAGGAAGTGCTCGTAGGCGGCCTGGGCCCACGCGGTGATGTCGAGGTGTTCCTTGGGGCAGGCGCCTGCGAGGTGGCAGCCCATGACGTTGCGCACGGCGTCGCCGCAGGCCTCGCGGGTGGTGAGCCCGACCTCGGCCAGCTCCCGCATGACGGCGGGGATGCGCTCGAGGTCGACGTAGTGGAACTGGATGTTCTGGCGGGTGGTGATGTGGCCCCAGCCGCGTGAGTACTCGTCGACCATGCTGGCGAGGGCGTCGAGCTGCTCGGGGGTGATGCCGCCGTAGGGCAGCTTCACCCGCACCATCTGGTTGTGGCCGCCCTGGCGCTGTCCGTAGATGCCGTTGTGCAGCCGGAACACGCGAAACACGTCTTCTTCGATGTCACCAGCGAGGTAGCCGGCGAGCACCCGTTCGAACTTCTCGATGTCGGCGGCTTGGCCGGGATCGATCTCTCGTTGGAGCATGGGGTGCCTTCCAGGTCTACGGCGAACTCCACGGGTGTATAACCGACCCGTGGAGTCAGGAATTCCTGTCTAGCGTCTCAAATCCAGACTCGACCGGTCAACAATGATCGCGGCGGAGCCCGGCCAGCGTAGGCCGCACGGCAGAGATGGCCACCACGAACACGAGGGCCAGGATGGGTTCCGAGGGCGATCGGAGCCGGGCGGTACCAGTCTCCACCAGCACCGAGACCCCGGCGGTATAGACGCTGAGGATCAGCCCCACCGCCAGGACGCGGAGCATGGCCGGGGAGATCTTGCGGGCCAGGGCCAGCCCGGGGACCAGGGCCAGCACCCCGAAGAACAGGACCAGCAGCAGCTGGTGCAGCGCCTCTTGGGTCCACGCTGCGGGCCGACCGAGGCCCAGCACCGCTGGTTGCGAGTCGAGGTTGGTGTAGTTGACCGACGCCGTCTTCACCGTGTCGAGGTACCCGAACGGGTTGTGGACGATGAGCTCGATGTCCATGCGCATCACGTAGCGGTCGAGGGCCGGGCCCTTGAGCCCGGTGGCCCTGGCCAGGGCGGGGCGGGCGTGCCAGATGAAGTTGGCCGGCGCGTTGGACTCGCCCCGCAGCAGGGCCCGGTCTCGTTCGCGGATGAGCACCGATCGGGCCGGTTCGTACGAGAGGGGCAGGTTCTCCACGTACGGGCTGGTCCGGGAGCTGAGGTGGTACGCGGCGAGCGGCGTGAGGCTGGGGGAGTCGAAGCGGACCCCGTTGAGCGCCATGAGACCCCCGACGAGGATCAGCGAGGGCAGGACCACCAACCCCGCGGCCGTCCAGGAGCGGCGGCGCTGGCCGTCGGGGTCCCTCCACAGCAGGTAGCCGATGATCGCGGCAGGTACGAACAGCAGGGCGAACGTCGGCCGGACCATGGCGGAGGCGCCACACGTGATGCCGACGGCCAGCGCTCGCCGCAGGCGATGCCCCGGCTCCACCGGTCGGAGCAGCAGCCAGCACAGCAGGGTGAGCAGGACGGCGGACGTGGCCTCGGTGCCCTCGTAGACCACCCGGATCATCACGACCGGTGCCTGGAGCAGGGCGGCGAGGATCACCCTGCCGGTGCGTCCCACGCCGACCTGGCGGGCGATGTCGACCATGAGGCAGGCGCACAGGATGTGCATGGCGAGCTGCAGGAAGAACAGCACGTGGGTGGACCGGTCGGCCGAGCCGGTGATCACGAGGATGGCGGGGTAGCCGGGCGTGCGGTCGGTGAGGCTGTGCCAGCCGTGCTGGAGCACCACCGCACCCGCCCGGTACGAGACCGTGTCGGCCATGGGGCGCGAGATGCCGCGCCATGCCACGGTGGCGCCGAACGAGCCGATGGCGATGACGCCGAGGGCCCACCGATCCCGCTGCCACAGCCGTTGGGCCAGTCCCCCTTGCATCGCCGGAGTGTACGGGCGGGGTGTGGCTAGGAGGCGAGCCGACCCAGCAAGTACGGCATGGGTAAACCGAGGCGCCAGCCGAGGTCAACACAACCTGGCATCGGCGGCGGGCGACCGTTGCGCTCGCGTCCTCGAGATCAGCCGCGCAGCAGCTCGGCTACGGCGAACGCGAGGTCCACCGACTGACGACCGTTGAGGCGCGGGTCGCACATGGTCTCGTAGCGGGAGCCGAGGTCGGCGTCGAGGATCTCCTCAGCGCCACCGAGGCACTCGGTGACATCGTCGCCGGTGAGCTCGACGTGCACGCCGCCGGGCCAGGTGCCCTCGCTGTGGTGAGCCGAGAAGAAGCCCTTGATCTCGGCGAGGATGTCGTCGAACCGGCGGGTCTTGTGCCCGCCCTCGCTGGTGAAGGTGTTGCCGTGCATGGGGTCGCACGCCCACACGACGGGGTGGCCAGCGTCTCGGACGGCGGCGAACAGCGGAGGCAGGCTGGCCTCGACCTTGTCGGCTCCCATGCGGGTGATGAGGGTGAGCCGGCCAGGGATGCGCTCGGGGTTGAGCCGCTCGCAGAGGGCGAGGGCTTCGTCGGGCGTGGCGGTGGGGCCGAGCTTGACGCCGACCGGGTTGTTGACGCCGGCGAAGAACTCGACGTGAGCACCATTCAGCTGACGGGTGCGCTCGCCGATCCAGATCATGTGGGCCGAGCAGTCGTACCACTCGCCGGTGAGGGAGTCCTGGCGGGTGAGGGCCTCCTCGTAGCCGAGGACCAGGGCCTCGTGCGACGTGAAGAAGTCGACCTCGTGGAGGTTGGGCTGGGTGGTGGTGTTGACGCCGCAGGCGGCCATGAAGCGCAGGGCCCGGTCGATCTCGTCGGCCACCCGCTCGTAGCGCTGGCCCTGGGCGCTGGACGCAACGAACTGCTGGTTCCAGGTGTGGACCTGGGTGAGGTCGGCGTACCCGCCCTTGGTGAAGGCCCGCAGGAGGTTGAGGGTGGACGACGACTGGTGGTACGCCTGCAGGAGTCGGTTGGGATCCGGGATCCTGGCCGCCTCGGTGGGGGCGATGTCGTTGACGATGTGGCCGCGGAACGACGGCAGGGTGATGCCGTCGATGACCTCGGTGGGTGAGGAGCGGGGCTTGCCGAACTGGCCGGCGATGCGGCCGATCTTCACCGTGGGCACGCCCGACGAGTAGGTGAGGACCACGGCCATCTGGAGGATGACCTTGAGCTTGTCGCGGATGGCATCGGCGCCGAAGGCGTCGAAGGACTCGGCGCAGTCTCCCGCCTGGAGCAGGAACGCCTCGCCGTTGGCCACCTGACCCAGCGACGCGGTGAGGGCTCGGGCCTCGCCGGCGAACACCAGCGGGGGCATGGTGCTCATCTGCTTGAGGACGGCGTCGACCGCACCCTCGTCGGGCCAATCGGGCTGCTGGGCAGCCGGGAACTCCCGCCACGAGCGCGGGGACCAGGAGGTGCGGGTGGCGGTCACGGGAAAAGCGTGGTCTACAGCGGCACTCGACGCAAAGCGGGTTCCCCTGCGTCGAGCGGTGTGCTGTCCCTCAGGCGGCGTCGATGCGGCTGGCCGCTTCGGTGCGCACGGCGTTGACGGCCCGCTTGACCATGCGGCGAGCGGCCTCTGCGGTCACGCCCAGCTCCTCGCCGACCTCGCGGTAGGACCGCTTGCGTCCGTCGTGCAGGCCGAAGCGCTGCTCCACGGCGAAGCGGGCCCGACCGTCGAGCACGTCGAGGAGGTCGGTGACCATGCGGTCTTCCTCGTTGGCCAGGGCCAGCTCTTCGGGACCGGGCTTGTCGTCGGCCAAGAGGTCGATGAGCTCGGAGCCGTCGTCGTCTCCCACCACTCGATCGAGCGAGGTGGGGGTGGCGAGGCGGTGCAGACGGGCGTGCTCATCGTCGAGCTCATCTCCGTCGCCCGACACCTGGCGCAGCGCAGCACGGAGGCTGGCCGAACGATCGCCGGGAAGGCGCACGAGGCTGGCCTTCTGGTCCAGGGCACGGCCGATGGCCTGGCGGATCCAGAACGTGGCGTAGGTGGAGAACTTGAAGCCCTTGCGCCAGTCGAACTTGTCGACGGCGTGCTCCAGGCCGAGGTTGCCCTCCTGGATGAGATCCAGGAGCTCCATGCCCGGGGGCAGGGGGTAGCGGCGGGCGATGCTCACCACGAGGCGGAGGTTGGCCCGGATGAACCGGTCCTTCGCTCGGGCCGCAGCGCGGTCCAATCGGCGATCCTCGAGCGAACCCTCGCCGGTGGCGATGCGCTCTCGTGCGGCGACGCCGCGCTCGATGATCTGGGAGAGCTCGCGCTCTTCCTCGGCAGTGAGCAAGGCCACTGCGCCGATCTCATTCAGGTACTGACCAACAGAATCGCTCATCGTGGCCTCTTCAACACGTTGTGAACCCTGACCATTCCCATTGCCTCGGCTTCAACAGAAGCGCATCGCAACAAGTTCCTTCCAGGTAATTTGGAACCGTGACTACCCCCGAACTTCTTCCCGCTAAACCGGTGACACGGGTCACCAGGTCATCGGACGTCGCGCCGGAACCGGTCATCTAGTGGTTCGGAGCCGATCGGGTCGGCGGATCGGGATCTTCGGAGGAACCTTCGATCCTCCTCACATCGGCCACTTGGTGGCCGCTCTGGAGGCGCGTGACGCGTTGGATCTCGATGTCGTGCTGCTGGTGGTGGCCAACGCACCGTGGCAGAAGGTGGGGGAGCGCCAGGTCAGCCCGGCCCAGGACCGCCTGGCCATGGTGGAGGCGGCGGTGGACGACGCGCCCGGTCTCGAGCCAAGTGACATCGAGATCGAGCGCGGCGGGCTGAGCTTCACGGCCGACACGCTCGCCGCCTTGGCCGAGCGCGAGCCGGAGGCGTCGCTGTTCTTGATCCTCGGCAACGATGCTGCGGCGGGCTTCGCCACCTGGGAGCGCCATCAGGAGGTGGCCACCATGGCCGACCTGGTGGTGGTTGATCGGCCCGGAACCCCGACACCGATCGATGACGGGTTCCGCTGGACCCGCGTGGACATCCCGGAGCTGGAGATCTCCAGCACCGAGCTGCGCCAGCGGGTGAGCGACGGTCGATCGATCCGGTACCTCACTCCGGAGGGGGTCGCGGCCTGTATCACCCAGCGTGGCCTCTATCGTTGGCCGCGATGACCCCGGAGCCGCCACGCCCCGCTCGGCGGACCCGACCCGATTCGGCCTTCCGGCGACGAGCCCTGGGCCTCGACGCGCCCCCGGGGTCGCCGGCGGCCAATCCACGCGAGAGCTTCCGCAACGCCCTGTCGCGGATCCCCGACATCGAGCGGGCCGAGGATGGCCTGCCACTGGTCGTGCCCGTGGTGGCTTCGCCCAAGGCGCCTGAGCCGACCGTCGAACCGGCGGCCGAACCCGCCGCGGTCGCGCCGGTGGAGCCGGAGGTCATCCTTCCGGTCGAGTCCACGCCCGGGTCCGCACCACCTGAGGCGCTCCCCGTGGCCGCTGCGACGGAGGTCGATCTCGACCCGAAGCCAGCGGTCAGCGCCGCCGAGCTGGCGGTCAGCCTGCAGTCGCTGCCCCGCCTCACCTCGCCGACCTCGGCCGCGCCGCCCGCCACCAGCCCATCGGTCCCGCCGCCACCCCCCCCGGCCGACTCGAACCATGGCCATCGCCACATCGCCCCGCCACCCCACCCGCCTCTGTGGCGCCGGGTCGGCTTCGCCATGGTCCTGATCCTGCTGGTGGTCTCCATCCCGGTGCTGGGGCGAACCGGCTACCGCCTGGTCACCTCCAGCACCGACGGCAGGACCGCGGCCAGCGGTGCCGGGCCCAACGACCCGGGATACGAGGAGCAGGTGACATCCACCCCGACCGCACTGGTGGTGCAGAAGGATGCGGCGGGGCTTCCGGTGGGACTGACCTTCTTGTCG
>Ga0209023_10005452_pt1 | contig 13892 bp, 14 predicted proteins | sample LakOneMetagenome_FD_187468 | JGI IMG/M metagenome (GOLD analysis project Ga0209023, IMG submission 187468) | Freshwater and sediment microbial communities from Lake Erie, Canada (SPAdes) (version 2) | ecosystem: Environmental > Aquatic > Freshwater > Lentic | place: Lake Erie, Canada...
GGCCCTTGGCGATCATGTCTTCGCGGCGTTTGAGATAGCCGTCGAATTGTTCGGCGAGCTTTTTGACCGACCATGTCGGAATCGCCGAATTAAGCAGCCAGTGCGAACTAATTCCCGTAAAAACAACTCCAAGTCCGGCACCGATCGCCATCGAAACTCCGGTCGTTGCGGCCCGGATCGGGTCTTCGGTAGCCCAATCGACCGCTTTCTTTGCGGATTTGAGACCGGCGTCGAGCGTCGAGGTAATTGACGAGCCAAACCCGACGACCTTGGCAACGCGTTTCGTATTTGTACCGACGGCGTCATATGCATCGTCAAAAATATCGCCCGCTTTATCGACCACATCAACGACGGCCGAGCCCGCCTTTGCACTCGCATCGACGGCGACATCGCGGACTGGTTCGCTGACGTTCCAAGCCGTTTTGGCGGTGTCTGTGGCGGTTTGGATGACATCGCCCGCAACCTTGACGGCCTGTTTGCCGACCTCGGTCTTTTCGGCCCCGGTCTTGACGAATTCGGCACCTTTTTGGGCCGTGTCATAGACGACGCGAGCCCCGCCCTCGATCTTTTCCTTCAGCCCAAGCTGAGAATCGATCTCCTCAAACTTCTCTGTCGCTTTCTTTTGCCAGCGGTCAAATCTTTCTTTGTAGTCGCTCATAATGGTTTCTTCTTCCTGACCATATACGCTCCGAAGGGCGTGATAGTTCGCTCACAAATTCTTGGTTTATCATTACACCGTTCAGCGTCGGTTTCAATAGATTTTTGAGATAAATTTGGTATTCTTACTTCTCATATGCCATTAGTAAAATGTCCAAATTGCGGTAAGGAAGTAGAATTTAGCGGCAACGAATTTCGGCCTTTTTGCTCTGAGCGGTGTAAGCTGCTGGATTTTGGGGCGTGGGCGGACGGCGATTATAGTTTGCCGGCGGAGACGGCCGATCTTTCGGACGAAGACATAGACGCGATCGAAAAAGCGTCTGAGGAAACGTAAACAATGAACTACCTCGGCTTATTATTTGATGCGGCCCCGCTCGGCGGCGGACTTGGCGTTATCGCGGGTGTTGTCTTTTTGCTGATCTGTTTGGCGGCGGCGTATCTTGCGTTTCGTTTGCTCAAGAAGTCAGTGAAAATGGCGTTTCGGCTGATAATTGTCGGCGTAATTATCCTGATCGCGATCGCGGGAAGCGTGTCGTTTTGGTGGCTAGGGGCGAGCAGTTCGCCGCGTCCCGGCCCGCGTTCCTCACAGACAAAATAACTGTCGATGGAAAATCCCGATCCATCTATCAAACCGACCGGCTGGCGGCGCTATGTAATGTTGCCGCGCAATGTGCTGGCGCTTAGTGTAGTCAGTCTGCTCAACGATACTTCGAGCGAGATAATATATCCGCTACTGCCTGCCTTTCTGGCCCTCGCACTAGGAGCGTCGCCGTTTGCGATCGGGCTGATCGAGGGTTTTGCCGAATCGATCGCGAGCTTACTCAAACTCTTTTCCGGTTACCTTAGCGACCGATTTGGTACGCGCAAACTGCCTGTTTTTCTCGGATATTCACTGGCGGCGATCACGCGGCCGTTTTTGGCGTTTGTTACGAGTTGGCCGCAGGTGCTGGTCGTGCGGATGACCGACCGCGTGGGTAAGGGGATTCGCGGTGCGCCTCGTGATGCCTTGATCGCTGAGAGCGTACCAAAATCGGAGCGTGGTTTTGCCTTTGGATTTAATCGCGCGGCCGATCATATGGGTGCGGTCTTCGGCCCCGTAGCGGCGTTTGCATTGCTGTCGATATTTGCGGCGGACACTGCAAATCCGACGCTGCGCGAATATCAGCAGGTCTTTTTGTTCGCCTCAGTTCCGGTGGTTCTCGGTTTGATCGTGATCGCGTTTGTCGTTCAGGAAGACCGCAAGCCAAAAACCCCGGCCATAGACGCAAGTCCGCCTAGTTTTTCGCTCAAGGGCTTTGACGGCAATTTCAAACGGTTTCTCGTTGTCATCGCGATATTTACGCTTTCCAATTCGACCGACGCGTTTCTACTGCTGCGGGCGACGCAAGCGGGCATTTCGCCGGCGGTCTTGCCGCTGCTGTGGATGACGCTGCATTTTAGCAAGGTCGTTTTCTCGTTGATCGGCGGCGATCTGTCGGACAGGTTCGGGCGCAAAAAGCTGATCGTTATCGGCTGGCTGATCTATGCTGCAGTCTATGCGGGATTTTCGTTTATCAATGCCCCGTGGCAATGCTGGGCACTGTTTATCGTTTACGGCGTTTATTTCGGTTTGACCGAGGGCGTTGAGAAAGCTCTCGTCGCTGATATGGTTCCCGAGGAAAAACGTGGAACTGCCTACGGTCTCTACAATCTCGCTTTCGGCATCACGGTCTTTCCGGCGTCATTGTTTTTTGGTTTGCTGTGGGATGAATTTGGCATGTCGGTCGCGTTCCTGACGAGCGCCGGTGTGTCGCTCGTCGCGGTGGTCATGCTTTTGACGATCCGATCCGAAAACTCCGAGAACGTCAAAATATAGAGGTCGATTGTCGCTCGATTTTTTGTTTTTGGGGGGAAAACCAAAAGTGTTTTTTTATCAGTGTGCTGAAATTGTGGTACGTACCACAATTTTTCCAGCAAAATTTAATATTCGCGAGCAAAAATGGCGTTTAGAACCCGTTTTTAGGCACCCGGCTCCCGCATAAATGGCACCCGGAAACCCGAAAAAAGGGTACCAGAACCCGCAAAAACGCCCCCCAGAACCCGAATGTTTTTAGGCAAAACATTCGGGTTCTCGGTCTTCATTTTAGAGGATCCGGTAAGATCGGGTGAAAAACGTTTCGCAGATCCGCTTCTAATGAGAATTATCCTCACAATTGGGCCGAAAGAACCGACGACGCCGATACGATATGGTGCAGCGACATCTTCCGCTGCACTAGAATAACCTTACAAGCACATTTAGAAACACCCAAAACTCCGACGAGGACGACGAGAGCTTCAGCTACGACCACAACGACAACTACGAGACCGAAGCCCTTTTTCGGCCCAAGATCATTCATTGAACCGTATCGAGCTGATCATATTGCGAAACGAGTTTGCGTAGATCGTTGATTCGGATTCGGGGACGACGGTGGCGGCGTAGAATAGTTCGCCGCTGTTGAGCAGGGTCGTATAGATCGTGACGACCTCGATCTTGTTCGTTACCGGTGAGCGTCCGGAGAGCGCGATCGAAGTGGCCCGGCGTCCGCCGAGGTAGGTACTCTGATAGCCGCTGCGTTTGCTGAGGTACGAATTTCCGCCGAGAATGCCGTTGATGTAAGCCTCTGTATCGCGGGTCAGTTCACGGTTTTGGCCGCGGTAAAGGCCGATCATCGCTCCGCGTGTAATTCCCTGATCCCCGTACGCTCCCTCAGGTGCAAACTGAACATCGTCCTGCGACGAAAAATCTTTCCAGTTATTCGGTACGCTCATCTGCACCCAATTTCCGCCGGAATAGGAACGCGTTCTGCTCGATGGATACGCGACGGTATTCGAATAGCGGCCGTTGGCGGTCGGGTTTGTCGTGCCTCCTTGTCCGGCTCCGCTCTTTTCGATCTCGGCCATTGTTCGGGCCTTGGGCAATGCCCGGAGTTTGGCCTGGATGCGTTCGAAATCGCGTGTGATCTTGATCGGATTTGGCGAAATGTTCAGAAGGCCGGACTCGCGGTTGATGTTTTCGTAGCGATTGCCCGGATCGGGGTGGCTGCTGAGCCATTCGGGGGCACCGCCGCCGGTGCGTTCGCCAGCGATGGTTTTGAACATGTTGGCGAGATCATGCGGGTCGTAACCGGCGTCTGCCATGATGTGCGAGCCGAGAACGTCGGCCTGCGTTTCGTAATTGCGGCTGTATTTTGTCATCCACGCTGCCGCACCCATGGCACCTAGCTGTGCACCGGCCTCACCGCCGAGTACCGCGCCGCCGAGGATCATACCGAGCATTCCAAGCTGATTGCCGAGGCTGCCTTGTTTTGTCGCCTGAGCGGTCGCGTGCCGCAGGGCGACGTGGCTGATCTCGTGAGCCATCACTCCCGCCATCTCGCCCTCATTTTTAGCGGCTTCGATCATGCCGCGATTGACGTACATCGGGCCGCCGGGCAGAGCGAATGCGTTGATATCGCTGGCGTTGACCACCTTAAAACGATAATTGAACGCCGTCTGCCGGTATTCGGCCGGTATCGCATTGACGAGCCTCGCACCGACGCGTTCGACATAGCGTGTGGCATCGGCGTCGTTGAGAATGGGAAACGTCTTTTCGACCTCGGCCGCCGTTTTATTTCCGAGATTTACATCATCGGCGACCTTGTATTTATTCTTTGGCGTTTCGATCCGCGTCTGCGACATCGCCGCGAGCGGCATTATCCACATCGCCAGGACCAGTACCGAAGCCGACAGTTTCTTGCGCATTCTCAATTTGTTCATATTCTCCTCCGCAACGTTTCTACAGTACTTATGGATATTTTATCAACAGTTGCATTCAGACGCGACTAGGATGAAAGGCGACAGCAATTGCGTTCGCCGGAAAAGCAAAGCGAGAGATTACGGAAATGTTAACAACATGTTACAAACCGTCGGGCGAAAACCGTTCAAACTCAAAAGTTAAGTATAATGTAACGTATCCGATCGCTGCTTTGAATTATAATCGTTCGAGCACAATATGAACGAAAACGCCTTGCCGCACGCCACACCGATGGGCCATTGGCCGCCATTTTCGAGCAGTTTCGGGCCACGAGAAATGGAAGAGATGAAGATGGAAACGCAGCTCGATCTGCTGCGTGACAAAATTTTACTGCTCGGCGGCAAGACCGAGGACGCGGTGCACCGGGCGATGCGTTCGCTCACCGACCGCAACAGCGAGTTGGCTAAGAGCGTTCGCGAAGAGGACGAATTGATCGATCAGATGGAGCTCGAGATCGATCAGCTAAGCATCGAGATACTTGGTTCGCAGCGTCCGACGGAGCATGACCTGCGACTCGTCGTTTCGGTCGCCAAGATCACGCCGATCCTCGAACGAATCGCCGATCACGCATCGAGCATTGCGGACGCGGCAGTGATATTGAATAACGAGCCGCAGATCGGTAATTACATCGATTTTTCGTTGATGGCCGATATCGCGGCGAGAATGCTGCATGAAGCTCTGGACGCATTTACATCCGAGGACGCAATGGCATCGCGCGAGATCATCGCCCGAGACCAGCATTTAGATAAATGTTACGGCCGCGTGTTCGACGAGCTGCTCGCGCTGATGATCAGCAATCCGGCCGCCGCGAACGGCGCCGCACGGCTTTTGTTCGTCGCCAAGCATATCGAACGGATCGGCGATTATGTAAAAGATATTTGCGAACTGAACGTTTACCTTCGCGAAGCAGTTTTTATCAAGCACGGCGCCAATAGCTAGTGGACATAACGACGGCGCCTGGAATATATTTAGTTTCTCTTTTCAATTCACGTTTACCGGAGATCAAATAAAATGGCTTTTAGCTTTTTGCCGAAAGAAGACCAGTATTTTGAGCTATTTTCGCAAATGACCGCGAAGATACAAGAGGCGGCGGGACTGCTCGTCGAATTAATGCAGGGTTCGGACGAGAACTTTGACACTTTGTCTAAAAAGATAAAGAGTGTCGAGCACGAGTGCGATGAGATCACGCACAGCATCACCACCAAACTCAATAAATCGTTCATCACGCCGTTTGACCGCGAAGATATTTACACGCTCTCTGTCGCACTCGACGACGTTTGCGATTACATCGATGCCGCCGCTCGTGCAGTCGTGATGTACGACATTCATGAGTCGGACACCTTCGCGGTCGAGCTTGCGGTCGTCTTACAAAAACAGGCGGCGGAGATACACGGAGCGGTCTCTCACCTAAAGACCGCGAAAGGCATGGAGCAAAATCTGCTCGACATCCAACGGCTCGAAAACGACGCCGACGAAGTATATTTCCGTGCCATGGCGGCACTGTTTAAGACTTCGGATGCCGTCAAGATCATTAAATGGAAAGAGCTGTACGAGATCCTCGAAAACGGAACGGACCGTTGCGAGAGCGTCGGCAATATCATCGAGAGCATCGTCTTAAAGCACAACTAACGAGTCGAGAGTTGAGAGTCAGGAGTCGAGAGGTTTTCTTTCGACTCCCGACTCTTGACTCTCAACTCTCGACTTTCTTATGGACACACAAACAGTATCATTCGGGTTAGTAGTGCTGATCATCGTGGTTGCGCTCGCGTTTGACTACGTCAATGGCTTTCACGATGCCGCGAATTCGATCGCGACGGTCGTCGCGACGCGCGTTCTTTCGCCCGGTGCAGCCGTGGCGATGGCGGCGTTCTTTAACTTTATTGCGGTCGTTGTGTTCGGGACCGCGGTAGCCAAAACGGTCGGCGGCGATATGATAAATATCGAGGCCATCCACGAGAGTGCACGGCTTTATGTGCTGCTCGCCGGTGTGATCGGGGCGATAATCTGGAATCTGATCACTTGGTATCTGGGGCTGCCGACATCGAGTTCGCACGCTCTGGTCGGTGCCTACGCCGGTGCCGCGCTGACGGCATTTATGATCCAGGAAGGCGGTTATGCCGGTGCATTGACCGTGCTCAAGGCCGAGGGCTGGATCAAAACGCTGACGTTTATCGTGCTGTCACCGATGATCGGTATGCTCCTTGGTTTTACCTTGATGGTGATCGTTTATTGGATATTTAATCGCGTTTCGGTGCGAAAGGTGGACCGCGTTTTCCGTGTCGGACAGTTGTTTTCGGCGGCCGCATATTCGCTTGGCCACGGTGGAAATGACGCGCAGAAAACTATGGGCATCATCACTATCGCACTCGTTGCCGGTGGTTATTTGAAAATGTCGGCGGGCGGAAAGCTTCCCGACGTCCCGCTCTGGGTCGAGGTCGCTGCGTGTGCCGCGATCGCATTGGGAACGCTCTCGGGCGGCTGGCGCATCGTCAAAACGATGGGAACCAAGATCGTCAAACTCCAGCCAGTCGGCGGTTTCTGTGCCGAGACGGCAGGTGCCCTGACGCTATTTGGCGCGACATTCTTTGGCATTCCCGTTTCCACGACACACACCATCACGGGTTCGATCGTCGGCGTTGGTTCTGCAAAACGTTTCTCCGCCGTCAAATGGGGCGTCGCCGGACGCATCGTCTGGGCGTGGGTTCTGACCATACCTGCGGCTGCCGCCATCGCGGCGGTTTCGTATGGCATAGTGTTGCTGGTTGAAAAACTCCTTGGCGTTGTGTAGTGGTGGACATGACGATCTGATTTAGATCCTTTGCTCGTTTGTGCACAGAAAGTCCGGTTTCACGCAAAATCGTTAAGAAGGCAAAGGAAGGCATCGTAAGAAACGCTCCCGTTTGTTCTTCCTTGCCTTACTCACCTCAAAATGACATCATTTTTCTTTGGAGAAATACGATGTCAGCCGTACTCGAAAAAGCACATACATTTGAAGATTACCTCGTAATGCCCGACGCCGAGATCCACGAGCGGATCCAAATGGCGCGCGAAGAACTGGACAAACGCGTCGTCATTCTCGGCCATCACTATCAGCGCGACGATGTAATTCGGCACGCCGATCTGACTGGCGACTCATATCAGCTTTCGGTTATGGCCTCGCAGACCGAGGCCGAATATATCGTGTTTTGCGGCGTCCATTTTATGGCTGAATCGGCCGATATTCTCGGCAAAGATCACCAGCACGTCATTTTGCCCGATCTCGGCGCAGGATGTTCGATGGCCGACATGGCTAACATTGATCAGGTCGAGGACGCCTGGGAACAGCTTCGCGAGATCGGAGTTCTGAAAAACAAGGTCGCGCCGATAACCTACATGAATTCGACCGCCGCGATCAAAGCCTTCTGCGGCCGCAATGACGGCGTCGTCTGCACGTCTTCGAACGCCATCCCGCTGTTCGACATTTATCTCAAAGAATTCGACAAGATGTTCTTTTTCCCAGATCAGCATTTGGGGCGAAATACCGGTTCGAAATTCGGCATTCCGCTCGAACAGATGGTGTTGTGGAACCCGCATGAAGAACTCGGCGGCAATACCGAGGAGCAACTGCATAACGCCAAGTTAATTCTCTGGCGTGGGCATTGCTCGGTTCACGGCCGGTTTAAGGCTTGGCACGTCGACAAGATCCGGGCGGATCATCCTGGAATGCAGGTCATCGTCCATCCCGAATGCCCAAAAGAGGTCGTCGACGCGGCCGATCTTGACGGCTCGACTTCGTTTATCATCAAGACGGTCGAAAACTCGCCTGCTGGCTCGAAATGGGCGATCGGGACCGAGGTCAATCTCGTAAACCGTTTGCAAGATCGCTTTCCCGACAAAGAGATCCGCCTGCTGGCCCCCGATCTCTGCATGTGCGCGACGATGTACCGCATCGCCCCGCAAAATCTGGCGTGGGCACTCGAAAATCTACTCGACGGCACGGTCGTCAACGAGATCATCGTCGATGACGAGACCAAGCATTTTGCGAACATCGCGCTCCAGCGAATGATCGATCTGACCGAAAACAAATAGCCATCATTGATGCAAAATGACGTGAGAATTGAGCAGATGAAGTTGTCCGACAGGGACAACGTTCTGTCGTTTCTCGCAACTGCATATGCCGATAATCCGCGGCACAGCGACCCCGATTTTTGGGACTGGCATTTTCGCCTTCCCCCGCTTTCGAGCGAGGAAAGCCTGCCAGTCTGGCTCGCCAAAAGCGGTACCAGAATCGCAGGGCAAATGGCCGCGATACCTGTCGAACTCAACATAGCGGGCGAAGCACGGCCGGCGATATGGATACTCGATCTTATAGTCGATCCTGATTTTCGCCGGATGGGCATCGCCCAAAAACTGGTGCAGGCGGCGGAAAAATATTGCCCGTACATACTCGGCGTCAACACCGACGAGCAGCACGCACCTGCATTGTTACAGAAACAAGGATTTGTCATTGTCACCAAGATCCCGCGTTTTCACAAACTGCTGTTCCCCGGCGAAGCCTTTCGCGAAGTTACAAAACTTGGCCCGCTCCGTCGTTTAGCGAATCTCGCGTTTGCTCCATTTCGAACTGGCTTGAAAGACGAAACGCAGGTTCGTCGTTTGACTGAATTTGATAGTTCGTTCGATGAACTCTGGAGCGAAGCAAGCCTGCAATGGCCATGCTCCGTGTCGCGGTCGGCGGCGATGCTCAAATGGCAATTTGAACAGCAGCCGAATAAGAAATACGAGATACTCGGTTATGTTGACGATGGGAAATTGCTCGGTTACGCCGTCTTGTTTTTTCGAAAGGAAAACAAACATGGAGCGGTCGAAAAGGCGGCGATCAGCGATATTTGTTATGGTTCTCAAGCCTCGACAAAAGTTGTTGATGAACTAATTCGTGCTTCGCTCAAACTCGCGGTCGAACGCCGTGCTGGCGGGCTCGTCACCGATTCTCTCGATCCGCTGTTGCAGGATCGTCTGAAAAAGTTCGGTTTTTGGCCCGTCAAAAGCGGCCTGCAACTGATGGTAAAAGCCCCTGAAGATCAGGATCTGTTGTATGATGGCAGCAAATGGTTTTTGACCCGCGGCGATTCGGATATCAGCATCTTTGAGCATCCAAATGTCTGACACGCGATAAATGTGAAAATACCCGTCCTTGCATATCACAAGATCGACCTTCCGACCGCCGATGTTCGCATTCGAGGCGCATTTACGGCACCGGCGAGGTTTGATAAACAGATATCGTATCTGAAGCGACATGGCTATGAGTTTTTCGCTGCGTCAGAACTCGTTAAGCTTTACCTCGAAAACGGGCGATGCCCCGAAAAAGCGATCTGCCTGACGTTTGATGACGGATGGAAAGACAACTATCTTCACGCGTTTCCAATCCTAAAAAAATACGGAGCAAAAGCGACGATCTTTCTTGTTCCCTCATGCATCGGACGAACGACAGATCAGGTCACTGCCGACGGCGAAGGCGAGCGGGAGCATCTCTCGGCCGACGATATCCGCGAGATGGCTGATTACGGCATCGAGTTTGGCTCGCACAGCATGAACCATCAACTCTTTGACCGCATCACACCCGACGAGATCGACAACGAAGTTTTCGAATCGAAGGCGTTTATCGAAAATTTGCTCCAACGCGACTGCACCTCGTTCGCCTATCCCGCCGGGTTTTTTAACGATCACGCCAAACATTCGATCAAAGACGCCGGGTACATCGCTGCGTTCTCGACAATTTACGGTGCCGAAGACCGCGTCGATCTATTCGAACTAAACCGCACCGAGATCCTCCGCCGCGACAAATTTCCATTTCGCTTTGCAAACAAGATCAAGAAAATGGCAGAAAGGTAATGGCCGCGAAAAGGCAGAGAAAGCACAAAAAGGGGATTTTCTTTTTTGCGTCTTTTGTGCCTTTTCGCGGCCAATCCTGTTTTCCCTTGCTTTATTTCCGCACGTCGAACAAAATAACGGTATAGGAGTCTAACAAATGAGCGAGGCTGAAAAAGCGGCAATTTCACGTATGCGGTGCAGCGAAATAATGACGAAATCCGTCAAAACCGCCGAGAGCCGTATGCCTTTGCGCGAGGTTGCGGCAATGATGCGCGATGGCGATATGGGAGCGGTGCCGGTCGTTGACGACGGCAAACTTATCGGCATCGTCACCGATCGCGACATCGTCGTTCGTGTTGTCGCCGAAGGTGGCGATGCCTCGACGCCCGTTTCCGAGGCAATGACCACCGAGCTTTTCACCGTCCGCCCCGACGATTTTGCCTTTGAGGCCATCCGTCTCATGGGCGACAAACAGATCCGCCGCATTCCAGTCGTAGGCACAAACGGCGAACTCGCCGGCATAATCTCGATGGCCGACGTCGCATTAGAAATGGAAGACGAACGCGAGATCGCTGAGACGTTAGAAGAAATTTCCAGTGGCGCGGCGTTTTGGAGTAGGTCGTAAATACGAACGGCGTATTTCGTATGAAGTTACATTTTCTACTGTTAACCCTCGTACTTGTTAACGGCTTGGTTATCGCTCAACAGCCAAAACCGAGTCCGTCGCCGTCTGATGAGTTCGAGTGTGGGCTAACCGACCCACCGTTGATCAAACTGTACGTTTCCGTTTGGAATCGACGTGAAAATGTTTACGTCACAAATCTAAATTACACGGATTTTGAGATAGCGGATGAACGAAGAACTTTGCAACAAATAGACTACTTTATTCGACCAACTGATGAATCAAAGAGTGAAGAAGCTGTGCAGCATTACGTACTGGGTTTCACAATCGATGATTTCAAAAAGCACAAATGGCGCAATATTAAGATACGGCTTAAATCAAAGGTAGATCAGGATCTTATAGTGGTTGCTCCTAACGGATATTTTTACTAAGAAATGGCCAAATCAATGAATCGGCATTTTCAGTTTCTCGGCTCGTCTAAAACGGTGCAGTCGGGGCGGCTTTGGTATCCGGCGGCGGACGTTTATCAGACGCCCGACGGCTGGCTGGTCAAGGTCGAGCTCGCCGGCGTTTCGCCGGAGGACATCGAGATCGACATTCAGGGCAGCGTGCTCTACATCGCCGGCTGCCGCAAAGACCGCTCGTGTGCCGCCGGAGTCTCGTACCAGCAGATGGAGATCACGTACAGCAGTTTCGAAAAAACGCTAAATTTCCCCGGCTCGATCGAAGGTGCCACCATCCATCACGAATTTGAGAACGGGCTGCTGATCATCAATCTCAAGAAAGCTGGGTAGATCTTTCTGCGGACTCCGCGTCTTTACTTGGCGGACTCTGCGTTAAAGATTTGTTCCACGCGGAGCCCGCAGAGTTCCCGCAGAGAACAGGAGTTTTATGGCTGACGAAACAACAACAGAAACAACACCGCTGCCGCAGACTATGGAGATCGCGGTTTTGCCTTTGCAGAATACGACGCTGTTTCCTGAGACGGTCGTGCCGCTTGCGGTCGGGCGTGAGCGTTCGACCCGCTCCGTCGAGGCGGCGCTGGCGACCGAGGAAAAGCTGATCGCATGTGTCACGACCAAGACCGAAAACGTCACCGGCGACGATGCAAAGCCCGCCGACCTGTACAAGATCGGCACCATTGTCAACATAAAACGCATGATGCGCAACGAGGGCATCATGCAGCTGATCGTCCAGGGCATCGATCGTTTTGAGATCACCGAATGGACAGCCGAACAGCCGTTTTTGAAAGCCAAGATCGAGATCCTCCCGCCGCTTCGGCGTGTTGACGAAGAAGAGATCGAGGCTCTCAAACGTAATATTCAGGGCATGATCCAGGAAGCTCTGGCGTTATTGCCAAACGTTCCCCCCGAGATCCGCATGGCCGTGATGTCGCAGGAAGATCCTGTCCAGCTCGCATATTTTCTAGCATCCGTTCTTGATCTCGGCGTCGAGACTGAGCAGAAAATGCTCGAATCTTCGACCGTTGACGGCCTGTTGACGCTCACTCACGCGGCCCTTGCGCGCGAAGTCGAGATCATGCAGATCCGATCAAAGATCGCGACCGAAGCTCAGGGCGAAATGGACAAATCGCAGCGTGATTACGTCCTTCGCCAGCAGATGAAGGCGATCCAGAAAGAGCTTGGCGACGATGAAGAAGGCGGCGAAAAGGCCGAGGCCGCGCAAATGCGCGAACGCCTCGAAAAGGCCGATCTGCCCGACGATGTCCGCAAAGAGGCCGAGCGCGAGCTAAAACGCATGGAAGCGTTGCCTCAGGCGGCACCCGACTATCATGTCATCCGCACCTATCTCGAATACATTCTTGAGCTGCCCTGGCGAAAAGCGAGCGAAGAAAAACTAGACCTTAACGATGCCCGTAAGGTGCTCGACGAAGACCATTACGGTCTCGACGATATAAAAGAACGCATTTTGGAATCGCTCGCGGTGGTTAAACTGCGGCCCGATTCGAAAAGCCCGATCATCCTGTTCGTCGGCCCGCCGGGAGTGGGTAAAACGTCTCTTGGTCGTTCGATCGCAAGGGCTTTGGGCCGCGAGTTTGATCGAATTTCGCTTGGCGGTATGCGTGACGAAGCCGAGCTTCGCGGCCATCGACGCACCTATGTCGGTGCGATGCCCGGACGAATTATCCAGTCGCTGCGGCGTGTCGGCGTCAACAATCCGGTGATGATGCTCGACGAGATAGACAAGCTTGGTAACGATTTTCGCGGCGATCCGGCGTCGGCTTTGCTAGAGATCCTCGATCCGGCACAAAACAACACGTTTCGGGACAATTACATCGATCTGCCGTTCGATCTGTCAAAGGTTTTCTTTATCGCGACGGCAAATCAATTGCAGCCGATACCGATGCCGCTGCGGGACCGCATGGAGATCATCCAGCTTGCCGGTTATAGCGATCGCGAAAAGCTCAATATCGCCAAGCAATACCTGATCCCAAGACAGGTGAAGGAAAATGGCTTGACCGAAGAGCAACTGACCATCTCGGACGACGCGATCAACCTGATCACTTCACGTTACACACGCGAGGCGGGCGTTCGACAGCTTGAGCGAACGGTCGGCAACCTCGCACGCAAGGTCGCTCTCAAGGTCGCCCAAGGGCTGACCCAACAGGTCGCCATCACAGCCGAAGAGGTCAAAGGGTATCTCGGGCCGCCGCGCGTTTATCCTGAGGAAGCGAGAAAATCGCTGCCGCCGGGAGTGGCGACTGGTATGGCGTGGACCGAAATGGGCGGCGAAGTACTCTTTATCGAAGCGATGCTCTTGCCCGGAGGCAGCGGTTTGACGCTGACCGGACAGCTCGGCGACGTGATGAAAGAATCGGCCCAGGCGGCACGCAGCTATCTGTGGTCGCACGCCGCCGAATTCGGCATCGATCCTGCCGTTATCAAGCAAAACGGCGTACATATTCACGTCCCCGCCGGTTCGATCCCTAAA
>Ga0209023_10005453_pt1 | contig 13892 bp, 10 predicted proteins | sample LakOneMetagenome_FD_187468 | JGI IMG/M metagenome (GOLD analysis project Ga0209023, IMG submission 187468) | Freshwater and sediment microbial communities from Lake Erie, Canada (SPAdes) (version 2) | ecosystem: Environmental > Aquatic > Freshwater > Lentic | place: Lake Erie, Canada...
AACTCAAGGAGGCGATCGACGAGCGATTGGACGAATTCAAGAAAGCCGTCGAATTTGTCAGCAGCAACGACATTCAAGGCGGCATCGCAATGTTGCGCGACGGCAGTGGCGCCGCTGTCCAGCGGATCGGAAAAATCAGTTCTGCGATGCGCGCGGAGGAAGAACGTTTGTTCGCGGCACGTTCGATGGCCGCGGACCAAAGCCAGTCTCTCGCCGCGGTTGTAACTGCAGCGGGATCGGGGTTGGTGCTGCTTCTGGCTGGCGCGTCGTTGCTCCTGGTGCGCAGATCGACGCAGGCACGCGACAAGGCTCAACAGATGCTGCGCGACATCAACCTCAACCTCGAAGCCACTGTCGAAACCCGCACTGCGGATCTTCGAGAAGCGAACGAAGAAATCCAGCGCTTCGCCTACATCGTCAGCCACGATCTGCGCTCGCCGCTGGTGAACATTATGGGCTTCACCAGCGAATTGGAGGAATTGCGCGGCGACATCTTTACGCGGATCGCAAGATATAGCCGCGCTGCAGCGGCGGCTCCGTCTGTCCCAGATCCGATTGGCGGCGCAGACCCGGCCGAGGCGCCGGAACTTCAGGCGGAAGACAGGCAGCTCTCTCAGGACTTCTCGGAGGCGCTCGGCTTCATCAAGTCGTCCATCGGCAAAATGGATCGTCTGATCTCTGCCATTCTTAACCTGACCCGTGAAGGACGGCGAGACTTCAACCCCGTTCAGATCAATACGCGCGAACTGCTCGAAAGCATCATCTCGTCGATGGCCCATCAAGCCTCTGAGGCCAACGCGGAAATTCGTCTTGAGCAGCTTCCGGACATCCAGAGTGACCGCCTCGCGCTGGAACAAATCTTCTCCAATTTGATTGATAATGCCCTCAAGTATCTCAAGCCCGGCGTACCGGGTGAGATCGTTGTCAGGGGCCGCAGCAAGCTGGGCTTCCTGATTTTTGATTTTATCGACAATGGCCGCGGCATCGATCCAAAAGATCATTCCCGGATATTCGATCTGTTTCGACGTGCCGGGCTTCAGGACCGTCAAGGCCAGGGCATTGGCCTCGCGCATGTCCGTACACTGGTCCGGCGAATGGGCGGCACAATCAATGTCTCTTCGGAGCTAAACAAGGGCAGCACGTTCACGGTTACGCTGCCCGCACGCTGGAACTACGGAATTCAAGGAAAGCAAGTATGAGCCTGCCGGTTAAAATCGTCATGATCGAGGATGATGAAGGTCACGCCCGATTGATCGAGCGCAACATCCGCCGCTCCGGCGTCAATAACGAGATCGTGCCGTTCACCAACGGTACAGACGCGATCAAGTACCTGTTCGGTTCGGATGGGTCGGGTGCCGATCATAAGGATCAGGCGCTATTGATCCTGCTTGATTTGAATCTTCCGGATATGAGCGGGATCGATATCCTGAAGCGGATCAAGGAAACCGCTTATATCAAGTCTACGCCTGTCGTCGTTCTCACGACCACGGACGACGAGCAGGAAATCAAGCGCTGTTATGAACTCGGCTGCAACGTCTACATCACCAAGCCGGTGAACTACGAGAATTTCGCCAATGCCATCCGGCAATTGGGACTGTTCTTTTCCGTCATCAAGGTTCCGCCAGTCAAAACATGAAAGCCGCAGCACCTGTACTTCTGTACATTGACGACGATGCCGGTCTTGCGCGGCTGGTCGAGCGCGGCTTGAAGCGGCAAGGATTTGCCGTAGAGCATGCGCCTGACGGCGCGAGCGGTCTGGCGCGCATCAAGCAAGGTGGCATCGATGTGGTGGCGCTCGACCAGCACATGCCCGGCCTCGATGGCCTGGAAACACTGGCCGAGATCCAGAAGATTCCTGACGCGCCGCCGGTCATCTTTGTTACCGCATCGCAGGACAGCAAGATCGCCATCACCGCGTTGAAGGCGGGCGCGGCAGATTATCTGGTCAAGGATACGCAGGGCGAGTTTGTCGCCCTTCTCGATGTCGCCGCGAAGGGCGCGGTTGAACAGACGCTCGTGCGCAGGGCGCGCGACGACGCCGAAGCAGAAGTGCACGCATCCCGCGACCGGTATGCCGCCCTCGCCGCCGAGCGCGAAGTCCTGCTGCGCGAAGTCAATCATCGTGTCGGCAACAGTTTGCAGATTATCGCCTCGCTCCTGCATCTGCAGGCGAATTCCAGCACCGATGACGACGTGAAGGCTGCACTCACCAATGCCATGGGCCGTGTCGCAGCGGTCGCTCAGGTGCATCGGCGTCTCTACACGTCGCAGGACCTGAAAACGGTCATGCTGAATCAATATCTCGAAGCCCTGCTTGAGGACCTGCGGCGCTCTGCCGAAGGCAACAGGATGTCGCGCCTCACCTTGGCCGCAGAGCCAGTCGAGATCGACCCGGATCGCGCAGTCGCCATCGGCATCATTGTCAACGAATTGGTGATGAACGCGGTCAAATACGCTTATCCGGACGGCGCAGGGCCGATTCATGTCGACCTTCGCGCAAGCGAGCACGGACTTGAACTGTCGATTTCCGACGATGGCGTCGGCTTGCAGGTGAAGCAAAATCCGCAGTCAACCGGCATGGGCCAGCGCATTGTCAGCGCCATGGCGACGAAACTCGAGACCAAGGCCGAACGCGATCCGTCCCATTCAGGAACGCGGATCGTCTTGCGTCTGAAGCACGCAGCCGAAACTCCCGCAAGGCAGCCCGCTGGAGCCGCTTGAAGGTCGCGCAGGTCACGCCGGTTTGCTATGGTCGGGCATGAGTTCGCGCGACACCGCCTCCTCCGAAATCACGCCAAGTGTCCTGCTGCGCGCCTATGCGTGCGGCATCTTCCCGATGTCAGAGAGCGCGGACGATCCGACGATCTTCTGGGTCGAGCCGGAGCAGCGCGGCATCATTCCGCTTGACGGCTTCCGCGTGTCGTCTCGCCTTGCGCGAACCGTCCGCTCGGACAGCTTTCGCGTCACGGTCAACACCGCCTTCAAGCAGACCATCGCAGGCTGCGCGGCCCCGCAGCCCGGCCGCGACGAAACATGGATCAACGGCCGTATCCGCGATCTCTACACAGCGCTGCACGCGATCGGCCATTGCCACAGCGTCGAGGTCTGGCGTGACGATCAACTGGTCGGCGGATTGTACGGCGTCAGCCTCGGCCGCGCGTTCTTCGGCGAGAGCATGTTTCACACCGAACGCGACGCGTCGAAAGTGGCGCTGGTCCATCTCGTTGCGCGCCTAATCGCCGGTGGCTTTATCCTGCTCGATACGCAGTTCGTGACCGATCACCTGCGCACCTTCGGCGCCGTGGAAGTGCCCCGGAAGCGCTATCGGGCCATGCTTGATGAGGCTGTCAACGGACAGGGCGACTTCTTCGCCCTTCCCGCCAATCGGCCAATCACCGGCGCTGAAGCGCTGGCGTGCCTGACGCAAGGTTAGCTTCTTGAAAAAGCTTACCGCTGGAACGGCGGGAACGGGTTCGGCGGCGGCAAAGGCCGCTGCACCGGGGGCTGTTTGGGCCGCTGCTTGGGCGGCTGCTGAGGCGGCGGTGGCGGCGCGGCCTTCGGTGCTTCCTGCTGCGCGACCGTTGCCGACGGACCCTTACAGTCGGTCAGCCAGATGTCATAGATCGGATGCTCGACGCCATGCAGGCCGGGGCTGGCCGCGAACATCCAGCCGGAGAAAATCCGCTTCACCTCGCCCTGCAGCGTGATTTCATCGACTTCGACAAACGCATCGGTGTTAGCGGCTTCGGTCGAAGGTCGCGTGTAGCACGCCTGCGGCTTGACCCGCAGCGCACCGAACTGAACAGTTTCACCCATCTCGGCATCGAACTTGATGATGCGGCCGGTGATCTTGTCCAGTCCCGCAAAGACCGCCTGCTTGTTGACGATCTTCTGCGCGGGCGGCTCGGTCACGACTTCATCACCCGGCTGCAGGGTGGCAGGCGATGGCGGCGCGTTGCGTGGCTGCTTCTGGCCGGGAGGCAATCCGGGAAGCGGATTCGCGGTCGCTGCGTTCGGCGCGGGTTGTGGTGCTCCAGGCGGAGGCGGCAAAGGTTGGGTCTGGACGTTTCCCGGCGGCGGCGCACCCTGCCCCGGCGGCAATGGACGGTTCGGCGTCGGCAGCAGGCGGCCCTGCGGCGGCAGGTCCGGCACTTCCTCTTCTTCGGGCTCCTGCACCGGCTCGCCGCGCTGGATATTGGCTGGCGGACGCGGCCGGTCGGAGAAGATATTGCCGATCTGCGCATGAACAGGCGTCGCAAGCGAGAGCAGCGATGCCGCGATCAAGGTTGCAAAAGAAACGGTGCTGGCGATCCGGAGCATCGGTTGCGAGTTCACGGCAGCACGATGCGATGACGTGCGAAGCGGCTTCCGGAAAACATCGTGCTCCACACTTGTCGGAACGATCACGTTCATGATCTCAAAATGATCCGGCCCCAATCAGCGATTCAACCGAATCGGCTGCGCGTTATTCTACAGACAATGAGCATCGCGCATCTGTGGGTTAACACGCCGAATAAGGCGGGGAAAGGGCGCGGCCCTGCCACTGTGTCGGCGTTGTTACTGTCCCGGAGTCCAGGCCTGATAATCACCGGTCGCCTTCGGACGGCGACCGCTCGCGAGCGTCGAACCCGAGGGACGATAGGCAGCAGGCGTGCCGGTCATGTTCGGGCGGTGGGGCTTCTCCCATTCACGCGGCTTGTAATCGATCTCGGTCGGAGGCGTGTCGACAGTGTGGTGGAGCCAGCCGTGCCATGCGGGCGGCACGCGGGTCGCTTCGGCATAGCCGTTGTAAACCACCCAGCGGCGCTCGAAGCCGAGCGTCGAGTCGATCTTGCCGCCACGGGTCCGATAATAGGTGTTTCCGCCCTCATCCTGCCCGACTACTTCGCCGAACCGGCGAGTCCATAGCTGCGTGCCGAACGTCGTTCCGTTCCACCATGTGAAAAAGCGCAGGAAAAACAGCTTCATGGGCGCGAATCCGAACTTGGGCAAAAGGGCCGCAGGAGAGCTTTTTGATGCCATTGCCCGGCCTGATTGTCCAGCGCCAACAGCAACTTGGTGCAACGCACGAACCTCCGTCCGCCTTGTGCGTTGATGCGGTTCGCCACGCCATTCGACAGATTTTCGCAATGCCGGGTCCCGTCGAATACGATTGTGCAAATACCCCGCGCACCATTCCGCATTTGCCTCACGCGATAGCGGCACTCGAACTCCTGACGGGAGGATCGTCGTGACGCTGATCCCTTGTCTGCAGGGCATTCGTTGAGCGCGGCGAACTTGATGGCGCCGACTGCCGCAGTCGCCTTCCGCCTGCCGGATCACCATTCTGTGTCGCGCTGTCACCGTTTGGGCGCAATCCATTCATGCTGCGTTGGGTCAGCGCATGCAAACGTCAACGCGAAACTTTGGAAAGTACGGAACATCGCGATTTCACATCCGTTCTTTGGTGAAGTTCATCCGGAGTTCGAACAATGATCAATCTCAAGGTTCTCGGCGCGGCAGCCCTTCTCGCAGTTGTTCCCGCGCTTGCTTCATCCGTCGCAGACGCGCGGCCCGGTGGCGGCTTCTCGCGCGGCGGTGGTGCTCCTGCAGCCTTCCGCGGAGGCGGAGGTGGTGGCTTCCGTGGCGGCGGCTTTGCTGCACGTCCGAGCTTCGGTGGCGGACCTCGCATCGGCGGCTTCGCAGGCCGCGCGGCGATTGCTGGCGCCGGTGTCGGCGCTCTCGCCTCAAGGCCCGCCTTCGCTGGGCGACCCGTCGCTCAACTCGGCGGTGGCCGTCCGGTTGCACAGCTTGGCAATGGCTGGAACGGTAACCGGCATTGGCGTGGCCGCCATTGGCGCGGTTACGGCTACGGCTTTGGTGCAGGTCTCGCGCTGGGTGCGCTCGGCTCGTCGTATTACTACAACGACCCGTATTACTACGGTGACTCCTACGCCTACGCGCCGGATACCTATGTCGATGACGGCGAATACGCTGCCGCTCCGGCATCTGACGGCGATGCCGCGTACTGTGCCCAGCGTTATCGCTCTTATGACCCGGCCTCGGGGACTTACCTGAACTATGACGGCAACCGGTATCCCTGCCCGTAAGCCCTACCGGCGAACCTGATGACTTCCGGGGTGCGTTCCGAATGCGGAACCGCCCCAGAAGCGCCTGAATTCACACAAACATTATGGTGCCCTGAATGGACGCGGCGCATTCCGCGCGGCCTCCCGATTCAGAGTGATCGATATGGTGCCCTGAATGGAGGCGGCGCATTCCGCGCGGCCTCCCGATTCAGAGTGATCGATGCGGGCTTCAATGAGGAAATCATGATCACCTTGAAATATGGATGCGCGGTTGCGGCAATCGCGCTGACGCTTCCGATGGCTGCGATCTCGTCCAGTCATGCGGCTCCCTTGGCAGGCCAGTCCGTGGTCGCGGCACAGGCCAACACCAGCAATTCACTCGTGACCGAGGTTCAGTGGCGGCGGCGCGGATATTATCGCGGCGGCGGTGCAGCAGCAGGCCTCGGCATCGGCCTTGCAGCGGGCGCGCTGATCGGCGGCGCGATCGCGGCAGGCTCCGCCCCCGCCTATTACGGTCCAGGCTATTACGCCCCTCCTCCGCCTGCCTACTACGTGCAACCGGCTCCAGCCTACGGCGGCGGAGATGCTGTCGCCTACTGCATGCAGCGCTATCGCTCGTACGATCCGGCGTCAGGCACCTACCTGAACTACGACGGCAACCGGTATCCCTGCCCGTAAATCCGGACATACCTGGTTTCAGGAACGGCGGTGCATGCAGATGTGCCGCCGTTTTTCTTTGGAGCTGTAGAACGCGACCTTTACGCCGCCGGCGCGGATTAAGATTCCGGAAGCTGCCGTTTACGAGCGTGATGCCAGTATGACGCCCGCAATTGTCAGTCCCAGCGCCGCGATCTTTGCCGCTCCCAGCGGCTCGCCGAGCGCGATGGCTGAAGCCAGCACGCCGATCACGGGGACCAGCAGCGTTCCAATCGCGGCGACCGAAGCCGGAAGCCGCTGAAGCGCGGCAAACCAACACGCATAGGCAACGCAGAACTGGATCACGATGGAATAGCCGAACAGTGTCCAGCCGAGCGACGACAGCGCCATGAAATGCGGCTGTTCGATCACAAGACCGAGGATCGCGACCGGCAAACACCCGATCAGGATTTGCCAAACCGCGGAGGTCAGCGGCGGCAGCGTCAACGGCCAGCGCTTCCCGAACACCGTGCCGACGGCAAACAGAAACGCGCCGCCAAGCGCGAGCAGAATGCCCGGCAGCTTGGCGTAACTCGCAGCGATGCCTCCCCCGCCCATCAGCGCGACAAGACCCGCGATCGCCATCGCCATCGCCACCACGCGCAAGACTGAAATCCGCTCACCGAGAATCGGCCAGGCCAGCACCGACGCCCAGACCGGCATCGAGTAAGCCATCACTGCCGCTTCGCTGGCAGGAAGATAGACCAGCGCGAGGCCCATCAGCGCCATCCAGGCCGTCACGTTGAGGAGAGAGAGCAGCACCAGACGCGGCCACTGCGCACGCGGCACCTTCAATGACTGGCGAAAGGCGAGCGCCAGCACCGCAAGCAGCGCAGCGCCGACAATCCCCGACAGGCCGCGCACCGACAACGGCGGCAATTCGGTCAGCAGATGCTTGGTGACGGGCCAGTTCAGACCCCAGCCGACCGAGGTCGCGGTCAGCAACAGATAGCCAATGGTGCGGGTACGGCGCTGGGCCGCGATACTCTCGCCGGACGAGAGATCCTTCAGGGCGTCGGCAGGTGTGCGGCTATCCACAGGTTGTTTTCCAACTCGCATGTCCACATCATGTGGATGACGGGGAGAAAGACCACGCGCGCGTCACGCGATCCACCCGAAAACCGCAGAATAGGCGCATAGCAACAACGCGATTTTGGAGGTCCGCGACAAGCTTTGGAGGAACTCACAAGGCGGTGAGATTTCGGCTTCCGAATCCGCAAGGACTCACCGATACTTCCCGCACTGCGAGGCGATCCAGCGTTGAGCCATTCCGCTGGAAATCCGCATTTTCCACCATATTTAGTATTTGATTCAGGTTTCGACACTAATCCTTGACGTGCCGGATGGAGTCGGCCTAGCTTTGGGATTGTTCGGCGCGGGGGTTTTCAGTCCCGCCGGGCACCTCCCGAAAAGGGTCAAACAGACATCTCCGTCAGGCCGATCGAGGCCACGGGCCGAGGATTTGTCTGCTCTTTTTCCGGAGCCGGACGCACGGGTGGTTGTCATCTGAGCGACCGGCGATCTGGCCACCGGAGGCGGCAAACGACATGACGAAACCGCGGCAAACCGCGGCGCATAAGGCGAGTTTGGGGCGTTCGGGCAAGGCCGGTTTGGGGACCGGTTCGCGCCCGCCAGAGTTAACAGGCCGCGGCTTCGAACCCGAACGGGACGACGTGAACGGCAGACACCTGCGAACGAACCAGTTCGCAAATTGAAATCTCCGGCTTACCGTCAAGGGACGGGAGCGCCGGCAAAGGACGGGGCACTACAATGCGCATCGAACGCCGCTACACCAAAGCCGATCAGTCACCCTACGCCGCGATTGATTTCAGGCTGACGACAAGTGAGATCCGCAATCCGGACGGCTCGGTGGTGTTCCGCCTTGAGAACGTGGAAGTGCCGGAGTTCTGGTCGCAGGTTGCCTCCGACGTTCTGGCGCAGAAGTATTTCCGCAAGGCCGGCGTCGCCTCGCGCCTGAAGAAGGTCGAGGAAGAAACCGTCCCGTCGTGGCTGTGGCGCTCGGTGCCGGACACTGAAGCCCTCGCCCTCCTCCCCGAATCCGAGCGCATCGGCGGCGAGCATTCCGCCAAGCAGGTGTTCGACCGTCTCGCCGGCTGCTGGACCTACTGGGGCTGGAAAGGCTCGTACTTCTCCTCGGAAGAAGACGCCAAAGCATTCTACGACGAACTGCGCTTCATGCTCGCCAAGCAGATGGTCGCGCCGAACTCGCCGCAGTGGTTCAACACCGGACTTCACTGGGCCTACGGCGTCGATGGTCCCGGCCAGGGCCACTACTATGTGGACTGGAAGACCGGCAAGCTGACCAAATCCAAATCGTCCTACGAGCATCCGCAGCCGCATGCCTGCTTCATCCAGGGCGTGGACGACGATCTCGTCAACGAAGGCGGCATCATGGACCTGTGGGTCCGCGAGGCCCGCCTGTTCAAGTACGGCTCCGGCACCGGCTCCAACTTCTCGCGTCTGCGCGGCGAAGGCGAAAAGCTGTCCGGCGGCGGTCGCTCGTCGGGCCTGATGTCCTTCCTCAAGATCGGCGACCGCGCAGCGGGCGCGATCAAGTCCGGCGGCACCACGCGCCGCGCGGCCAAGATGGTCGTCGTCGATGCCGACCATCCGGATATCGAAACCTATATCGACTGGAAGGTGAAGGAAGAGCAGAAGGTCGCCGCACTCGTCACCGGCTCCAAGATCAACCAGAAGCACCTCAAGGCCATCATGAAGGCCTGCGTGAACTGCGAAGGCTCCGGCGACGACTGCTTCGACCCCGAGAAGAATCCGGCGCTGCGCCGTGAGATCAAGTTCGCGCGCCGCGCCATGGTGCAGGACAATCTCATCAAGCGCGTGATGCAGTTCGCCAAGCAGGGCTACACCGACATCTCGTTCGACACCTATGACACCGACTGGGATTCGGAAGCGTACCTGACCGTTGCAGGCCAGAACTCCAACAACTCGGTCTCGCTGAAGGACGACTTCCTGCGCGCGGTGGAAACCGACGGCGACTGGAACCTGATCGGCCGCACCAACAAGAAGGTGACCAAGACGCTCAAGGCCCGCGACCTGTGGGAGAAGATTGGTTACGCCGCCTGGGCCTCGGCCGATCCCGGCCTGCACTACAACACCACCATGAACGACTGGCACACCTGCAAGGCCAGCGGCGACATCCGCGCGTCCAATCCGTGCTCGGAGTACATGTTCCTCGACGACACGGCGTGCAACCTCGCCTCCGCCAACCTGCTGACGTTCTACGATACGCAGACCCGCCGCTTCGACGTTGAAGCCTACGAGCATCTCTGCCGGCTGTGGACCGTCGTCCTCGAAATCTCGGTGATGATGGCGCAGTTCCCGTCCAAGGCGATCGCCGAACTCTCCTATGAGTTCCGCACGCTGGGCCTTGGCTACGCCAACATCGGCGGCCTCTTGATGACCATGGGTCTCTCCTATGACTCCAAGGAAGGCCGCGCACTCTGCGGCGCACTCACAGCGGTCATGACCGGCACGAGCTACGCCACCTCCGCCGAGATGGCGAAGGAGCTTGGCCCCTTCCCCGGCTACAAGAAGAACGCCCAGCATATGCTGCGCGTGATCCGCAACCATCGCCGCGCGGCGCATGGCGAAGCCACGGGCTATGAAGCGCTCGCGGTCAATCCGGTGCCGCTCGATCACGCAAGCTGCCCGCAGGGCGACATCGTCACCCGCGCCAAGTTCGTCTGGGATCAGGCGCTTGAGCTTGGCCAGCAGCACGGTTACCGCAACGCGCAGACCACGGTGGTCGCGCCGACCGGCACCATCGGCCTTGTGATGGACTGCGACACCACGGGCATCGAGCCGGACTTCGCGCTGGTGAAATTCAAGAAGCTCGCCGGCGGCGGCTACTGGAAGATCATCAACCGCGCCGTGCCGGAAGCGTTGCGCGCGCTCGGCTATCCCGAAAGCGAGATCGCCGAGATCGAAGCCTACGCTGTCGGCCATGGCTCGCTCGGCCAGGCACCCGGCATCAACCGCTCGACGCTCAAAGCCAAAGGCTTCACCGATGAAGCGCTCGACAAGATCGAGAAGCAGTTGCCGACCGCCTTCGACATCAAGTTCGCCTTCAACAAGTGGACGCTGGGCGAAGACTTCCTGCGCGACACGCTCAAGATCGATCCGGAAGTCAGCAACGCGCCGGGCTTCGACCTGCTCGCGGCCCTCGGCTTCACCAAGCGCGAGATCGAAGCCGCCAACGTGCACATCTGCGGCGCGATGACGGTGGAAGGCGCGCCGCACCTGAAGGCCGAGCACTACAGCGTGTTCGATTGCGCCAATCCCTGCGGCAAGATCGGCAAGCGCTATCTCTCGGTGGAAAGCCACATCCGCATGATGGCCGCATCGCAGCCCTTCATCTCGGGCGCGATTTCCAAGACCATCAACATGCCGAACGACGCCACGGTGGAGGATTGCAAATCCGCCTACCTGCTGTCGTGGAAGCTCGCGCTCAAGGCCAACGCGCTCTACCGCGACGGCTCGAAGCTCAGCCAGCCGCTGAACGCGCAGCTCATCGCCGACGATGAGGACGAGGACGACGCCATCGAGGCGTTCCACGACAAGCCGATGGCGGCGCGCACCGCGCAGGTCTCGGAAAAGATCGTCGAGAAGCTGGTCGAGCGCATCGTGGTCATGCGCGAGCGCGAGAAAATGCCGGATCGCCGCAAGGGCTACACCCAGAAGGCTGTGGTCGGCGGACACAAGGTTTATCTGCGCACCGGCGAATACGATGACGGCCGCATCGGTGAAATCTTCATCGACATGCACAAGGAAGGCGCGGCGCTCCGCTCCTTCATCAACAACTTCGCCATCGCCGTCTCGCTCGGCCTGCAATACGGCGTGCCGCTGGAAGAATATGTCGACGCCTTCACCTTCACCCGCTTCGAGCCTGCGGGCCCAGTGCAGGGCAACGACTCGATCAAGTTCGCGACCTCGATCCTCGACTACGTGTTCCGCGAACTGGCCGTGAGCTACATGGGCCGCTTCGATCTCGGACACGTCGATCCGAGCGAGATGGGCTTCGATGCCCTCGGCAAGGGCGTCGAAGAAGGCAAGGCGCCCGAGCAGCACGGCGCGACCAAGTATCTGTCGAAGGGCCTCACCCGCTCGCGCACGGACAACCTGGTCGTGATGCGCGGCGGCGCGGCAGCGGTCTCCGCCGGCAACGACAGCGCGCCGTCAGGCGGCGCGAAGGTGACCGCGCTCTCGCCCGCGCATGTGGGCGACAGCCTCGAGGGCGCAGTGGCGCTCAAGGTCGCCGAGCCCGAGCGCGATCTCTCGCCGACGGAAAAGCTGGAAGCGCAGCAGTGGAGCAAGGCGGGATCGGCGGCACAGGCCGCACCATCCAAGGCCGAGCGCCGCGCGGAAGCAAAGGCTAGAGGTTATGAAGGCGACATGTGCACGGAGTGCAGCAACTTCACACTGGTGCGAAATGGCACTTGTATGAAGTGCGACACGTGTGGAAGCACAACGGGGTGTTCGTGAGACATCGTGATCGATAGCGAATCAGAAAGGCCGCTCTTAAGAGCGGCCTTTTGTTGTTCGATCCATGGAATTCTAGGAAATGGCTATCAAAGAACAAAGGCGTGGCTGGCCAGTTAATTTTGAAGTTCTGCGGACGCCGCCTGAATCAGTTTCGGCAATCATTACCGTCGCTGGCCTCGTTTTATTTGGAGCGCTACTCTTCATCGCCACGTTGGCATTGGGATGGCTACTTGTCGACTTGGCTGGTGGAGAGCAACGTCGCGGCGCAGAGGCCGCCAAAACGGCTCTTCCAATAGTTGGTGCAGCGATAGGCTTGCCCCTACTTGTCTGGCGGCTTCTAATACTTAACCGGCAAACTCGCATTAGTGAGGACAAGACCCAAATCGACCGTGAAACACACTACACATCGATCTTCTCCCGGAGCATTGAACAGCTTGGTCAAACGAGGGAAGTTAAGCGAACTATTCAAGCAGAAGATGCATCGTTAGATACGACTACTACGGTCCCAAATATCGAAGTTCGCCTGGGAGGAATTCACTCACTATCCCGACTCGCGGCGGAAAGTGCTCGTGATCAAAGAACCATAGAAAATATATTCAGATCGTACGTCAGGGAAAACTCATGGTCCGACCGTAACGGTCAAACTGCAAATAAACTTTCTTGGAACGTCAACACTCCTTGGCAGTGGGTTTACGGCTATCAACGAACAAACCCGGAGAAAAAATGGGTCGACGCGTACAATGGTTGGAAAAAAAGCGTTGAAACGCAAAATCAGAAAAATAAAGAATGGGCAGACTCCTTGTCTGAAACTCGTGTCGACGTAAATGAGGCCGTTGATGCGATCCAACTTTTGCTGAAAGAATCAGAGAAGGATGGTCGACCGATACTTTATGAATGCCTATTCGTCGGTCGAAAATTTGCCCCCGAAATTCTATCCCAAGTTAAATTTCATCGATGCGTCTTTGTCCGTTGCGAATTTGATGCGATAGGCCCAAGCGGATTGATGATTGATGATTGTCAATTATTTAGATGTGATTTCTCAAGCAAGCGACTTGAAGCCAATATTTCTGAATCTTTCATTTCCGACACTGATTTCACTAACGTGGAAGAAGGAACCATTCTGATATCCGGGTGCGAAGGCATAAATGTTTCGTTCTATTCCTCACCACGGAAGCTGCACATCCTACAGAGTACCATGCATGGATTTAACATGTTAGGCGATGATGACCCTGACGATAGAAGAATAACAACCAACCTTTCACTTGAAGATAGTGTTTTCTCGAATAGCTATCTTGGATCAATAAAACTAACCGCTGAATCAGATTTGAACTTTCAAGTTTGCGTAGAATGTAAGTTTGGGGCAGTCGACCTAAGCGATCTCACGGTGTTCGATGTTAATAAGATTGCTCTAATGGAGGCCAACCCAAGAACTAAGGGACCAACCAAAATTGTAAGGCCAAAAATCTTTGAAAGTATAATCTAACGCCCCGTCCCGGGCGAAAAACATAAGATCTGTAAGCATATTGCTCGCATCAAATCACCCTAGCCCTCCCGACCTTGCCCCACACCCCCGCCATCCCCATCTGAGCCGGACCGCACTCGCAC
>Ga0209023_10005454_pt1 | contig 13891 bp, 14 predicted proteins | sample LakOneMetagenome_FD_187468 | JGI IMG/M metagenome (GOLD analysis project Ga0209023, IMG submission 187468) | Freshwater and sediment microbial communities from Lake Erie, Canada (SPAdes) (version 2) | ecosystem: Environmental > Aquatic > Freshwater > Lentic | place: Lake Erie, Canada...
GGGCGTCTGGCGGCAGAGGGCCGCGACGTCGCGGAAGTGGCCGACGAGATGGATCGTGCGAACCCGCGCTACATCCCGCGCAACCATCATGTGGAGCGAGCGCTCGATGCCGCGACCGCCGGCGACATGCAGCCGTTCGAGGAGCTGCTGCAGGTCGTCACCCATCCGTACGACGTGCGATCGGAGTGGGCGGAGTTCGAAGGCCCTGCCGCCGACGACTTCGCTGCAACGCACCGCACCTTCTGCGGCACCTGACCGTCGGTCAGTCAGCGGCTTCGGTACGGGCCTGCTCGATCGCTGCCACGGCGGCCTCCGGTTGCGGTGTGCTGATCGTGACCTTGCGGCCGTTCGTGAGGGTCAGGCGCAACGCCGGCCCGGTGCACAGCGTCAGCATCAGCCCGCGGCGCGGGGACCAGTAGATGCCCCAGGCCCACCACGACAACGGGATGGTGACGGCCTCGGCCCGTTCGATGCGCTGCAGCGAGTAGCGGAACCGTGGCCAGCCGACCGCACCGAAGTGGACCGTGACGCCGTTGGTGCCGGCGGTGGTGCGCACACTGGTGGCGGTCAGCAGGTTGACGACGGCGGCCACGAGGGTGATGGCCACCGGGATGATCAGGCCCAGTTCCGACCACGACTCCTTCATGTCCGCCGCCATCCACAGCAGCGGCACCAGCAGCGCGGTGGACAGGCCGATCATCAGCCAGTTGGTGGACCTGCCGGAGTAGACGGTGTTGATGGTGGGGGTGTTCATGTCAGCTCCCGGATCAGTTGGATGAGTTGGTCGCGGTCCATGCCGTGCGTGCGGCCGACCTTGATCAGGTTGTTGGCCGCGGTGATCACAGCGGACTTCGGCGAGGTGCTGTGGGCGACGCGGACGCCGCGACCGCGACGGAACTCGAGCACGCCGTCGTCGCGGAGGCGGTGGTAGGCGGCGAGGACGGTGTTGCGGTCGACCGACAGTGCCTCGCCCAGTTCGGCCGCGGGCGGCAATTGGTCGCCGATGGAGAGCTGCCCGGTGGTGATGCCCTTGCGGATGCACGTGACGATCTGGTCGCGCAGGGGGGTGGTTGCTCCGTGATCGATGGCCCAGATCATGGTCCTAGTTGTACTAGTACCATTCGCGGTTGTCAACGCGCGTCGGTGCGACCCTCGTCACGGCCGATCGATTGCCGGCGCGCGGACGCGTCACCAGGTGGCGCCGGGCCCTCCGGTGATCAGGAGTGGGTTGTCGACCGCCTCAGTCGGCGGTGACGATGCGTTCCAGCTTGGCGACGCTCGCCTCGAGCATCTCCACCGGCACGATCGGCCACGTGCGGTTGCGGGCGCGCAGGTCGGGGACGATGTTCGACCAGTCGCAGTAGTTGGTGACGTCGGTGTGGCCGTCGTCGGCAGCTTCGAGCAGCCAGCCATAGACGTGGCCGAGCGGCGGCTGGTCGATTGCGCCGATGGTCCACTCGACCAGGTGACCGGGCTCTAGTTGGGTGACGGTGTTGCGCACCGAGTACTTGACCAGACCGGGGATGTCGCTGAGCGGCGTACGGTCCATCGCGATGTCGAACGTGTCGCCGACGGCCGACAGCGGCTTCGCGTCCGGAGCCGCTTCGAGCATGCCCGAGCCGTCGATCTGGACGTGGCCGGCAGGGTCGCTGACCAGCGCGTAGATCTTGGCGGCGGGTGCAGCGATGCGGCGGGTGACGGCAACTCGTTCCTCGGTCATCGCGCCAACGTAGCCGCACGTCGATCGCGCTGATCACCGGAGGCAGTCGATGCTGCGCAATGCATCGGGGCCGGAACCTCGGAGTACTGCGGCGGTGCAACCACCGGATCGTCGTCTGCGCTGTGCCATGCTCCACCGATGCGCGCGGGCAGTTCGGTCGACCACTGATGGGCGCGCTGTTGGGGCTGCTGAGCTCGTTGATGATCGGGTTGTCCGACCTGTTCGGTCGCAAGATCGTGCGGGTCGCCGGTGTGGCCAGCGGCTCGCTGACGTTGCAGCTGGCAGCGATGAGCACGGCGCTGTTGTCGGTCGTGCTGTTCGGTGGTGTGTTCTCCGCGCACGATGTGTTGGTCGGGTTGGTGTCGGGCATCTGCATGGGCGTCGCGTTGGGCGCGTACTACCGGGGGATCACGGTCTCGTCGGCCACCATCGTGTCGCCGATCGTTGCGACGCTCAGTGCGATCATCCCCTTCGGGTACGCGGTCGTTCAGGGTTCGTCACCGACGGTGCTCGCGATCATCGGCAGCATGATCGCGATCGCGGGTCTCATCGTGATCACCACCGGCGGGGGCGTGGTCACCCGCTCCGTGCAGAAAGGTCTGTGGTGGGCGGCGGCCTCCGGCATCGCGTACGGCGTCGCGTTCGCGGTGGTGCTGGAGGCGACCGACGACGCCGGCCCGTGGCCTGCCGTGTGGCAGCGAGTCGGTGGCGCGGCCGTGCTTTTCCTGGTGGTGCGGCAGCGTTCTGGTACCGCGTTGCCGCCGAAAGGCTCGCGGGTCTCGGGCGTGCTCGCCGGTGTGTTCGCCGGCCTGTGCTCGGTGGCCTACATCGCGGGGGTGCGCATCGATGCCTCGGCCACCGTCATCACCGCGTCGACCTTTCCCGCGGCCAGCGTTGCGGTCGGCAAGCTGGCGTTCGACGACCCGCTGTCGCGCCGGCAGATCGCCGGTCTGGTGATCGTGCTGCTCGGCGTGGTCGGCGTCGCGCTCGGCTGACAGCTGCCGGCGACGACGGCCCGGACCGCCCGTCTCGGCGCCTCGGGCGCGTGGCCGCGAACGTGGGGGATTCGTCCGAATCGCGCCGGCCCGCGTCGCTACATTTCGGCGCACACTCGAGAAGGGCACGGCATGACGGACAGCGACGAGACACGAGGCAGCGGGCAACCCGGCGACTTCGACTTCCTCACGGGCGAGTGGCGGATCGCGAACCGGATGGTGCAGCCCGGCTCGCAGGACGAATGGTTGGAGTTCCCCGGTGAGGCCACGTGCTGGAGCATTCTCGGCGGCGTCGGCAGTGTCGAGGAGTTGCGCATTCCGGCCCGCGACTTCAGTGGGATGGGCCTGCGGCTGCTGCACCGCGAGCGGGGTGTGTGGTCGGACTTCTGGGTGAATGCGAAGAGCGGCGAACTGTCCGCCGACGGACTGACGGGCGTGTTCGTCGACGGTGTCGGCAGCTTCACCGCGACCGAGCAGGAGGACGACGGCTCGACGGTCGTCGTGCGCGGCGTGTGGGATCACATCACCGGCACCTCGTGTCGCTGGCGCCAGGGCATCAGCCACGACGGCGGCGCGACCTGGTTCGACAGCTGGTTCATGGAGTGGACGCGGGTGAGCGCGAGCTGACGCCAGCGAGCGGCGTGGCCCAGTCGCAGCGGCGGGCTCCGTAGGCTGCACCATGCAACTCGCCCGGTCATCGCGCCTTCGCTCCATCACTGCAGCGTCCGCGCCGTCGGCCATGGTGGGCTGGTCGGTGGCCGTCGGTGCCGGTCTGTTGACGGGGGCGCTCACCGCGTACGGGCAGGGCTGGCTGAGCGACGCCACCACGTCGCTGGCCAACTCGGCCGGTCCGTGGGCGCTGGTCGCGTTCGTGGTGGCGCGCTACAACCGGAAGGTGCCGCCGGCGATGGTGGCCGCGGTGCTCACCCTGGCGTCGTGCGAGTTCGGCTATGTGCTGGCCACCGACGTGCGCGGAGGTTCCAACTCGTCGTCGACCATCGTGTTCTGGCTGGTCGCCGCGGTGCTCGCCGGTCCGCCGCTGGGGTTGGCCGGCGCGTGGTCCACGCACGGCGGGTTACGTGGCGGCGTGGGTGTTGCCGCGCTCGGCGGCGTGTTGATCGGTGAAGGCTTGTACGGCTGGACCACGCTCGCCGACACGACCGACCGGCGCTACTGGGCAGTCGAGATGCTCGTCGGTGCTGCGATCGTGATGCTGTTCGCCGTACGCAGCAGGTGGCCGCGGCACACGTCAGCAATCGTCGGCGCGGCGGTCGCTGCGGCGCTCGTGGTCTTCGGCGTCGCCAGGCTCGTGTGACTCCCGCGCCGATCACGTCGCCGGCTGTTCACGCGGGCGCAACGCTGAAGTTCGACCGGCTCGGTAGCGTCACCACTGCGGAGGTGTCCGATGACGAGGGTTCCCAAGTCAGTCCAGAGCCGCCCGGGCCAGATCGAGCAACCGCTGCCGGTGATCGGTCCGCGCGAGGGTGTGCGCCGGCGCATCGCGCTGGTGGCGCACGACAACATGAAGCGCGACCTACTGGAGTGGGCGCGTTTCAACAGTGACGTGCTGGCCGAGCACGACCTCTACGGCACTGGTACGACGGGCGGCATGATCGCTCGCGAACTCGGGCTGGAGGTCTCGCTGTTCAAGAGCGGGCCGCTCGGCGGTGATCAACAGCTGGGCGCCAAGATCACCGAGGGCGACCTCGACCTCGTGCTGTTCTTCTGGGACCCACTGGAGCCGCAGCCGCACGACCCCGACGTGCGTGCCTTGCTGCGCATCGCCGTCGTGTGGAACATCCCGATCGCGTGCAATCGGGCCACGGCCGACTACCTGATCTCGTCGCCCTTGCTCGACAGCAACTACCAGCCGTTGAAGCCCGACTACAGCTCGTTGTCGTCGGAGACCCGCCTCACCGGCGGCACTACGCGTCGGACCGCAGCGGACGGCGGCGAACGCGCCTGATCATCGGCCGCAGTTCGTCGACGCGCCAACCCCCCGATTCTCGGGGGTTACCCCGATGCGGCAAGGGTGCCCCGGATCGCACGATGGTCGCATGCGTACACGACTTCTTCTTCTCACGGTTGGTCTTGCGGCGGGCCCGATGGTGGCTTCGGCGGTTGCTGCCGACGCGCCCCGGTTCGATGAACTCAAGCTGGAGGCCAGCAGGGTTTCGCTCTCTGCCAAGTACGCCGCGCTGGACAGCGACGGCGACGGTTGGGCCGATTGGTACGAGCGGTTCGAGGGCACCGATCCGTTCGATGCCGGGAGTCACCCCGGCGCCGCGACCTTGGAGCTCGTCGACGGCCGGGTCGTCGTGCAGTCGATCGCCTTCCCCGACCGGTTGGCCATCGTCGACCTGCAGTCGAAGGGTGGACTCAAGACTGCGGAGAGCTCGATCAGCGAGCTGCTCGCCCTCGTGCAGGGTCAGCAGACTGGCACCGCCGTGGGTGCGCTGCGCGACGAGATGATCGCCGGGCTGCTGAAGCAAGGCGGGTCCGACACGGTCGCCGAGATCCTGGCGCAGGCGGAGAAGGAGATGGGTGGCGGCGAAGGGTTCGAGCCTCGGGTCGGCGGCGTGAACGTGGGCCTGATCTCGGATGTCACGGTCAGCACGAACTCTGGCGGTGGCACCCGCGTCAAGGTCACCGACGGCTCCGACTCGAAGCAGTACGACTACTGGCCGAAGTCGGGCGATGTCACGGGGTACTCGGTCGAGCACTTCTCCTCCCCGTCGGGTGGCAGTGCGACTATCGAGACCTACACGCGTAACGGCCGGACGACGGGCAGCACCCTGCGCATCTACGACCGTGCCGGCAACCCCGTGTCCACGCAGTTCTACGACGGCGATGGCAAGCCGAAGGGACCGCCGATCCCGGCCGGTGGGTCCACGGGCTCGTCGGCGCCCGGCTCGAGTGAGCCGGCCACGACTGCAACGCAAGGCTCCGGTTCCAGTGCGCCGGCGACGACGGCACCGGCCAGCAGCACGCCGGCCTCGCAGACGCCGACCTCGGGCGATTACGTGGACCCCGATGCCGAGACGACGCGGCCACCGAGCCTGAAGGAAGTGAAGGCTCGTGTCGCGTTCCTCTCGGGCCTGATCACCCGCTTCGGGAACACGCTGGACCTGCCGGCGAAGCTGACGGACGACAAGCCCGGCGTTGCCGACCCGGCCGAGCCGGAGTGCCGTGACGATCGTTGCGTGGTGTTCACGGTCGTGGAAGCCCCGGACCTGCACCGCACCGCCGGCGGCGACCCCGTCAACCCCGACTGGGCCCCCGACGCCCCGCCCCACACCATGCCCTGAGACGCTGCGGCGAGGACTCGCGACTCCGGGGGTTTCCCCGATGCGCCATGGTTGGCTCGTCCAGAATGATGCCCACATGCGCACACGACTTCTTCCCACGACCGTCGACCTTGCCGTCGGGCTGCTGCTGGCAGCTGTGATCGTCGGCGGCTGCCAACGAACCGACGCCCGCAAGATCGATGCCAGCCGGGTCTCGTTGTCGGCGAAGTACGCCCAACTCGATAGCGATGGCGACGGCTGGGCCGATTGGTACGAGCGGTTGGAGGGGACCGACCCGTCCGACGCACAGAGCCACCCGAACGCAGTCGTGTTGGAGATCGTCGACGAGCGCGTGGCCGTTCAGTCGGCCGCCTTCCCCGACCGGCTTGCCATCATCGACCTGCAGGCGGCCGATCGGCTGAGCACGCTCGAGGGTGCGGTCAGTGAACTCCTGACACTCGTCCAGGGTGCGCAGACCGGCACCGCGGTCGGTGGACTGCGCGATCAGATGGTCGCCGACCTACTCCAGCTCGACGACTCCGACATCGTTGCCGAGATCCTCGCGCAGGTGGAGAAGGACATGGCCGGCAGCGGCGGCCTGGAGCCTCGGGTCGGTGGCGTGAGTGCGGGTCTGATCTCGGACGTCGAGGTCGGCACGAACTCGGGTGGTGGGCGGAGCATCAAGATCACCGACGGCGCCAACTCGAAGACGATCAACTACTGGCCGAAGTCGGGCGATATCACGGGGTACACCGTGGAGTACTTCAGCGGCCCAGCGGGCGGCACCGTGATGATCGAGACCCGCACACGCAACGGCAGGACCGAGGGCAGCACCGTGCGGACCTTCGACCGCTCAGGCGCGCTGGTGTCCACCCAGTTCTACGACGCTGCCGGGAAGCCGAAGGGGCCGCCGATCCTGTCGGGCGGTTCCACCAGTTCCTCGGTCCCGTCGGGTGGGCCGGCGACGACGCAGGCCTCGGGCTCGCCCGCCTCGTCGGCACCGGCCGGCAGCACGCCGGTCTCCCAGACCCCGACGACCGCCGGCGACTACGTGAACCCCGACGCCGATGTGCAGCGTCCGCCGACCGATGAGGAGTTGAAGGCCCGCGCCGAGTTCCTGCGTGGTTTGATCGCCCGGTTCGGCAACACACTGGATCTGCCGACCGAACTGCCGAACAACCAGCCCGGCGTGGCCGACCCGGCCGAGCCGGAGTGCCGTGACAGCCGTTGCGTGGTGTTCGTCGTGGTGACCGCACCGGACCTGCATCGCACCGCCGGCGGCGACCCCATCAACCCCGACTTCGGCCCCGGCGCCCCACCCAACTCGCTGCCGTGAGACGGGAAGCGGGCTGCTGCCGTCCTGGCCGACTCAGGGGTGGCCGGGATCAAGACGGTCGCGGTCCGCTGCGAGTTCTGTGCGATTGGCGGTGCCGGTCTTCGCGTAGATGTGTTCGAGGTGGCTCTTCACGGTGCCGGCGCTGCTGTGCAGCCGCTCGGCGATCGCACGGTTCGTCAAGCCTTGGGCCGCGAGCGCGGCCACCTTCCGTTCGGTCGGCGTCAGCGAGGTCCAACCGAAGCGGGCCGACGAGCGCCGGCCGCGTGAGCGGGCGATCGTGAGCGCCTGTCGGGGGTCAGCGTGTACGGGGTGCTCCGGGACCGGCGCGTGCGGGAGTCGAGACGAGAGCAGGCGGGCGATCATCGACGGTGCGGTGGCATCACCGATGAGCGGACCACCTGCCGCGTCGAGCACGTCAGCAGCACGTACGTCGTCGCCGTCGGCGGCGATGAGCGCGGCCCAGGTGACGGCGAGGTTGTGCAGTTCGATCTGTGCCGTCGGTAGGGCCCCATCGTCCGTGGCACGACGAAGGTGTCGGCGCGCGGCTGCGGTGTCCTCGGCAAACAGCGCGACGACGGCGAGCCAGGTCTCGGTGAGGGAGTCGATCGGGGCAGATCGTCCGGCGGCCGACTTCAGGCGCGCGCGTGCCTCGCCCGGGTCGCCGAGTGTGAGTGCCGCTGCCGCCCCCGCGTGGGTCAGACGCCGATGAATGACCGGCGCGACGTGACCGAGCGGTCCGGCGGACAGCGCCCAGAGGTCGTTCGCTCTGTGCGGTTCGCCGACAGCCACGAACAACTCCACTTGTGCGACCACCAGTTCGGCAGCGCCCTGTCCGGCCCCCAATCGTCGGCAGCGATGGAACAGGTCATCTGCCCGTTCGATCCATGCCGGGGCCTCGTCGAGCTGGGTGCCGACGCGGCACTGGAAGGCGGTCACGCTGGCAGTGATGTTCGGGTCGCCCGTTGCGTCTGCATGGCGAAGTGCCTCGACGAGGCCGGCGGCGGCGCGCCGAAAGTGGCCGGATGACGCATCGACGAGCGCCAGGCCGGCGCGATCCCACGCGAGGAGCTGCGCGTGACCGAGTCGTTCGGCGATCGGACGGGCGCGCAGCAGATGGGCGCGAGCGAGGTCCGGTCGGCCGCGCGCCAACGCGGCGTAGCCGGCGATCTGCGCGGCATCTGCGTGACACCACGAATCGCCAGCGGAGTCGGCGCATGCGGCGGCATCGATGAGCAACGCTTCGGCGGCCGCTGGGTCGGAGGTCAGGGCAGCGAAGCCGAGTACGTCCAGCGAGCGGGCCTCGATGGAGCGATCGTCCACCTCGCGAGCTTGGGCGAGTGCCAGGGTCGCAAGCTCGGTGGCTTCTGCACCGCTGCCGGAGTAGACCGCCAGCAGCGCGGCTGTCCAGTTCGAACGGCAGCCCAACGGCCGACCGTTGGCGATCGCTCGGCAGGCCTCGAACCATTCCTGCGCCTGGTTGAACCGGCCGGAGGTGATCCAGTGCAAGGCGAGCGAACCGAACATCACTTCGGCGTGCTCGAGATCGCCACGGTCGACGGCTCGATGAAAGGCGGCCGTCAGGTCGGCGTCGGCCTGCAGCAATGAGCGGACGGTCGCCTCCAGACCGGCACCTTCCAGTTCCGGGGCCGCCGCGCGGCAGACCTCCACGGCCCAGCTGAGGTGCCGAGCGGACAGGTCGTCGAACCCGGCGAAGTCGCGTCCTTCAGCAGTGACGACCTCGCGCACGACGTCCAGGAGTCGGAACCGGTTGCTGTGTGGACCGTCGGGCACCACCAGTGATCGGGCGACGAACCGCGCGATCACGCGTGCGGCCGTTGGGACATCACTGGCGAGCAGGAGTCGGGCGGCGGGCGTGTCGAAGGAGCCCTCGAACACTGCGAGCGCCTGCAGTTCGCGGCGCTCGTCGTTCGTGAGCAGGCCGAGCGACCACTCGACGCAGGCGCGCATCGATCGGTGGCGGCCGGCGCCGGTCGACGCTTCGCGCTCGAGGAGGTGCACCCGGCCGATCACGCCGTTCGCGATGTGGGCCATCGGCATGTGGCCGAGCTGAGCGGCCGCCAATTCGATCGCCAATGGAAGACCGTCGGTCGCGTCGCAAACGCGCTTGATCAGGTCCGTGGCACCTTGGTCGAACGTCGGGTCCGCCAACAGCGCCCGATCGACGAAGAGCGTGAGGGCATGATCCTGGAGCGGACCGAGCCGGATGTGGGCCTCGCCATCCAACCCGAGTGGCTGGCGGCTCGTGCACAGCACATCCAGCGTGCGAATCCGGCTGACCAGTGCGTGCACCAGCTCGGCGCACGCCGCGAGGTACAGCTCGCACGAGTCCAGTACCAGCAGGGTCGGGCTGTCACCGAGGGCTGACTCGATGGCGTCGAGCGGATCGCTCTGGCGGACGCGGGCGCCCATGCTCTCCGCAACGAGATTGGCCACGTCGCCGACGCTCGGCGCTGCCGGCACGTCGACGAAGATGCAGCGCTCGTAGCCGGCACCGACGCGGGGCATGACCTCGACAACCAGCCGAGTCTTGCCGGCACCGCCAGGCCCGAGCACCGTCACGACGCGGTGCTTGCCCACCGCCTGCGCGACCAGCTCCGCGGCGGGGACAGGGACGTAGGTGGTGGCGTACCACGGAAGCCCGGTCATGTCTGCCACGACGGTGATTCTGGCATCGCACCAGTGACCCGCATCTGCCGATCGGCAGATGCGGGGTGGCGCGGGCCTCCTTATGGTGCCGATGGCCACCGACCTTGGAGGAATCATCGTGGAACACCCGAACGCCACCCGCATCCGAAATCTCTTCGTAGCCGGGAATGCCGGCGACTTCGAAGCAGCCGATGCACTCGCAGCGGATGACATCATCTGGATCAATGACATCGGTGCCGGGCCGTGGCACGAGTTGGTCGGCAAGCAAGCAGTCCTCGAGTTCTCGATGAACTGGCAGGTCCTGTTCGACGGCACATGGACGTACGACATCCTCGACGCGTGCGGCAGCGACTCCAGCGTGGTGCTGGTCATGCGTGAGCATGGCGTGGCGCGCGGGCTCCAGTTCGACAACCACACGCTCTACCACTTCAGTCTCGACAGCGATGGGCGGGTCGAGCGCATCCAGACCTACGACCGCGACCGTGAGGCGATCATCGCGTTCTGGCAGGCCATCGGCCCGGTGGCAACAAGTCCTGCCACGGAGTGAGCCCGCGTCGAGGTCCCTGACGGCCCCTTCCTTGGAGGGCTCATCGCGATCGCCGTCCTGGCAGTACTGGGACTCGTCGTGGCACCGGCTGCTCGTCCGTCAGGCAAGCCATTGCTCGACAGTCCCTGATGCCGTAAGCCGCAGGTGTTCATCGGCCTGGCTCGGGCGGACCCCGAAGATGCTGTGAGCGATCAACCTGGGGTATTCAGGTCGATGATCAGAGGAGAATGGTCGGACAGCCCGCCTCGCCCACCGAGAAGGCTGCCGTCGAGCTCCGCCGCGTACTCGACCGAGGTCGGTTCGGGTGCGGCCGGCGACATGAAGCAGTGGTCAAGCCTGAATCCGTTGCCGGCGTTGCTCCACCACGACGAGGGTGGCCGAAGTTCCCGAGGGTGCGTGCACGCCCAGGCATCACGCCAGCCGGAGTCGAGCAGGCGCTGCATGTCGTCGGCGCAGACGAACGTCTTGCCTGTTTCGTCGCGGTAGTGCAGACCGGTGTTGAAATCGCCGATCAGAACGGCTCGCCGATGGCGCAGCGCGGGCGCGGCAGTGTCGGTGAGGAAGCTCCACATCTCCTGCTTGGCGGTGCTTCTCGGAGCCGCGTTGGGGACGTACGCGGCACCGATCTCCCAGCCGAATCTCGGCAGCGTGACGTGCAGGAATCGATGGCCGTCATCGGCGGCGTTGTAGGTCACCTCACCCAACTCGACCGGGGTGGATGCCGCCAGCAGCAGCGCCTCGTAGCCGCCTCTTGGGTCAGGTGTGCAGTGGGTTGCTGCGTAGCCGTGTGCGTCCAGCAACTCCCGCAATCGTGCTCGCCCGGTCTCCCGGTACTCCGTGATCAATACCACGTCGGGCCGCAGCCGCACGATGGCGTCGACGATGCGTGAGGCTCGCGGGCCGCCGCCCTGGCGCACGTTCCACGCGACGATCTTCACGGCCGGAAGTCTGACACGCGCACTCGCTGGTCAGCTGTGGCCGGCGCCTGCTGTCCAGCGGGCGAGTTGTTGCAGCCAGTCAGGGCGCTTCGTCTGTCGTTGGAAGCCAGGGTGGACGAGTGGCAGGAGCTGCATCTGGTGGCCATGGATCATGAGGTTGCCGCGGGTGCCGTATTCGTCAGTCGGGGCGAGGCGTTGTTGGGCACCAGCACAGTGGTCGGCCACCGACCGGACAGCGTCGAGGGCCTCTTGGCCGAGCGTGATCACCAACGGTGCCGAGGAGTCGACCAACTCTCTGCGCAGCGATGTGCGGCGCGCTTCGGAGCGGGCCGTCTGGACGAGCTGACGGGGTGTCGGTCGTGTGGGCAGGGTGCTGGGCGGGGCGTTGATCGCCGCAGCGATCGGGGCGAACCGTGTACGGGCTGCGTCGCCCTGGCTGCCACTGCCGTCCTTGACGAAGAACCATGGCACCGCATCCGTGAAGGCAACCTCGTCGTCGGTAAGCCCGAGCGGCCGAAGGACGTTCGTGACGAGACCGGCTCCGGACGGTCCGTTGTTACCGATGGTCGCCGAGCCGTGTGCGTCGGTGAAGCCGACAGCGGCCTTCCATGTCGCGAGCAGGTCGGTCGGTGATGGCGTATTGCCGTCCCAGAAGACGACCGGTTCCACGTCGACTGCGAGTGAGCCGATGTACGGCCGACGCCGTTCGTGATCAGGGCGTGGGTCCAGGTGCGCCGGCGGGCTCCATGCAATGTGGAACGCCGACGGGTACACGCCGACAAGGAGCGCTCGCGCATGGTTGGAGGGTGTGCGCATCGGCCGAACGGTGTTCGGTCGCCCGAAGGGAAACTGGCCATACGCCTGCGGTTCGTTGGTGCTCATCACAGTTCCACTTGCTCGGCGACTCGTTTGCCGTGCATCCAAAGGATGACGTCGAGCCGGCGGAGGATCGACGTGCCGTCCGGTACTTCCGGAGGTGTGACGGCGGCGACGAGAGCGCGGAGGTGCTCATTGTCGACCACGTCTCGCCACGGCCTCCACCACTCGGTCGTGGGGCCGAGCAGGGCTTCGACGACGCTGTCGCGGATCGGTACTGCGTGTGGGCGCTTGCAGGCGAGCAGCTTGGACGTACGAACAGGCCCCATGCCGTCGATCCCGCGCAGCAGTGTGTAGAGATCGGACAACGCCCGGTAGTCGGCGCCGTCGACCTGCAGCTCCCACAACGGGACCTCGCGCCGGGGGCACTGCGTGAGCAGCGCGTTGATCTCGGCCTCTCGGGCCATCAGCCTGTCCATGGTGCGACCATCGAACTCCACGCTGAGAGCGCTGCACGCGATCATGTCGTTCGCGTTGAGTCGGTCAGGCTCCGACAATGCAGAGAAGTGCTCGAACCAGCGGCCGGCGTAGGACGTGAAGTACTTCGCGAGGTCAGCGGTTGCCTTCGGCTGATTGTCCGTCAGGAGTTTCTCGATACCTGCAAATCCTACGTGCGCTCGGTCGCTCATGACCGCAAAGTAGTCGAGACTCGGGCGAACTCAATTCGCTGCTGTATTCGTGCGCTGGGGGCGCCGATGAACGCGGAACCATCGGTCGTATACGGTGCTCATATGGAATCGAATGATGACGCGCCCGTCGGTGGAGAGGTCGAGGTCCATCGGTCTGGCAATGGGCTGTTGGTGAGCGGCACGTCGGCCGACGTGGCGGCGTTCGTCGAGCAGCTCAGCGCCATGACTGTCGAGACGCGCGGGCACGTTCGACACATCACGGCCGACGGTGTCGCGGTGGCCGCGAACATGGCCGCCCTGGTGCAAACGCATGCGCAGTACGTGCAGTTCAGTGATCGGGCGCTGTCGCTGTTGCGGCAGTACGGGGCGGTCCCGCACGGCAACGGATCGTTCTGGAGCTTCGTGCGGAATGGCCACGAGTTCGCGGGCAACCTCGACTGGCGGCCGGTGAACCTCAGCCCGGAACGTGCACTCGGACTGCAGGCGATGGCCGGCCAGTATGCGTTGCGTGCCGCCATCAAGGATGTAGTGGATGCAATCGAACGCGTCGAAGGCAAGGTCGATCGCTTGGTTGAACTGGCGCGGGCCGATCGGCTCGGCGCTGCCGCCGGTGATCGGCAGACGCTGCTGCCCATCGCCGAACGAGTGCGCCGGACCGGGCAAATCAGCGTCACCGATTGGTCGACGATCACCTCGCTCGGCCAGCTGATCAGCCGCGACATTCAGAGCTTGCGTGCGTACATCGAGAGCCATCTCCGCGATGTCAAGGATTCGTCGCTGACAAGGGCACGTGCGGAAGAAGCGCAGGACCTGGCCGATGAATTGTTGAAGGAGTCGGTGGCCCTCCTGGTCGTCGTCGAGCAGAACTATGCGCTGTGGCAGGCGTGCAAGCTCGC
>Ga0209023_10005455_pt1 | contig 13891 bp, 11 predicted proteins | sample LakOneMetagenome_FD_187468 | JGI IMG/M metagenome (GOLD analysis project Ga0209023, IMG submission 187468) | Freshwater and sediment microbial communities from Lake Erie, Canada (SPAdes) (version 2) | ecosystem: Environmental > Aquatic > Freshwater > Lentic | place: Lake Erie, Canada...
CCGACCTCGGCCATCGCCCCGCCCGGCTTCAGGGCGCAGGGCCTCACCGGCGGCGGCCAGGCCCTGCGCGAGGCGGCCCGCGCCGGCGTCGGTTGCCGAAACGCCGATGTCCTGGCCCTGACCAAGGCCGAGCGAGCCGTCTGCGACGAGACCCTGGGCGAGAAAAACAAGAACCGCCCGGCGATGTACGCGGTGATCGATCCGGCCAAGAAGGCCGCCTTCGATGGCGACTGCAAGAAGGACGACGACTGGTGCCTCTATCGCACCGGCAAGGGTCCCTATCCGGGGATCCTGGCCCTGGGCCGAAAGAAGAAGATCAAGGGCTGGGACTGAGCCATGGCGCTCGCCGCGCCGGAGGACTAGGCTGGCCGCATGCGCAACACCCTCACCGGCGACGACCGTGTCCTTCTCGACCGCTACATCGAGAGCGTCCTGCTGCGATTTAGCGACAACCGCTACAATCTGGGCGAAGCGACCCAGGAACTGGCCGAGGCCTTCGTCCGGGTCGCGGCGGGCGAGCCTGACTGGCTGGCCCACATGCGCGGCGTGGTCGAGGCCGGCGACGACGCCTGAGCCGCAACGAAAAAGGGCCCCGCCTTGCGGCGGGGCCCTTCGCTCTCCAGCGCTAGTTCAGGCTACCAGCTCTTGCTGACGCCCAGCATCACGCGACGCTCGGCTTCCAGGCCGCTGCTGCCCCGCGCCTGCGACTGGCGTTCGGTCAGCAGGTTCTGGCCGTTCAGCGACACTTCGGCGCCCGGCGCGAACACATAGGCGACGCGGCCGGCGACGGTGGTGTAGCCCTTGACCGGCTCCAGCAGGTTGCCGTTGTAGGAGCTGAACTTGCTCACGAAGTGAGCGTAGCCGTCCAGGCTCCACTTATCGTTCGACCAGCCCGCGGCGAGGTTGCTGCGATACTTGGGCGAGGTGGCCTCGAAGTTCACCTTGCGCAGGATGATCGAGGACAGCGTCGTGAACGGCGCGTCATTGACGTTCGTATAGGTGGTGTCGGCGTTCCAGTGGAAGCCGCCATCCAGCTTGCCCGAAGCCGACAGCTCGACGCCGCTCATCTTCGAGTCTGAGACGTTCTTGTAGGTGAACACCGCCCAGGTGGTCGCGGTCGGGGCGATGTCGAGCGCCGAGGCGCTGAACTGGCCCTTCACGCTTTCGGTCTTCTGCGTGAACAGCTTGACGCTGGCCTTGGCGTTGAGCGACGGCAGGGCGCGGTCATAGGTCAGCTGATAGTTGCTGACCAGGGCCGGTTCCAGCAGCGGGTTGCCGGTGATCAGGCCGCCGGTCGGCGCCGGCGTGGCCGGCGGGATCAGCAGGCCGCCCAGTTCCAGAAGGGTCGGAGCTTGGACGCCGCGGGCATAGGTGAGGCGCAGGGTGTCCTTGTCCGAGACCTTGTAGACCCCGCCCAGATTGACGCTGGTCTCGGTGATGTCGCGATCCCAGAGCGCGTTGTTCGTCTGAGCGGCGCCGACGGGGAAGGGACCCGTCCGCTTCAGGCTCAGCTTGTCGACCCGCGCGGCCGCGGTCAGCGACAGCTTGGGGTTGACGACCCAGTTCCACATGGCCGAGGGGGCCAGCACGGTGTAGCTGATCTTGGCGCCCTGGTACGAGGCGGTGTCCAGCTGGTTGTCGCGATATTCCACGCCCACGCGGATGGTGTGAGCCGCGCCGATCTTGAACAGGTCTTCAAGGCTGTAGACCGTGATGTTGTTCAGGTAGCGACGACCGGGGGTCAGGGCGTCCAGATTGTTGCGATAGGCCTGGGCCTGCAGGAGGCCGAAACCGGTTTCCGCGTTCAGGGTGGCCTTCATCGAGTCGGTTTTGACGCGATGCGAGGCGTAGGCGAAGGTCGAGATGACCTGGGTCGCCGCGCTGTTGGACATCGAGCCTTCGACACGCAGGGTCGCCTTGTCGGTCAGCTGGGCCACGGCGTCGATATTGGCGCGCGCCGTCGACGGATTGTGGATTTGCGAGGCCAGAACACGGCCCGTGCCCGAGGTGGTGTTCTTCCACTCATTGGCGTGGTCGACGCCGCCCGAGACGCGGAAGGACAGACGCTCGCCCAGGCGAACGGTCTTCACGGCCGAGACGCTGGTGCTTTCGCCCGTGCCCGCGCGCAGTTCGATGACATTGGTGTCGTCGAACTTGGGGTTGAAGGTGATGATGTTGACGACGCCCGACACGGCGTTGAAGCCGAAGATGGCGCTGTTGGGGCCGCGCACGACTTCGATCTGGCGGATTTCGCTCAGGGCGATCGGCAGTGAGGCCCAGTCGGTGTAGCCGAAGTGGTCCAGATAGACCTGGCGGCCGTTGATCAGAACCAGCAGGCGCGGCGAGCGGGCCTGGTTGTAGCCACGGATACCGACGTCGGACTGACCGGCGGCGAAGTTCAGGACATCCACGCCCGCGACGCGGCTGAGGATGGTCGGCAGGTCGCCGGCGCCCGAGCGCTTGATGTCAGCGGCCGAGATGATGGTCATGTCGACCGGCGCCTCGGTGGCGCGCTGGGGCGAACCGGTGGCGCTGGTGGTGACGGGTTCGTTGAACAGCTGCTCCATGGCGCCGTAGTCGATCGACTGGGCGGAAGCGGCGGTGGCCGAAGCCAGGATGATCAGGCCGACCGAAGCGCCGGCGAAGAGAGTCGTTTTCATGTGTGTGTCTCTTTCGTTCGCTGGGTCAGACTTCGCGGATCATCATGCGGAAGGCGGCCTTGAAGACCGCGCCGACCGCAGCGGCCGCCGCGCGGCTGACCACGATTTCCACCTTGGGGTCGGCCGAGACGCTCATGACGCAGGCGCCGCTGGTGACGCAGGACATGTCCGAACCGATGGTGATGATCTTCTTGCCCTTGGCGGCGGCGCCGACCGGGCCGGCGTTGACGCCCGTCGTGATGTAGAGCGCCGCGACGCCCGACACGCCGGCGACGTCGCCGGCTTCGACAGGCTTGCCGACCAGGGTCAGGGCGCCGGCGCTGAGGCCCGCGCCGATCGCGGCCATGACGGCGTTCTTTTCGGCGACGGAGCCCGGCTTGGACGGGTCGAAGACGACGCCCAGCGTGGCTTTGCCGGTCGGGCCGTTTTCGAGGAAGGTGAGCGCGCGGCCCGCGACCTGCAGGTCCTTGGCGGCGTCGGCGTGAGCGCTGATCGGCGCGGCGACGAGCGCCATGGCGCACAGCGCCAGAACGCCAGACTTGGTCTTTTTCAACATGCTGTTTATCCCCTGCCCAATTTCAGTCGGGCTTTCCTGCAGGGGAAAAAGAGCCCGATTAGTAAATAGAGTGTAACTTAGCTTTGGGTAACATCGTTACTCGAGCACAACTTTAAGTTAATTATAAGTAGATTGTAGTACCCAATATGAGTTTATGCTGTTCTTTTACAGAAACTGTGTAGGCATGAGAACTATCTATACCTTAAAGTCTGAGAATATCAGGACGACTGTTTTTGGTCTTGGCTTGAGTTGTCGAAAAACCGGCGCTTTCCCGGCATGGCCGAAAGAACAGCAAAAGAGATCCGCGCCAAGACATGCGGCTTTGCTGCGCGGCAATAGCTGAAACGGACATTTTGTCGCATTGGCGCGCAAAGCGTCGAAAATGGCCTTTTTGAGGCTCAGTCCAGTGTCGATTTTGGCTTTCGTATGGCGGCTCGCCGGTCGAGAGCAGCGCCCGTCGGCCCATGGGCCAGCCGATACGCGAGACACCTGGCGTCATGCCCGGAGCGACCCCGCAGACGCCCTTGAACCACGCGTTGCGGCCAGAACGCGGCAAAGGCAAGCCCAGGGCTCCGTTGATGCGGAGCCCTGGATACCTGTTCAACACATTGTCTTCTGGCGAAGCGGAATCCGCCCGGCTTGAAAAGGCTTCTAGAAGAAGCGCTCGCCGATCCGGATGGTGTCGCCCGGAGCGACCGTGACGGTCGGATCCAGCGTCAGCTTTTGCTCTTCGGTGGCGCCGTTGCGCTTGACGAAGACCTGCTTCTTGTCGGCCCGGTAGGTATAGCCGCCGGCCGTGGCGACGGCGTTCATCACCGTCAGGCCCGAGGTATAGGGATAGGTGCCGGGCTTGCTGACTTCACCCAGGATATAGAACGGGCGGAAGGTCAGGACCTCGGCGCTGACGCGCGGGTCCTTCAGATAGCCGTCGCTCAGCGAGGTCTGCACCGCCTGCTGGAACTGGCTGAGGGTGAGGCCGGCGGCCTTGACCTCGCCGATCAGCGGCAGGGAGACAACGCCGCTACCCGTAACGAAGAACTCGCCCGAGAGGGTGGGTTCGCCATAGACGGTGACGCGGACCTTGTCGCTGGATCCCAGCAGATAGGCGCCGTCCTGCGCGGCGGGGGGCGGCGGCTGTTGCCGGGCGTGCGCTGGCGCGGCGCTCAGGGTCCCGAGGACAAGCACACTCGCCAACAGGACAAAGAGCCAATTTAGGTTTCGTCTGACGATAGTCATCGGATTGAAGTCTCTGAATAAGCGTGTCCCTACCCGCGTGTCATGACACGGGCGCAGAGCAGCGACAAGCATGCGACTTAGGCGCGACGAGACTTTCGCGCCTGAAGAATGACCGGCGATCCCTCGATCAGGCGAACGGCGGTAAGAACGCCCGTCGCATAGGCTCCCGTATCAATATTAATACGGTCGGGACCGATGAAGGGCTCCTCGTCCGGCGTGTGTCCGTGGACGACGACGCACGGCAGCCGGTGGGGTTGCGAGAGAAAGTCGTTTCGGATCCACATCAGATCCTCGGGCGTCTGACGGTCCAGCGGCACGCCAGGCCGCACCCCCGCATGCGCGAAGAAATAGTCGCCATAGGTCGCCGACAGCTCCAGCGCCTGCAGGAACGCCACGTGACTGGCCGGCACCTGGCTCTGGAAACTGGCCTGGATGTTGCGCCAGGCGTCCTGGTCCACCCGACCGATCGGCCGGGCCACGCCATAGGAGGTCATGGTGTCGGCGCCGCCGAACTCGACCCAGGCCGCGCCGGCCTCGGGATTGTCGAGGAACGACAGCATGGTCTGCTCGTGGTTGCCCATCAGGGCGCGAACCTCGAAGACGCCCTGCTGGGCCGAGGCGGCGGTTAAGGCGATCAGCCGGTCGATGACCCCACGCGAGGCCGGGCCGCGATCCACATAGTCGCCGACGAACACCAGCACGGGACGGTCATGGCGACCCAGCGTGGCGAAATCCCGCGCGATCACGTCCAGCAGGTCATCCAGCAGCTCCAGATGGCCGTGGATGTCGCCAATCGCATAGACGACGCGCCCTCCCGTCGAGGCGGCGGCCGCCGGGCTGGGCTTGGGACGGAAAAACTTGAACTTCATCACCTGTCCACTCGGGCGCTTCGACTGCCCACTGAGGCGAGGCGCAACTTGCCTGAGACGGGGAGGTCCAGCAACCACCCGCCTGAGAACGTTACCAACCAATATACCATACTCTAATACGTCACGTTCACCACAGTTATTCGCACGTCATTATTCCTAATTGCTTAGTTACCATTTGTATTCATTCCTAAATCACCAGTCTTTTTAAGCTGATAATTGGGCACTAATTGCATTGTTACGTCGTCATTAAGGGCGATGTTTCGATGAATATCCGCAAACAACTCATCAAGTTCGCAAGCGTTGCTTTCATGCTGGCCGGCGCTACGGCTGCAAACGCTGAAGCCCGGCCCTTCATGGCGCGCGGTGATACGGTTCAGGCCCCTCCGGGCTTTACCTTCATGTGCGAACGCGATCAGGCCGCCTGCGAAACGGCCGTCGCGGCCGCCGCCCCGACCGCCACCCTGGCGATGTCGGCCCTCAGCACCTCGTCGCTGGGCCGGACCTGGCCGATGGCCATGGCCGCCGCCGAGCGCCAGTCCTTCGACGCCGCCGAGGACGCCGCCCAGCTGGGCCTGGTCATGATTGAAACCCTGCGGGCCTGGCGCCCCGAGGCCGTCGAGGATTTCCTGCCCGCCGGCGTGCTTCGTCCCGCCGCCGCCCCCCCGACCGTCGCCCCGGTCGAGCTGGCCGCCGGCCCCGCCCAACTGGGCAAGGGACAGCTGAAGCTGATCACCAGCATCAATCGCGACGTGAACCGCGAAGTTCAGAAGGCCAACGACTTCGATCTCTATGGCATGCCGGAATACTGGACCCTGCCGCAGGTCGTCGACGGCAAGATGTATGGCGACTGCGAGGACTATGCGCTGGAGAAGCGCCGCCGCCTGATCGAGGCCGGCGTCTCCGCCGAGGCCCTGTCGATGGCTGTTGTCGTCACCCGCCGCGGCGAGCGCCATGCGGTTCTGGTCGTGGCGTTCGAATCTGGCGATGTGGTGCTGGACAACCTGACCCCGTGGCCCACCCCGTGGGCCGACCTCGGCTACACCTGGATCCAGCGCCAGGTCGGCAGCTCCAACGCCTGGACCACCGTCAGCTAGAGTCTTTGGCGCGCAAGGGCCGCCGGCCCGCGCCAAGGCCATGCGCCGGGACAAGGGGCCGGGCGCAGCCCGGCCTCAGCCGCGTCGCTACGGACGCCTCCCGCCTTCCGAGAACCGGCCAGGGTTTCAGACAGCGAAAAGCCCCGGAGAGGTCTCCGGGGCTTTTCGGTATTTAAGACTGATGGTGGCGGCTAGACCGCCAGGCGGATCGCCTCGATCGCCAGAACCCAGAAGCCGGCGGAGACGACGGCGGCAGTCAGCCATCCGAGGGCGCGCGGCAGGCGCTTGACGCCAGCGACCGGGGTCGCCGTCACGGAACGCATCGCGGAAAGGTCGGCCGGGATCATCGACATGGTGGTGCTCCTATGGGTCTGAGCCTAGGGAGCGAGCGCTAAGGTCACGCTAACGAACAGCGTTTACGCAGCGCTAACGCAATCTATAGTTAACCGTCGGTTTAGAAGTGACGGCGGCGCCGCACTGCGATAAATGAACTGTGGATGGCTTGGGAATGTCTCTCCAGCCAGCGCATGGTGGGGATCACGCGGTGAGTGGGGCCTGGAACACGGAAGTTCTCAAGCGTGACCCCGCGACATTTCTGCCGCGCGTGGCTGTCGACCCCATGAAACGTCTCTGTGACGTTCTTGCGTCGGCTTTACTACTTATCTTCTTTCTTCCTGTGCTGTTGCTTGCCGCGCTGCTTATCCGGCTGGAATCGCGCGGCCCCGCCCTGTTTCGCCAGACGCGCGGCGGCCTTAACGGCAAGACCTTCACCATCTACAAGCTGCGCTCGATGCGTTGCGAGGAGAACGGCGACTCCGTCGTGCAGGCCAAGCGCGACGACGATCGCGTCACCAGTATCGGCAAGATCATCCGCGCCACCAGCATCGACGAGCTTCCCCAGCTGCTGAACGTCCTCAAGGGCGACATGTCCCTGGTGGGGCCTCGCCCTCACGCTCAGGCGCATGACGCCTACTATGGCGCGCTGATCCCCGCCTATCAGATGCGCTTCCAGGCGCGCCCTGGTCTGACGGGCCTGGCCCAGATCAAGGGTCTGCGCGGTGCGACCAACGATGTGGACGACATGTCCAGCCGCGTGAAGGCCGATATCGACTATATCGATAACTGGTCGCTGCTGACCGATCTTCGCATCATGCTGCTGACGGTGCCGCACCTGCTGTTGGCCGAAAACGCCTACTAGGGCGCAAGCGTCCGAAACGGCGCGGGCTCCAGCACGCTCCCAGGGTGGCCGCAGCAGGCCGCCACTTTCTGCCCACGCTCACTTTCCGACGTCGAGAACCAGGGGCCGCATGATCGCGGGCGCCTGAATCCAACGACGAACCTGCCCTGTCTCGCCGTCCTCGCACCCCCGGTTAGCGGACCGGCGGCGGCTCCGCGCGCAGCACGGCGATCTGCAGGGCCATGCCAACCCGCCCGGTCGGATTGACCAGGGCGTTGGCCATGGCGACAAAGCGCTTGGGCTGCCTCTGACGCCGCCACTCGGTCTTGAGCTGATAGATCGTCGACTGGCGACCGGCCGTGCTGAGCTCGCCCCAGTGCTCATAGGCGAACATCGTCCGGCGGTTAAACAGACTGGTCTGCAGCGGCGCCACCGCGAAGGAGTGCTCAAGGGCCAGGTTGGAGGCCTCCTGACGGCCCAGGGCGGCGTCCACCGACGCGCGGCGCAACCAGGCGGCTCCCGAGGCGGGGCGCAGACCGACCTCGCGCGCACTGAGGCGATCCAGATGATCCAGCTCGGCGGCGTTCGGCTTGGCCTGAGCAAGCCCGGTCTCGATGCGGCGCGCCAGGGCCTCGGCCGGAGCGGTGGGCCAGGCGGTGAGATCGCCGCCAAATCGCGACGCCAGCATGGGCGCAGCCACGAGAACCGAGGCCAGCACGACGGCGCCCGCCGCCGCGCCGGCGCCCCACGAAATCCGCGGGTCAGACGATCGCGCCAGGCCCGGTCCAGCCGCCATCGACCCGACAACGCCGAGGATGAGAACCGCGAGCGCCTGGATAGCCGGAACCTGCAGAGCGAAATCGGTCACGCCATGCAGCAGGAAAACCAGAGCCGCGCAGGCCGTGGCCCTGGCCCAGGTCGCGGTCGCGCCTTCGCGCAGGCCGCCGCGCAGGATCGGCCAGATCAGGACGAGGAACAGCAGCGCCATGACCACGGCGCCGACGACCCCGCCTTCCTCCAGCCACTGGAGATAGAGGTTGTGGACGGCGCGGACGTCGAACAGCACGCGCAGATTTTCCTGGGTCGCCACCAGCTGGTTGACGGTCGGGAACGATCCCAAGCCGAATCCGAACCAGGGCGAAGACTGGAAGGCCTCCCAGTGCGGCGCGAAGATCGCGGTCCGCACCGCGATGTCCTGTTCGGTGTTGTTGAGCCGTTCGGCGACAAGTTCGGTGCTCCGCAGGCTCAGGGCCCCGACCACCAGAAGCAGGGCCATCGCCCCCAGTCCGGCGACCACGCGGAAGCGTTGGCGCTGGGCGATCGCCTCACCGACCAGCATCAGGCCCAGGCCGACCAGGGTCGCGGCCAGGCCCGCGCGGGAAGCGGTCAGAAGCAGCGCGGTCAGCAGAACACCGACAATGGCCAGACAGGCCACGGCCTCGGGATCGCCGCGCCGGAGCATGGCCAGCCCCCGTTGACGGCGCACCCGATTGGCGGTCGCCGCGACGGCCAGCAGCAAGCCGCCACCAAACACCGTGGCGGCGCTGTTGGGGCTCAGCAGGGTCGCGACCAGACGGGTGGAGCGGCGCAGGCCGACGTGATCCAGGAAGGCCAGGGTGGCATAGACGCCGACCGCCATGACCGCGATCCGCAGGAACCAGCGTCCCCGGGCTTCGGAAACGCCGATGATCCGCGCCGCCACGAACAGGCAGGCCAGGCCGAGAAGCTGGACAAGGTTGAGCCAGACGGCGGAGCGATCCACGGTAAGGGCGCCCGGGCGCTCGGGCACATAGGCCCAGACTGGATGAGCGCCGCCTGGTCCCCAGGGGGTCAGCGCCCAAAGGACCGCCAGCAACAACAGCCCGAACAGCGGGATCTGGATCGCCAGGCCCCGCAGCCGCGCCAGATCGCGTCGGGCCCAGCGGCACGTGGCGAGGAGACCGATCAGGAAGGCCGCATAGACGCCGCTGAACAGGCAGGACGTCGAGATCTCGCTGGCGCCGAAAGCGATGACCGCCATGAAGACCAGTCCGAGAAGAACGCCCACGGCGACCTTCTCGGATGTGGCCAGGCGACGGACCGCGCCGCGGCCAGCACGGGCGGGCGACGCCGCCGCCGGCCGCGCCCGCGTCCTAGTCGGCATAGTACTTACGGTAGCTCTTGTAATAGTAGTCGGCGCCGCCGTAGCCGTAGCGGGTCTGGGCCTTCAGATCGACCTGGGTCAGGGCAAGGCCCGCCAGGAAGACGCCACGGCCGTGCAGCAAGCTGATGGCGGCGGTGATGGCCTTGACCGGAGTCTTCTTCCAGCGCGCCAGCATGACGACCGCATCGGTGTGCGGCGCCAGGATGCGGGTGTCGGCGATGGCGAGCAGGGGCGCGGTGTCGAGCAGCACCACGTCGAAGCGGTTGCGCAGTTCACCCAGCAGACGCAGCATGGCGGGCGAGCCCAGGACGTCGCGCGGCGTATAGGCCGACTTGGTCAGGGCCAGGACCTTGGCGCCGCTCGGATCGGAGATCAAAGCCTGGTCAAGGGTGCAGACACCGTTGAGCACTTCGAGAAGACCCAGCGACGGAACTTCCGGCAGGAACCGGTTGATGGCGCTCTGGCGCAGATCGCAGTCGACGATGATGACGTTCGCGCCCGAGGTGGCCAGGGTGCGGGCCAGGGAGAAGGTCGTCGTGGTCTTGCCTTCGCCCGGCAGGGACGAGGTGACCGCGATGACCTTCACGGCCTCGCCCACCTTCGAATAGAGGATGGCCGCCCGCAGCTTGCGGAAGCTCTCAGCGAACGTCGAAAGCGGTTTGGCCAGCAGATAGTCGGGCGGACTCATGTCCCGCGCCAGCTTGGCGTCATCGATCGCCGAGCTCAGCAGAGGGATCGACCCCAGATACGGCAGGCCGATACGACGCTCGACCTCGTCTTCGGTGAAGATGCCCGCCATCAGGATCTCGGCCAGCACCACCGACGCCGCGCCGGCGCCCAGGGCCAGAACCAGGCCCAGGGCGAGGTTCAACGAAGGCTTGGGATAGCTGGGGGTCGTCGGGATCTTGGCCCGTGACACCACGCGGGCGTCAGCCTGCTCGATGCCCTGGCTGCTGGAGGTCTGCTTGAAGCGGGCCAGCAGGGACTCATAGAGGGTGCGGACGGACTCGGCCTTGCGCTCCAGTTCGTTCAACCGGATGCTGGCGCGATTGTTGCCCGCCAAGGCGCCCCTCGACGCCGAGACGCTGCCGGCCATCGAGCCCGTGCGCTGACGCGCGACCTGGGCCTGGGCTTCCAGGTTGGAGATGATGCGGCGAATTTCGGCCTGGATCTGGCCGTCGATGTCCGTCAGTTCGCGCTTGGCCTTGAGCAGGTCCGGGTGGCGATCGCCATAGCGGCCGCTCATGTCGGCCACCTTGGCGCTCTGCTCGGCGCGCTGCTTGCGCAGTTGCTGAACGACAGGCGAATTCAGCGACTCGCCGACGTCTTCGCCGGTGCTGCCGCGGGCCAGCTGGTTGCGGGCGATGTTGAGGCGGGCGTCGGACTCGGCCTGCTGGGCGCGGGCCGAAGCCAGCTGCTGGTTCAGGCCCGAGATCTCCTGCTCGGTCAGGGTCGCGCCCTCGGCGCTCATGAGATTGTTGGCGATCTTGTATTGTTGCACGGCGGCCTCGGCCACCTGCAGCTGGTCGCGCAGTTCGGCGACGCGGGTGTCGAGCCATTCGTTGGCCTTGGCCGTGGCGTCGAACTTGGCTTCGAGCTGTTCGGTCAGATAGAGGTCGGCGAAGGCGTTGGCGATCTTGGCCGAGTCTTCGGGATTGGTGTGGGTGTATTCCACCGAGATCAGATAGGTCAGGCCAGAGCGGCGAACCTTCAGGCCCTGAAGCAGGTTGTCGACAACCTTTTCCTGCTGGCGCTGAGCCTCGACAGACCCGACGACGGCGGTCGGGGCGACGACCTTCTTGACCCAGGGCAGCCACGACGCGACGCCCTTGGCGCCGGGGGCTTCGGGATTGAAGTAGGGATCCTCGGTCAGCTTCAGCTGCTTGACGACCCGAGCGGCCAGAGACCTGGATTTCAGGACCTCCACCTCGGTGTCGACCACCGAAGAATCCGCGGGCAGACCCGACAGGACGGCGCTCATGTCGGCGACCTGTTCCTTGCGGACGTCCAGCATGACCTGGGCGGTCGCCGTGTAGCGCGGCGTTTCCTGCAAGGTGTAGAGCAGCACCGCCACAAACACCGCCAGGGCGACGGCCGCGAAAAGGCGCAGCCGGCGTCGGAAGGTGGCGATCGCGATGTTCAGATCAAAAGACATCGCTCCGGCGCTAGGCGCCGGAGCGTGTTGGGTCTCGAAGGAAGAGCCGTCCATGGGTACTCTCAATGGGGGCCCTGCTCGGACCTATAAAGTCCTTCTACAGCGAGAAGGGTAACCTAGAACTGAAGAGCGACAGAAGCCGCGATCTTGTTGTCCGAGAACGACGAGGCCTTCGCCGCGCCGGACGAGTCCTGCTTCAGGTAGCTGTAGGTCAGGAAGAGACCGACATTACGGTTCAGCAGATAGGTGCCGGTGGCGTTGAAGCCGGTACGCTTGTCGTCACGATCGATGAACGCATACTTGTCCTTGCCGTAGCTGGCCGAGGCCGAGAGCAGGACATTGCGCATCAGTTCGTGATCGATGCCGACCGAGGCGCTGTTGGCGATATAGCCACCCGAATTCGCGGCCACCGAGTCTTCGATGGAGCGCGAGGCGGCGACGTTCAGCGTAGTCAGTTCCGTGGGGAACCATTCGACGCGACCCTTGGCGTTGAAGCCGTCCAGATCGGCGTAGTTGTCGAAGGTCTGTTCCATGTAGCCGGCTTCGACTTCACCGCGAACCGATTGCGACAGGTCGAAGTTGGCGCCGACCGAGGCGACATAGCCTTCGGAGTCGCGCGCGCGGTTGGCGACGATGGCTGGGCGGCCCGGCGCGGCGGCGCGGCCCAGGGTGTCGACGTCGTATTCCTTGGTGTTGCCGACCAGCGAGGCGAAGATCGCCGTGTCGGGGCTGAGGGCGTATTCGGCCTTACCGCCATAGTAGAATTCGTCGCGATCGCGGGTGTTCTGATTGAACGCGCCGCCTTGGTCGTCATAGTCGAACTTCTTGGCGTCCAACTTGCCGGTCAGGCGAAGGCGGTTGAATTCCTTCACGGCGGTCAGGTTTTCCGACCACAGGTAGTACTCGACCGGCTTCGCCGTCGCGCCAGCCGGCGTACCGGCGGTGATCGCCGAACGGGGCTCGATCAGGTTCTGCCATTGGGCCGACGCGGAGATGTAGGTCCCGCGCTCGACGTCGAGGCGGCCGTTGAAGCCGAGGGTGTATTCCTCGCTGTTTTCGGTGTCGAAGTCCGCATAGCGGTTCACCGAGGCCGAGGCGAAAGCGCCCAGGGCGTTGCGCGACCAGTTCGAGCGGGCCGCCACTTCCGGCTTGACCTTCCAGATGACGTCGGACTGTTCGCCCGACGCAACGGCGTAGATGTTGTCGTCATGCACGGCTTCAACGGTCACGCGCGGATACAGCGTGAAACCGCCGGCCTTCACGCCGATGGCTTCATAGTCCGGACGGGGGCGCTGACGAACACTGGTGTTCTTGTCGCGCTTGAAGTTCGAGCCCAGATCTTGAGCCACGGAAACGGCGGGAACAGCCGCCATGAGCGCGGCCGCTACGGCCGCTGTCGTCAGAATTCGCATATCGTCTATCCCCACCTCAAGGCGCCTAAAAACGCCCGTCAGATCCAAACACAAACACAGAGCAGTGAGGGCGAGCCGGGCTCGCCCTCCCTTAACTTAACCGCAGTAGGCGGCCACAACGCCCGCGCAGGGGTCGAAGGGCGCCACGACGACCGTGGTCGGGGCCGCAACATCGGGGGTGCCGCCGGGGGTCGTGGTGCTCTGCAGGTTGGTCAGAACACTCACGGTGGACTCGGTGGTGACAGCGTTCGTCGAAGCCGTAGCCGTCGGCGCCGTGGTGATGTTGGCGGCCACTTGCGTGGCCAGCGCCGGGGCGACATCAGCGGCGATCGAAACAGCCAGCCCAGCGGGAATGACGTTGTTGTTGGCAGCCGTGGTCAGGGCGGCGGCCATAACCGAAGGCGTGGCGCCGGAATCGGCCAGGGCGGCCTGAATGGCCGCCTTCAGCGCAGCAGCTTTCTGATCAGCCGTCAGGGCCGCGAAGCCGGGCTGCGCGGCGCGGGTGCGAGCAGCAGTCGCGATGACCGTCTGGAGCGACGCGGGAGTGGGGGCGGCGGCGGGCGGGGGTTGAGCCAGAACCGAACCACCC
>Ga0209023_10005456_pt1 | contig 13891 bp, 13 predicted proteins | sample LakOneMetagenome_FD_187468 | JGI IMG/M metagenome (GOLD analysis project Ga0209023, IMG submission 187468) | Freshwater and sediment microbial communities from Lake Erie, Canada (SPAdes) (version 2) | ecosystem: Environmental > Aquatic > Freshwater > Lentic | place: Lake Erie, Canada...
GGAACGCTGCTGCCTTGCCGCCCTTGACCTCGAAGCCGATCATGGTCGAACCAGCGCGCATCTGTTTCTTCACGATGTCGGCCTGCGGATGATCGGCGCGGCCGGGATAGACCAGCCGCGAAATTTTTGGATGCGTCGCCAGCGCGTCGGCAATCGCGCCTGCGGTTTCCGTTTGTGCCCTGACCCGCAGGCTCAGCGTCTCAAGGCCTTTCAGCAGCACCCATGCGTTGAACGGCGACATTGCCGGTCCGGTCTGGCGCAGGAACGTATGGATGTGCTCCTGAATGAAGGCATCCGACGACAGGATGATGCCGCCCAGACAGCGACCCTGACCGTCGATATGCTTGGTTGCCGAGTAGACAACCACGTCGGCGCCAAGCGCGAGCGGGCTCTGCCAGATCGGTGTCGCGAACACGTTGTCCACGATCAGCCGCGCGCCCACGCTGTGAGCGATGTCTGCCACCGCTGCGATGTCCACCACATCGAGTGTGGGATTGGTCGGGCTTTCGAGGAAGCACGATTTGGTATTCGGCCGCACGGCCTTCTTCCACTGGTCGAGATCGTGACCATCGACCAGCGTGGATTCGATGCCATAACGCGGCAGCAGGTCTTCGACGACATAACGGCACGAACCGAACAATGCCTTTGCCGCGACCACATGGTCGCCGGACTTCAGCGGGGCGAGAATGGCGGTGGTGACAGCGGCCATGCCGGTGGCCGTAGCGCGAGCTGCTTCCGCGCCTTCGAGTTCGATCATGCGCTGCTCGAACATCGCAACGGTCGGGTTGGAAAACCGCGAATACAGGAAACCGGGATCGGCGCCGGTGAAGCGCGCTTCGCACTGCTCGGCGGTGTCGTAGATAAAGCCTTGTGTCAGGAATAGCGCTTCGGATGTTTCGCCATACTGCGAGCGCAGCGTGCCGGAATGCACGAGGCGGGTTTCAGGGCGATAATTGCGGGTCGGGGACAGCGGTTTCGCTGCAGGCGTCTTGGTCTCGGACATGTGCACTCCATCGTGACCACCTCGCGATGGGCACAAAAAAACCGGCCTGGAAAATCTTTCCACAAGCCGGGATCACACTGTCCCCGGCCTGTTTAGCGAGTTATTTAACGTGGCTGCAAGCCGGCCGGCTCAAATGACCACGGGATAAGTCCTAGGCCTACTCCCGCATGGTCTTTCCGTCAAGCACCCCATCGGATAACCGGTATTTGCTGACTTTCTGCATATCCGGGCAGCCAAACGAGGATGAAAAGGTGCCTTTCACCCTGCCAGCCGACGCGACAGGAATTCTGCCCGACCGCATGATTGCGGCGATGGCCGATGCCGGTCTGATCTTGCCCGAATATCCGTTCGTCGAAAGCCAGATCCAGCCGGCCAGCCTCGATCTGCGCCTTGGCAACGTCGCCTACCGTGTGCGCGCGAGCTTTTTGCCCGGTCCTGATATTCGGGTGGCAGACCGTATCGAAGAGTTGAAGTTGCACGAGATCGATCTGTCCGATGGCGCGGTGCTGGAAACCAACTGCGTCTACATCGTGCCGCTTCTGGAAAGCCTCGCGTTGCCGCCGAACATCCAGGCCGCGGCCAATCCGAAAAGCTCGACCGGCCGTCTCGACGTGTTTACGCGCGTCATTGCCGACGGCACGCGCCGCTTCGACATGATCGCGCCCGGCTATCACGGACCGCTCTATGCGGAGATCAGCCCGAAGACGTTCCCCGTGTTGTTGCGCGAAGGATCGCGGTTGTCGCAGATTCGCTTCCGCACCGGCCATCCGCTGCTGGATGGCGATGCGCTTCAGGCGCTGCATGCCGCCGAGCGATTAGTCGACAGCGACGACGCCGATCTCACCGGCGGCGTTGCCGTGAGCGTCGATCTTTCGGGCGAAGGATCGGATGGATTTGTCGGCTACCGCGCCAAGCGCCACACCGGCGTGGTCGATGTGGATCGTCGTGCAGGTTACATCGTGAATGAGTTCTGGGAGCCGATCCGTGCGCGCGCGGATCGCAGCCTGATTCTCGATCCCGGCGAATTCTACATTCTCGCGTCGAAAGAGGCCGTGCAGGTGCCGCCGGATTTCGCGGCGGAGATGGTCCCGTTCGATCCGCTGGTCGGTGAATTCCGCGTGCACTATGCAGGCTTCTTCGATCCCGGCTTCGGTTACGCGGGCGCGGGTGGGCAAGGCTCGCGCGCGGTGCTGGAAGTGCGCTCGCGCGAAGTGCCGTTCATTCTTGAGCACGGCCAGATCGTCGGGCGGCTGGTTTACGAGAAGATGCTCTCGCGCCCCGATGCGCTCTATGGTCAGCGCATCGCCTCCAACTATCAGGGGCAGGGCCTCAAGCTGTCGAAGCACTTCCGCGTCTGATCCATCGCATAGGAACGTGCGTCAGGTGTTGTGGGCGAGCCAGTCCAGAAACGCGGCAAGCTGCGGGTTGCCGGCCTTTGTTTTCGGATAGACCAGATAGAACGAATTTCGTGTCTGCCGGACATGCTTGAACGGCTGCACGAGGCGGCCTTGCGCTAGTTCGTCCGCCACCAGCGCCTCGATGCCCATTGCCACGCCGATATCGTCCAGCGCAGCCTGAAGCGCGATGGTCTGGTTTTCGAACGTGATGCCGCGCGTGCTGTCGACGCCTTTGGCTCCGGCTTCTTCCAGCCAGCGGGGCCAGTCCTCCGGGCGTGAGGTCGCGTGGATCAGCTGATGATGCGCAAGATCACGCGGATGTTTCAGTGGCACACGCCCCTTCAACCGCGCCGGACTACAGATAGGAAACACCGTGATCGGGCAGAGCTTCACGGACGCAAGACCCGGCCATCGGCCATTGCCCACCATCACCGCGGCGTCGAACGGATCGCGGCTGAAATCCACGCTGTCGAGCGATGTCGTAAGCTGGATGTCGATCTCGGGATGCCGGTCGTGAAAGCTGCGCCAGCGCGGAAGCAGCCAGCGGATCGCAAAGCTCGGATAGGCGCAAATCGCGAGCGGCCTGCGGCGGCCCGGTGTCCGCGCCCGCTCGGTCGCGGTTGAGATTTTCTCCAGCGCGCTCTGGATGTCCTGCATATAGGCGCGCCCTTCGGCGGTTAGCTCGACCATCCGGTTGGTCCGCTTGAACAGCGGCGTGCCGAGATGGCTTTCCAGGTTCTGAATCTGCCGACTCACCGCGCCGGGCGTGACGCCGAGTTCGTCCGCGGCGTGCAGAAAACTCATCCGGCGAGCCGCGGCTTCAAACACTGGCAGGCTGGAAAGTGGCGGGAGTCGCCGGGCCATGGCACGCTCCAACTGAGAAATTATCAATCGAAGGCTACCGAAATCTCGTTTGCCACGCCACCGAAAAGCTCTCACTTTGGTGCCCGAACAGGCGTGGGGAACTGGCCATGATCCCACGCATCAAAAATCAGGAAGCGCCCGGAGGGATTGCCCATGAACATGCCGCTCAAGGCGAGCACCGCGCAGCTTATTGCACCGGATACCACGGGGCAGAATTTCTATCGCAACGATCAGGCGCTGGCCGATCTCCTGCGTATTCATTTGCCGGACACGTTGTTCAACCATATCGAGCCGCATCTCGATCGCCTCGGTGCGCTGGCCGGCGGGCATCTTGATGAGTGCGCGCGCCTTGCAGACAAGCATGGACCAGTGCTGCATCAGCGCGACCGTTTCGGCAATGACCGGCAATGGATCGAATATCATCCGGCCTATCGCGAACTCGAACGCGCGGCCTACGGTGAGTTCGGCATCCATGCGATGTCACATCGCAAGGGCATTCTCGGCTGGGCCGATACTTATCCGGCGGTGGCCAAGCACGCGTTCACGTTCCTGTTCAATCAGGCCGAGTTCGGCATGGGATGTCCGATCAACGTCACCGACGGCGCGGCGCGTTTGCTGTCGCGCTTCGGCGATGACGCGTTGAAGGCAAAGTATCTCGACGGCCTGACGCAGACCGATATGGCGAAGCTGACCCAAGGCGGCCAGTTCATGACCGAGAAGGAGGGCGGCTCCGATGTCGGCAAGCTGACCACCACGGCCGTGCAGGAAGGCGGTCACTGGCGGCTTTATGGCGAGAAGTGGTTCTGCTCGAACGCCGACGCCAAAATGGTGATGCTTCTGGCGCGGCCGGAAGGCGCGGTCGGTGGCACGCAGGGCGTCGGCCTGTTTCTGATGCCGCGTGAACTCGACGATGGCTCGCCGAACCATTACAGGATCGTTCGCCTCAAGGACAAACTCGGCACCCGTTCGATGGCGTCGGGCGAGATCAAGCTCGAAGGCGCGATTGCCTATGCCGTCGGCCGGCTCGATCGTGGCTTCGTCCAGATGGCCGAAATGGTCAACTGGTCGCGGCTGTCCAATGGCGTGAAGTCCGCTGCGCTGATGCGCCGCGCGCATCACGATGCGAACACTGTCGCCAATAACCGCGTCGTGTTCGGCCGCCGCATTGTCGATATGCCGCTGGCGCGCAGGCAACTGATGAAAATCATGCTCGCCACGGAGCAAGCCGTGTCGATGAGCTTCATGACCGCCGATGCGCTGGATCGCGCCGAAGCCGGCAGTCAGGATGCGGCAGCGTTGCTGCGCGTGTTGACGCCGGTGCTGAAATATCGCGCCACGCGCGATGCGCGGAAGGTTTGTGGTGAGGCGATGGAGATGCGCGGCGGCATTGGTTACATCGAGGAGTTCGCGACACCGCGGTTGCTGCGCGACGCGCATCTCGGTTCGATCTGGGAAGGGACCGGCAACATCGTGGCCATCGATACGCTCAAGCGTGCGGTGGGCCGCCACGGCGCCGAAGCCGCGCTCGGCGCTGATCTTCATGCGCGGATCGATGACATGCCGGGCGTTCCGCAGAACTGGCGCGACCGGCTGCACGGCTTTACCGACAGAGCGATTAGTTTCGCGCGTGAAGTCGCGGTTCGCTCGGAGAACGAGGCCGAAGCCCGGCGGGCGACCAGCACGCTTTATCATGTCGCCAGCGCCGTGACGTTTGCCTGGGAGGGCAGCCGGATTCATGCCATGCGCGGCGATGCGCGTCGGTTGCTGCTCTCAAAGCTCGTGGTGGATCACCGTCTGACGGCACAGGACCCGTTTGCGGTCCTGCCGGGTGAAGGCGACGGTGTCATCGCCGACCGACTGCTCGGGGACAGGCCGTTGCCGATGGCGGATGCCGCCGGGATGCTCGGGTCGGTCTGACATGGAGTCCGGGACTAGGCGCCATGCGCGGAGCGCGGATTGCGGCTCGGCGGTTTGATGGTAAGGGTCGGCGGAGGCGGCTGATATCAACGAGACCGCCCCGTCGGGGAGTGTATGTCCGAGCTTGGAGCTGCCGAAATTCCTGTGGTGCAGGCGGAGGAGAAACCGCCGCTGCCGCCAGTCCGCAGCCCACGCAAGAATCCGCTGCTTGACGGCCCGATCCTGCCGACGCTGTTGAAGCTGGCGGCTCCCAACGTCATTGCCCTCACCGCCGGCACCTGTGTCGCGATTGCGGAAACATCCTATATCGGCCGTCTCGGTGTCGAGCCGCTGGCGGCGATGGCGCTGGTGTTTCCGTTCGTCATTCTGATGATGACCATGTCCGGCGGCGCCATGGGCGGCGGCGTTGCCTCCGCCATCGCCCGCGCGCTCGGGGCTGATGACACCGAACGCGCCGCGACGCTGGCGGTCCATGCCCTGATTATCGGAATCTGCTTCGGCCTGACCTTCATGATCGGCATGCTGGTGTTCGGGCCGTATCTGTTCGCGGCGCTTGGCGGCAGCGGCCGCGTTTTAAACGAGGCGATCGGCTATTCGCAAATTTTCTTCGGCGGTGCCGTGTTGCCATGGATCATGAACACGCTAGCGGCGCTGCTGCGCGGCACCGGCAACATGAAGCTGCCGTCGGCGATCATTCTCAATTCGGCGTTCTTCCAGATTTTGTTCGGCGGCGTGTTGGGCCTTGGTCTTGGCCCTATTCCGCAGTTCGGAATGCGCGGCGTTGCCGCAGGCACATTAATGGCGTTCTCCATCGGCGCGGGCATCATGGCCTGGTATCTGCTGTCGGGCCGCAGCCGGGTGAAGCTGTCGTTCAGGGGCATCCGTTTTCAGCGTGCGATGTTCTACGACATTTTGCAGGTGGGCGCGATTTCCTGCTTCTCGCCGCTGCAGATCGTTCTCACCGTGACGATCTTCACGCATCTTTTGGCGAATTTCGGAACCGAAGTTCTGGCGGGTTACGGCATCGGCGCGCGCCTGGAATTCATGCTGACATCGCTGGCATTCGCTGTCGGCATCGCATCGGTGCCGATGATCGGAATGGCCATCGGTGCCGGACGCGTCGCGCGGGCGCGGCGCATCGCATGGACCGCAGGCGGGGTGTCATTCCTTGCCGTCGGGCTATTCGGCAGCTTCTTTGCGATCTTCCCGGACATCTGGGTCAATCTCTTCACGGACAATGCCGCTGTGCGAGCCGCCAGCCGCCAGTATCTGTCAACCGTCGGGCCGTTCCTGTCATTCGTTGGTCTTGCAATTGCGGTTTACTTCTCGTCACAAGGCGCTGCGCGCGTGCTCGGTCCGGTGCTGGCGCAGACCGCGCGGCTTGTGTTTGTGATCATCGGTGGATCGGTAATGGTGTCGCAAGGCGCAACCAGCACGCAGTTCTTCTGGCTGGCGGCGTCATCCATGATGGTGCTTGGCATTCTCGCCGCCGCTGCTGTGCGTCTGACCAACTGGGGGCCGCGCGAAGCAGCCCCCGAAAGCTGATCGCTATTCAAGAACGCTGACGGGCCGCGCCAATGTCGCGCGCGCGAACTTCTTTGCATTGGCGGGTTTTCCGAACAGAAAGCCCTGCGCAAGGTCGAACCCCATTTCATGGGCGGCAATCAGATCGGACCGCGTTTCGACGCCCTTGGCAACGGTGCGCGCGCCGACGCGGTCCGCAAGTTCGAGAATGCTGCGGCAGACAGTCTGCTTGAGGCGGTTATCCGCGCAGCCCGTGACGAACTCCCGGTCGACCTTGATCTCGACAAACGGGAAACTCGTCAACTCCGAGAGCGATGGCCAGTCGACTCCGAGATCGTCGATGGAGATCGCAATGTTGTGGAAGCGCATACGCTTGGCGGCGTCGATCGCCGCATCGGGATTGCGGATGATCTCCGCGCCCTTGATCTCGACAATCAACCCGCTGAATGCTGGATGATCGGGAATCTGGCGGCACAGGCGGCTGACCGAGGCAGCGTCCTCGAGAAAGCCAATCGGCAGATTGATGGAAATATCGACTGGGCCATGCTGGCCGATGAAGTAGTGCCAGTCCTCCAGCGCGCGGGTGACCACGAAATCGGATAGCCCCTTGAACTTCGGATCTTTCGAATCGGGAATGAAGGAGGCTGGCGGCACAACCCCCCACGCCGGATGGCGCATGCGGATCAGCGCTTCAGCGCCGCGCGGCGCGAGCGTATGGACGTCGATCTTCTGCTGATACCACAGTTCCAGCCAACCGGCCTTGAGCGCCTCGGCGACATCGACCGGAGGACTCGGCGGAGCCTTCTGCGGCAGCAGCGTGACAACGCTGGCCCGCAGGCCGTCGGCGCTGAACGGTGTCGCCAGTGGCGGCAGCATCGCGATGCCTGTTTCTTCTCCGAGCTGGTGAAGCGCATTTACAATGATCGAATCCCTCGGGCCGATCAGCAGCACCTTGCCGTCGAACAATCTTGTAACGAGGATTCGCAGGATGTTTCCTGCCTCGACACCGTCGTTCGGCATGCCGAGCACGATGAGATCGGGCAGTTGATGCTCCAGCAGGATCGGCAACTCGGATGCGGCCGCGCATTCGCCGGTGATGAATCCAAGTTCATCCAGTGCCTCGCTCAGGAATGTCCGAATATGCCGCTTCGGGTCGACGATGCAGGCGCGGGGAGCCATTTTGCGCTGCCCGAATGTCGTCACTGCTTCAATTTCAGCAGGTTTGAAACCCCTCATCAGAATCACCTCCGTTGTCCCGAGGCGGAAGTGTTAGCGTTATGGAGTGGTCACAAATGTGGAATTATTGAATCGTCCACCTGAGGTGTTGGGTAAGGTTAAAGAGAGCAATGCGATTCAAGTTTATGCGGCATTTGCCGCAGTTTTGTTTGCATCGCGCTAAAGTCGAAATGAATCGCGCCGCGTTTTTCAGGCGCGGCGCGATTGTCTTGCATGTCAAAGCTGCGTGCGACCGTTGCTCAGACGCCTTCAAGTTTCTTCTTCATCGCGGCAATGGACAGATCCATTTGTCCGCCGATGTACGGCGCGATCTCATTGGGAAGAACGTCGACGGTCCAGATGAACTGGCTCCGTCCATTTCCATTCTCCACGATCTGCACCGAAGCGCTGTGCTGGCGGATGCGCTCGCTGATCACGGCATAAACGAGACGCCGCTTTTTGTCGTCGCAATCCACGAGAAGCTCGCGGGCGCTTGTGCCATTTGAAAATGTCACCAGCCGCGAGTCGCCGTCCATCACGGAGTCGGTGACAAAGCCGGGCGCTAGCCGCGTGTGAACGGCTGCAAAATCGCGCACCGCGTCCCAGACGTCATGCGCCGCCGCCGCGACTTCAAACTCCTTCTGAATTGAAGCCATGTTACATCCTCCGGATTCGCCGCTGTTATGTGCAGACGGCTTCGATGTTGTTGCCGTCAGGGTCGATCAGGAACGCCGCGTAATAGGTCGGGCTATAATCCTTGCGTGGACCGGCTCCGCCATTGTCACGGCCACCTGCCTTTAGCCCAGCAGCATGGAATGCCTTGATGGCGTCATGGTCGCTTGCACGGAAAGCCACATGGGCGCCCGGCCCTTCAGGCTCTTTGGATAAATGCAGCCAGAGTGCGGGAGCATCCTTTGGTCCGAAACCCGCGCCGTTCTCATCACGAGAACACAGGACGTGGCCGAGAGGCGCAAGAGCTGCGGTGTAGAACTTGATGCTGGCGTCGAGGTTTCTGACTTTCAGGCCGATATGATCGTACATGAGTGTTCTCCGTTGTGATGGAGATCACCCTATGGCGGCGGCCTTGAGCTGATCTTGGAAAATCTTGCGGTCGCCGCGCGCGGCATCGCGGAAACGGCGAGGTGAAACTCCGGCAGCGCGATGGAACGTCCGCACGAAGTTCGACAGATCGCCGAAGCCGACATCGAAGGCGACGGACGTGATGGACCGCGCGTCATCGGCGAGAAGTTTCGCTGCCCGGCGCAGGCGCGCGCGAACCAGATACTGATGCGGTGTCACGCCGAGCACATTCGAGAACAGCCGCAGAAAGTGAAACGGGCTGACGCCAGCCGCCTTTGCTGTCGATTCCAGATCGATAGCGCGGTCGGCATGGGCGTCGATCCATAGCGCGCTTTCGACCGCGCGGCGGCGGTCGCGTGCCGTCGCGCGCATCGTCTTTCGTGGTTTTCCCGAGGTCGTCTCGATGAAGCGGTTCACGAACAGCATCCCAGCTTCGTCCACGGCGATGTCGCTGTCGCCGCGCGCCGAAGCTTGCGCCAGTTCGCCATAGACCATGAGCTCAGGTGTCGGCGGCACACAGGCGATCCGCAACGCCTCCTTGCGCAGGCCGATGCTGTCCGCGAGCGCGGGCGACAGTTGGAACGACAGGCATTCATCGCCGCAAACATGATGCGGGTGCGAGCAGGTGTATTCGTCACCGGCATGACCCACCATCACGGCGCCGGCGACGAGTTCGTGGGAGCGCCCTCGCGTGTCGTAACCGAAGCTGCCCTTGCGGACATAAGACAGTGAATGGCGCGTGTGTTGTTCCGGAAACGGCCTGTCGTCCGGTCCCATGGTGCACCGGTAGTCGAACACGCACAGCGATGCGGTTTCCAGCAGCGTCGTCTTCATGGCCGGATGTTAGCCCCGCCGTCTTCGCGGGGCAATCGACAGGCCGGGATCGAACAGCATCGGCGCATCGTCGGAGGCTTTGACAATTTTCGCGCGTTCGATGGTCAGCATCCGGAACTTGGTGGTGACACCACCATTGGCGGAAAATCCGCCGGTCTTGCCATTGGCTGCCAGCACCCGATGGCAGGGGATCACAATCGGGAGCGGATTTTCGCCGAGCGCCTTGCCGACAGCGCGCGACAGCAGCTTGTCACCGAGCCTTGTGGCGATATCGCCATAGGTCAGGGTTTCACCCGGCGCGATGGTCCGTGCGATGTCATAGACGCTGCGGTTGAAGGCAGGCAGGCGGTCCGTATCGAGGGCGATGAAAGACAAGTCTGCTGCATGTCCGTCCAGCAGTTCTGTCATCGCGTCACAGGCACGCTGCACATCCTCCGGCGGTGTCGCCTCACACGCGCCGGGCGCCTTCTGAAGCAGGCGCGCGCGGGTTATCGCGTCATTGGCTTCCGGCAACTGGATGCCGAGAAGGCCGCGCTCGCCCCAGGCGACGCCGCAACGTCCGATGGCCGTATCGAACAAGGCAAAACCCGTCATCATCCTGTATCCCAGAGTGCCACACGCGCGATTCCCGCAACTTGGAGAATCTTGCGCTTTTCGGTCCCGTTCGCCACCCGAAACCTGTAATGGCTGCCATCTTGCGGCTTGCCGCCGGGTGTGGCTAAGGTCGGGACCGCGCGGGCGTAGTTCAATGGTAGAACGGCAGCTTCCCAAGCTGCATACGAGGGTTCGATTCCCTTCGCCCGCTCCAATCTCCCGACAAAGCTCCAAATCCCAAGAGGTCTGATGTCACAGCCCCGTCTATTCACGCCCATTTCCCTGCGCAGCGTCACGTCGAAGAACCGGATCGTGATCTCGCCGATGTGCCAGTATTCGGCGGATGACGGCATGGCCAATGACTGGCATCTGGTTCATCTCGGCAAGTTCGCACAGGGCGGCGCAGGCATCGTGATGACCGAGGCGGCGGCTGTCGTCGCGGAAGGGCGCATTACCCATGGCGACCTCGGCCTGTGGCAGGACGGTCAGATCGGCCCGCTCAAGCGCATCGCGGCGTTCCTGCGCGCCAACGGATCGGTGCCTGCGATCCAGTTGGCCCATGCCGGGCGCAAGGCCAGCATGCAACGGCCATGGTACGGCAACGCCGCGCTGACCGCCGAAGACATTGCGCGCGGCGACAAGCCGTGGACCATCGTCGCACCGAGCGCGATTCCGATGGATGACGGTTGGCTGATGCCGCACGAGCTGACCCTGAAGGATTTGGAGAAGCTGCGCGAGGACTGGCGTCAGGCGACGCTGCGCGCGGTGGAAGCGAATTTCGATGTGCTCGAGATTCATTGTGCCCATGGCTATCTGCTGCATGAATTCCTGTCGCCGCTGTCCAATCACCGCAACGATGCCTATGGCGGCGACCGCGCCGGGCGCATGAAGCATCCACTCGAAATTATCGAGACCGTGCGTGCCGTCTGGCCTGCCGACCGTCCGCTATTTGTGCGTATCTCCTCTGTCGACGGGATCGACGGCGGTATCGACATCGCCGACTCGGTGGCCTTCGTGAACGAAGCCAAGGCGCGCGGTGTGGATGTGATTGACTGCTCGTCCGGCGGATTGATGGGATCGGCGACGGCGGCGCGGATTCCGCGCGGCTACAGCTTTCAGGTGCCGTTCGCCGAGCAGATTCGCCGTGAGGCGAAAGTCATGACTATGGCGGTCGGTCTCATTCTGCATCCGCAGCAGGCGGAAGACATTCTAGCCGGAGACAAGACCGATCTCATTGCAGTGGGCCGCGAAGCCTTGTTCGATCCGAACTGGCCGCTTCATGCTGAACTGGCGTTGAGCCAGACAAAAGGCCAGATCGGCGACGGCACCTTCGCGTCGTGGCCCAGGCAATATGGCTGGTGGCTGGAGCGCCGCGAGCCGGGCCTGCGCAAGCTCGACGGCCCTGCATTGCCGTTCCGGAGAGCATAAGAGAAACAGGCGCCGATTGGCGCCTGTTTGGTTTTGCGATTACTGGGGCGCGACCGTGAGTGTGCCCTTCATGTTGGGATGATAGCGGCAGTAGTAGTCGATCGTCCCGGCTTTCTTCAGAACCAGCGGGACCGTCTTTTTCGGCGGCTGCGCAACATCCCAGTCGCCGTTGCGAGCGGTGGCCGTATGGGCAAACACATCCTTGTTGACCCACAGGATCGTATCGCCGACAGCGGCTTTCGCATTTGCCGGCGAGAAGACCAGATTCTCGATAGTGATCTCGATTGTCGCGCCTTGCGCCGAGGCCGACACTATCGCCAGCAAGACAGCAAGTGATGCGAGAACGATATGTCTCGACGGCATCGTCCACTCCTACTTCAGCGACGCGGCGACATGCTCGGCATGTTGCAGATGACCCTGGAAGATCTTGAGGCCGGTTTGCAGCAGGCTCTTGAGTTCGGCGTTATTGGCCGACGGAATGAGAAGCGTTTCAAGCGCGCCGTTGACCGCCTTGTGATACGCGACCTCGTTCGCAGCATAGGCCTTGTCGAATTCCGCGCCCTTGAGTTTGTCCATCTCGGCGAGTTTCGCGGCGGCCTGCTTGGACAGTGCGCGGCTGGTGTCGTTGTCTTCCGGCGTGACGTTCAGCTTCTTGACCAGCGCCAGAGCTTGCTGATTGACCGCTTCATGGTCGCGCACCATGTCCTGCGCAAAGGACTTGATCTCCTTGTTGGTACTTTTCGCAAGCGCCTGCTTGGCGGCCGTCACATCGAGCACACCGGCGGTGTACGCGATGTGGGCGATCTGCGGATCGGTGGGCTTGGGCGCACCTTGCGCGAAGGCTGCGCTGCTCAAAAGAGAGATGGCGGCGAGCGCCGCGCTGATACGGACGAACATTTAACGCTCCTGTGCATGGGCTTCGATGAGCCCTGAACTGTGCCGTCGATCGGCACGTCCGTTGGATGCTGCAGGCACGAAAGGGTTCCTGAAATCAGATCGAAAATCCAAGTCGCTGCAAAACAGTTTGCGTAAGACGTTCGCAACGCCGTCCGGCGAATGGAAAAGCCTCCATCACCACCGGGCCGATCTGTCTTTCGACATGGTTGCGCAACAGCGTTCTTGCGCGATGAAGCCGCGTCTTCACGGTCTCCGGTTTGAGTTCGAGCAATTCGGCTGTTTCCTCCACGCTCATTCCTTCGATGACGCGGGTGATGAAGACGATGCGGAAAGCTTCGGGCAATTCGTCGATAGCCCGTTCGACGACATGCTGGATCTCACGTTGCGCCATGGATTTTTCAGGGTCGCCGGGGTTGGAGGATTGCGGAAACTGAATGATCTGCGCTTCCAGCACACCGGACTTGAGGTCCGATAATTCGACATGAGGACGCTGGCGCCGCACCCGGCCCAATGCCTCGTTCATTGCGATGCGCGTTAGCCATGTGGCGAAGCTGGACTCGCCGCGAAAGCTTTCGAGGTGGGTGAACGCCCGCACATATGTCTCCTGGACGACATCCTCGGCTTCCGCGTCGTTGCGCAGGATGCCTCGGGCGACCCGGAACAGGCGTCGATTGTTCTGCTGCATGATGGTGCGGATCGCCGCCTCGTTGCGGTCTCGTGCGCCACGCACCAGCAAGGCATCCTCGCCGGTCGTTGCTTGCGGGAGAGAGTGCGGCTCCATGGTTGTGCTCTTTGGGCTGATTTCGGGCATAGCTTGCGCGTTGGATGTATCGGGGGCAATAAGGTTCCCGAATTTTCGCGGAACCGGCGCAAAAAATTGCCGGGTCCGGGTGGCCACGGGGCAGCGTCACATGGGCTTATCGAAAAGTGTCGCAATCGCAGGCGCGGGCAGCATCGGCTGCTTTGTCGGCGGCATGCTGCGCGCGGGGGGCCATCCGGTGTCGCTGCTGGCGCGGTCGCGCGTGATCGATGACATCAACCGCAACGGGCTGAAAGTCACGAGCTTCGAGGGCATCGAGCATCGCCTGACACCGGCGGAAATCACGCTGTCCGAGGACTCTGCGATCTTCAAGGGCGC
>Ga0209023_10005457_pt1 | contig 13883 bp, 11 predicted proteins | sample LakOneMetagenome_FD_187468 | JGI IMG/M metagenome (GOLD analysis project Ga0209023, IMG submission 187468) | Freshwater and sediment microbial communities from Lake Erie, Canada (SPAdes) (version 2) | ecosystem: Environmental > Aquatic > Freshwater > Lentic | place: Lake Erie, Canada...
CAGCCAGCAACCATAGCTGGTCATACATGAATACATTTTTTCAGGCGATAACGCCATGCGCGGTGTATGTGGTTTTCTTTACTGACGCATTCTATTGTTGTGCAATGGATTTGCGAGGCGAGGTTGCGTAATACATCGATCAATAACAGGCGTGGCTGAATTCCGTGCAATGCGCTGGTGGCTGTGCGTGCCAGTTGACGACAATTGCCGCGGTTTGACTGTATGCCGCCGACCTTGATCGCATTGCCATAGCGGTTTTTTACCAGGGTGAACGTGACATAAAGCAGCGTCTCGTCATTCATACTCAGTGCAAGCGTGAGGCCGCCTTCGCGTTTAAATGCATCATCCCGCAACAGGTGAATGGTGAAGTGTTCCTCATTTTTTCCGGCAAACCGGGACAGTAAAAAACGATGGCCACTGACAATGTCAGCCGTATTTTTTGCACCCAACAGACTATGCAGTAATTCGAAATGGCAGGCGAGCATGTTAACCCGTTCCATTGCGCCGAGATTGCGGTCAAAGAATGGGCGATGAATAACATCAAGCAGGTTGGCATCGCGACCAACGAGCTGTCGTAAATAACTGCTTCTGACGAACTGATACCAAGACAGGCTGGGTTTTAAATTGAGCAGCGTGCGGGCTACAAATTTACTTTTTCGCTCAAGGCTGACGGTGTCTGCGGCGGACGTCATTTTGTAGGCCCATGCCAGACTGGCTGTGACCTCATTTGTCCACTGATAGCATCGCTTCAGATGTGCAACCAGGCCGGGCGTACATAAAGCGGAAATATTTTGTTCAAGCTGTGACACAGCGCTACCTATTCATGCAACATAATGTGGCTGATTGTAACTCAATGTATCTACTTCACAATTGGAGCGATGCTTCAGGAAGGGGGAAAGCAGTACACAAATCTGGCTGATTTCTAACGATTTAACAATATTTATAGTTTTGAGGTCGCTTGCTGGTCAGGTTTGCGGCAACGGTGTTCCGTTTGTCTGGAACGCAGCAAGAACGAATCGTGTGTGGCCGGGTGCGACCCACGCCGATGACAGCACTGGAAGATGAGCGCGCCGCCGTTTGTGCAACAACGTCGCACGCTGTTTTATCTATATTGGTAGCGGGGAAGGCATCCCGCAATTTGAATCTGAAAAGACTTGCGCGCTCACTGGCCTTGCGGTGCTTGCCACAGTTCGACTTTATTTCCCTCAGGATCAATCACCCAGGCGAATTTTCCATATTCAGATTCATCTGTCTGATCGAGCACGTGACAGCCTTCGTCCTTTAACGCCTTGACTAATGCGTGCAGGTCTTCCACCCGGTAATTCACCATGAAGGAGGCCGAACCCGGTGCGAAATGATTGCTGTCTTGCGGGTGTATGCACCAGGTAGTGGTGCCTGCAACTGGTTTGCCATCGGCATCTGCCCAGTCAAAAGCTGCGCCGCCCCAGACCTGAACATCAATTCCCAGATGTTGCTTGTACCACGCCTGCAATGCCGGTGCATCTTTGGCTTTGAAGAAAATGCCGCCTATGCCTGTGACTCGCTTCATAGCAACTCCGCTGTGATGGTTGAAAAAGAAATGGGCTGATGATGGGGGTATCTGAGAAAACAGAAACCTGAACGCAGGGAGAACAGCCATCGGGCGTGTCCAGCCGTTGTGAAGGATACTTGCAGTGCGCTATTTCTGCAACGACACCGAGCTCAGGCAGCAGCAATCAGGGCGACGATTTTTGCGATGGCGATCAGCAAATCCTGGCGGTCGGCATCGTCGCTGATGGCGGTTTGTATGGCTTTCATTTGCGCCAGTTCTGCATCGCTGGTGATGGTGCCTGCTTTCAGCAAACGTGCCTGATAGTCCCCGTAGTCTTGCAGCAGTTCTTTGAGTGGTGCGATCAGCACGGCTTTATCATCCAGTGTGGCAGCGCGATACTGGATTTGCAGATCGGTGATGGTGTTACCCATCACGCGCAACATTTCAGCGTCATTGTCTTTGACAGGCATGGAGTCTCTCCCTTTAACAGCACATTATTTCTGGCCGACGACAGCATCAAGCAAAGGACTGAGCGCAGCGTCATTTTTCAAGTTCGCTTCTACGCGGTTGATGCTGTTGATGGCACTTTGTGCTGTGGCCGCGCGGTTGGTGACGCTGCCGTACAGGGCAGAAAATTCTCTGAGTGATTCCAGCAAATCAGCCACTGTCATCTGATCGTAATGGACGCTGGTTTGCGCCAGTTTTTCTCCGAGTACAGTCGCTTTTGCAAACTGGCTGAGGATGAGGTCGCGGCTCTGTGCCTCGTTGGTTTGATTCAGCAGGATATCGTCAGCAACGCTGCCGAGCAACGCGGCGCGGGCTTTTTCGTCAGCGACGGCCATGGCTTTGCTGCGGGCTTCGATAATGCGGATGCGGGAAATATTATCGCGGCCGGTGGATGGCAATTCAGCAAAGATATGCCCCAGTCTGGCAAAACGCGCCGTGACATTAACCACGAGTTTCTGCGCTTTGTTTACCTCATCCGTTGCCAGCAAGTAGCCGCGCGGCAGATCGGTGTATATGGCGGCGAGCTGCCGGTGTGCCTCGCAGGCCTGATTCAGGGCAGTCAGCGCCGGGGCGTTTGCGCTGTCGGTGATGCTGTTGTCGGCATAGATTAAATCGAGCTCAGTAGCGCCAAATTTCTTTGCCTGCGCCAGTGATGTGGCAATGTCTGAGCGGGTAAGTGCAGGCATTGCCACAGCCGCTTGCAAACTATCGGCACCCATCTTGCAGGCGCGGTCTGCTTCATTGCTGAATGTGGTCGCGGCAAGCTGCAACGCCTGCGCTTTTTCCTGATTGCACGCGGAAAGACAACAAACGCTCAATAAGATCAGGGCGCACTTGATTGCTGGCAGGATATTCACGCGGCACTCCTGGTAATAAGGTCAAGGAAGGCAGAACCTTAGTTCATGATCAGCAATTTAACAGTGGCATTGAAAATGTCAATAATTTAATAATTGGCTGGATAGTTCTATCACACCGGAATCGCATACAGCCCAAATCCGGAGCGATAAAAAAAAGGAAGGCATTGATTTGACGCGCCTTGGCGGCTGGAATGTGGCCAGCAGGCGCATCCTGATTGGGAGGGATATGCAGCTTATTTTTTTACGGCAGGCAGATTGTATTTTGCACGGCAGGATTGGCGCATTTCCATTTCCTGATTCAGGGTTTCCTGTAATGGTGTCTGATTGGCGGCAGATTGCGATTTGAGTGCGCGTTCGAGGAATTTATCCGCAAAACATTTGCAATAATCATCCAGCTTAGGATTGCCTTTGAGGTCACTTTCTCCTGTCGGCATATTCACCGATTTTTTGCACATATCAGCATAACCATTTGATGCCTGAACGAGTTGTGCGGCGGTCTGTGCGGATGCCGTGACACTGAACAATGCGGCAGCAGCGCAGGCAGAAATGACGGAAGCGATGGAAGCGAAGCGAAAAGCTGAAGGGCGATGCATAAAATTTCCTTCTGATGTGAGTTGAAGCTCTATTTTTGAAGTTCTATTTTAACAATGCACGCTTTTTTATCTCTTGATAAAAGTGTAAGTAAATGTATGCGTGGCGGCAGATCAGTGTGCTGCGTATGTCGCGTCGATGCGGCGCTGAGGAGATGATTAACTCAGTGTTTGCTGTATGACCCAGGCGGGATCGTCGAGTGGCAGGTCGTGTCCAGCCTCAGGGTGGATGCGCAATTCGACCTGCCAGCGGTGAGCCAGAGTGGCGGAGCATTGCGGGCTGACCAGCACATCCTTGGCGCCAGCCAGCATCAGCAGCGGCACTTGCGGTGCCTGTGCGCGCGCGCGGTAGCGCATCGCGGCGAATAGCTGGCGCAGGATGTTGCGGCGGTGGATAGGGAATTGCTGCGCGTAATGAACCCAGTCGTTGAGCAGTTGTTCTGCTTGAGGGGCATCGCTCTGATGGCTGGTCAGGCGCAGGATCAGTTGTTCGCGCTGGCGCTGTGTTCCCGTCAGCATCGTTGCGATGATGGCGGGGTAATTGGCCGGGCGCAGGCGTTGATAAAAGGGGCTGTGTGGAGCGAGGCTGGTGTTGATCAGAACCATACGCCGCAGCTCTTGCGGATAGCGTTCTGCCCATGCCACCGCGACCATGCCGCCGAGCGAGATGGCGAGCAGTTTGATCTTGCCTTCGACTTGCTGCTGAAGTTGTTGCCGAACTTGCCCGCGTGCCTGTTCAACCATCGCGCCTATGCTGGTGGCGCTGGCTTGCTGATATAAAGCGCCGTTGCCAGCGAAATCAAGGGTGATGACGCGCTCGTTTGGATGGGCTTGTGCAAACTGTTGCGTGAAGTTGCCCCAATGCCGTTGCTCGCGCATCAGGCCGCGCAGCAGTACCCAGGTCATGGGCGATACCAGCGTTGCACTGCGCGCTCTTGCAGGCGCAGGCGGGTTGGGCCTTGCGCCAGCCATTCCTGATGGCCACAGGTGGCGCGCATTAAAAAATCCAGCCACGAAGTATGCCGCCGTAAAACACGGTGCAGGCGATGCTCTGCCACCGGATTGAACATGCCGTGACGCGAAAATAATTGACGCGGATTTTTTTTGACCCACAGCCACGAGCCCATTTCCAGGGTCAGAGGCAAAAAAGTTTTGCCGGGCTGTTCTTGTGATTGCAAATATAGATAATCCCAGATGTCACCATGCGTGCGGTATTGCAGGCTTTGTGGTTCAAACAGGTAGCGATGATTCGGATGAGTTTGCTGGAACAGTTCTTCGAGCGACAAAATATCGGCCAGATGCGGAATCGGATGCACGCTGTGCGCATGCGGAAACCAGACGCGGTCGCGCAGGCCAAAGCCGGAATGGCAGTCGATTGCGATGCTGAACTGGCGCGATAATAATTCTTGCTGAACCGTGCGTACCAGCGCAATATTTTCAGCTTCCATGTCAGCGTCTGCCGGCCCCCGGTACCACGGCAAGTGTTTGCTGATGCGATGCCCGCCGAGCAGGAATGGCACTTTTTCGGTTGCTTCTACCGGCGCATTGCGCATCAGATCGACGCCATTCGGATTAGCGCGCGTTGACTGCCACATGCCGCCCGGATTTACCAGCGGCATAAAAACCAGCCGCACATCCTGCAGCATGTGTTGCAGGCTTTTATCCCATTTCAGACGGGTCAGTAATCCACGCAGAAAAGATAGCAGCACTTGCGAACCTATACGTTCCAGCCCGTGGATGCCGCCAAAAAAACCTATCGCAGGCAAGGATGGGTCAGGATTGCCTAATGCCAGTTTGTACACCGGAAAGCGCTTGTGCTGGACATCGATTTCGCACAGTACGTCAACCTCCAGATTCGGATGTCCGAGTTGAATAATGTGTTCGAGTTCTTTTAATTCAGGCAAGGCGGGCATGGAGGTGTGCTTGAAAATGGACTGTGCCATGCTAGGGGAGTGGCGGCAAGAATGCAAGAATATCCTTGCGCAGTGCGCATGGATCAGACGCTGACGGCCGCTGGCCGTTGGTGCTCAGAAAAATAGCTGCCGGGCGACGAACTGATGTATTTTGTAGCGCGGTATTTTCAGAAAAATATTACCGGGCGAAAAACTAGCATTCGTAAAGGTGTTCTGGCTACAATGCCGCTCGCTGTGTTTTGCACCGGTCAACCTTTTTTCATCAGGAAAATTCATCATGGCAATGGACGTTATTGATTATCAGATTTTCGGCGACGACATGCAGTTTGTCGAAATTGAACTCGACCCGAATGAAGCGGCAGTTGGCGAGGCGGGTGCGATGTTTTACATGGAAGACGATGTGCAGATGGAGACGATCTTCGGTGACGGCTCCGCTGCGCAAAGCGGCATTTTCGGCAAATTACTGGGCGCGGGTAAGCGTCTGGTGACCGGCGAATCGATGTTCACCACGGTGTTCATGAACGGCGGCAGACAAAAACGCAAAGTGGCTTTTGGTGCTGCGTATCCCGGCAAAATCATTCCTATGGATCTGGCGCAACTCGGCGGCACTTTGCTGTGTCAGAAAGATGCTTTCCTGTGCGCGGCAAAAGGCGTGGCGCTCGGCATCGCGTTTCAGAAACGTCTGGGTGCAGGTTTCTTTGGCGGTGAAGGTTTTGTATTGCAAAAGCTCGAAGGCGATGGCCTCGCATTTATTCACGCCGGTGGTGCGATCATAGAAAGGACTTTGCAACCAGGCCAAACCTTGCGCGTTGATAGTGGCTGTGTGGTCGCCTTTACGCAAGACATCGATTTCGATATTCAGTTTGTTGGCGGCGTGAAGACCGCCTTGTTTGGTGGTGAGGGCATGTTCTTTGCGACTTTGCGTGGCCCGGGCAAAGTCTGGCTGCAGTCGCTGCCATTATCTCGCCTCGCTAACCGCATCGTCGGTGCTTCCAAAATCGGCGGTGGTAAAGGCGCAGAACAGGGCTCAGTACTTGGTGGCCTGGGTAATCTGTTTGAGGATGAATAAGTCGTTCTGTCTGAATAAAAAAGCCGCCAGCAGTCTCATTTGCTGGCGGCTTTTTTAATATTCATCAAATCAGCATTGCTACATAATCAGCTTTCGCAGCACAACTGACTGGATGTGCGGGAACGGTAATCGGTGATGAATTCATCAAAGCTGCCGGTTTGCGACCGTTCCATTTCTTCCTGTTCGGCGACCGAGGCTTTGGCCAGTTCTTCGAAGTAGCGACGTTCTTCCTCGCTTGGCGGGCGGGCGCGGAATTGTTCTGCCAGTACCTTGCTTTGTTTCAGAGCAAACTGATAAAACGAATTATTTTCGGCACGTATCGCAGCTAAAACCTGCGCGGATGGCGTCAGATCGGGGTTTTGCAATTTTTCGCGCTGCACCTGCAGAGAATCGGCATGCACATGATCGCTGCGTTGTGCATCCAGCAGTGCGGCTACCGGTGCAATTTTTTCTAATAATTCCAGCCCCCAGTTTTGCAGGGAAATTTCTTGCCCGCCATGACGCAGCGTGAGACCAGGGCGGCGTCCCTCTTTGACTGTCAGCGCAAAATTGCGGGTATTTTCCTCGCCTTCGGCCTGATTGGTCAGCGGACTTTCATCCAGCGCACAGAACAATAAAAACGCATCCAGAAAACGCGAGGTTTCCAGATTAATACCCAGCGGATCAAATGGATTCACATCCATACAACGCACTTCAACATATTGCACACCGCGCGCGCAAAGCGCTTCGATAGGGCGCTCGCCGGTACGGATCACGCGTTTCGGGCGTATGGTTGCGTAAAACTCGTTTTCAATTTGCAGAATATTGGTATTGATCTGTACCCATTCGCCATTGATTTGGGTGCCGATTTTTTCGTAAGCAGGATAAGGTTTGCGAACAGCGATGGACAGGCTGCGCATGTAATCCATCAGGCTGTTATACGGCGGAACCAGACCATCCTGTGCGTTATTCTGATAACCCAGATCGCTCATGCGCAGGCTGGTCGCGTAAGGCAGATACAGCGTATCTTCCGACAGGCTTTGTAACTGATGCGTACGGCCACGCAAAAACGATGTTGCCAACGCTGGCGAGGCACCGAACAGATACATCAGCAACCAGCTGTAACGTTTGAAATTGCGGATCATGGCGATGTAATTTTCTGACTGCACGTACATGGCGTCGCCGCTGGTGTTTTCCGCTTTTTGTAATACCTTCCAGATGTTTTCAGAAATTGAGTAGTTGTAATGAATACCGGCAATGCATTGCATGCTTTTGCCATAACGCAATGCCAGGCCACGACGATACACATGCTTGATCATGCCGATGTGCGAGTTGCCATACCAGGCGATCTGTATGTCTTTTTCGTCTGGTAACGGACAGGGCATGGACTGGCTCCACAGCATTTCATCGCCCAGTTCGGTATAGGCGAAGCGGTGAATCTGATCCAGTTTTTCCAATGCCAGCGAGATATCCTGTTCTGCCGGCGTGATGAATTCCATCAGCGACTCGGCATAGTCGGTTGTGATCTGCGGGTGGGTCAGCGTTGCACCCAATGCGGCCGGGTGTGGCTTCGGCGACAGGTGTCCTTCTGCATCAACGCGCAGGGTTTCGCGTTCTATACCACGCAAGCCCTGTCCGAGAAGAGGGCGGTACGTGTCGTTATCCAGTAGTGCCAGTCGTCGGTTTAACAAGTTGCTCACGAGAATTCCTTCTAAATTACGGTGTTTTGCATCATCTGCATCAATTTTCGAGCAAGCATAGCCGAAATTTGGATTTGGCATCGTGACCCGCATCAGTGTTTGCTTTTCAGCGATTAATGAATCTGAAAATAAAAAAGCAAAACATTGTAATTTTGGTTATATTGTAATGATGACGCTGAGAAATTGTACGGTGGATTTATCGCAGGCATATTTTCCCGGGTGGAATCTGTTGTTGAGTCTGTTTTTAATTCCCGGCCGCCTTAATCATTATTCATGGGGAGTCAGTTGATGCAATTTGCTTACACGATTATTTACGTACCTGACGTTGCCGCGTCGCTCAGTTTTTTTGAAAAGGCTTTTGGCTGTCGTCGTCGTTTTTTAGATGATTCAGGCATGTATGGCGAACTCGATACCGGTGCAACCAAGCTGGCATTTGCGGTGCATGAAATGGGGACTTTTAATTATCCCGGTGGTCATGTTGAAGCCCATCAATCTGCGCAACCACTTGGTTTTGAAGTCGCCTTTGTCACTGATGATGTGGCGCAGGCACATGCGCACGCTTTGCAGTGCGGTGCCAGAGAACTTTCACCGCCTTCACAGAAACCGTGGGGACAGACGGTTTCTTACCTACGCTGCCCCGATGTCATCATGGTTGAGTTGTGCACGCCGTTGCCAGACTGAATTCGTGAACGACAGACGCAAGGAAGTGCTTAAAAAACTTGCAGATCTGTGGCGATAGTACAGAATACAGTGCTGTCCTCGTCGTAATTTTTCAGTCGGAGTCCGCCATGATGACCGTGCCTATTGTGATCGCGTTTGAAGCCTCGGGTTTTGGCAGAGGCAGTTATCCGGTTGAAGTCGGTTTTTCTCAGCGTCACGGCGAAGGCTGGTGCAGCCTGATTAGGCCAGAACATGACTGGAATTTGTGGGACGAGATTGCTGCTGGCTTACACCAGATTCCGCGTGAAATTCTGGTGGCGAATGGTAATCCCGTGCGGATGGTGGCCGAACAGCTCAATAGCCAACTCGATGGATATACCGTGTACACCGATGGCTGGGTGCATGATTACATCTTGATGGCACGTTTGTTTGAGGCGGCGGCGTGTTCACCGAATTTCCGATTAGCCGATCTGCGCGAAATCATTTCACCGCAGCAGGAATCCATGTGGCAGGCAACCAAAATACAGGTTGAGGACGAACTCAATCTGGCGCGTCATCGTGCCAGCAACGAGGCGCGGATACTGCAATTGACATGGTTACGTACATTTGATGCCTGTCGCATCCTTCATTAATGAGCGCAGCGCCTCATTTTTTGCAGGCGCGGGTTGTTCAGAAACTAGCCATTTTTCTTCCTTTAACATCGGCCTGACAGCCTAGATGTCGATTCCATGTATCGCCATTGCTTCCCGCAACTGATCTGCAGCAAGAGCAAAATTAAAATCATGTATGGCGGATGCAAGTGTAATAAAACGTTCACCGAGAGCCGCCCGCATCAGCGCTTCGTGTTGATCAAAGGTATCGCTGCTGGCAAAATCATCCGCCGCAAGTTCCGCGGCGAGACGAATGCTTATTTCGCGCAATTCGCCCAGGTCAACAGCCACCGTGCTCTGTACTGATTCGACTACCGGGAAGCGCTTATCGATTGCGCTAACGAGTTCTGCCAGCGTGCCTGGAATGAGTTCCAGTGTTGCTTGCATTTGCTCCTTCGGCTCTCTATTCCTGATGGACTGTTCAAGTGACTCGGCCATCGTGCGCAATTCTCCGGCACCAATTTGCCCGCATAAACCTTTGAATGTGTGTGCCAGACGTTCCGCCAACACCAGATCGCCTTGTGTCATTGCCTCTGCCAGCCGCTCTGGAAAATCTTTCTGACCGTCACTGAACTTGCGTAGTAAAGACGTGTACAGCGCTTCTTTTCCCAGCGCGTGATGTAAGCCAGCCTTCACATCAAGCCCGGCAACAGGCGCAATCGTGACAACGTCAGATTGCTTATGTGCAGGTTTGACGGTGGCGAGAGTCACTTCCCGCAGCGGTTTAATCCAGCGCCGCAGGGTCATCCATAACTGATCAGGATCGATAGGTTTGACGAGGTAATCATTCATACCGGCGTCGATGCAACGGTCACGGTCGCTCGCCATCGCATTGGCTGTCATCGCTATTATCGGCAACGCCGACCACTTTTCCTGCTTGCGAATTTCGCGGGTTGCTGTGACGCCATCCATGACCGGCATTTGCATATCCATCAGAACCATATCGTAGTCCTTGTCCTGATTGTTCAGCATATTCATCGCAATCGCGCCGTTATCAGCAATGTCGACCAGAAACCCAGCCTGATGAAGCAGTTCCATCGCGACTTCCTGATTCAATTCATTGTCCTCAACCAGTAAGATGCGGGCACCGGCAATCGCTGCCAGATCGGTTCCTGGCGCCGGATGTTCTGCCGAGCGCAACTGGCTGGTCTGGGTGGTGCCGAGGATGCGCATTGCGGTGTCGAACAAGAGTGACGAAGTCACAGGCTTGATCAGAACATCATCGATTCTTGCATCGTCCGCAGCCTTCATAACTTCATCGCGACCATAGGCTGTGATCATCACCATGTGCGGCGCATTCATCGGCATGCTGTCGCTGATTTTCCTGGCGGTGGCAATACCGTCCAGACCGGGCATCTGCCAGTCAAGAAACACAATTTCATAGGGCTCGCCTGCGTTTGCGGCGCGTACAATTTCGGCGATACCGGCTAACCCTGAAGGCGCGAGTGAAACAACAAACGACATGTTGCTTAACATGTCGCCAATCACTTCGCGGGCGTGATCGTTGCCATCAATCACCAATACGCGGCGGCCACGCAGATCCGGTGCCGGCAGCAATTGTTGTTGTTTTCCCTCGCGATGACCAAGCGGTACGGTGAACCAGAACGTGGAGCCTGTTCCCAGTTTGCTGTCGACGCCAACCTCGCCGCCCATCAGGCTGACCAGTTGCCGCGAGATGGCCAGTCCCAGACCGGTGCCACCATACTTGCGGGTTGTGGAGGAGTCGGCTTGCTCAAAACTTTGAAATAAGCGATTACGTTGTTCTTCATCCAGACCGATGCCAGTGTCGCTGACTGAAAAATTGAGAATCAGCTCACGGGACGAAGCACGCGCAACGGCGACCCGGATCGCGATATTGCCCTGCTCAGTAAACTTGACCGCATTATTGGCATAGTTAATCAGCACCTGACCGATACGCAATGGATCTCCGATCAGGCTGTGAGGAACGTCTGCATCAATTTCCAAGATCAGTTCGAGGTTTTTGGCGGCTGCTTTTTCGGAAATTAACCCGATCACATTTTCTAATACCTGATCCAGCTCGAAATCGATGGATTCGACAGTCATCTTGCCAGCCTCTATCTTCGACAGATCCAGAATGTCGTTGATGATGCCGAGCAGATGCTGGCTCGACCACTGTATCTTTTTCATGTAATCGCGCTGGCGTGGTGTCAATTCAGTCTTCATTGCCAGATGCGACATCCCGATAATCGCATTCATTGGTGTGCGGATTTCATGACTCATGTTGGCGAGAAAATCCGATTTCATGCGCACTGCGTTTTCAGCCAGCGTTTTGGCTGCGCGCATCTGTTCTGTGGCGGCACGTTCGGCGGTAACGTCCTCGAAGACCACAACGTTGCCTCGCGTCGGATCAGCCGGATCAATGGCCCGGCTGAAGGTACGGCACCAAAGCGAGCTGCCATCTTTGCGTAACAGATTCATCTCGCGGACATCGATTTTTCCATGCAGGATGTTCGGATAAATCTGATTGCCTGCGTTAATGTAGGCATTGTCATCATGGAACCAGATGCGGGTTGATTGTCCGATTTGTTCGCCGAAGGCATATCCCAACATTTCATCCATGCGCCGGTTGCAGCGCATGATGATTCTGTTTTTGAGCAAGACAATTCCGGTACTCGCCGCATCAAACAGCGCGTCCCGCTCGTGAATTGTGGTATTCAATTCGGCGGTTCGTATCTCTATCAGTTGCTCAAGGTGTTCACGATGTCGTTCAAGTTCATCAAGCATCGCCTTTTTCTCGGTGATGTCTTCCTTGATTGCAAGATAGTGCGTTATTTCGCCATCGGGTTGACGTATTGGTGCAATGTTGGCGAACTCCACATATTCGCTTTGATCTTTGCGCCGGTTGACGAGCTCGCCGCGCCAGATTTCACCGCGCGAAAGCGTCGCCCACATGTCGTCGTAGGTTGACTGTGGTGTACGCCCGGATTTGAGGACGCGTGGATTGATGCCGATGGCTTCTTCTTTTGTGTATCCGGTGTTGCGCTGAAAAGCATCATTGACATATTCGATTCTGGCATTGATATCGGTAATGACGATACTGTCCGGGCTTTGCTCGACCGCAAGAATCAATTTACGCAATTGATTTTCCTGTTGCTTCCTGACGGTAATATCCTCTTTGATCGCAACATAATGGGAAATACTGTCATCCGGCTGGCGTAGCGGCACAATAATCGCCGCTTCTATCTGTTCCCGCCCCGCGCGATCGAGGTTGATGAATTCGCCATGCCATGTCGTGCCGTTTGTCAGCGCCTGCCACATGGAATCATAGACTGTCGCGGTTGTTTTGCCTGACTTGAGCAAGCGGGGATTTTTTCCGATCACATCTTCGCGTGTGTAACCGGTATTGCGGGTGAATGCATCATTCACATACTCGATGCGGCAATCCAGATCGGTGATGATGATGGAGTTGGGGCTTTGTTCAATGACCAGCGACAGTTTCCGTATTTCTGCCGCGACTGCCTTCTCAGCAGTAATATCGCGCCAGATCGCCACCAGATAGTCGCGCTCTTTTTGCCGAATTGCCTTGACGTTGACACGAACCTCGATGACCGAGCCATCTTTGCGCCGGTGACGATTTTCGAACTCCACTCGACCATGGTCTGCGACGTTTTTCCTGAGTTCGGCGAATTTTTCTTCAGTGTCCATCGTTGCCTGCGTATCCGTCACGCGCATGCTGAGCATTTCTTCGTGCGTATAACCCAGCAGTTTGCAGCTCGTTGCATTTGCTTCGATAAAGCGCAGGGTTTCCATGTCCACGAGTTCAATGGCATCCGGCGCTTCAGCAATGACAGTGTCAATCAGCGCCTGCCGATCTGCTTCCTCGGCTGCGATACGGTGCCGCTCGACGGCAGCGGCCATGTGGGTCGCGATGGCTTCCAGCAGGCTCTGTTCTTCGGGAATGAACGGCGCTCCCGCATCGACAGGCAGCGCTGCAGTATAGACGACGGAGACCCGCGCATTTTGCCCCTGGATGCCGATGAAAGAGGCACTCAGGCGCTCCCCTGAGGCTCGCTTACCGTAATGCTTGTCACCGCAATCGATGAATCCTGTTGCCATATCAGGAAAGCGCATCGCCGCTGGCAGCCGCGCTGCGACTAAATCAAACATACTCTCAATCGCGATGTCGTCGCGGACAGTGATACGCAAGATATCGAACAGGCATGAAAGCTCTTTCATGCGCTCACCAAGATCATACTGCGCCTGGCGGTGCGCCAGACTGGTCTCGCGAAAGGCAAGCACGGCACGCGCCAGATCACCCAGCAGACTGCCTCTTTTTTCTGCGATGACTTGTACGTCTGGCAGTGATTTCGGGGTCAGAACACCTTCTGATAAACCATCCAGAGCAGACGTCAGCATCGACAAGCGACCAGTCAGACGCATGATCAGGCGTAGCCATATCACGATCA
>Ga0209023_10005458_pt1 | contig 13883 bp, 10 predicted proteins | sample LakOneMetagenome_FD_187468 | JGI IMG/M metagenome (GOLD analysis project Ga0209023, IMG submission 187468) | Freshwater and sediment microbial communities from Lake Erie, Canada (SPAdes) (version 2) | ecosystem: Environmental > Aquatic > Freshwater > Lentic | place: Lake Erie, Canada...
GCGCGAAGCCGCGTTCGCGCGCATCGCCACCGCCATCGGCAAGTTCCGGATCTGCAAGCGTGCGCCGGGCTTCGCCAACGAGGCGCAGGAATGCCTCGGCGGCGCCGGTTACATCGAGGAGTCGCTGTTGCCGCGCCTGTACCGGCAGGCGCCGTTGAATTCGATCTGGGAAGGCAGCGGCAACATCCAGTGCCTGGACGTGCTGCGCGCATTGGCGAAGGATCCGGAAACGCGCGATGCGCTGCTCGCGGAACTGCGAAGTGCCGCGGGCATCGATCCGGCGTTCGATGCAGCCCTGTCGGCGGGGGAAGCGGCCTTGTCGACGGGAACGGACGAAGCCGGCGCGCGGGCGCTGGTCGAACGTCTCGCCTTGCTGCTGCAGGCGGCGATCCTGCTGCGCGCGGGCAACCCGCTGGCGCGCGACTGGTGCGCGAGCCGCCTCGGCGGCGCGCGTGGCGATGGTTACGGCACGCTCGCGGCCGGCATCGACCTCGACACCGCGATCGCGCGGATCTTCCCGGGCTAGGGCCTCACCAGCCCCAACCGCAGCAGGCTTTCCGCGGTCGCGAGCAGCGCGTCCTCGTTGCCGCGCGGCGACCAGCCGAGCATGCGCTGCGCCTTCGCGAAAGTCGCGTTCTTGTACTTGCCGAGTTCCGGCACGATCTGCTTCACCGCCGGATCGCGCAATGCGGCCAGCTTCACCAGCCAATTGGGCAATTGTCGCGTCGGCACCCGTTTCGCCGCGTCGCCGAGGCGGCGCTTCAATGCCCGCGCCATCTCGCGAACGAGCATGAAATCGCCGGCCACGGCGAGGAAACGTTCGCCCTTCGCGGCGGGATCGACCATCGCGCGCAGGTGCAGGTCGACCACGTCGCGCACGTCCACGATGCCGAAGCGCAATTGCGGGCAGCCGGGCATGGCGCCGGCGAGCAGGCGTTGCACCAGCAGGATCGAGGTCGCGTAGTCCGCGCCGAGCACCGGCCCGAACACGCCGACCGGGTTCACCGTCGCCAGTTCCAGCCCGCCGCCTTCGCGCGCGACGAAGTCCCAGGCCGCGCGTTCGGCCAGGGTCTTGGATTTCACGTAGGCGGACACGTCGCCGCCGTCGAGGTTCGTCCACGCCGTTTCGTCGAACGGCGCCTGCTGTTGCGGATGGCCGTAGCCGACCGCGGCGAACGAGGAGGTCAGCACCACCCGGCGCACGCCGGCATCGCGCGCGGCGCGCAGCACGCGCAGGGCGCCCTCGCGCGCGGGAACGATCAGTTCGTCATCGTGCTTCGGCAAGGTTTCCGGGAAGGGCGAGGCGACGTGGAGCGCGAAATCGCAGCCGGAAATCGCTTCCTTCCAGCCTTCGTCGGAAGTCAGGTCGGCGGCGAAGAAGCGCAGGCGTTCGCCGGCATCGGCGCCGTTCGCGCGCAGCAGTTCGCGCACGCCGGCTTCGCGGCCCGGGTCGCGCACGGTGGTGCGGACTTCATGTCCGGCCGCGAGCAATTGCAGCAACGCATGGCCGCCGATGAAACCGGAACCGCCGGTGACGAGAACCTTTGCCATGTCGATCCTTAGTCGAGGAACTGCAGTTTCGCCAGTTCGGCGTACAGGCCGCCCTGCGCCATCAACGCATCGTGCGTGCCCTCGGCAACGATGCGGCCGCGGTCCATCACCACGATGCGATCGGCCTTGAGCACGGTGGCGAGGCGGTGGGCGATGACGAGCGTGGTGCGCCCGCGCATCAGGTGCTCGAGCGCGGTCTGCACGGCGCGTTCGCTCTGCGCGTCGAGCGCCGAAGTCGCCTCGTCCAGCAGCAGGATCGGCGCGTCCTTGAGCAGGGCGCGGGCGATCGCGATGCGTTGCTGCTGGCCACCGGACAGGCGCGCGCCGCGTTCGCCGAGCTGTTCGTCGAATCCGTTCGGCAGGGCGTCGATGAATTCGTCGGCTTCCGCGGCGGCGGCGGCGGCGCGGACCTCGTCGTCGCCGGCGTCGAGGCGGCCGTAGCGGATGTTGTCGCGCGCGCTGGCGGCGAACAGGGTCGGCGATTGCGGCACCAGCGCGATCGTTTCGCGCAGTTCGGTGGGATCGAGCGTGCGCACGTCGAGGCCGTCGATGGCGATTCGTCCGGATTGCGGATCGTGGAAGCGCAGCAGCAGCGAGAACACCGTGCTCTTGCCGGCGCCGGACGGGCCGACCAGTGCGACGGTTTCGCCGGGCGAAACGCGCAGGCTGAATTCATCGAGCGCGGGCAGGTCGGGACGCTGCGGATAGCGGAAGGTCACGGCTTCCAGCGCGATGTCGCCGCGCAGCGGCTTCGGCAATGTCGCCGGGTGCCCGGGCGCGACCACGCCGGCGGTTTCCACCAGCAATTCGTTGATCCGGCCCATGCCGCCCGCGGCTTTCTGCAATTCGTTCCAGACCTCGGCCAGTGCGGCGACCGAACCGCCGCCGAACAGCGCGTACAGCACGAACTGGATCAGGGTGCCGGCGCTCATGCGCCCGGCGATGACGTCGTGCGCGCCCGACCACAGCACCAGCGTGATCGCGCCGAAGAACAGGGTGATGGTGGTGCCGGTCATCAGCGACTGCGCGCCGATGCGCCTGCGCGCCGTGGCGACGGTGTTCGCGACCGCGTCGGCGAATCGGCCGCGTTCGTACGATTCGCGCGCATGCGCCTGCACCGTGCGCACCGCGCCGAGGGTCTCGGTCGCGAGCGCGTTGGCGTCGGCGACGCGGTCCTGGCTGCTGCGCGCGATCTTGCGGATGATGCGCGCGCCTAACACCACCGGCAGCACCGCCGCGGGTATGCCGACCAGCGCCCATGCGGCCAGTCGCGGGCTGGTGACGAACAGCATCACCAGCGCGCCGGCCGCGGTGATGGTGCTGCGCAAGGCGATCGACATCACGCTGCCGACGATGTTGCGGATCAGCTCGACGTCGGCGGTCAGGCGCGAGACCAGTTCGCCGCTGCGGTTGCGGTCATGGAAGTCGGCATCGAGGCCGATCAGGTGCGCGTACAGTTCGTTGCGCAGGTCGGCGACCACGCGTTCGCCCAGCAGCGACACGAAGAAGAATCGCGTCGCGGTGCCGACCGCCAGCACCAGCGCCACCGCGAACAGCAGCAGGAAGGCGCGGTCGATGTTGCCCGCGCTGCCATGGCTGAAACCGTGGTCGATCATGGTGCGGAACGCGACTGGCAGGCTCAGCGAGGCGGTCGAGGACACCGCCAGCGCCAGCAGCCAGCCAATGAACAGGCCGCGATGGTTCCGCACGAACGGCCACAGCGCCCGCAGCGAGCCGATGGGCGCCTTGCGTGGCGTTCCCGGCGTCGCCGGGGCGGGTGTCGCGTCTGTGTCGGGCATCGGCCTGGCGATCGATCCGGATCGGTTCGAGTGGGACTGGTTCGAATGGAAGTGGGTTGGGGCGGATCGGCGGGATTCAAGCGAATTGCATCGACCGTGACGGCATCAAGGCCCCACGAACCGCCGCAAATCCTCGGGCAGCGCGTACTTCGGATAACGCTTGCGGAACTCGGCGAGGCTGTTGTGTGCGGCCTCGGTTTCGCCGGCGGACAGCAGTTCGCGGATGCGCTGCAGCCAGGCTTCCTGCACCTGCGGCGAATCGGCGGTGGCCGGCGGTTCCTCGTCGAGCACCGCGCGCGATATGCCTCCTTCTGCGGCGGCATCGGCCGCGGCGGCCGCATCCAGCCCGGAAGCTCCGCGCGGGAACGCCTGCGAAGCGGAACCGGGGATGCGGTTGCCGGTCACCTGGACGCGGTCGAGGCTCTTGGCCTCGTCGTATGAATCGGCCTGTTTCTGCGTCTGCACGGCTTGCGCGGTCGAAGCCGCGGGCACAGCCGCGGCGTTCGCAGCCGGTTTCGGCGCTACGACAGGGGCGGGCGGAGGCGGCGGTGCGGGCGGAGGCGCCTGCGTATCCATCGGTAATGGTTGGTCGAACGCCACTGGCGGTTCGGGCGGCGATGCCTTGTCGGCGGCAGCCGCGGATTCGCGTTCGGCCGGGATGGACTTCGGCGCTTCGGGCGCCGGCCGCGCTTGCTTCTGTCGATACACGACGTCGTCCACCGCTGCCGGTGGCGATGGCGAAGCGGTTCGTGCCGCGGGTTCGACCACGCGCACGGCGGAGACGCTCATTTCCCTCGCTGGCTGCTGTTGCGGCGGCAAGGGGCGCAGGCGCCAGGCGATGCCGATGGCGAGCACCAGCGTGGCGGCGATGCTCATGCCCGCGATCCATCGCGGACGTGGACGCGGACGTCGCGGCGGCGATGCGGTCGTCGTGGTCGTAGCGGTCGTGGCGGATCGTGCCGCAGCGAGGATGCGTGCATCCAGTTGCGGCGACGGGCCGGGCAAGGCGTCGCGGGCCAGCAGGTCGGCCAGCGCGCGCTCGTCGGCGTCCAGCGGATCGGGAACGCGGTTCATGGCCCCAGCCTCGCGCGCAGTTTGTCCATCGCATAGCGCAGCCGCGATTTCACCGTCTCGCGGCCGACCCCGGTGATGTCCGCGATCTCCTCGAGCGTGAGTTCGCGTTCCAGCCGCAACACCAGGACCTCGCGCTGTTCCTCCGGCAGTTCGTCCATCGCCAGTTGCAGCCGCCTGCGTTGTTCGAAATCGGAAAGGATGCGCTCGGGGGTGTGAGGGTCGGGCATGCGCGCCGCGCGTTCGTCGGCGTCCGCCGGCGGCGGCGGACGGTGCTTCGCCGCGCGCCAATGGTCGTTCAGGCGGTTGTGGGCGATCCGGTACAGCCAGGTGGCGAACAGGGCGTCCGGGCGCCAGCCGGCGCGCGCGGCGATCACGCGCTGCCACACGTCCTGGAACAGTTCGTCGGCGAGCGCGGGCTCGCGCAACTGGCGCAGCAGGAAGCGGTACAACGGCGCGCGGTGGCGGGAGTAGAGCGGTTCGAACGCCTGGGCGGAACCGCCCGCCCAAGCCAGCATCAGGGCTTCGTCGCTGTCGGTGGCCGGTGCCGGGGCGTCCATGGCTGGCAGCGTAAGCGTTGGGCGGCGCGCTTTGAAGCGTGGTGCGGCCCGCGGCGCGAACGCGGGCGCCCGGGCGAGGGCGGCAGGCATGCCATGGGAAACGTCCGACGGCCGAGATCGGGGTTGCCGCCGGGCGCCTTGCCTCGCGTTATCCTGCAGGCATGAACGGGGAAAGCGCGCTCGCGGCGACAGGTCTGCACCCGACCGGGGAGGCCGCCGAGTTGCCGACGCTGCAGGGACTGGCCGACGTGCTGGCGGGAATGCTTCCCACCGGCTCGCGGCTGGTATTGCAGTGGCGCGATGCGCAAGGGCATTCCGGGCAGTCTTCGGTCGCGAACGTGCCGGAGGCCCTGCGCGAGCAGGCCGTCGCCGCGCTGGAAGGTTGCGACCAGGGCCGGCATCGTTCGCGCGGCGGCGCCGACATCGAGGACGTGTGGGAAGAAGGCGGCCTGCGGATCGCGGTCGTCGCGCGTTCCAAGGCGCCGCTGTCCGAGGAAACCCGAAGCGCCTGGCTCGCGGTGGCGCGGCGCACGGTCGCGGCCGCGCTCGCATCGGAACGCTCGCAGGCGCGTATCGAGGCCTTGCTGAAGGCGCAGCGCCTGCAGCGCGCGCTGTACGAGATCGCCGACCTCGCCGGTTCCGGGCTGGAAATGCCCGAGATGCTGGCGCGCATCCATGCCGTGGTCGGCGGCCTGATGCCGGCCGAGAACTTCTACATCGTGCTGTACGACGACGAAGCCCAGACCGTGCGCTTCCTGTATTTCGCCGACGCGATGGACACGTTCGTCGCCGAACCCGAGCAGGCGCTGCCGCTGAGCGAAATGAGCAACAGCCTGACCGTGGCCTTGCTCAACCACGGCAAGCCGCTGCTCGGTCCCTCGGAGACCTTGCGCAGCGAGCTCGGCGTCCCGCGCGACCCGCAACACGGGCCGGACAGCGCCGACTGGCTCGGCGTCCCGCTGCTGCGCGACGGCCACGTCTGCGGCGCGATCGTGGTGCAGAGCTACGACATCCCCTCGCGCTACAGCGGCGAGGAGCAGGCGCTGCTGGAGTACGTCGCCCAGCACATCCTCACCGCGCTGGACCGCAAGAACGCGCAGGTCGAGCTCGAGAACCGGGTGCGCGAGCGCACCCACGACCTGCAGAAGGCCAACGACGAACTGCAGGCGGAGATCGTCGAGCGCCAGCGCGCCGAGCAGTTGCAGCGCGCGCTGTACCGCATCACCGAGCTTTCGGTCATCGCCGGCAGCCTGGAGCGGTTCTACGCCGAGGTGCACGCGATCGTCGGCGAACTGCTGTACGCGCGCAATTTCTACATCGCGCTGATGAGCGCGGACGGGCAATTGCTGGAATTCCCGTACATCGTCGACGAACGCGACGTGGTCTCGCGCACGCGCAAGCCGGCCAAGGGCCTGACCGAATACGTGATGTTCACCGGCGAGCCGCTGCTCGCCGACCGCGAGCCCATCGATTCGCTGCACGCCGACGGCAAGGTGCAGAGCGTCGGCGCGCATGCGCGCTGCTGGCTCGGCGTGCCGCTGGTGCGCGACGACGACGTGGTCGGCGTGGTCGCCGTGCAGAGCTATACCCAGGAAATCATGTTCACCGCGCGCGACCAGGAGCTTCTGACCTTCGTCGCCCACCACATCGGCAGTTCGCTGGAGCGAAAGCGCGCGCAGGAGCACCTCAAGGTCGCGCACGCGGAACTGGAATCGCGGGTCGAGTCGCGCACGAGCGAACTGGCCGAGGCCAACCGCCAGTTGCGCGCGCAGATCGGCGAGCGCGTGCGCGCCGAACAGCGCCTCACCCACCAGGCCCGCCACGACGACCTGACCGGCCTGCCGAACCGCGCGCACATGATCGAACGGCTCGACGCGGCCATCGAGCGATCGCGCGGCGGCGACGCATCCCAGTTCGCGATGCTGTTCCTCGACCTCGACCGCTTCAAGCTGGTCAACGACAGCATCGGCCACGCTTCCGGCGACGACATGCTGATCGAGGTCGGGCGCCGCATCTCCGGCGTGCTCGGGCCGCACGACACCGTCGCCCGGCTGGGCGGCGACGAATTCGCGGTGCTGCTCGAACGCATGGCCTCGCCCCTGCGCGCCGAGGAAGTGGCCTCGCGGTTGCTGGAGGTGCTGGGCCAGCCGATGGTCGTCGCCGGCCGCGAGCTGTTCCCGTCGGCGAGCATCGGCATCGCGCTGTGGGGGCCGACCTACCAGCGCGGCGAGGAACTGCTGCGCGACGCGGACGCGGCGATGTATCGCGCCAAGTCCAGCGGCCGCGACCGCAGCATGCTGTTCGATTCGCAGATGCGCGCCGAGGCGACGCGCCTGCTCGACCTCGAGGCCGACCTGCGGCGCGCGATCAACCGCGAGGCGTTCGAACCCTGGCTGCAGCCGATCGTGCGCCTGTCCGACGGCGTCGTGGTCGGGCACGAGGCGCTGCTGCGCTGGAACCACGAGGAACGCGGGCCGCTCTCGCCGGACGCCTTCATCGGCGTGGGCGAGGACAACGGCCTGATCGAGCAGGTCGACTGGCTGATGTACAGGCGCGTGCTCGAATGGATGGCCGCGAACCCGGGCGATGGCTATGTCTCGATCAACGTATCGCCCTCGCATTTCCGCGGCGAGGACTTCGCCCAGCGCCTGCTCGACCTGGTCGCGGCCTGCGGCGCCGATCCGCGCCGCTTGCGGATCGAGATCACCGAGGTCGCGCTGCTCGACGACGCGCCGCGCGCCCTGCGCACGCTCAGCGTGCTGCGCTCGCGCGGGGTGATGGCGCTGCTGGACGATTTCGGCACCGGCTTCTCGGCGCTGTCCTACCTGCACCGTTTCCCGATCCAGTGCCTGAAGATCGACCGCAGCTTCGTCGCCGGGCTGCAGGGCGAATCGCACATGGAAAGCCTGGCCCTGATCCGCGCGATCCTCGCCCTGGCGGCGACGCTGGGCATCGATGCGATCGGCGAGGGCGTCGAAAGCGCCTACCAGCACGAAACCCTGCGCGACCTCGGTTGCGTCTACGGCCAGGGTTACCTGTTCGGTTACCCGCAACCGGTATCGTCGCCGGCCCCGAGTCGCGGCGACGACGCCTCGCCCTGAGCTTCAGTCGCTCGTCGCGACATCGACCGTCGCCGTCTCCCCATTGGTGATCGAACGCGCGGCATCCACCAGCGTCGCGAATTCGGCGCGTTCGCCATCCGGATCGCTGCCGGTGATGGAATGCGCGCTGCGGGCGATGTCGTTCCACGACCAGGCGCCGAGGTGGGTACCACCGCGCAGCGCATCGGCATAGGCCGCGACGGAAGCGGCGAAGCGCAGCGTCGGGCTGGGTTGCGCGCGCAGCGAGGAGCGCAGGATCGGCGTGTCGATCAACCTGCTCGCATCCTCGCCCGGACGCTTGTAGCGCAGGCGCAGATCGGCGATCTCGTTCGATTTGCTTGCCGCGGCGTTCGTCGATCCGCCGTAACGCAGCGGCGGCAACTGCTCCGCGCCGGAACCGACCGGCGTGATTTCGTACAGCGCCGTCACTTCGTGGCCCGCGCCGATGTCGCCGGCATCGACCTTGTCGTTGGCGAAATCCTCGCGCCGCAGCGCGCGGTTTTCGTAGCCGATCAGGCGGTATTCCGCGACCTGCGCGGGATTGAACTCGACCTGGATCTTCACGTCCTTGGCGATCGTCAGCAGCGTGCCGCCCATCTGCCGCACCAGCACCTTGCGCGCTTCGTCCACGCTGTCGATGTAGGCGTGGTTGCCGTCCCCGACGTCGGCCAGGCGCTCGGCCATCTGGTCGTTGTAGTTGCCTTCGCCGAACCCGAGCGTGGTCAGCGCGATGCCGGACTTGCGCTGGTCGCCGACCAGGGTTTCCAGCGCGTCCTGGTCCACGGTGCCGACGTTGAAATCGCCGTCGGTGGCGAGGATCACGCGGTTGACGCCGCCTTTCACGAACGCCTGTTTCGCCATCGCGTAGGCGAGGCGGATGCCGTCGCCACCGTTGGTGCTGCCGCCGGCCTGCAGTCGGTCCAGCGCGGCGAGGATCTCGCCTTGTTTGTCGCCCGCCGTGGGTTCGAGGACGAGCCCTGCGGAACCGGCATAGACGACGATCGACACGCGGTCCTGCGGACGCAGTTGCCGCACCAGTTGCGCGAACGCCTGCTTGAGCAGCGGCAGCTTGTCCGGTTGGTCCATCGAGCCGGAGGTATCGATGAGGAACACGAGGTTCGCCGGCGGAATCGTGGCCTTGGGCACGTCGTAACCCTTGATCCCGACCATCAGCAACTGGTGTTTCGCGTTCCACGGCGCGGGCGCGAGTTCGGTGCTGACGCGGAAGGGCGTCGCCAGCGAATCCGGCGCGGGATGGCCGTAGCGGAAGTAGTTGATCATTTCCTCGGCGCGCACGGCGTCGGCGGGCGGGCGCGTGCCTTCGCGCAGCATGCGGCGCACGTTGGCGTAGCTGCCGGTATCGACGTCGATGGAGAAGGTGGACACCGGTTCCTCGCTGGCGCGGTGCACGGGGTTGTCGGCGTGCGCGGCGTATTTCTCGGTGTTGGCGGGTTGCCAGTAGCCGGAAGGCGGCGGCGCGGGCGCGTAGGCATAGGCCTGCATCGGCGCGGACTTCGCCTGCAGGCGTGCGCCGGTCACCGCGATGCGGTCGAGGGACTTGGCTTCGGCTTCGTCGGCGACGACGGCCGGTTCGGGCTGGTTGGCGGATGCGATGGCGCCGGCATCGCGGCGGGTGTCGGCCTGTTCGTCGCCGGTGGTGGAGCAGGCGGAGAGGGCGAGGGTGCAGAGCAGGGCGGAGCAGAGGGCAGAGCGTTGCATGGCGGTCTCCCGTGGTGGACAGGAGTCGCTAACGCGGGTGGGGTGGGGATGGGGTTAGCAGGTGTTGAGGATTGGTGGCGGGGGCGACGGCGGGGCGTTGATGTCAGTCGCCGGGAAGCGGATTCGGATTGGGTTAGTTGCTAGTTGCTGCTTTGCTGATCGCTTTCGGACTTTCCCATGTCGATGACGGCGACGTTGGCGGCCACTTCGAGAATGCGCTCAAGCTCTGCGGAAGTGAGACCTTCCGCATGAATGATGGTGTTGTCTTTGGTCGTGATAATCACCTTGCGACCGGTATGTCCCTTGATAAAGGCAACGAGAACTGCGGCCAGCCCAGCCCACATAGACGTGGCGCCAATGGCTTGGATAATTTCCACGACTCCAGATGAAGCCATCGGTATGCCGGAACGCGTCACATGTAGCTGGTATTGGACGCCGTTTTCGTTAAGTAGTTCGATGAATGGACGGAAGCTGTCCTTGAATACGTGCACCGGGAGTGAGCTCACTAGTGTTCCTCAAGTTCACGAATAACTTTCTATGGAACCTAACGCCTGAGTGTGGCTGCACCGAGACGCGGCGTCGGCTTAAATAAACTTTTTGGCGTTTAACCACCAACTGCACACCGAAAAAGTCTCCCAAAGAAGCTGGCGGTGGGTGACCAAGGAAACGTCTTAAAGAGAACTATAAGATGCAGAAAGAAAAACACTCCCGGTACCCAGCTCTCGATATGTGAAATTGGCCTGTAAAGTTTCGGGTTTGTTCCGCGTTGGACCGCATCCCATTCTGCATCATACGGACTTATGGGGAGTCGCTTCTCGATGTCTTGAACTACTTGCCATTTGGCCGTGTTCAAGTTGCGGTACGACTGGATTATGTTGTACCAGAAGAGCGTAAGCATGCAGCCTGCTATTGCGAGAAGCCACATGTACTCGGTGCTGTCCTTAGAAGTTAGGTATCCGACAAAAGCAAGAATTGCCGAGTTGACACTAAGGAAGTAAGTGTTGGCTGCTGTTCGCCGCTGGCTGATGCGGTCAGCCATTTCCACATACAGCCTGTATTGATCAAGTAGATGGGAGTACCACTTGTCGTTTGAAGGGTAGGTTGACCCTTCCGGAATCTCGTTCCATAGCTTGCTATGCGGGACATCGGCCATTAGCGAGCTCCGCCGATGAGCTTCTTGAGGTTTTCCCAGTTCCACTTGTAAATGCTGTCTGTGTCACTAGCACTTGTCGGTTTTGTGCATTTTCCGTCTGGGTACGCAGCGAGCAGGAAGTATGGCTTCCCCTTTTCTTTTGCTATACGGAGCTCAGCAGCGACGCCTGCTGCAGTGTGTGTCTTGTGACCGCAGAGGACGATAACAACGTCGACGTTGTCCATGCGCCTTTTAACTTTCTCCTGCCAGTCACCAGTAAGGTGTTCGTCAACGGAATTGTCTTTGAAATCGAAGGGGCTATCCGGCAGTTTTGCTTGCCCAGCAAGCATGATCTTTGCCCCTTCGTCATTGTGATAGTCAAAGCTAATAAAAGCTCGCTTCTTAGCCATCTCAAATTCCCCTGTGCCTGCAATTTGAACGTCGAACTAAAAATTGACCCTGATTCTGCATGGCGATAAATAATCCTGCGCGCTCCTTGGCGCCATGGTCAAGGAAGCCCCAGATTTCATCGGTATCGCAAGGGGGGGGGCACGCCTCAGCGCGGCGGGTCGCGCAGCACTAGCAACCTCGGTTCGGTCATGTCCGCAATCGCGCTGCGCACGCCCTCGCGACCGATACCCGACAGCTTCACCCCGCCGTAGGGCATGTTGTCCACCCGGAAACTCGGCACGTCGCCGACGATCACGCCGCCGACTTCGAGCCCATCCCAGGCGCGCATCGCGTGCGACAGCTCGCCGGTGAACACCCCGGCCTGCAGACCGAAATCGCTGTCGTTGACGCGGGCAATCGCCTCGTCGAAATCGTCGAAGGCTTCGAGGAACGCCACCGGCCCGAAGGCTTCCTTGCGGTACAGGTCGCAATCGCGCGGCACCTTTTCCAGCAGCGCCGCCGGGAGCATGTTGCCCTTGCGCTTGCCGCGCACCAGCGCCTTCGCGCCGCCTTTCATCGCATCGTCCATCCACGCATCGACCCGCTGCGCCGCGGCTTCGTCGATCATCGGGCCGATGAAGGTCTTTTCGTCGCGCGGATCGCCCATGCGCAGTTTTTCCACTGCAGCCTTCATCTTCTTGCGCAGTTTTTCGTAGATCGCTGCGTGGGCGTAGATGCGCTGTACGCCGATGCAGCTCTGCCCGGACTGGTAATACGCACCGAACACCAGGCGTTCCACCACCGCGTCCAGCGGCTGGCCGGGGTCGGCATCGACGATGCAGGCCGCGTTGCCGCCGAGTTCCAGCACCACCTTCTTGCGGCCGGCGCGCGCCTTCAGGTCCCAGCCGACCAGCCCGCCGGTGAAGCTCAGCAGCGCGATGCGTTCGTCCTCGACCAGCACGCCCGCGTCCTCGTTCGAACACGGCAGTATCGAGAACGCGCCTTTCGGCAGGTCGGTTTCGGCCAGCACCTCGCCGATGATCAGCGCGCCGATGGGGGTTTTCGCCGCGGGTTTCAGCACGAACGGGCAGCCGGCCGCGATCGCCGGCGCGACTTTGTGCGCGACCAGGTTGAGCGGGAAATTGAACGGGGTGATGAAGGCGCAGGCGCCGACCGGCACGCGCTTGACCATGCCGCGATAGCCGCGGGTACGCCTGGAGATCTGCAGCTCCAGCACTTCGCCGTCGATGCGCGTGGCTTCGCCGGCGGCGATGCGGAAGGTATCGATGAGCCGCGTCACTTCGCCGCGCGCGTCGTGGATCGGCTTGCCGGCCTCGATGCACAGCGCCAGCGCCAGTTCCTCCTGGCGTTCGGTGAAGCGGCGCACGCAGTGTTCGAGTACATCGCGGCGCGCGTCCGGCGGGAACGCGGCCATGGCCTCGCGTGCCTTGTGCGCGGCGACCACCGCCTTGCGCGCGGTCGCGCGGTCGGCGAATGCCACCTTGGTCGCGCGCTTGCCGGAATACTTGTCGAGCACGACGAGGTCGGTGTTGGCCGCGACCGGCTTGTTGGCGAGGTAGTAGGGGTAGGACTTGGCGAGCATCGCGGCCTCCTTGGTGCCTGCAGCATCGCGCCGTGTGCGTTAACGCCCTGTAGGAGCGCCTTCAGGCGCGACAGGCCTTGCCAAAAAGCGTCGCGGTTATCGCTTTTAACAGCCGAATGGCTGTTCAACCCGCTCCTACAAAAGCCACATGGCCGCGAGTTCGGTCGCGGCTAAAGCCGCTCCTACAAAGGCTTGTCGCCCTCGACCCGCAATTTCAGCCGACCATCGGCGACGGTGGCGTCGAGCGCGGTGCCGACCGGCGCATCGCCGGTGCCGCGCACGATGCGGCCATCCTCGCGGCGCAGGATGGCGTAGCCACGCGCGACCGTGGCGAGCGGGCTCACCGTTTCCAGCGAACGCGCGAGGCTGCGCAGGCGCAACGCTTCGTGCTGAAGTTGTCGCACCACCGCGGATTGCGGCCGCCCGCGCAGCGCGGACAGGCGTTCGCGCAACTGGTCGAGGCGGCGTTCCGGCCGCGATCCACGCAGCACCGCGCCGGCATGGCGCAGGCGGGCGATGCGTTGTTCCAGCGCGCGCAGCAGGCCCGCGTCGAGGCGCTGGCGCAATTCGGCTTCGCGCCGCCGCAACAGGGCGAAGCGCGCCTGCGGATGCAACGCCTGCAGGCGCAGCCAGGCACGATCCGCGCGTTGCGAAGCCTGGCGATGGCGATTGCCGTGGCTGGACGCGAGCGTGCGCGAGAGTCCGGACAAACGCGCACGCAAATCCGCGCGATCCGGCACCAGCAGTTCCGCCGCGACCGAGGGTGTCGGTGCGCGCAGGTCGGCGGCGAAATCGCTGAGGCTGAAGTCGGTTTCGTGGCCGATGGCGGACACCACCGGAATCGGCGACGCGGCGATGGCGCGTGCGAGTTGTTCGTCGTTGAACGCCCACAGGTCTTCGAGCGAACCGCCGCCGCGCGCGATCAGTAGCACGTCGTAGCGTTCGGACTGGATCGCG
>Ga0209023_10005459_pt1 | contig 13881 bp, 14 predicted proteins | sample LakOneMetagenome_FD_187468 | JGI IMG/M metagenome (GOLD analysis project Ga0209023, IMG submission 187468) | Freshwater and sediment microbial communities from Lake Erie, Canada (SPAdes) (version 2) | ecosystem: Environmental > Aquatic > Freshwater > Lentic | place: Lake Erie, Canada...
GTGGACGCTCGCTTGCGGGCGCGATCACCGTTACCCTGCACGGACGTCCCCGTCCTGGAATCGCATGCATCACCTGCCGGCTGGCCTGCGCATCGTCCTCGCCGCGATCCTGATCGGTTCGAGCACCGTGCTGCACGTGCTGCCGCTGTTCGCGGTCGCCTTGTTCAAGGCCCTGCTGCCGTTCAGGGCGGTGCGGGTCGCCTGCAATCCGCTGCTGACCGGGATCGCGGAGAGCTGGATCGGCTTCAACAGCCGCATGATCGACCTGTTCACGCAGACGCGCTTCGTCGTCGACGACGGTGATGTGGACTTGCGCCGCGATGGCCACTACCTCGTGCTCGCCAACCACCAGAGCTGGGTCGACATCCCGGTGTTGCAGAAGGTGTTCAACCGGCGAATTCCGCTGCTGCGGTTCTTCCTCAAGAGCCAGCTATTCTGGATTCCGCTCATGGGCCTCGCCTGGTGGGCGCTGGATTTCCCATTCATGAAACGCTACACGCGCGAGCAGGTCGAGCGGCGACCGGAGCTGGCCGGCCGCGATATCGCCTCGACCCGGCGCGCGTGCGAGAAATTCCGCTCGATCCCGGTTTCGGTGATGAACTTCGTCGAGGGAACCCGCTTCACGTCGGCCAAGCATGCCGCGCAGCAATCGCCGCACCGGCACCTGTTGAAGCCGAAGTCCGGCGGCGTCGCGTTCGTGCTCGACGCGATGGGCGAGGGGTTGCAGGCGATCCTCGACGTCACGATCGTCTATCCGCAAGGGCGTCCGACGATGCTCGACCTGTTCGGCGACAAGGTCAGGGAAGTACGCCTGCAAGTGCGCGAGCGACCGATCCCGCGCGAGTTCGTCGGCGGCGACTACCAGGGCGACGCGGCATTCCGCGAGCGCTTCCAGGCATGGATGAGCGCGCTGTGGGAAGAAAAGGACGCGACGATCGGGCGCATCGCCAGCGGCGCCGGGCCGGCGGTGTAGGAGCGCCTCGTGTGGGAGCGGCGGACGCCGCGATGCGCCTGGCCTGTCTCGCAACGATGGCGCGGCTTCCGCGGCTCCCACAGAGGTCGCAATCCCGTGCATGGGATGTGGATTCGCAAGGCGGTTTGCGCATGCCTCGGCCAAGCCGCGATAATCCGCGATCCATCCACGTTTCCGCGGAATTCCCATGCTCGATCCGGCCCTCCTGCGCGGCCATCTCGCCGACACCGCCCAGCGCCTCGCGACGCGCGGCTACACGCTCGACACCGCCGCGCTGGAGGCGATCGAGTCCGAGCGCAAGCGCGTGCAGACCGAGACGCAGGAGCTGCAGAACCTGCGCAACACGCGCTCGAAGGCGATCGGCATGGCCAAGGCCAAGGGCGAGGACACCACCGCGCTGATGGCCGAAGTCGCGGGCATCGGCGACCAGTTGAAAGCGAATGAGCAGGCGCTCGCCGAGGTGCAGGAGCGCCTCGCGACAGCGTCGCTCGGCATCCCGAACCTGCCGCACGAGTCCGTGCCCGTCGGAAATGACGAGGGCGGCAATGCCGAGCAGCACCGCTGGGGCACGCCGCGCGCGTTCGATTTCACGGTCAAGGATCATGTCGAACTCGGCGCGCACAATGGCTGGCTCGATGGCGACACCGGCGCGAAGCTTTCCGGCGCGCGCTTCACCGTGCTGCGTGGCGGACTCGCGCGACTGCATCGCGCGCTCGCGCAGTTCATGCTCGACCTGCACACGGGCGAGCACGGTTACCTCGAATGCAACGTGCCATTGATCGTCAACGCCGATGCGATGCGCGGCACCGGCCAGTTGCCGAAGTTCGAGGAGGACCTGTTCGCGACCGAAGTCGGCGAGACGAAACGCTACCTGATCCCGACCGCGGAAGTGTCGCTCACCAACATCGTGCGCGACGAGATTGTCGAAGCCGACGCGCTGCCGCTGCGCATGGCCGCGCACTCGCTGTGCTTCCGCGCCGAAGCCGGTTCGCACGGGCGCGACACGCGCGGCATGATCCGCCAGCACCAGTTCGAGAAGGTCGAGCTGGTCAGCATCGCCAGACCGGCCGAAAGCTTTGCCGAACACGAACGCATGACGCGCTGCGCGGAGGTCGTGCTGGAAAGACTCGGCCTGCCGTACCGACGCATGCTGCTGTGCACGGGCGACATGGGCTTCACCGCAACCAAGACGTTCGATCTCGAAGTCTGGTTGCCCTCGCAGAACACCTATCGCGAAATCTCCTCGTGCTCGAACTGCACGGATTTCCAGGCGCGCCGCATGCAGGCGCGCTGGCGCAATCCGGAAACCGGCAAGACCGAGCTCGTGCACACCCTCAACGGTTCCGGCGTCGCGGTCGGCCGCGCGCTGATCGCGGTGATGGAGAACTACCAGAACGCGGATGGCTCGATCGGCGTGCCGGAAGCGCTGCGCCGGTACATGGGCGGCGTCGAGCGCATTGCCTAGGACGTGCCTCTGAAGCGCGCGCCCAGGCCTCAGCCCAGCGCCTCGGCGCGCGAGCGCAGCAGCACGCGTTCGCGTTCGTTGCGGGTCAGGGCGGCGGCGCGCTCGAACTCGCTGCGCGCCTCGTCGTTGCGACCCAGGCGGGCGAGGAGATCTCCGCGTACGCTCGGCAGCAGGTGGTAGTTCTGCAACGACGGCTCGTTGGCGAGGGTGTCGATGATCGCGAGCCCGTCGGCCGGCCCGTTTGCCATTGCCACCGCGACGGCACGGTTGAGTTCGACGATCGGCGAGGGCGAGACACGCGCGAGCAGCGAGTAGAGCGCGGCAATGCGCGGCCATTCGGTGTCGCCGGCGCTGCGCGCGCGCGCATGGCATGCGGCGATCGCAGCCTGCAGCGCGTATGGGCCGAGCGAGCCGCCGAGCTTCTCCGCGCGGTCGAGTTCTTCGAGGCCGCGTCGGATCGCGAGCCGGTCCCATAGCGCGCGGTTCTGCTCCAGCAGCAGGATCGGTTCGCCGGAGGAGCCGATGCGCGCGCGTGCGCGCGAAGCCTGGATTTCCATCAGCGAGACGAGCCCGTGTACCTCGGCGTGCTCCGGCATCAGGCCTGCGAGCACGCGCCCGAGGCGCAAGGCGTCCTCGCACAGCGCCGGTCGCATCCAGTCGTCACCGGCGGTCGCCGAGTAGCCTTCGTTGAAGATCAGGTAGATGACTTCGAGCACGGCCGCGAGTCGGTCGACCAGCGCGTCGCCGCGTGGAACCTCGAAAGGCACGTTCGCGGCGGCGAGGGTCTTCTTCGCGCGCACGATGCGCTGCGCGACGGTCGCTTCGGGCACGAGGAATGCACGTGCGATTTCGCCGGTGGTCAGTCCGCCGAGCAGGCGCAGGGTCAGCGCGACGCGCGCTTCCTTCGACAGTACGGGGTGGCAGGACGTGAACACGAGACGCAGCAGGTCGTCGCCGATATCGTCATCAAGAGATTCGATGAGCGTGGCGTCGCCACCCTCCTGGTGCAGTTCGATTTCGTGGCCGAGCTGCTCGAACTTGCGATCGGCGAGCTTGTGCCGGCGCAGGGTGTCGATCGCGCGATGCTTGGCGGTCGCCATCAGCCAGGCGCCGGGGTTGTCCGGTACGCCCGACTGCGGCCAGCGCTCCAGCGCACTGACCAGCGCATCCTGCGCCAGCTCCTCGGCGAGGCCGACGTCGCGGACCATGCGCACGAGGCCGGCGATCAGGCGCGGAGACTCGATGCGCCAGACAGCGTCGATCGTGCGATGGATGGCGGTCGTCATGGGCGGGGATGAGACCATCCCCGCCGGCGTCGCACAAGCTGCAACTGCGGGCAAGCGATGTTGCGCCGGTTGCGCCTGCGCAACTCATGGTCGGACGTCAGCTGCGCGCCGCGATCTCGGCGCGCAGGCGCTCTTCCTGTTCGCGCAGTTCCGGGGTGAACTCGACGCCGAAGTCCTCCGCTTCGTACAACGGGCGGATTTCCAGTTCGGACTCGCCGCTGTCGAACGGATTCGGGCATCGACGCGCCCATTCGATCGCTTCCTCGAGCGAGCGCACCTGCCACAGCCAGAACCCCGCGACGAGTTCCCTCGTCTCTGCGAACGGGCCGTCGATGACCGTCCGCGTCTTGCCGGCGAAGCGCACGCGCGCACCTTCGGCGCTCGGCTTGAGCCCTTCACCGGCAAGCATTACCCCGGCCTTGACCAGTTCCTCGTTGAACGCCCCCATCGCTTCCATCAGGGCCTGGCTCGGCATCTCGCCGGCTTCCGAAGCGCGTGTCGCGCGGACCATCACCATGCATCGCATCGTCGTCTCCTCGTTTGCGAACCGGCGTCCGTTCGGTCGAACGGCTCGGCCGTGTTCCTGTCCTGGACGACGAACGGGCAGGGCCGGTTTCGACATTCGGGCCGGAGATGTCGGGAACGGCCCGACGCGCCGTTTTCCTACATACATGGACGATGGGGGCGCCCAGAGTAGCGGCAGCCGAAACCGGCCATCCAGCGAGGATCGGGAGCGGCGATTCGGTCTCAACCAACCGGGGGAAAAACGCATGAAACGCTTTGCATGGATAGTGGCACTCGGGCTTGCATTCGGCAGCCTCCAGGCAGTCGCCTTTACCACGATCGGTGGTCCCGCCACCGGGTTGTGGGCTCACGCAGGCGACGGCGGACGCGGCTTCAACATCGACATCCAGGGCAGCACGATGATCGTCACGACGTTCATCTATACCCAGAACGGGGCGCCGATCTGGTACCTGTCGTCGGGGACCTACAACCACGCCACGGGCCGCTTCCAGAGTTCCTACGACAGTTATTCCGATGGCCAGTGCTTCGGTTGCCCGGCGTACCAGCCGACGGCGCACAGTGGTGCGGCGGGTCCGATGTCGATCCAGTTCCACACCAACCAGACGGCGACATTGACCACGCCGAACGGCCCGCTCGAGATCTCCAAGTTCAACTACGGGTTCGCATCGCCGCGCGATCTGCTCTACGGAGAATGGGTATTCACCATCAACGTTGGCGGGCTGGTCACGGGTGACTGGATCGTGTTCGACCACCAGTACACCGGCAACGACGGCACGGTCTACGCGGCCGGCCATGCGGACGGTTCGTCAACCCACGTCGCGCTCGGTTCCTATTCGAGTTCTCTCGGCGAGTACATCATTACCGCGCTGCAGTCGGGCAGCTACGTGCATTCGTATGCGCTCGGCATGGATGATCATCGCGGCCTTGGTGCTGGCTGGGTCCACTTGCTGAGCAGCAACCCGACCGGCAACGGCTCCGGCGCAACGGCTTCGCGAGTTCTCTACGAGGGCGAGCTCACGTCGATCAATGCCAATGCGCCGGCGAATCCGGCCGCCGCAACCACGGACCAGCAGGCTCTGGTGGCAAGCGACAAGCAAGCGTTGGCGCCGGAGTTGGCGTCCGAAGTCAGCCGGCAGCAGGCTGCATTGCGCGAATTCCTCGAATCGTCGCAACGCTGATCCGGGTATCGTCAGTTCGCGACGATGTTGTAGCCACGGCCGGCCATGCAGCGCGAGACGATCTCGCGCTGCTCGTCCGAACCCCAGGCGGCGCCGTTGATGCCGCCGCTCGCGGCACCCCAGGCGGCGACATGGGCAACGTCGTCGCCGCGCAGGCCGACGGCGAGGCCGAAGAGGGCGCCGAGTACCGCGCCGGCGGTCGCGCCGCCGACGGCTTGCGCCGCCGCTGGCCGCTGGTCCGCGAGGTGTTGGCAGTCGGCGACGTCATCGTCGTAGTTGCCGCGGCTGACGCCGGAATCGACCAGCGGCCGGTACTGCGTGGAGGCGCAACCGCTGCACAGGGCGAGGGTGAGCAGCGAGGCCGCGAGGGTCGGTTTCATCGACATTCCAGTGGGCGAGTGGTGCCCAAGGCGAAGCAGGATTCGTGCCCTGTGCTGGCTCTTTACCCCGGATTCGCATTGCAGGCGCCGCCAATGTTCAGCCAAACCCGCCGCCGTGTCGAGCCAGGCCCGTTCTTCGGGCGCAGGGTTGCGACCGAGCACGGCATTGCGATGCAGGGAGCGTCCGAAGCGGACCATCGCATCGCGATGCGCCCATCGGTCGCGAACGCATGCCGCCGTTTGTCGGCCTGGATGAGCGGATCGCGCTAGAGGACGGTCACTGCCCCCGGACTCTTGTCGCGGGGAGTGAGGGCAAGCCGACGGTGGTCGCACCGATAGCGGTATTCGGTTTCGATCGAACCGTCTTCCCGATGCAGGACCAGCAGCGCGTTGCCGCCCTCTGACGCCAGTTTGCGGCCATGAAGCTGGCCGGCCACGACCGCATCGGCCTTCGTGTTGAACGCAACCAGCGATCGTCCGTCGCGCTGGATATGCCACGCGGCAGGCAATGTCTCATAGACGACATGCATAACGAAGTGAGCCATGCGTTTCCCCGCTACCGATACGACGTTCCCGACCATGCATCGCGATGGCCACTGCATGCTGGTGTTCGTAGCAATCTGAGGGGGATCCACTCAACAGGCCCTGAACGGTCCCGCGAATACGGTGCCTCGGGTTCAGTTGCGAACCGCGTGCCCGAGCGCTCCGGATGCGAGCCTGTCTTGCGCCGCGGATGACGTCGTATCCGCAGAGGTCGCGGCGAGGATCGATGTGTGGTGCCGAAGGCGGGACTCGAACCCGCACGCTTTTAAGGGCGGTGGATTTTGAGTCCACTGCGTCTACCAATTCCGCCACTTCGGCAAGGGCGCGCGCGGACCGTGGACCGCGCGGGTCGCGCAGTATACGGCAAGCGCGCGTATTGCTGCATGTGGTCGCAGGAGATCAGTGCGTGCTGTCCAGCACCAACTGGCACTGGTCGCATCGGTACCAGCCCGATCCGGTCGGGTAGAACTTCGAGCAGTTTTCCAGCGCGCGCCGGTAGATGTGCAGCGAGACCGCGTTCGCGTCCTCGCTCGGATTGAGGATGGTGTGGTACTCGTGCGGCGGGATCAGGCTGCCGGCGGAACCCGCGCCTGCGTTCATCGTGCCGCGCGGCTCGAAGCGGTACTGGCCATCCTTCGATTCGATCAGTTCGTACGGCGTGATTTCGAGGAACCCCTGCCAGACGCCCTCTACGCACCACTGCCCGGCATGGTCGTGGATCGGCGTGCCCTGTCCAGGGCCCCAGGTCATCGCGACCACGCTGTAGCCGTGATCCTCGCTGAGGTACAGCTCGCGTCGCGCATAGTGGTCGTCCTCGCGCTCGAACACACACGCGGGGAGTTGCACGTCCGGGCTGCGGATCAGCCTGCACAACGCGTGGCGCAGCGCGTCGGTGGTCGCGGCTTCGTCAGGGAGCACGACCGCGGCGTCGATCGCGGCAATCAACTGGCGCGCACCGGGGAATTCGAGCGAAAGCATGGCTGACCACAGATCGTTGCGATCCCGCCATTCTACCCCGTGCCGGAGACGCGCGCAGGCACTGCATCGCAGCGCTCGGTGCTTCGCCAGGAATCCAATCCCCGAACGCTCGCAGGAGCGGCGCAGCGCCTCGACCCGTTTCGCGGGTGCGGAAGGCCGCTCAGCGGCTGCCCAGGAAGCGGGCAATGGCCGCGCCGAAGCGCGCGATGTCGACCAGGAACGCGTCGTGGCCCTGCGGACTGTCGAGCGCGACGAACTCGACCTCGGCGCCTGCGGCGCGCAGGCCATCGGCGATCTGTTCCTGCTGCGTCAGCGGAAACAGGATGTCGGTTTCCACGCCGATCACCAGCGCACGCTCGACATCGATGCGTTTCAGCGCCGCGTCCACCTTGCCGCCGCCATGTTCGGCGATGTCGAACCAGTCGCTCGCGCGCGACAGGTACAGGTAGCAGTTGGGATCGAAGCTGCGCACGAAGCGGCGCGCATGCCCGGCCAGATACGATTCGACCTGGAATTCGACCGCGAACGGGTCTTCCTCGCGCTGTTCGGAATCGAGGCGGATGCGTGCGAAGCGGCCGACCCATTCCATCGCGGAGCGATAGGTGATGACGCCGAGCTTGCGTGCGATCGACATGCCCGCTTCCGGATAGTGTTCGTCGTCGTAGTGGCCCTGCTTCCAGTTCGGATCGAGGCGGATCGCTTCGCGCTGCAGCGAGCGGATCGCGATCGCGAACGGCTGCGCCTGCGGCGCGGTCGAGATGCTGATGTGGTCGCGCGCGCTGCCGGGGTGCTGCACGAGGTAGGCGAGGGCGCTCATGCCGCCCATCGAGTTGCCGACCAGGCAGGCTAGGCGCTCGATGCCCAGGCCGCGCACGAGTTCATGGCTCGAATTGGCGACGTCCTCGAGGGTCAGCTCGGGGAAATCGAGGCGGTAGACCTCGCCGGTGGCCGGGTTGACCTCGGCGGGGCCGGTCGAACCCTTGCAGCTGCCGAGCGTGTTCGCGCAGATCACGAACCAGCGGTCGGTGTCGATCGGCTTGCCCGGCCCGATCATCTCCTCCCACCAGCCCGGCGAGGGATCCTCCGCATTCGACGCCGCATGCGCGCTCGGCGACAGGCCGGTCAGGATCAGGATCGCATTGTCGCGGGCCGCGCCGAGTGTGCCCCAGGTCTCGTAGGCGAGGCGCGCACCGACGAGTTCACCGCCGCGCTTCATGCGGAATGGCGAGGACAGGTCGAACCAGCGGCGGGCGTCGGACATGGCAGCATCGGGGCGAGCGGGACGCGCAATGTAGCGGGACGCAGCGGTTGCGCCAACCGGCGCGTGTGTTGGGCTTCGCTTGGATATTTGTTTCTCTCGCGAGGACCGACCCGCATCCGTGCGTTTTCCACTCGCATCCCTGCGAGCCGGTCACCTTTCTTTGCTTGCCCAAGAAAGGTGACCCAAAGAAAAGGCACCCGCGGCAACGCCCGCCGGACATTCTGCCCGGCGGGTCAGTGAACGTCGGCCGAGGTTCGCCGACAGCGCATTCATGCGCTGACGGCGAACGCGCGCGCATCGTGCGCGCGCCCCTGCGGGCTGTTTCGTCCGCCGTTCACCGTTGCCGAAGGGGCCCCGGTAGAAGCGGCGCGCTCCTGCGCGCGCATCGCGTGCCGCCAATTCCTCGCCCTCAGCGCCGATCTGCTATGTTTCCCGCGCATCCATCGGGGGAACGATGCCGAGCATCTACAAGTTGAAGCCCGCGTTCCAGGCGCTGTTGCGTCCGTTGGTGAACGCGCTGGCACGCGCGGGCGTGACGGCCAACCAGGTGACGATCGCAGCGGTCGTGCTGTGCATCGCAGTCGGCACCGCCGTCGCCCTTGTGGAAGACCCGCGCATCCTGCTGGTGCTGCCGCTCGCGCTGTTCCTGCGCATGGCTCTCAACGCGGTCGACGGCATGCTCGCGCGGGAACACGCGCAGCAGTCCAGACTCGGCGCGATCCTCAACGAACTCGGCGACGTCGTCGGCGATGCCGCGATGTACCTGCCGCTTGCGCTGCGGCCCGGATTCCCGGTTGCCGCGATCGTCGTATTCGTGCTGCTCGGCGTCATCGTCGAGATGACCGGGGTGGTCGGCGTGCAGATCGGCGCGAGCCGGCGTTACGACGGCTTCGGCAAGAGCGATCGCGCGTTCGTGATCGGCGCATCCGGCCTGGCGCTCGGTCTCGGCTGGCTGCGGGTCGAATGGTTCGGCTGGCTGCTGTGGGCGTGCGCCGCGCTCGGCGTCGCCGCCATCGTCACACGCGCGCGTCGCGCGCTGCAGGAACTACGTCCGAAAGGAGATGCCGTTTGAAGCTCGAATCGCTGCACCTGTGGATCCCGCCGAACGTGCTGTGGACATTCGGCGCGATCGTCGCGCTGCTCGTCGTCGCTACCGTCATCGTCGCGATCATGCGGCGCGGCGACGTCACGCGGCACGTCGAACTCGCCTCGCGCGTCAACTCGTGGTGGGTGCTGGTCGCGGTGTTCGCGGTCGCACTGTTGTTCCGGCGCGGCATCGCGATCGGTTTCTTCGCGATCCTGTCGTTCCTCGCGCTCAAGGAATACCTGTCGCTGATCCCGACCCGTCGCGCCGACCGCGGGGTGCTGTTCTGGGCCTACCTGTGCGTGCCGATCCAGTACTGGTGGGTGTGGAACCAGTGGTACCACATGTTCCTCATCTTCATCCCGGTGTGGGCGTTCCTGTTCATCGCGATGCGCATGGTGCTGCGTGGCGAGACGAAGGATTTCCTGCGCGCGGCGGGCACCATCCACTGGGGCCTGATGATGATGGTGTTTGGCCTCAGCCATCTCGCCTACCTGCTCGTGCTGCCCGACGGCAAGCCTTCCGTCGGCGCGCACGGTGCGGCGCTGCTGCTGTTCGTCGTGCTGCTGACCGAACTCAACGACGTGCTGCAATATGTGTGGGGCCGCACGCTCGGCAAGCGCAAGGTGATCGAGCCGGTCAGTCCGAAGAAGACGGTGGAAGGCCTCGTCGGCGGCGCGCTCACGACGACGGTCGTCGCGGTGCTGCTCGCGCCGGTGCTGACGCCGCTCACGCGCATGGATTCGGTCGCGGTCGGCCTCATGATCGGCTTCGGAGGCTTCCTCGGCGACGTCACGATCTCCGCGGTCAAGCGCGACATCGGCGTGAAGGACACCGGCACGATGATTCCCGGCCACGGCGGCATCCTCGACCGCATCGACAGCCTGCTGTTCACCGCGCCGCTGTTCTTCCACTTCATGGCGTTCTTCTATTTCTGACGAAGGGCATCGCGCTTTCCGGCGCTGGACGCGAGAATCAAAGGGCACGCGATGGGCTATCTGCTGCGGCTGTTCTTCTACGGCGTGCTCGTGCGCCTGGTCGTGTTGTTCGTGCTCGGCCTCAACGTGCGCCATCGCGAACGCCTGCCGCTGAAGGGCCCGGCGATCCTCGCCGCGAACCACAACAGCCATCTCGACGCGATGGCGATGATCAGCCTGCTGCCGCTGCGCCTGCTGCCGAAGGTGCGTCCGGTCGCTGCCGCCGACTACTTCCTGCGCAACAGGCTGCTCGCGTGGTTCGCGCTCAACGTGGTCGGCATCGTGCCGCTGAATCGCCAGCGCACCCACGAGAAGGAGGACCTGCTCGCACCGATCGCGGCTGCACTCGAACGCGGCGAAATACTCGTGTTCTTCCCGGAAGGGTCGCGCGGCGAACCCGAGCAGATCGCCGAGTTCAAGACCGGCCTCGCACGCATCGCCGAACGCCGTCCCGACGTGCCGGTCATCCCGGTCTACACCTATGGCCTCGGTAGGGCATTGCCAAAAGGCGAATGGATGATCGTGCCGTTCTTCGTCGACATCTTCGTCGGCGAGGCGCTGCACTTCGACGGCGACCGCGGCGCGTACATGGAACGCTACCGCAGTGCGATGGCGCAGTTGGCGTTGGAGGAAAAGCACGCGGACTGGACCTGACGTTGGCACGGCATCGGCGGTTCGCGTGTGGGCACCAGTTCGGAACAGCCTTATTGTCGCGTGATCGCCCGCGAGCCGCGTTCCGGGGGAATCGCGCATCGGATGAACGTGTCGGCGGATGCCGGCGCGTTTGTGTCTGGTCGAAAAGCGCCCATCCAGGCCGTTCAAGCCACCGAATCGGCACCGGTGATATCTCCCGCTTCCGGGGCGATAACCGGTTACGCCCTCGATTCCGACGGATAACACACACGGATTTCGCCGCAGCAATTGCGCGCAAGTGCACGATGCGCAACAAGTAATCGTCTTGACGGGTGCGGGATCGACGCTTCAGGATATGTGCTATGCCCCGGATCCGGGGTCTAATTGTAGTTAGGCTTCATGAAGGGAGTGCTCGTGTGAGCTGGCCGGCCGACCCTGATGGCGATGTTTTTCGTCGCTTGCAAGCCCAAGGTTTCACCTTTTCTGAGCCGCATGCAATCGACTTCAACGTCGATTTCAACGAGTGGCCACCCCCGCAAGAAGCAATCATTGCCCTGCGTTCTCAGCACCCGAATCTTGAGGTCGTCGAGCCTGACGCCGATTCTCCTGGCTATGTGTTGTTCCAGGTAGTAGGCAAGGTATCGTACGAACTCGTCACTTCCGTTCAGCGCTCCGCATCGTCTCTTGTTGCCAAATTCGGCGGGGTTTGCGAGTCGTGGGGCGTACTGAGTTCATGAAGCCCAACTATTCGCTCAAGCGGACCGCTGCGAATCGGAGCGGAGTAGACTAATTGCATCGCGGCAGCGGCCGCTTAGCTCAAGCGTTAGGCACCGTCTTGAACGGCATCACCCACGAAGAGTACGTCGCGTCAGTTCGTAGCCGAATCGCGTCCATCGCGTCGAGCATGCTCGATGGCACTCTTCCATTCCTGGAAGGTGTTCGAGTCATTAGGTCTTTACGCGGTGAGGTAGATTTGCCCGCGGACGACCCGGACCTCAAGATTTTTCTCGTCGTCGATTCAGAGACGGACGCTTTACCGATCGGAAGCGTGCGCGAACTTTGGGCCGATGATGCACTCCGGCGCCTTGAGCCGGAAATTGAATCGGCTACGCGTTGGGCAATAGAGACTGCTTCTCATGCTTGCGAGTCGTTGGTGCGGCGGTTCGGTGCCTAACTATTCGTGTATGGACTCCCCTTGCAAGTGACCGAGTAAATCGCTGGTTTGGCAAGCGGTGCGGTTGCAGTCGTCTATGCGGCCTTGAGGTGAGCAGCATGTGCTCGGGCCATGATGGAATCCGCCGGGACGAAGCCACACGTTCAATCGGCCATGCATGGCCAGAAGAGTTATCGGCTTGGTCGTCCCGGGGACCGACTCGTTTGCCATCGACGTTTCACTCGGTGCAACGCGGGGAAGGGAACTCAGTGGGTCGACGTGGCGCGCACGCTGACGTGGTCGGGATCGAAGCTCGTGCGGTGATGCTCAGCGGCCCACAGCCGGCGCGCCTGCTTGTTGGCGAGTGCGACGGCCGCCTTGTTGTGGCCGATGCGTTCGGACAACGCAAGCGCCCAGGCGCGGGTGCGATCGAGTGGTTGCTGTTTCCTTGCGGCGACCTTCGCGCTGCGCAGCACGGCGCCGGCGCCGTGGATGAGCAGCATGCGCAGGTAGACGTCGCCACGCTTGGTGACGCGCCCGAGTCGGCGCGTGCTACCGCTGGAGTGTTCACGGGGCGTCAGCCCGAGCGAGCTGGCGAAGTGGCGCCCGGAAGGGAAGCGGTCGAAGTCGCCGACCGAGGCGCTGAGCGCGGTCGCGGTGATCAGGCCGATGCCGCCGGCGCGCTGCAGACGCTGGCTGCGCAGATCGCATTCGGCATGCGCCTGCAGGCGGTCTTCAATGGCGAGCATGTTGCGCTCGGCCACCTTGATCGTTTCCAGCATCGCCTTGAGCGTCTCGCGCAGAGCCATCGGCAGTTCGTTGTCGGCGTCTTCAAGGGCCGCAAGCACCGCAGGACGCACCTTCGCGGAACCGGGCGGAACGATCACGCCGAACTCGCGCAGCAGCCCGCGGGTGAGGTTGATCGCGGCGGTGCGCTGCGCCTTGTGGAACTCGCGCACGCGATGCAGGCCCTGAATGCCTTGTTGTTCGGGCGTCTTGATCGGCACGCGACGAATCGATTCGCAGCGTGCCGCTTCGAGCAGGCCGGCCGCGTCGGTGCGATCGGTCTTGTTGCGCCGGACGTACGGACGCACGTCATGCGCGGGCAGCAGTTCGACCGTATGTCCGAGCCGCGTGAAGCGGCGCGCCCAGTAGTGCGCGGAGCCGCAGGCTTCCATCACGATGCGCAACGGGGAGCGGTTGTCGAACACCTTCGCAAACGCGCTTCGACTCAGGCGTCGACGTTCGAGGATGCGCGCATCGGCATCGGCGAACGCGAGTTCGAACACATCCTTGGCGAGGTCGATCGCGACGGTGGAAGCGATGGCGGATTTGGGCGTAGCATGCATGGCGGACTCCTCTCGTGATCCCGTGTCCTGAAGGCTAAACCCTTCAGTCTGGCTCATCGAAGCCGTGTGGCGACGCGAGGGGAGTCCATTCGATCA
>Ga0209023_10005460_pt1 | contig 13880 bp, 9 predicted proteins | sample LakOneMetagenome_FD_187468 | JGI IMG/M metagenome (GOLD analysis project Ga0209023, IMG submission 187468) | Freshwater and sediment microbial communities from Lake Erie, Canada (SPAdes) (version 2) | ecosystem: Environmental > Aquatic > Freshwater > Lentic | place: Lake Erie, Canada | collected...
CGATCTAAATACTTTTCGATCTGCTCGCTGCGCCCGGTGAAGACGCAGACCGTGCCCTTGCGGCCCGCCGGCGGCGCCCATCGCGCGAAACGTAACTCGGCGCCGTCGGGCGTCGTGATGGTGCCCGAGACGACATCTTCCGGAACCGGATTGGCGGGAATCGAGACGAGCGTCATGACCGGGACCGGATAGGTGAGAAGGGCTGAAAATCAAGGCGGGAGCGCGAAAAAGGGAGGCCTTTTCGGCCCTCTTGAACGCCGTTCGTCCCCTCCCATATCACTTCTGTGCAGGCCGCTACCAGTGTTTCGGAACCGGAACGCAAGGCTGCACACGACGAAAGCCCGGCCCGATGGCGGGCGGGTTAATGCAACAGTCGCTCAATGGAGGACTACCCTATGCGTACCTACGATCTCACCCCGTTCTATCGTTCCACCGTCGGCTTCGACCGCTTTTTCAGCCTGCTCGATCAGGCAACCGCAGACGGCAGCCCGGGCTATCCCCCCTACAACATCGAGCGCACCGGTGAGAACGCCTACCGCATCACGGTTGCGGTTTCCGGTTTCGCGCAGAACGAGCTTTCGATCGTCGCCAAGGAAAACACGCTGACGATCAAGGGCGAGAAAGCCGCCAGCGAGGGCAGCAAGGATCCGTCCGCGGTGCTCTATCGCGGCATCGCCGCCCGCGCCTTCGAGCGCGCCTTCCAGCTCGCCGATTTCGTCCAGGTTAAGAACGCCTCGCTCGAGAACGGCCTGCTTCACGTCGATCTCGTCCGCGAGATTCCCGAGGCCAAGAAGCCCCGCAGCATTCCGATCTCCTCGGGTGCGAAAGCCCCGCAGGTCGTCGACGCTTCCGTCGCCGCCTAAACGGTCGACCGTTGCCGCCTAACGCGGTCGACGGTCGCAGCGTAACGCGATCAGGTTTCGGCAGATATTGGCCGAACCGAAAACGCCCCGGGAAACCGGGGCGTTTTTTTGTTTGCTGCCACCGTCGTCCCTGCGAACGCAGGGACCCATAGCCACCGGCAGGCGCTTTACGAAGGCTTCCACCACCGCGCTTTGTCGTGAGATCACGCGGTATGGGTCCCTGCGTTCGCAGGGACGACAATCACTCCAGTCCCTGCACCTTCGGCAGGTCCCTGGTCGGCGCGATCTCGGCCACGGGCTTGGCGGGAGCCTGACCGGTCGTGACCGCCGACGGAGCCGCTGGTGCCTCCGCCGGCTTCGGCTGCGTCTCCGCCGATTGCTGTCGTGGTTCGGATTGGGGTTCCGGCTTGACGGCGAGCGGGCTCGCCTTCGGCACCGGTACGGTGCGGCTGGCCACGTGCGGGATCGACCGCGGCGGCCTCGGCTCACCCCTGACGGGGGTGCCCGGCGGCAACGCCCCGGATTGGCCATGGATCACCGCCGGCTCCCCGCCAAAATTGTTCCCGATGGTGTAACCCGGCCTGAAACGGACGACCCGGCCATCACGGGCATCGACGACAAGCCGGCCGCTTTCGCCGCCATGATCGATCACCTCGATCACATAGACGAAGCCGCGCTGGCGGGGGATGCCGAGCGGCGAAAACCCGTTCTCGCGCACCACCGTGTAGACTTCCTCCGGCGGCAGCAACCGCGGGCCATAGCCATACGGCGCTCCCGGGACTTCCGGTGCCGCCGCATAGGGACCGCCGAAATCGGAGACGGGCGTGTAGGGCGCCAGCCTCTGGGCCTGTGCGCCGGCCGTAAACAGAACGACGCTTGCCGCCAAACATCCGGTGAACAACTTCATCGTTGATAGCTCCTGTAAGTCCCAACGCCTCTGAATCCGAAGGCCGGGGCGTTTTCGCCCTCTCGCCTGCCATTTCCCGGGCGAACTTGTTTCGTCCCGCCGGGCAAACTTTGTTCGTCCCGCCGGGCGAATTTACTCGTCCAAATCCGGCGGACCTTGGGCCGGATCGCGGCGCGTTTGCTTCAAATCCGGGGCGGCGGTTCGGTGCGCGGGCGGCACGGATCAGCCATGCGGACAAGGACTCTCACGTGCTTGTGTGATAGAGAAAAATTTGGCATGGTCGGGGTTAGGACAGCATCACTGTCTCAATTTCGGAGCCTTCCCGGCACGGGGATTGCAACGAAATCTGGGTGCTTCGAGCGCCAGGAAGTACAGGTAAAGGCCGTTCCTCAGGGACGTTGAACGCCCAAGCCTGAATTTAGAAAAATGCGGCTCGCGGAGGACGAGCGGTGGCCCGGTGGGTGCCGCAGACGCCTATGGTGCGCCGATGAAGTGGTGGCCCTTAGCCTAGTTATGAGGATTGAGATGAGCGGGTCGGAATTCGAGCGCGAACACATCGAGGCAGCAGCACTGTCGGCGACCGCGGCTTCGAAACCGGCCGACACCTCGCATGAGCCTGCACGCGAGTTCAGTTGGCGTCCGCCGGCCGAGGGCCTGTACGACCCGAGCCTGGAAAAGGATTCCTGCGGCGTCGGCTTCATCGCCAACATCAAGGGCCAGAAGTCGCATCAGATCGTCTCCGATGCGATCAGCATCCTGTGCAACCTCGAGCACCGCGGCGCCGTCGGCGCCGACCCGCGCGCCGGCGACGGCGCCGGCATCCTGGTGCAAATTCCGCATGCCTTCTTCAAGCGCAAGGCCGCCGAGATCGGCTTCCAGTTGCCGGAGCCCGGCCAGTACGCGATCGGCGCACTGTTCCTGCCGAAGGAAACCGCGTGGCGTAAGGTCATCCAGAGCATCGTCGCCGAACAGATCAAGGCTGAAGGCCTGTTGCTGCTCGGCTGGCGCGACGTGCCGTCCGACAACTCCTCGCTGGGCGAAACCGTCAAGCCGACCGAACCCTACCACATGCAGGTGTTCATCGGCCGCAACGGCGCTGCCAAGACCGAGGACGAGTTCGAGCGCCGGCTCTACATCCTGCGCAAGTCGATCTCGCAGGCGATCTACCAGCGCCGCGAGCGCGGCCTCGCCGGCTATTATCCGGCGTCGATGTCGTGCCGCACCGTGATCTACAAGGGCATGTTCCTCGCCGACCAGCTCGGCAAGTACTATCCCGACCTGCACGAACCCGATTTCGAAAGCGCGCTGGCGCTGGTGCACCAACGCTTCTCGACCAACACCTTCCCGGCCTGGTCGCTGGCGCATCCGTACCGGATGGTGGCGCATAACGGCGAAATCAACACCCTGCGCGGCAACGTCAACTGGATGGCGGCGCGGCAGGCTTCCGTGCATTCCGAACTCTACGGCAAGGACATCAGCCGGCTGTGGCCGATCTCCTACGAAGGCCAGAGCGACACGGCCTGTTTCGACAACGGCCTCGAATTCCTGGTGCAGGGCGGCTACTCGCTGCCGCACGCCGTGATGATGATGATTCCGGAAGCGTGGGCCGGCAATCCCCTGATGGATGAGCAGCGCCGCGCCTTCTACGAATATCACGCCGCTTTGATGGAGCCGTGGGACGGCCCGGCTGCGATTGCGTTCACCGACGGCCGCCAGATCGGCGCCACGCTCGACCGTAACGGCCTGCGCCCGGCACGCTATCTCGTCACCAGGGACGACCGTATCGTGATGGCGTCCGAAATGGGCGTGCTGAAGATTCCGGAAGACCAGATCGTCACCAAGTGGCGGCTGCAGCCCGGCAAGATGCTGCTGGTCGACCTCGAACAGGGCCGCCTGATTCCCGACGACGAGATCAAGTCGGAGCTGGCCAAGAGCCATCCTTACGCCGACTGGCTGCATCGCACCCAGATCCAGGTCGAGGAATTGCCGGACGCGGCCACCAAGGGCATGCGCTCGAACCTGCCGCTGCTCGATCGGCAGCAGGCGTTCGGCTACAGCCAGGAAGACATCTCCATCCTGATGACGCCGATGGCGTCGACCGGCGAAGAAGCCGCGGGTTCGATGGGCAATGACACGCCGATCTCGGCGCTGTCGGACCGGGCAAAGCCGCTGTTCACCTATTTCAAGCAGAACTTCGCGCAGGTCACCAACCCGCCGATCGATCCGATCCGCGAAGAGCTGGTCATGAGCCTGGTCTCGATCATCGGACCGCGGCCGAACCTGTTCGACCTGCAAGGTCTCGCCTCGACCAAGCGGCTCGAAGTGCGCCAGCCGATCCTGACCGACGGCGATCTGGAAAAGATCCGCTCGATCTCCGACGTCGCCGACAGCCATTTCAAGTCGCGCACGCTCGACACCACCTTCCATGCCGGCTTCGGGGCCGCGGGCCTCGAACAGGTGCTCGACGAACTCTGCGCCCGTGCCGAAGGCGCGGTCCGCGAGGGCGTCAACATCATCATCCTGTCCGACCGCATGGCCGGCTCCGACCGGATTCCGATCCCGTCGCTGCTGGCTTGCGCCGCCGTGCATCATCACCTGATCCGCACCGGTTTGCGCACTTCCGTGGGCCTCGTCGTCGAATCCGGCGAACCGCGCGAAGTGCATCACTTCGCCTGCCTGGCCGGCTACGGCGCCGAAGCGATCAACCCCTATCTGGCGTTCGAGACCATCATCGCGATGAAGGATCGGCTGCCCGGCTCGCTCGACGACTATGAAATCGTCAAGCGCTACATCAAGTCGATCGGCAAGGGCCTGCTCAAGGTGATGTCCAAGATGGGCATCTCGACCTACCAGTCCTATTGCGGCGCGCAGATCTTCGACGCCGTCGGCCTCAAGGCCGATTTCGTCGCCAAGTATTTCGCCGGCACCCACACCCGCATCGAGGGCGTCGGCCTGGTCGAAATCGCCGAAGAGACCGTGCGCCGTCATTCGGACGCGTTTGGCGACGCACAGATCTACAAGACCGCGCTCGATGTCGGCGGCGAATACGGCTACCGCACCCGCGGCGAAGACCATGCCTGGACCGCCGAGACCGTCAGCCTGCTGCAGCATGCGGCGCGCGGCAATTCGCTGGATCGCTACAAGGCATTCGCCAAGGTGCTCAACGAGCAGTCCGAGCGGCTGCTGACGCTGCGCGGCCTGTTCCGGATCAAGACCGCCGAGGACGAGAAGCGCAAGCCGATCAAGCTCGAGCAGGTCGAGCCGGCCAAGGAGATCGTCAAGCGTTTCGCCACCGGTGCGATGAGCTTCGGTTCGATCTCGCGCGAGGCCCATACCACGCTCGCAATTGCGATGAACCGGATCGGCGGCAAGTCAAACACCGGCGAAGGCGGCGAAGAGTCGGACCGATTCAAGCCGATGCCGAACGGCGATTCGATGCGCTCGGCGATCAAGCAGGTCGCCTCGGGCCGCTTCGGCGTGACGACGGAATACCTCGTCAACTCCGACATGATGCAGATCAAGATGGCGCAGGGCGCCAAGCCCGGCGAAGGCGGACAGTTGCCCGGCCACAAGGTCGACGCCACCATCGCCCGCGTACGGCACTCGACGCCGGGCGTCGGCCTGATCTCGCCGCCGCCGCATCACGACATCTATTCGATCGAGGATCTGGCGCAGCTCATCTACGACCTCAAGAACGTCAATCCGGACGGTCAGGTCTCGGTGAAACTCGTCTCCGAAATCGGCGTCGGCACCGTGGCCGCGGGCGTTGCCAAGGCGCGCGCCGACCATGTCACCATCGCGGGCTTCGAAGGCGGCACCGGCGCCTCTCCCCTCACCTCGATCAAGCATGCGGGTTCGCCGTGGGAAATCGGCCTCGCCGAAACCCACCAGACCTTGGTGCGCGAGCGGCTGCGCAGCCGCATCGTGGTCCAGGTCGACGGCGGCTTCCGCACCGGGCGCGACGTCGTGATCGGCGCGCTGTTGGGGGCTGATGAGTTCGGTTTCGCCACCGCGCCGTTGATTGCGGCCGGCTGCATCATGATGCGCAAGTGTCATCTCAACACCTGCCCGGTCGGCGTCGCCACCCAGGATCCGGTGCTGCGCAAGCGCTTCACCGGTCAGCCCGAGCACGTCATCAACTACTTCTTCTTCGTCGCCGAGGAAGTCCGCGAGATCATGGCGTCGCTCGGCTACCGCACCTTCAACGAGATGGTCGGTCAGACCCAGTTGCTCGACCAGTCCAAGCTGGTGTCGCACTGGAAGGCCAAGGGACTGGATTTCTCGAAGCTGTTCGTGCGGCAGAAGGAACTTCCCGGCCAGAAGATCTATCACTCGGAAACCCAGAACCATCATCTGGAAGCGGTGCTCGATCGCCGGCTGATCGACAAGGCCAAAGCCGCGATCGACCGCGGCGCGCCGGTCAAGGTCGAGGACGAGATCAACAATACCGACCGTTCCGCCGGCGCGATGCTGTCGGGAACGGTGGCGAAGATCTACGGCCACGCCGGGCTGCCGCATGACACCATTCAGGTCAGCCTGAAAGGCACTGCGGGACAGGCGTTCGGCGCGTGGCTGGCACGCGGTGTCACCTTCGAACTCGAAGGCGAAGGCAACGACTATGTCGGCAAGGGCCTGTCCGGCGGCAAGATCATCGTCAAGCCGCCGCACAATTCCGGCATCGTGCCGGAGGAGTCGATCATCGTCGGCAACACCGTGATGTACGGCGCGATCGAGGGCGAATGCTATTTCCGCGGCATCGCCGGCGAGCGTTTCGCGGTGCGTAACTCCGGCGCGGTCGCGGTCGTCGAAGGCGCCGGCGATCACTGCTGCGAATACATGACCGGCGGCATCGTCGTGGTTCTGGGCAAGACCGGGCGCAACTTCGCGGCCGGCATGTCGGGCGGCATCGCCTACGTGCTGGACGAGGCCGGCGACTTCGCCAAGCTGTGCAATATGGCGATGGTCGAGCTCGAACCGGTGCTATCGGAAGAGATGATCAACGAGAACGCCTATCACCACACCGGCGATCTCGAAGCGCACGGCCGGGTCGACGTGTTCAAGGACCTGCTCGACTCCGACGTCGAGCGGCTGCACGTCCTGATCACGCGGCACGCCAAGCTGACCGGCTCGAAGAAGGCCGCCGAGATCCTCGCGAACTGGAAGACGTGGCTGCCGAAGTTCCGCAAGGTGATGCCGGTGGAATACCGCCGCGCGCTGAAGGAAATGAAGGCCAACGCCGACGCCGAACCGAAAATCGCGATCGGGGCGTAAATCATCGGAGCCTCATCCTTCAAGACGCGGCGCACGCGCCGCTCCTCAGGATGAGGAAAAACTAGTCATCCCTCATGGTGAGGAGGCGCTTTCGCCGTCTCGATCCATGAGGCCAGGAAAGTCGCAGGGGCGTCAGGTTCTATGGGCAAGATCACAGGGTTTCTCGAAATCGACCGGCATGACCGCAAGTATGCGCCGGTGGCCGACCGCTTGAAGAACTATCGCGAATTCGTCATTCCCCTGAGCGAGAAGGACACCCGCGACCAGGCCGCGCGCTGCATGAACTGCGGCATCCCCTATTGCCACGGCACCGGTTCGGTTCAGCCGGGCACGCCGGGCTGCCCGGTCAACAACCAGATCCCCGACTTCAACGACCTCGTCTACCAGAACAACTGGGAAGAGGCCTCGCGCAACCTGCATTCGACCAACAACTTTCCGGAATTCACCGGCCGCATCTGCCCGGCTCCGTGCGAAGCATCTTGCACGCTCAACATCGACGACAACCCGGTCACCATCAAGACCATCGAATGCGCGATCGTCGATCGCGCCTGGGACAATGGCTGGCTGAAGCCCGAGATCGCGGCCACCAAGTCCGGCAAGAAGGTCGCGATCGTCGGCTCCGGCCCCGCCGGCCTCGCCGCCGCCCAGCAGCTCGCGCGCGGCGGCCACGAGGTTCATGTCTACGAGAAGTTCGCCAAGGCCGGCGGCCTGCTTCGCTACGGCATTCCCGACTTCAAGATGGAAAAGCACGTCATCGACCGCCGCGTCGCGCAGATGGAAGCCGAGGGCGTCACCTTCCATTACGGCGTCCATGTCGGCGGCAGCTCGCCAGGCGCGCTCGATCCGCAAGCCCTGCTCGATCAATACGACGCGGTGGCGCTGACCGGCGGCGCCGAAGCCGGCCGCGACCTGCCGATCCCCGGCCGCGACCTCGACGGCATCCATTTTGCGATGGACTTCCTGCCGCAGCAAAATCGTCGCGTCTCCTCCGAGCCGTCGAACGGCGCCAAGGACATCCTCGCCGACGGCAAGCATGTGGTCGTGATCGGCGGCGGCGACACCGGGTCGGACTGCATCGGCACGTCGTTCCGGCAGGGCGCCAAGTCCGTGACCCAGCTCGAAATCATGCCGGCCCCGCCCGAGCATGAGAACAAGGCGCTGACCTGGCCCAATTGGCCGCTGAAGATGCGGACCTCGTCGAGCCAGGCCGAAGGCGCGCGCCGCGAGTTCGCGGTGCTGACGCAAAAGTTCTCCGGCGTCGACGGCAAGGTGCAGAAGCTGCATTGCGTGCAGGTCGACGACAAGTTCAAGCCGATCGCCGGCACCGAATTCGACCTCGACGCCCAGCTCGTGCTGCTGGCGATGGGCTTCGTCCATCCGGTGCACGAAGGCATGCTGAAGACGCTCGGCGTCGACCTCGACCAGCGCGGCAATGTTCGCGCCAACCTGACGGACTACAAGACCTCGCTGGCGAAGGTGTTCTCCGCCGGCGACATGCGCCGCGGCCAGTCGCTGGTGGTGTGGGCCATCCGCGAGGGCCGTCTCTGCGCCCGCGCGATCGATCAGTTCCTGATGGGTTCGACGACGCTGCCGCGGTAATATCTGTCGTCCCCCGCGAAGGCGGGGGACCCAGTATTCGAGATATCAGTGAATTGCCGTGAAGCTACGGCGTACTGGATGCCCCGCCTTCGCGGAGCATGACGTCAATCAGTTCTGCAACCTCACGCCCAGCATCACCACCGTCGATGCCGTGCTGTTGCCCGGCAGGTTCGAATCCAGCCAGTCGCGGCGCAGCGTGCCCTTGAGCCAGATGTTGCGATTCATTTTGTAGATCACGTCGCCGGACAGCGAGTAGAACTTGTCGTGGCGGCTGTCACCCTGGTAGTCGCTCGAGCCCCAGGTGAACTTGCCGATCCCGGTCAGCCAGCGGCGAAAATCATGATCGACTTCGACCGTGTAGGTGTGCGTCAGCACGCCCGACGTGCCCGGCAGCGTGGTCTCGGAGATCGCCGTATCTGAATAGAATTTGGCCGTGGTCAGCGGCGTCACGGTCCAGATCAGCGATGACGACACCAGCAGGCCCTCGAGCCGGTTGAGCCGGGTGTCGACATAATCGCGCGCGGCGTAACCGACGGCGATTTCGCCGGTCAATAGCCGCGAGAACTCGAAGCTGGTGCCGCCCTTGAGATAGCCGCCCGAGGAGTCGCGCTGGTAGCCGCTGCGATCGAACTTCGTATCGTGGATGCGACTGTCGCCTTCGACTTCCACGAACGGCTTGACGCCCGGCATCAGGTCGTAACTGACGCGGCCAACGCCGCCGAACTGGTTGAAGTTGCGGTCGTCGTTGCTGGCGAAAGTACCGTCGGTAAGCTTGGAGTAGGTGTAGGCCGTACGATCGACGGTGGCGCCGGCGGAAATCTGCAGCCGGTTGAAATTCTGATCGACGCCGAAGGTGCCGCCGAACGAGGCGTAGACCGGATACCTGGCCAGCCCCGCCTGGATGTTCGGGCTGCCGGGATTGTCGGTCGCGACCCGCAGCCGCGTCTGCGCCAACAGGCGGGTGTCACTGGTGACGTCCAAGCGCCCGTCGACATGGCCAGTGAAATCGGGACGATCGACATTGACCGGCGCCGGCGAGACGGTGCCGTCGCTCGGCGGCGGGAAGGTGTTGCCGTAACCGGTGAACGATCCTCTGAGATCGGCGACCAGCGCGTGGCGCTCCCAGTCGGAGACGGCGAGGAATTCCGGCGCGATCACATAGAGCGGCGAGCCGCGGGGCACCGCGGTGCGGCGCGGGTTGGTGTCGTAGCCGGCAGACATTTCGAGCGCCGATTTGATCAGGAAGCTGCCGGCGTAATCACCGACCGCGCCGAACGGGTCGTCGTCGACCTTGAGCCGCTTGCGCGAGGGTTGGCCCACCACCGTGCCGGCCATTGCGGGTGGGATCGGCGTCTTGTTGGCGGTCTGCGACGGCGGAATCGACAACCGCTGCGGCGCGTTCGAGGCGATCGGCTGGGGCGGGTTGCCGGGGCCGACCGGCGGCTTCGGCTTCGCCTGCCCCGGATAATATTTCGGCTGCTTGCGTTTGCGATTGAGCGAGTCGTAGCCCCAGTCGGAGGCGCCGCTGGCGGCGGCCGTGCCGTAGCGCGGGATCTGTCCGATCCGCGACGGCGCAGGCCGGTCCTGGTCGCGAGGCAAAGCGTCGGTGGCCGTGTTACCGGCCTGGCCGTTGGCGTCAGCCGCCGTCCGCCGCAGCGGCGAATCCGCTGGCGTGATCTGGCTGGAACGGGTCTGGCTGAACAGGTCGGGGGTAACGGTCTGGCCGTTGGCAAGGCCGCTGAAGGCGATCAGCACGAGGCATGACGAGGCCGCGCGAAGGGAGTGCGCGCACCGGTCCCGGACCCTTGCTGGACCCGCCATCACGATGAAAAATACTCCAACAACGTCAGCTACTTGCGCGACGCGCTCCGAACACCGCGGAAAACGTCGTTAATGGAGTTAAAACAATTATGGTTAATGAGCCGTTGAGAGCGAGGGCGCGCGTCGCATCGCCGGTCCGGCCATGTTAAGGAGGGGTTCGGGGCGACGCCCCCCCTCCTGGAACCCGTCATGGCCAATCCGAAACCGCTGATGGCACAATCATCCGGCACCAATCCCGCTGACGCCGCCGTCCAGTCGGCGCTGCGCACGCTCGAGGCCGAGGCCGGAGGCGTTGCTGCCATCACGGCGGCGCTGCAGTCCGACCTCCGTGCGCCTTTCATCGCGGCCACCGACCGGATCAATGGCGCCAAGGGCCGGCTGATCGTCACAGGCTTGGGCAAGTCAGGTCATATCGGCCGCAAGATCGCAGCGACGTTTGCGTCCACCGGCACGCCGGCATTTTTCGTCCACGCCGCGGAAGCCAGCCACGGCGACCTCGGCATGATCACCGCCGACGACGTCATTCTGGCGCTGTCGTGGTCCGGCGAGCAGCCGGAAATGCGGAACCTGATTACCTACGCCAAGCGCTTCCGGATTCCGGTGATCGCGATCAGTGCCGAGCGCGAATCCTCACTCGCCAAGGCCGCCGACGTCGCGCTGACCTTGCCGAAAGCCCGCGAGGCCTGCCCGCATAATCTGGCGCCGACCACCTCCTCGCTGATGATGCTGGCGCTCGGCGATGCGCTCGCGATCGCGCTATTGGAAGGCCGCGGCTTCACCTCGGTCGATTTCAGCGTGCTGCATCCCGGCGGCAAGCTCGGCGCGCTGCTGAAATACACCCGCGACCTCATGCATTCCGGCGACGCCGTGCCGCTGAAGCCGCTCGGCACCGGAATGTCGGATGCGCTGGTCGAGATGACGTCGAAGGGCTTTGGCTGCGTCGGCATCACCGATGCGCGCGGTCACATCGTCGGCATCGTCACCGACGGTGATCTGCGTCGTCACATGCGGCCGGACCTGATGACGGCCAGCGTCGACGACGTCATGACGAAGAATCCGAAGACGATCGGCCGCGATATGCTGGCCAGCGAGGCGCTGGAGATCCTCAACTCCTCGAAGATCACGGCGCTGATCGTCACCGATTCCGGCAAGCCGGTCGGCATCGTGCATCTGCACGATCTGCTGCGGGCCGGCGTGGCTTAGCTGTTGGCGTCATTCCGGGGCGATGCGAAGCATCGAACTACGGTGCGCAATTGCGCACCTGAGAATCTCGAACTTCCGGGTCTGGTCCTTCGGACCATCCCGGAATGACAATCAGCCCGGAAACCTCGCCGCCTTCTCCTCCAGCGGCAGCGCCAGCGTGTTCGCCAGATACGACACGGTGCGATAGAATCCGCACAGCATGATGATTTCGAGGATCTGCGCTTCGTCGTAATGGGCCGACAGCGCCTTGAATTCGGCCTCGCTCAGCGTCGCGCGTTCATGCAGGGCATCGACGGCGGCGATCATCGCCTGCTCGGCCGCCGACCAGCAGGCGGCATTGGCCTCGCCGAGCACGGTGGCGCGAACCTGTTCCTCGGTGAGATGTGCTGCTTCCGCAAACGTCGCGACATGGACGCCCCATTCGTATTCGCAGGCGTTTCGCGCGCAGGTGCGGTCGATGACGATCTCGCGCTGGCGCAACGACAACGGCCCGCGGTCGAGCAGGCTGGCGCCACGGAATTTCTCCCAGGCCCGCGGATGCCCCGCCATCACCCGGAACAGCAGCAGCGGCGGCGCGCCGCGCATGATGCGGTCGAACTGCGCCTGAATCTCCGGTGCATAAGGCGGCTCAAGCGGCGCGACGCGCGCGGCGGTCTGTGACATCGTCAACCCCTGTGCTACAATAATTGTAGCACAGCGCTACATTATCTGTAGCAATCCGCAAGAGGGCTTTTGATGGCGAAACCGGTCGCTACTTCCCGGAAAACGGCTGTTCGCGGCTCCCGGTCCGGCCGCCCGATCATGGCGCTGCTCGACCTGCTCGGCCGGCGCTGGAGCTTGCGCATCCTCTGGGAGCTGCGCGACACCCCTCTGACCTCGCGTGCTTTGCGCACCGCCTGCGACGACGCCTCGCCGACCATCGTCCAGGCCCGCCTGAGCGAACTGCGCGAAGCCGGCCTGGTCGAACTCGAACAAGGCGACGGCTACCGCCTCACACCGCTCGGCCGCGAACTCGAACAGACATTTCTGCCCCTCGCCCGCTTTGCCGAGCGCTGGAGCAAGCAAATTGGCAACTAGGCCGCCGCCACCGTCAGGCTGGCGCCATCGGCCTGCACGATCTTGACGCGGCTGCCGGCCGGCGCATCCGGCCCTGCGACGCGCCAGACGGTGTCGTCGATCCGCACCGTGCCTGTCCCGTCGACGATCGGCTTCTCCAGCGTGAACTCGCGGCCGATCATCGCCTCGGTGCGCCTGTTGAGAAACGGATTGCTGACGCTGTTGGTGGAAGCGCTGCGCGCGAAATAGCGCCACGCCGGGACCGCGGCGACCGCGAATACCGCGAACATCAGAAGCTGCGTCTGCCAGACCGGATTGATCGCGAACGACAGCAGGCCCACGAGCAGCGCGGCGAGCCCGAGCCAGAACAGGAATACGCCCGGCGCCAGCAACTCCAGCCCCATCAGGATGAAGCCGAAGATCAACCAGTTCCAGGTGCCTAACGTTACAAACATCTCGGCCATGACAATTGTCCTCGTCAGTCGACCTCTACATCAAACCTACAGTGCGCCCCCTCCCCCGCAAGCGGGAGAGGCGAGCGGAGTGCGGAGAACCGCTCAACATAGGCAACGCCTCACCGCTGCGGCGTGAACGGCGGCGGGGTCGGGCCGGCCGGCGGCACCGATCCGGTGCGACGTGCGGCGGCCGCGGCGGAGACCGCGCTTTCGCCGAAGGTGGCCTTGGCGATCTCGCCGATGCCGGCGAGCGAGGACAGGATCGCGGTCGCCTCCATCGGCAGCATCAGGATCTTCTGGTTCGGCGAATCCGCGAACTGCCCGAACGCCTTGATGTACTTGTCGGCGATGAAATAGTTCAGCGCGGCGACGTCGCCCTTGGCGATGGCGTCGGAGACCATCTGCGTCGCCTTGGCTTCCGCCTCGGCCGAGCGCTCGCGCGCCTCGGCGTCGCGGAAGGCGGCTTCCTTGCGGCCTTCGGCCTGCAGGATCTGGCCCTGCTTGGCGCCCTCGGCGCGCAGGATTTCGGACTGGCGCTGGCCTTCCGCCTGCAGAATGTCGGCGCGCTTGACGCGCTCGGCCTTCATCTGCCGTCCCATCGCCTCCACCAGATCGGCCGGCGGCACGATATCCTTGATCTCGATGCGGTTGACCTTCAGGCCCCACGGCGACACCGCGGCATCGACCACGCGCAGCAGCCGCTCG
>Ga0209023_10005461_pt1 | contig 13879 bp, 7 predicted proteins | sample LakOneMetagenome_FD_187468 | JGI IMG/M metagenome (GOLD analysis project Ga0209023, IMG submission 187468) | Freshwater and sediment microbial communities from Lake Erie, Canada (SPAdes) (version 2) | ecosystem: Environmental > Aquatic > Freshwater > Lentic | place: Lake Erie, Canada | collected...
CAGGCGCCGCCGGCGTTGCTGCCGGCGGGGTTTCCGCCGTGCTGGCAGGCGCCGCCGGATCGGGTGTCGGCGTGGCCGGTGCCGCGGGCGCGTCCGGAGCAGGCGCCACGTCCGCCAGCGGTGCCTGCGTCGCGGCAGGGGGCTGCGTGGCTTCGGCAGCGGGGGGCGCCGCATCGGCAGGGGGGGCCGGCGCATCGCCATCGTCCACCGCCGCGGCGGCAGCGGCATTGCCCGCGATCTGCCGCCAGGCCTTCACGTTGCGGTTATGCTCCTCGAGCGTCGCCGCGAAGGCGTGCCCGCCCGTGCCGTCGGCCACGAAGTAGAGCTTGTCGGTGTCTTCCGGATTCAGCACCGCCTCGAGCGCGGCACGGCCGGGATTGGCGATGGGGCCGGGCGGCAGGCCCTTGATGCGATAGGTGTTGTAGGGGGTCGTCGTCTCGATGTCGGCCCGCGTCAGCGGCCGGTCGAGGCGGCCCTTGCCGCCGGCGATGCCATAGATGATCGTCGGATCGGACTGCAGCCGCATGCCCTTCTCGAGCCGGTTGATGAATACCGAGGCGATGACCGGGCGCTCGTCGGCCTGGGCGGTTTCCTTTTCCACGATCGAGGCCAGCGTCACCGCGTCTTCCTTCGTCGCGATCACCGGCACCGGCTTGCGCTTGTCCCACAATTCGTCGAGCAGCTTGGTCTGCGCCGTCTGCATGTCCTGCACCAGCTTCTGGCGCGTCATGCCGCGGTGGAACACATAGGTGTCCGGCATGATCGAACCTTCCGGCGGCACGGCCGCAGGATCGCCCGTCAGCACCTCGTTGGCATTGACGCGGTCCACCGCCATCTGGCTGGTGAAGCCCTCGGGGATCGAGATCTTGTAGGCCACCGCCTTGCCGCTGGCGATGAGCGCCAGAACCTCGGCCATCGTCGCACCCTTGGCGAAGGCATATTCGCCGGCCTTGAGGCGGCTGCGCTGGCCGGTCAGTTCCGCCATGAGCGCGAAGACGCGGCCGTTGGAGACGATGCCGTTGTGCTGCAGCACCTCGCCGATCTCGGTGACCGACTGGCCGGCATCGACCACGAACACCTTGTCCTCGGCGAGCGGGCCGGGTGCGGAATATTCGGCATAGGCATAAAAACCGATAGCGCCGACAACGATGGCGCCGAGGAGCAGGATCAGGAAGGTCCACAGCAACACGCGTGACACCGCCGACCGCCGCTGCTTCCCGAGGCGGGGGCCCGGCACCTTCACGCTTGGCTGCGGTGTCTGCAACCTGTCTCCTCCGGGGCGTCAGGCCGCGAAGCGGCGCATGATCAATGAAGCGTTGGTACCACCAAAACCAAAGGAATTCGACAGAACTGTGTTGATCTCTTTTTTCTTCGCCACCTTGGGCACGAGATCGATGCGGGTTTCCACCGACGGATTGTCGAGATTGATGGTGGGCGGCGCCACGTTGTCGCGGATGGCAAGGATCGAGAAGATCGCCTCGACGGCGCCCGCCGCACCGAGCAGATGCCCGATCGACGACTTGGTCGACGACATGGTGAGTTCCGCCGTGCGGTTGCCCATCAGGCGCTCGACGGCGCGCAGCTCGATCTCGTCGCCCAGCGGCGTCGAGGTGCCATGGGCGTTCACGTAGTCGATCTCGTGGGCCTGCAGGCCGGCACGCTTCAGCGCATTGGTCATGCAGCGATAGGCGCCATCGCCGTCGGAAGACGGTGCGGTGACATGATAGGCGTCGCCCGACATGCCATAGCCCACAACCTCGGCATAGATCTTCGCACCGCGCGCCTTGGCGTGCTCGAGCTCCTCGAGCACCACGACGCCCGCACCTTCGCCCATCACGAAGCCGTCACGGTCCTTGTCATAGGGGCGCGAGCCCTTCTGCGGTTCGTCGTTGAAGCTGGTGGCCAATGCCTTGCAGGCGATGAAGCCCGCAATGCCGATTCGGCAGATCGCCGATTCCGCGCCGCCGGCCACCATGATGTCGGCGTCGTCGAGCGCGATCAGCCGCGCCGCATCGCCGATGGCATGCGAGCCGGTGGAACAGGCGGTGACCACCGCGTGGTTGGGGCCCTTGAGCCCGAATTCGATTGAGACGAGGCCGGACGCGAGATTGATCAGCGAGCCGGGGATGAAGAACGGGCTGATTCGGCGCGGCCCCTTCTCGTTCATCAGCGTCGTCGTGTCGGCGATGTTCGAAAGACCGCCGATGCCGGAGCCGATCAGCACGCCGGCGCGATACTTCTCGTCCTCGGTGGCGAGGGCGACGCCGGAGTCCTTCATCGCCTGCTTGGCGGCGGCCATGGCATAGATGATGAAGTCGTCGTAGCGCCGGATTTCCTTGGCCTCCATCCACTGCTCGGGATTGAAGGTGCCGTTGCTGCCGTCGCCGCGCGGAATCTCGCAGGCGATCTGGCAGGGCAGGTCCGAGGCATCGAAGCGGGTGATCTTGCCGCCGCCCGACTGGCCTGCGAGCAGCCGGTTCCAGGTCTCGTCAACGCCGCAGGCGAGAGGAGTAACCATACCAAGTCCGGTGACCACGACACGGCGCATTGTATGCCCTTTCTATGCGAAAACGCGGCGGCAGGCTCGTCTCTTAGCCTGCCTCCGCGCAGAAACTTGAAGTGGTCGCGCCCAGGGCCCGACCCGGCGCAGCGATCAGGCGGCGCTCTTTTCGATGAACTTGACGGCGTCGCCCACGGTCTGGATCGACTCGGCCGCGTCGTCCGGAATCTCGATGCCGAACTCTTCCTCGAAGGCCATGACCAGCTCGACGGTGTCGAGGCTGTCCGCGCCGAGGTCGTCGATGAAGCTCGCTTCCGCCTTCACCTTGTCGGCGTCAACGCCGAGATGCTCGACGACGATCTTCTTCACCCGCTCAGCAACATCACTCATTGTCATTTCGTCCTTGGTTGTTTTCTCTTGTCCGGCAGGACAGCAGGACCCCCCTGCGGCCCCCCATACGCCGGGGGTCTTGCTAGCACAATTCGGAGGCAGGTCAAAAGGGGCTTGCTGTCCGGCATCCGCATGAATTCAGTCTGGGGTTGCACAAGCCGAAGTCTTTTGGCAGCTTGGCACCATGCGTAAAATCCTTTTCAGCTTGCTCGTCATCGGCCTCGCATCAACCGCCGCATTCGCCGACGGCGAACTGCCCAAGTTGCTGACGCCATTCGACAAAGTCCGTCTCGACCAGTTTGACGCAACGTCCGCCGCGGCGTTGGCGGAGGCCCGCGCCGGCGCAACGCCGCAGGACGTGGCCGTGCTCGACGCGGCCCTGGCCGGAACGCCCCTGCCGCTGGCCGCGGGCTATGATCCCACCGGCGCCTGGAAGTGCCGCACCATCAAGGTCGGAGGCGATCCTCAGCTCACCGTCTACCCGTGGTTCGCCTGCCGCATCAGCGACGACGGTGCGGGCTGGCGGCTCGAGAAACTCACCGGGTCACAGCGCACCACCGGCCGGTTCTACACGCTCTCCGATACACGCCTGGCCTATCTGGGAGCGGGCCACGTCATCGGCGAGGCGCCGCGGAACTACGGCCAGGATGCACGCGAAAACCAGGTTGCCGTCGTCGAGCGCCGGGGCAAGGGCAAGCTCGTGCTGCTCTTCCCCGCCCCCCAGTATGAATCGAAGCTCGACATCCTGGTGATGGAGCGCTGAGGCACTGTCCGCTCCCGCCCTCTGCCCCTCTGCCGTCCCGCCGTGAGCGAGCAGCGGTGATGACGGTCATCCGCAGGCCGCAGCATGCAAGACTCCGGGGGGCTGGTGATCCGGGCCTCGGCGCGGCGCGCTGTGCGCGGTAAGATTGGCAGGTCGCGGCGAGCCCCTTTCTGGGCCTGGCGCGGGCGCGATACGCATCACGGAAGCCCCGAGACGATCACCCGGCACATGGCCTCGCTCTTCGCATCCTTGCTGCCCGGCGTATAGTCATAAGCATCGACGAACTCGGTGATCAGCTTCGAAACCGCCAAGGGCGCGCGAAGCCGCAGCTCCCGCGCCCAGCGGAGGAAGATGCGTTCCGTTTTTGCCAGGTGCAGGTTGCTGACGGCATCGTGCACGAGGTGGACGACTGGATGCGGCTTGGCAAAGAACTTCTTGATCGGATGGCCCGCCACCAGCGCCGCGATCGGCAGCGCATAGTCCCAATAGGGCTCGCCGATCATCAGCGCGGCCGGGAGGAGCATCTGGGAGTGGATCGCGGCGATCGTCGCGCGCGGCAGGAAGAAGGCATCATGTCCCCACACATACTCGCCCAACAGGTCGAGGTTGCGAGGATCGTGCTCTGCCACCGTCACATCGAGGCGCGAACAGTAATAGAAGACATGCGGGTCCATTCCCGCCAGCAGCTGCTGAAGTTGCGGCCCCAGGATGATGTCGGCGTTGGTGAGCAGGATCGTGCCCTTGCCCGGCGGCGGCTCCTCGGCAAGGCTTGCGATGATCTGCTTCAGCGAAGGCTTGCGGTCGACCTTGCGCCACACCACGTCGGGGTAGACCGGATTCGCTTCCGAGATGGAGATGACGTGCGGCGCGGATTTTATCCACGACGCGTGACAGGATGTCTGCCAGTCGGGACCGACGTCACGACCGATGCTGTAGGGTCGCTTGGGCGGACGTGGCGGAAGCGACACCACGACCGCATCGAGCGCGACGCCCGACTCTGCCGGATCCCCGCCGCGTGCAATGGGCGATGCGGCGTCCGGTCGGGCAAGCAGGGCCCTGGCCTCGTCCACCAGGTCGCGCCGCACATAGGCGGCGCCGCCGGGCTGAACGTCCTCCGCCGGGGCGCGCGGATTGGCCGACGTCAATGACAGCCGCTCGAAGCCCAGCTCCGCGACGGCTTTCTGCTCCTCTTCCCCGGGACCGGCGAGGCCCTGGGAAGCCTCCGGATCAACCATCACGAGGGTCAGACCCGGAAGCCGGCCGGCAGCATCCGCCAGCACCTTGGTCGCGTCGAACCTGCCGTCGATCCTGATGGCATCGATCGCCCGTGTGACGATCGGTGGCAGCATCTCAAGATTGAGCTTGATCACCTCGGCTTCGACATCGGTCAACGGACTGGGCAGCACGACCCGGTGCAGGTCCCCACGCGAATCCTGCGTCACCCGGCGCCGCGAGGCGGTCTTGGCCGTCGCCGAATAGACCAGACCCGCGAATCCCAGCTGTCGCATATCGACTGCAAAGTTGCTGGCGTCGGCACCCGCATCGAGGAGCGTACCCACCCCCAGTCCCTTGAGAAGCACAGCCATTTCCTGCCGGGCATGGGTGTGGCTGGTCGCTTTACCGTCTCGCATTGTCGTCCTGAATTGCCGGGCTGCGCGGAGTGATTGTACACGCGGCATCAGCGCCCGGTCACGCAATCATTACGTGCGTCCACAGCCTGATCGACATCATCTCTCTTTCAAACCTCGTCGGATGCAGGAGGCGAATGCGCCGAGAGCAATGCCATCCCGGGCAACCCCGAATCCATACCGGCAGGACCCGCTCACGGTACTGATCGCCCGGGCTGGAAATCTCTTGCAACTACCCCACACTCCGCTGATATCGATTGAGGTCTTGCCGGTCGCCTGCGACGCTCGCCGGGGTGAGGGCAAATCGCCTTGCGAGCAGGAGTTCGGGTACGACGAGATGGCCGGATCGATCGAGGAATTCATATCCAAATCGGCCCAATTGGCGGACACGATCGTCCATGAACGTCCGATCTGGAACAGCCTCGCTTCGAGAGATGCCATTCGGCACTATTGCTACGGCACCAGCGACGGCAATCCCCTGTGGCTCGATCCCGCCTATGGCCGCGCCAGCCGCTATGGCCGCAATCTCGCTCCCCCCGGCTTCGTCTGTTCCGTGCTCTATCCCTTTCTGCACGGCGCACCGGTCGAGGCACCGCTGCTGAGCCTGATCGGCTCGATTTCCGTGGAATGGTACGCCCGGATCTTCGAGGGAGATTCGCTCCACGCCGAGGCACGGCAAGGGACGGTCTCTGCCTCCTACGACCGCACCGGCCGTGCCATTGCCTTCGTGCCGGCGGAGACGATCTACAGGAACCAGCAGGACGTCGCCGTAGCGAGAGCAAGCGGTACGATGGTGAGAATCGAGCCACGTGGCGAGGACCGTTTCCTGGACAGGTCGCCGTCGTCATATTCGCCCGGCCAGCTCGCGGCCATGGACAGGGCCCTGCGTGGAGAACACCGGTCCGGGAGGCATTCCCCGACGCGCAGCGCATCTCCGGCGGGCACGCTTCTGCCGGCCATGATGCGGGGCCCGCTGTCGATCGGCGATCTGATTTGCTGGCAGGCCGGCATCGGCCCGTCATACCGGGCAGGGTCGCTGGGCTACTTCGATGCCTTGCAATCGCCCCACACCACCGTACTCAATCCGGTCACCGGATGGCCCCTGAAATACTCGCAGCAGCATGAGGATTTCAGAATGGCCGCCCAGCGGGGCATGCCTGCACCTTTTGACAACAGCCTGATGCGGTTTGCTTGGATCATTCCCATGCTGACCGACTGGATGGGCGACGACGCATTTCTCCGCAAGCTCACGATCGAAACCGGGCTGCCTCTCATCTATGGCGACACCACTTGGTACCGCGCCGTCATCGCCCGCGACGAGCCTGACCCTGGCAGGAAGCTGCGGCATCTCGAACTCTATATCTCCGGTGTGAACCAGCTCGGACAAACGACCACGACCGGCAGTGCAACGCTGGAACTGCCCTTCGAGGAGAGCGGGGACCGCCAGCGTTCGGCCGTCCGCGCGAGCCCGGTGGTGGAGGCCCTTCCTGCTCCCGTGCTCGACCGCATCGAAGCCCAGGCTGCGGCGCGGCCCCATGCGGCGGCCATCGTCTTCGAGGGCAGGGAGATCTCCTTCGCGGAGCTGCTGGGCACTGCGAGGGCGATGGAACAACAGTTGAAGGCGAATGCCGCAAAGGCCGGCGCCGGGCTTGTGGCCGTGGTCTTCGAACGCTCCCCCGATGCCATCGCGGCAATTCTTGCCGCGTTGCGGATGAACGCCGCCTTCTTTTGCATCGATCCCGGCGAACCGGCCGCGCGGGTGAGGGACATCGTGGAAACGGCCCGGCCGGACCTCATCATCGCCGATGCGCGCACTGCCGCAGGCCTGGCAGCCAGCATCGACAGCGTTCAGGTGCCCCTGGTGGTGTGGACGGGATCGTCGCCGCCCCTGCCCGGCACCGGGGCGGGCGAACCCCGCCTGACGGACCGCGACGATGCAAGCGAGCTGGCCTATGTCATGGCCACCTCGGGCTCGCTGGGACGCCCCAAATGCGTCGCGGTGAAACATTCGAGTTTCCGCCGCTATGTCGAGATCCTGACGGAGACCTTCGGCTATGCGCCGGGCGACCGCATCCTGCACACGGCAACGCTGTCGTTCTCGGCTGCCATCCGCCAGACCTTCGGCGCCCTGTGCAACGGATCTGCCATCATCCTCGCCTCGGATGCGGAGCGCCGCGATCCGCCATTGCTGTTCGGCCTGATGAAGCGGCATGGCGTCACGGTGTGGGACACGGTGCCGACCGCATGGCAATCGGCAATCGATTTTCTGGACATCTTCGAGCCGGAGGAGCGCGGGCGCCTGCTGTCCAACGAACTGCGCAGCATCCTGCTGACCGGAGAGCCCCTGAAATGGCGGACACCGCGCATGTGGCGCGCCATGGGAGGCCGCGGCGAGGTGTTCAATCTCTATTCGCAGACCGAGGCTGCGGGCACGGTTGCCGCATACAGGCTGCCCCATGAGCCGGGCGCCGACCACGACATCGTTCCTGTCGGCCTGCCGCTGAGCGATTGCGAAATCCTCTTCGAGGCAGACGAGGCGACGGGAGAGCAGGAAATCTGCGTCGGCAGTCCGCGGCTCGCGTCAGGCTATCTTGGTGACGCCGAGACAACGGCCGACGAATTTCCGCTTCGTCCCTTTCATGAACGGGGATACCGGAAGACGGGCGATACCGGCTTCCTGACGCCGGACGGCCTATTGTCGGTCAGCGGGCGGCTGGGGCTGGTCACCAAGATCCGCGGCCAGCAAGTCAATCTTGCAGCCATCGAGAGGGTGATTGCCGCGCGGCCAGGAATTGCCGATGCCGCTGTCGCCTGCCACGAATGGCAGAACGCCCGTCAGCTCGTGGCCTATGTCGTGGGCAGCGAGCAGGATTCGGCCTTCGAGGAAGATCTGCGCCAAGCCGTGCTCGAGGCCCTGGGCCCGGCGGCGGTCCCGGCGCACATCATGTTCCTGCAGCAGCTGCCCCTGAACCGGTCCAACAAGCTGGACCGATCGAGGCTTCCGATGCCCGCGGACTGGAGCGCGAGCCCGGAGGCTGCGCCAGCTGGCCACGCCGACCCGCAGGTGCAGGACTCCATCCGGGAAATCGTCTCGGAGATGTTCTGCAGAACCCTGTCCCGCAGCACCATCTCGGCGGGCAGGAACTTCTTTGCCCTGGGTGGCAATTCGCTCATGGCGACGCGGATCGTCGCGCAGATCCGCAAGGCCTTCGCAATCGAGTTTCCGATGAGAAGCTTCTTCGAGGCTCCGACCGTCGAAGGCGTATCGGATGCGATCGAGGTGCTGCTCCTGCAGGACCTCGGGTAGAGCGCGATGAGGGAGGACGGCGCGGTTGGCAAGTGACTTCGACAAGGCGCGACTGGCCGGCGAGGGCCCTCTTCCGCCGGACAAGGCGGCGGCCTTGCGGGCCCGGCTCGCCAGGGCCAGGAGCCATCTCCACGAACCGGTCATTCCACGCTTGCCCCCGGATCAGAGGGTGAGGGCATCCTTTGCGCAGGAGCGCATGTGGTTCAACGCCAGGACTTCGCAGGTCCACGCTGCTTATAATTCGCAGGTGGCATTGCACCTCCAGGGCCCTCTCGATGTCGCGTCTCTCGCCCGCAGTCTCGAAGAGATTCGCCAGCGCCATGACGTATGCCGCCTTGCCCTCGTCGAGGACGGCGGCATTGTCTGGCAGGCCGCCGTTTCACAGCCGAAGGAGGCTCTCTCCGTCATCGACTTGCCGGACGCCTCCGACGATGAGGTGAGGCGCACCATCGCCGCGCTGGTGACCATGCCATTCGACCTGCAGCACGGGCCGCTCGTCCGCTGGACGCTCATCAGGCTTGCCCCGGAGCGCAATGTCCTGGTCTTCTCCGACCATCACTCGGCAACGGATGGCTGGTCGCGCCAGATCGTCTTCGACGAGCTGATGAAGCTCTACGGCCAGTTTGCATCCGGTGCCACCGAGGCGGCCCTGCCGGAAAGCCGGCTGGGATACCGCGACTTCGCTAGCTGGCAGCGCGCCTGGTCGGAAAGCGACGAGGGCCGCAAGCAGATTTCGTTCTGGAAGTCGAAACTGCAGGACGCACCGTTCAGCCTCGATCTGCCTTCCGACTTCGCCCGTCCGTCGACGCCCAGCCATCGCGGGGGACACCTGCTCCAGAAAATCGACGCACAGCTGATGGACGCGCTGGGCGCTGTGGGCGCAGCGACCGGCTCGACCAGCTTCATGGTGTTCTTCGCTGCCTTCATCGTGCTGATGCATCGGCTGACCGGGGCGGAAGATATCTCGATCGGCACGGGCGTTGCGAACCGGAGGATGGAGGATACCGACGCCATCGTCGGGATGCTGATCAACACCGTCGTCATTCGCGCCAGGCCAGTCCCCGGTATGAGTTTTGCCGATCTGCTGCGGCAGATCCGCGAGCTGTCGCTCGAGGCCTTCGCCAACCAGGAAGCGCCCTTCGACCGGGTCGTTCAGGCCGTGAACCCCATCCGCAGCAGTTCCATCAATCCGCTGCACCAGGTGACGTTCAACTTCCAGAACAATCCGATGCCCGACGTCAGGCTGCCGGGACTGCAGACGCGGCTGGAGCGGCCGCTCTTCAATGGGTCAGCCAAATACGATCTCTATGTCGCGGGCTGGCCCCAGGACGGCGAGCGCATCGGCAACTGGATGAGCGACGCCTCGGCCGTCCTGCTGTCATGGGAATTCAGCCTCGATCTCTTCACGGCCGAATCGATCGGGCGGATGCAGGCGCAATACGGGGAGGTCCTGAAGCAGATAGCGGCAGATCCGGACTTCATCATCGGCGACATCGCGCTCGACGCCGGCGACGCTGTCCCCGATCCGGCGCCGGAGTCCGGGCCGGCGCAGCCGACGAGTGTGCATCGACGCGTGGCGGACCATGCACGCCGAACGCCGAAGGCAATCGCCGCGCAATGCGGCGAGGCGGCGCTCACCTACGAGGAACTGGACCGGATGGCCTCGGGCCTTGCCGGCTATCTGTCCAGCATCGGGCGAAGCGGCGTCACCATCGGTGTCTCCGCCAGGCGGTCGATCTGGCTTCCCGTGGGCTTGACCGGAATCCTGAAGGCGGGCGGCTGCTATATGCCGCTCGACCCCGCACTGCCGGCTGAATCGCTGCGCGCGATGATCGCCGCGGCCGCCATCACGCATGTCCTGTGCGACGAGCCCGACCGGCGTCTGTTCGAAGGGCTCGGCATTTCGGTCATCTTGCATGGCGAGCATCGCTCGCCCTCCCGGGATGCGGCGCCGGAAGTGCCGGACAGCGCGCTGGCCTATGTCATGTTCACGTCGGGGTCGACCGGCAGGCCGAAAGCCGTCGCCGTCCCGCATCGGGCCGTCGTTCGCCTCGTCTCGGGCCAGAGCTTTGCCGACATGGGCCCCGACACTGCCTGGCTGCTGCATTCTCCCCTGTCGTTCGACGCCTCCACCCTCGAGATCTGGGCTCCGCTTTGCAATGGCGGGCGCCTGGTGATCCAGCCGGACGGCCGCTATTCGCTGCGCGAGATCGGCGACACCATCCGCCAGCACCGCGTCGACTCGCTGTGGATCACCTCGGGCCTGTTCCAGCTGGCCGCCTCCGAGTGCCCGGAGATCTTCTCGCCCCTGTCGCAGCTGATCACGGGCGGAGACGTGGTTTCGCCTGATGCCGTCCGTCGCGTCATGCGGGCCTGTCCGGCGACCCACATCACCAATGGATATGGGCCGACCGAGAACACCACCTTCACCTGCTGCGCCAGGATCGGTGCCGATGACCTCGACCGGCGCTCGATCCCCATTGGCGTTCCCATCCGCGGCACCACGGTCTTCATTCTCGATGACCGCATGCGCCGCTGCCCGCCGGGCCGGGTCGGCGAACTCTTCGCCGGTGGAGCGGGGCTGGCGGATGGTTATCTCGGCGACGTCCAGGGAACGGCGGAACGCTTCATCGACCATCCTGAACTGGGACGCCTCTATCGCACCGGCGATCTCTGCCGGGTCCTGCCGGACGGCCGCATCGAGTTCGTCGGCCGGCGCGACCGGCAGGTGAAGATCGCCGGCTACCGGATCGAGCTGGCCGAGGTCGAGCACCTGCTGTCTGCGCTGCCGGGCGTCGCTGCCGTCTCGGTGGTTGCGGTCGGACATGCGGCGAGAGGAACCCTCCTGCGTGCTGCGCTGGTGCTGGAAGGCGGGAGCGGCGATCTTGCCAAGCTCAAGGCCGCCGCAAGATCGGTACTGCCGGCCCATCAGATGCCTGCCGAGTGGTTCGTGCTGGCGAAGCTTCCCATCACGTCGAACGGCAAGATCGACGTCGCCGCCATCCAGCAGCTTGTGCCTGACCGGGACAGGCTGCCCGCCCGGCAGGAGAACTCGCCGGCGGAGACGCGGATCGCCGCAATCTTTCAGGAGGTGCTCGGGCAGCCGGCGGATGACCACGACCAGGATTTCTTCGCGCTCGGAGGCGACTCGCTGGGCGCCCTTCGGGCCCTCTCGCTCCTCGAGGCCGCCTTCGGCGTTGAGCTCCCAGCCAGCCTTTTCTTTGGAGATTCGTCGATCAGGAGCATCGCAAGGACCACGGTGGAAGTTCTCCGCAATCGCCGGGTGACCGCCACCCGCCATCCCCGGCTGCCCCTGATACAGCCCGGCCCCGGCTATCCGGCTCTCGTCTTCGTGCCGGGCGGCTGGGGCGAGGAAAACGAGATACTGGTCTTCGCAAGGCTGGTGCGGACGATGAAGACCGAAGCAGCCAAGTTCGGAATCCGTTCCGGCGTCACCACCCGGATTGCTCCGCTGACGAACATGCAGGAATATGCCGGTGAACTCGCCGACATCCTGGCGGCGGAACTCGATCCGCGACACCTCGTCCTCGTCGGGGAATGTGCGGCCTCGACGGTCGCCCTCGCTCTCGCGAAGGAACTCGGCGCCAGGGGGACGCCCGTTCTCGGACTGATCCTCCTCGACCCAGGCGAGCCGTCGCATCTTCGCAACGTCGTCAGCCGCGTCTCGACGCCCAGGGGAACGCAGCCGGCCCTCATCTCGACGCTGCCGCCGGAGGTGGTCAGCTACTATCACCTTCTCGCGGAGCTTCCCGATGGCCCCGTCGACGTGCCGGTCCGCATCATCCTGTCACAGCGCTTTCCCAATTCGGACGACATCGCAGCGCAGTGGACAGTCCATGCCGGGTGCGACGTTCCCGTAACCCCGGTACCGGGCGATCACAGCAGCTATCTTCGCGCCCGGGCGGAGGAAACCGCAAGAGCTATGGACTTGATCGTCGCATCCCTCGCCGGTCTGTGATGGGCGTGCTGCCCGAATTGCATCGGCTTCTCGAGCCGGGCGTCTGCGGCTTCGCCACCGCCATTCCGGCTGCGGCCGCGGAATTGCTTGCCGCCGAGCGAGAGGCCGCCAGGCCGTTCAATGAACCGCGCATGGCGGAGTTCGCGGCGGGGCGGCATTGCGCACACCGGGCGCTGACGCAACTCGGCGTTCGCGACGTGGCCGTTCCGGCCCGCCCCGACCGTTCACCCCTCTGGCCCCCGGACATAATCGGCAGCATTTCCCACAGCAGGACCTGCGCGGTGGCGATCGCCGCACGTGCCACGGATCACCTCCTGTCGCTGGGGGTCGATGTGGAGGAAACCGAAGCCATCGAAGACGAACTTGCCGAGCTGATCGGCAGCCCGCCCGAATACGCCCTCATGCTCGGCCCGGGGCAGGTGCAGCCTGAGCTGGCTTGCCGCCTTCTCTTCAGCCTGAAGGAAGCCGCATTCAAATGCCTGTACCAATGGTCAGGAGAGTTTCTGGATTTCGCCGACCTCCGACTCCTCGCCATGGGAAGCGAGCGGATGTTTGCCATGGCACGCCTGGAGAAACCCACCGGTGAGACGGCACAGCGCGTGGTCGGCAGGTTTGTCGCCGGCCCGGAACACATCTGCTGCACAGCCGCGCTGCATCGCAATGGACTACGGGGCGACTCGCAGGGAAACAGCTTGTCCTCCCGCAACTCGCCATAGGCCGGGACAAACCCGGCCTCCCCTCAGATCATCGCCATGCCGCCGTTCACATGCAGCGTCTGGCCCGTCACGTAGCCGGCCTCGTCGGACGCGAGGTAGAGCACCGCCGCGGCCACGTCCCCGGGTGTGCCGAGCTTGCCGGCGGGCACGCGGCCGAGGATCATTTCCTTCTGCTTGTCGTTCAGCACATCCGTCATCGGCGTGGCGATGAAGCCCGGTGCCACGGCGTTGACCGTGACGTTGCGCGCCGCGAGTTCCTGCGCCAGCGACTTGGTGAGGCCGATGACGCCGGCCTTCGAGGCCACGTAGTTGGCCTGCCCCGGGTTGCCGGTGACGCCCACCACCGAGGTGATGTTGACGATGCGGCCGAAGCGCTTCTTCATCATGCCGCGCATCGCGGCCCGCGCCAGGCGGAACGAGGCGGTGAGGTTGACGTCGATGACCGCCGACCAGTCCTCGTCCTTCATGCGCATGGCAAGGCCGTCCTTGGTGATGCCGGCATTGTTGACGAGAATGTCGAGCCCGCCCATCGCGGCCTCCGCCTCGGGCACGAGCTTCTCGACGGCCGCGGCATCCGAAAGATTGCACGGCAGCAC
>Ga0209023_10005462_pt1 | contig 13878 bp, 11 predicted proteins | sample LakOneMetagenome_FD_187468 | JGI IMG/M metagenome (GOLD analysis project Ga0209023, IMG submission 187468) | Freshwater and sediment microbial communities from Lake Erie, Canada (SPAdes) (version 2) | ecosystem: Environmental > Aquatic > Freshwater > Lentic | place: Lake Erie, Canada...
GATCCGCGGGTGAGCGTGCCGCGGGCAACCTATGGTTCGGTGTTGCTGATCGGGATTTTCTACATGATCACCGCATGGCTGATGGCGGCGGGTGCCGGTGTCGACAAGCTGTTGCCGACCTTGCAAGGGCTAGCCGACCCGACGACGTTCCTGTTCGATCTGGCGGGCCGCTATGTCGGCGGGCCAGTTCCGACGATCATGGGCTTCCTGTTTGTGTCGAGCCTGTTTGCTGCCGTGCTGGCATTCCACAATGGCGTGGCGCGGTACAAATACGTCGCGGGCCGCGAAGGGCTGTTGCCCGATGCTGTCGGCGTGACCCATGACCGCCACCAGAGCCCCCATGTCGGTTCGGTCTTGCAGACCATCCTTGCGGTGATCGTGGTCACGATCTTTGCCGTGCTTGGCATGGACCCGGTGCTGCAACTGTTCACCTGGCTGACGCAGCTTGGAGCGCTTGGTATCGTCGGGCTGATGGCGGCGACTTCGTTTTCGGTCATCGGTTTCTTTGCGCGCCAGCCTGAAGCTGGTGAGGGCGCGATGGCGACGAAAGTTCTGCCGTTCATCGCCGGGCTGGCTATGTTGGCGCTTTTCGTGGTCAGTTTCGTCAAGTTCGGCGAGATGATCGGGGTGACGGGGCTGTTGGGCGTGGCGCTGCCGATGCTGGTGATCGTGGCGGCTGCGGTGGGCTTCGTACTGGCGGCCAATCTGGCGCGGCGTGATCCGGCGCGGTTTGCCCGGCTTGGCCGGGGTCGCTGACCCCCTGCCCTTTACGCCGGGCGGCATGTGGTCGCCCGGCGGTGACATTCAAGGACGGAACTGATGGCTGGCCCGACACAAAGCGATATTGATCTGATTGCCCAGCGCCCGGTGGCCGCCGGCAGGCTGTTGATTGACGGCAGATGGCACGAGGGCGAAGGCACCCCGAGCGAGGTGCTGTCGCCCATCGATGGCAGCGTGCTGACAACGCTTGCAGCGGCGTCGGCCGACGATGTGGCGCGGGCGGTTGCCTCGGCGCGGGCAAGCTTCGAGGCGGGCGGATGGTCGCGGATGGCACCTGCCGGGCGGAAGGCGGTGCTGCACCGTTTGGCCGACCTGATCGAGAGCCATGCGCTGGAACTTGCGGTGCTGGGCGTGCGCGACAATGGTACCGAGATCGGCATGGCGCTGAAGGCGGAACCGGGGAGTGCGGCGGGGACGTTCCGCTATTACGCGGAGGCCATCGACAAGGTCTATGGCGAGATCGCCCCGACCGCGCCCAATGTGCTGGGGCTGGTCCACCGCGAGCCGGTGGGCGTGGTGGCGGCGATTGTGCCGTGGAACTTCCCGTTGATGATCGGGGCATGGAAGATTGCGCCAGCGCTGGCGGCGGGCAATTCGGTGGTGCTGAAGCCTGCCGAGACGGCGTCGCTGTCGTTATTGCGGCTGGCGGAGCTGGCTTTGGAGGCTGGCGTGCCGCCCGGCGTGTTCAACGTGGTGACCGGGCCGGGGCGCGTGACCGGCGAGGCGCTGGCGCTGTCGATGGATGTGGATGTGATGGTTTTCACCGGGTCGGGCGCGACCGGGCGGCGGCTTTTGCAATATTCGGCGCAGTCGAACCTGAAGCGCTGCTATCTGGAGTTGGGCGGCAAGAGCCCGAACATCGTCTTTGCCGATGCGCCCGATCTGGCGGCGGCGGCGAAGGCGGCGGCGACAGCGATATTCCGCAATGCCGGGCAGGTGTGCGTGGCAGGATCGCGGCTTCTGGTCGAGGCGCCGGTCCATGACGCGTTCGTGGCGGCACTGACCAAGGCGACCGAAGCGATGCGGGTGGGCAATCCGCTGGACCTTGGCACTCAGGTCGGTGCGGTCAACTCGCTAGTGCAACTGGAGGGCAACCTTGGCTTTGTCGCGGATGCGGCGCGCGAGGGCGGCGAGATCGTGACGGGCGGCAAGCGGGCGCTGGAGGCGACCGGCGGCTATTACATGGAGCCAACCGTGGTGACGGGCGTGGCCCCGACCCATCGACTGTTCCGCGACGAGGTGTTCGGGCCGGTTCTGGCGGTGACGGCCTTTGAGGACGAGGCAGAGGCGCTGCGACTGGCGAATGCCACGGACTATGGCCTTGCGTCGGGCGTCTGGACCGCGAACCTGAGCCGCGCGCACCGGATGGTGCGGGGGATCAGGGCGGGCATCGTCCATGTCAACACCTATGGCGGCTCGGACGGGACGGTGCCGTTGGGCGGCGTCAAGCAATCGGGCAATGGACACGACAAATCGCTTCATGCGCTTGAGAAATATACCGACCTCAAGACGGCATGGATCCAGTTGTAAGGGGTGGCGCAATGGGCAACCGTATTCTGATTGTCGGCACCTATGACACCAAGGATGATGAACTGGGCTATCTGGCGGGAGTGATCCGCGCGCAGGGTGGCGAAGTGATCAGCATGGATGTGTCGGTGCTGGGCGATCCGTCGCGGCCGACCGATTTCAGCAAGCATGACGTGGCCGTCGAGGCGGGATCGTCGATTGCCGAGGCGATTGCGGCGGACGATGAGAATACCGCCATGCAGATCATGGCGACCGGGGCCTCGCGGCTGGCGGCGCGGCTTTACCGCGAGGGAAGGTTTGACGGGGTGCTGGCGCTTGGCGGCACGATGGGGACCGACCTTGCGCTGGACCTGTGTGCGGCGCTGCCGGTCGGCGTGCCGAAATATGTGGTCTCGACGGTCAGTTTCTCGCCGATGATCCCGACCGAGCGGCTGGCACCGGACTTGCAGATGATCTTGTGGGCGGGCGGGCTTTACGGGCTGAATTCCGTCTGCAAAGCCTCGCTCAGTCAGGCGGCGGGCGCGGTGCTGGGGGCGGCGCGCGCGGTAGAGGCGCCGGTGCGCGACAGGCCGCTGATCGGGATGACGAGTTTTGGCAAGACGGTGCTGCGCTATATGGTGCCGTTGAAACCGGCGCTGGAGACGCGCGGCTTCGAAGTGGCGGTGTTTCATGCGACGGGGCTTGGCGGTGGGGCGTTCGATGCCTTGGCCGCGAAGGGCGAGTTTGCCTGTGTGATGGATTTTGCGCCGCAGGAGGTGGGGAACCATCTGTTCGGGTCAGCGATCACGGCGGGGCCGAACCGGCTGACCGGTGCCGGGCGCAAGGGTGTGCCGCAGATCATCTCGATTGGCTGCTGCGATCTGGTCGATCTGGTGGGATGGCACCCCCTGCCCGCCCGGTTCACGAACCATCCGATCCATGCGCACAACCGCATCCTGTCGTCGGTGGTGCTGCGGCCGGAAGAACGGCGCGAGGTAGCGCAGGCGATTGCGGGGAAGCTGGCCGGGGCGACGGGGCCGACAGTGTTCTTGTTGCCGCTGAAAGGCGGGCATGAGTGGGACCGCGAGGGTGCGCCGCTGAGTGATCCGGCAGCATTTGGCACGTTTTGCGAGGAGATCCGCCGCGCTTGTCCGCCGAATGTGCGGTTGGTCGAGGTGGATTGCCACATCAACGACCCGGCCTTTGCCGAGGCGGCGCTTGCGATTGTCGATGATTGGGTTGCAACTGGCGTCATTGCCGGGGGACAGGCAGAGGGAGCCTAGCGTGCCGCATCTGAGGATCGAATATTCCGCCAACCTTGAGGCGCGTGCCGATGTTCCGGGGCTGGTGGCGGTGTTGTACGACACGATGAAGGCGTCGGGCCTGTTCGAATTGGGTGGTATCCGGGTGCGGGCTTACCGCGCCGATCATGTGGCTGTTGCGGACCTGCACCCCGAAAACGCCTTTGCCCATATTACCCTGCGGATGGGCTTTGGGCGATCGGTCGAGGACCGCAAACGGGTGGGTGATGCCTTGATGGCTACGGCACGCCTGGCGCTGACGCCGCTGCTCGAAACACCGCATTTTGCGCTGTCTCTGGAAGTGGAGGAGATTGATGCGGTGCTGACCTGGAAAGACAATGCGATGCATGGGCGGCTGCGGGGCAAGTGAGCGCCTAGCCGTCGACGCCGCGCAGTTCTTCCAGAAGATCAAGCAGTTGATCGAGTTTCTTGCGCCCGAACCGTTCTTCGAGCCGTGCGAAGATCGCGTTGCTTTCGTCGGCATGGTCGAGGATCAGCTTGCGGCCTTCGGCGGTGATAGAGGTGATGGAGCGGCGGCGGTCCTTGGGGTCGGTCACCCGGGTGATGAGTCGTTCCTGCTCCATCGCCTTGGTCATGCGGGTGAGACTTGGCAGGAGGAGGCAAGCCTCATTGGCGAGCATGGTGAGTTCAAGCGGCCCACGCTCTTCGAGGACCCGCAGAACCCGCCATTTCTGCTCGTTGATGTCGCTTTGCGCCAGCATCTCGCGGATCGGACCCATGACCGTCTCACGCGCCCTGAGGAGCGCGATGGGCAGCGAACGGCCGGTACGGCGCAGCGGGGCGGTTCCGGGAGTGGCGGGTTTCGGGGCATCTGTCGTCATGCCGTACCCTAGCCGCCGAAACGGGCGTTTCTCAAGCGGCAATCCTGTTGGCTTGTGGTCGAAAAATTACTTAACAAAGCAATTAATTCCTGATAGCAAAGTCACAGCAGCGAATCCGGGGGAACAGCATGTCGGACCTCAGCACTCATCTTGCGCGACTGGAGGGTCATCTGGCCCGGTTCCGCGACAAGGGTATCTTGAACCTGATTGGCGGAATTGATGCGGCGGGAAGCGGCGGTACGTTTCAGACGCGCTCTCCCGTTGATGAAAGCCTGATTGCCGAGGTGGCGCTGGGGACTGCGGCGGATGTGGATCGCGCGGCGAAGGCGGCAAAGGCGGCGTTTCCGGCATGGGCGGCCCTCAGCGGTGAAAAGCGCAAGGCGATCTTGCACAGGATTGCCGATCTGATCGAGGCGCGAGCCGAGGAAATCGCGCTGTGTGAATGTTGGGACACCGGGCAGGCGTGGCGCTTCATGTCAAAGGCGGCGCTGCGCGGGGCGGAGAATTTCCGCTATTTCGCCGACCTTGCCCCCGGTGCGCGTGACGGCAAGTCGTTGCCGACGCAGACGCATCTGAACGTTACCTCACGCCATCCCATCGGGCCGGTGGGGGTGATCACGCCGTGGAACACGCCGTTCATGCTGTCGACATGGAAGATCGCTCCGGCGTTGGCGGCGGGATGTACGGTGGTCCACAAGCCGGCCGAGTTCAGCCCGCTGACCGCGCGGCTTCTGGCCGAAATCTGCCATGAGGCGGGGCTGCCTGCGGGGGTGCTGAACCTTGTGAACGGGATGGGCGAAGGCGCGGGCAAGGCACTGACCGAGCATCCGGACATCAAGGCGATTGCGTTTGTGGGCGAAAGCCGCACTGGGTCGATGATCATGAAACAGGGCGCTGATACGCTGAAGCGCGTGCATTTCGAGCTCGGCGGCAAGAACCCGGTCATGGTGTTCGAAGATGCCGATATGGAGCGCGCGCTGGATGCGGCGATCTTCATGATCTATTCGCTGAATGGCGAGCGTTGTACTTCGTCGTCAAGGCTGTTGGTGCAAGAGAGCATCGCCGAAGCGTTCGAGGCACGGTTGGCCGAGCGGGCGGAGCGGATTTGCGTGGGGCATCCGCTGGATCCGGCGACCGAGGTCGGGCCGCTGATCCACAAAACGCATTTCGACAAGGTGATGGGCTATGTCGGTATCGGCAAGACCGATGGCGCGACTTTGGCGGCGGGTGGTGAGCGGGTGGGCAGCGATGGCTGGTTCGTGCGCCCTACCCTGTTCACCAAGGCCAATGCCGGGATGCGGATTGCGCAAGAAGAGGTCTTCGGGCCGTTCCTGACCTCGATCCGGTTCAAGGACGAGGATGAGGCGCTGAGGATTGCCAATGACGTGGCCTATGGGCTGACTGGCTATGTCTGGACCAACGACCTGGCCCGGGCGCTGCGCGTCTCGGAGCGGTTGGAAGCCGGGATGATCTGGGTGAATTCGGAGAACGTGCGGCATCTGCCGACGCCGTTCGGCGGGGTCAAGGCCAGCGGCATCGGGCGCGACGGCAGCGACTGGTCGTTCGAGTTCTACATGGAGACGAAGAACACGGCCTTCGCGCTGGGGAGCCACAAGATTCAACGACTTGGCGCCTGAGGCGCGACATACGGTTACGGTCTTGAAGACCCGAAAGGAGCCATGATGCCTATTCCTGCCCCGACTCTCTATCCGCCCTTCAACATCGTCAGGCTGAGCCATGTCGAACTGGTGGTCACCGACCTTGGCTGGGCGCGTGGGTTCTATGTCGACACGCTGGGCCTTCAGGTCACGCATGAGGATGCGAACCACATTTATCTCAGGGCGATGGAGGAGCGTGGCCATCATTGCGTTATCCTGAAGAAGGGCGATGCAGGAAGCGTTGGGGTGCTGGGCTTCAAGGTGTGGGACCAGCCCGATCTGGACAAGGCCGAGGCCTGGTTCCGGTCAAAGGGGCTGCCGGTGGCGTGGGTGGAGCGCCCGTTCATGGGACGGGTGCTGAGGGCGCGCGATCCGTGGGGCGTTCCGCTGGAATTTTATGTCCAGATGGACCGGCTGCCGCCGATTCATCAGCAGTACAAGCTCTACCGGGGCGTGAAGCCCTTGCGGATCGATCACTTCAACCTGTTTTCGGCAAATGTCGATCAGGCCGTGGCCTTCTACGGCGAGATGGGGTTCCGCGTTACCGAATATACCGCCGACGAGGCAACCGGGCGGACTTGGGCTGCGTGGATGCACCGCAAAGGCGGCGTGCATGACATCGCCTTTACCAACGGCACCGGGCCAAGGCTGCACCATCTGGCCTTCTGGGTGCCGACGCCGTTGAACATCATCGACCTGTTGGACCTGATGTCGACGACGGGGTATCTTGCAAATATCGAACGTGGACCGGGGCGGCACGGCATCTCTAATGCATTCTTCTTATACATTCGCGATAAAGACGGGCATCGGACCGAAATCTATTGCTCGGACTACCAGACCGTTGACCCGGATCTGGAGCCGATCCGCTGGGACCTGAAAGACCCACAGCGGCAGACGCTTTGGGGCGCACCCGCGCCGAAAAGCTGGTTCGAGCTAGGGTCGGTGTTTGAGGGTGCGGAATTGCGCGACAGTGATCTGAAAGCGCAGCCCATCGTTGCACCCTGAGATGTACTTACTTAACGTCACCTCACTTTAAGGTAGATATGGCATGCAGTTTCTGAGCTATACTTCGGACAGTAAACGGTGCTGGGGTGTGCGTGAGGGCGGAAGGATCGTTGATCTTTCCGCTCGTCTCGGCACCGCGTATCCGACGCTGCAAGATGCGGTCGCTGCGGGGGCGCTGGCCCGGCTTGCCGACATGGCGCGGGGGCTGCCTGCGGACCATGACGAAAACGAAATCACCTATGAGATTCCGTTGTCGCACCCGGAAAAGATCCTGTGCGTGGGCGTCAACTTCCCGGACCGCAATGCCGAATACAAGGATGGGCAGGAGGCGCCGCCCAACCCGTCGCTGTTCGTGCGTTTCCCGCGATCGTTTACCGGGCACGGTCAGCCGCTGATCCGGCCGCCCGAGTCGCAGCAACTGGACTATGAGGGCGAGATTGCCATCGTCATCGGCAAGGCCGGGCGGCGGATTGCAGAGGCCGAGGCGCTTGACCATATCGCGGCGCTGACATTGTGCAACGAGGGGACGCTCCGCGATTGGGTGCGTCATGCGAAGTTCAACGTGACGCAGGGCAAGAATTTTGACCGTTCTGGGTCGATGGGGCCGTGGCTGGTGCCCTTTAAAGACGAGGCGCAACTGGCTGATATTCAAATCGAAACGCGGGTGAATGGTGAGGTGCGGCAAAGCGACCGGACCAGCCGGATGATCTTTTCGTTCCGCAAGATCATCGCCTATGTCTCGACCTTCACGACGCTGGTGCCGGGCGACATCATCGTTTGCGGCACGCCAACGGGGGCCGGGGCGCGGTTCGATCCGCCGATCTGGCTGAAGCCCGGCGATGTGGTCGATGTGAGTGCCGAGGGGATCGGCAGTTTGCGAAACACCATCGCCGACGAGGTGCTGTGATGCTGACACGGGCCGAGATCGAGAAGGCGGCCGCAGATCTGGTGCGGGCCGAAGCCGAGCGGCGGCAAATCGGCCTGCTATCGCTGCGCCATCCGATGATGACGATGGACGATTCCTATGCGGTGCAGGCGGCGTTTGTGGGCGCAAAACTTGCCAAGGGGCGGCAGGTGATCGGCTGGAAGATCGGGCTGACCTCTAAAGCGATGCAGTCGGCGCTGAACATCGACACGCCGGACAGCGGTGTGTTGCTGGACGATATGGCGTTTGACAGCGGCGCTACGATCCCGGCGGATCGGTTCATCCAGCCACGGATCGAGGCGGAACTGGCGTTCGTGATGAAGGCGCCGCTTGCCGGACCGGACACCAGCCCGAGCGAAGTGCTGGCGGCGACGGACTATGTGATCCCGGCGCTGGAAATACTTGATACGCGGATCGTTCGGATAGACCCCGCGACAAAGGCGGCGCGCACCATCGTCGATACGATTTCGGACAATGCCGCCAACGCCGGGATTGTCACCGGCGGGCGCAAGGTGAAGCCCGGCGAGGTTGATCTGCGCTGGTGCGGAGCCATTGTCAGCCGCAATGACGAGGTGGAAGAAACCGGGCTTGGCGCGGGTGTGCTGAACGATCCGGCGATGGGAATTGCGTGGTTGGCCAACAGGTTGGCGCTTTATGGCCAGCGGATCGAGGCAGGGCAGATCGTGCTGTCAGGCTCGTTCATCCGGCCGGTCGAGGCGCGGCATGGTGACCGGATCACCGCCGATTTCGGGCCGCTGGGCCAGGTCAATTGTTTGTTTGCATGAGGGTCGGATGCCGGTAGCGAAGAACAGGTTCAAGGCGGCACTGGCCGAGGGTCGCGTGCAGATCGGCCTGTGGCTGGGGCTGGCCAGCGCCTATACAAGCGATCTGGCGGCGGGCAGCGGCTTTGACTGGCTGGTGATCGACGGGGAACATGCGCCGAACGACATTCCGGCGATGCTGGCGCAGTTGCAGGCGATTGGCGCGCGGAGCCATGCGGTGATCCGCCCGCCGGTGGGCGAGACGTGGCTGATCAAGCAGGTGCTGGATCTTGGTGCACAGACGGTTCTGGTGCCGATGGTAGAAAGCCCTGCGCAGGCGGAGGCGCTGTTGCGGGCGGTGCAGTATGCGCCGCATGGTGTGCGGGGCGTGGGCGCGGCCTTGGCGCGGGCGTCGGATTTTGGCCGCGTCAGCGACTATATCGCGACCGCTGGTGAGGAGATTTGTCTGCTGGTGCAAGTCGAGAGCCGCGCGGGGTTGGCGGCGTTGGACGGCATTGCAAAGGTCGACGGCGTGGACGGGGTGTTCATCGGCCCTGCCGATCTGGCTGCCGACATGGGTCATCCCGGCAATCCCGGACATGCGGAGGTGCAGGCCGCCGTCGAGGATGCGATCTTGCGGATCGTCCGGGCGGGAAAGGCGGCGGGCATACTGACATCGGATCAGGCGCTGGCGCGGCGATACATCGCCCTGGGCGCAACGTTCGTTGCGATTGGGAGTGACGTTGGCGTGTTGATGCGTGGGTTAAAAGACCTTCGGCAAGGGTTTGAATAGTCTATATTACTTTGATTACCTATCTGGCGGGCAAGGTCAAAAAAGAGAAGCCTCTACCGCCCGATAAACTGCCGGGCGTTGCGGGGCGAGGCTCCGAAGTGGCTGCGGAAGACCTTGCCGAAGTGGTTGGAGGATTCAAAGCCGGTGGCGGCGGCGATCTCGGATATGGTCATTTCGGTCTCGAACAGCAGGCTGCGGGCCAGTTCGATCCTGAGCGTGCGGTAGTAGGTGGCGGGCGAGACGGAGAGAACCGTCTTGAACTGGCGTTCTAGCTGGCGGGCGGAATAGCCTGCGGCGGTCGCCAGTTCCTCAATGGAGAGCGGCGTTTCGAGATTGCGCTGCATCAGGCGGATCACGCGGATGAGCTTGGTGTTGCGCGACCCGATGGTCAGGGCGAGCGAAGATGTCTGATGGGCCTCGGACCTTCTGGGCGTACCATGCAGGCACATGTCGCCGACGCGGACAGCGAATTCGTCGCCGTAGTGACGGGCGACGAGGTCCAGCATCATGTCGGTCGAAGCGGCACCACCGCCGCAGGTCATCAGGGGGCCGTCGATCTCGAAGATGCGGGGGCTGGGGTCATGGTCTTGAAAAAGCTCACGAAAGCCGGGCTGGTTTTCCCAATGCACGGTATAGCGCCTGTCGCCGAGCAGGCCGGCGCGGGCGAGCGTGAAGGCTCCGGTACAGATGCCGCCGTAGGTGCCACCGTGGACAGCATGATCGCGCAGCCAGTTGAGCGTGTCGCGACTGGCGGCGGAGCCTGCCTCGGTTCCGGAGCAGACAAGCAGCGTGGAATGGCGGCTGACCTTGCCGAGCGCGCCCTGCACGTTCACGGAAATGCCGCTGGAGCTTTGTACGGCCTGACCGTCCTGCGACACGACGCGCCAGCGGTACAGCAGCCGCTGCGACAGCTGGTTGGCGATGCGGAGCGGTTCGACGGCGGAACTGAAGGCCAGAAGCGTGAAGCGCGGCAACAGCAGGAAGGTGTAGTCGCGGGTTTCGACCGGCACCGAAAGCGGGAAATGCGCGACACCAACGGGGATTACCCCCTCGGACGAAGGTTCGGGCGTGGCAGGAAGATCCTGTGGCGGGCGGTTCATGGGTCTGGTCCGGGCGTGGCTGGGTGAGAGTTCATCGCCCTGACCTCGCCGTCAAGTGGCTCTGGCCGTCGCTTGGCTGGTCAACAGATCGAAGATCTTCTGGCGGTCGTCATGGACAAGGAGAAGCGCGAGGTCTCCTGGCTCCAGACGCTCGATGATCTGGCGGGCGCCGTCAAAGGGTGAAGCCGCCATGAGGATATGGTCGGCGGCAAGGCCCTGCCCCAGACAGACTGTGCGCATCAGGGCGGGCAGATCGCCAAGCGCCCTGCCCCGCAGGTATTTCGGATTTTCTGCCGCGACGACATAGTCGGGCCCGAGGGCGAAAGCACCTTTGACGAGGCCGGTGATGTCATCGTCGGAGCGGTCGCCGGCATGGGAGAGCAAGATGAAGCGGCGCTTGGCTGGAACGGCTGCGAGGGCCGAGGTGACGGCGGCGATGGAATGCGGGTTGTGGGCGAAATCGACAAAGACCCGCGCACCGTTGACGGCGAATTCGTTGGCGCGGCCGGGGTTATCCTTGGCGTCACTGCGGAAGGTGGCCAGAACCTCGCGGATGGCGGCGTCGGGGAGGCCAAGCGCGCGGGCGGCCAGTGCGGCGGCAAGGGCGTTTTCGATGTTATAGCGGGCAGCGCCGCCGAGTGTGAGCGGGACATTTGCGGCAGCTATGAGGGCCACTTCTGACTTGCCATCGGACAGCATGATCTGGCCGTCTTGCAGCCAGCCGCAGGGGCGTTTGTCGGCGCGGGCCGCGGCGATCTGCGGGGTGGCCGGATCGAGTGAGAACCATGCGGTGCGGGCAGATACGCTCGTTGCGGTCGTGACCACTTGCGGGTCGTCGGCGTTGAGGATCAGCAGTCCGTCCGGTGCTAGGCCGCGATGAACGGCGAGCTTGACTTCGGCCAGTTCCGGGACGGTCATGATGCCGTACTGGCCCAGATGGTCGGAGGCGACGTTGGTGACAATGGCGGCGCGGGCACGGGTGATGGGCAAGCCACGGCGCAAGATGCCGCCTCGGGCGACTTCGAGAACGCCGATTTCCAGTCGCGGGTCGCGCAACAAGAGGCGTGCGCCAGCGGGGCCGGAATAGTCGCCCTTGTCGAGGATGTCGTCGCCGACCTTGACGAATTCGGTGGACGACAGGCCCGAGACCTTGCCCGCCGCGCGACCCATGGCGGCGATCAGGCGGGTGGTGGTGGTCTTGCCGTTGGTGCCGGTGACGAGCGCCACCGGAATGTCGTGCAGGAGGCTCCAGTCGGGTGTCTCGGGAAGTGACGCGGTGCTCCACGTCTGAGACCCTGTACCATGGCCAAGGGTGAACTTGTCATTGTCGAGCAGGCGGTCAATGCCTCGCGCGGCAGCGGCAGCGGCAAGCGAACGGAATGGGGGGTCGGCTTCCTGTTCGGAGACGAGCTTCAGATCGTCCGCCATTTCGGCAAGGGGTCGACTTGGCAGTGACAGAAGGTCCGACGCACAGAGATACCATGCGGCTTCAACCACATAGGCGGCGGTGTAGAGTTGATCGACTGGTGCAGAGAGATAGAGATTGCAGCCGCCCTGAAAGCTGCGCCCGACCGAGGTTTCTGCGGTCCAGCCCATCGCGTCGAGCAGATTGCGCAGGTACTTCGACCAGAGCGCGAGAACGCGCTCTGGGGCAGTGTCGGTGACGAGCGCATCTCCGACGGCACCGGTTTCGGTGCCGTAGAGGTTGGGTCCGAGTAGCCTGCGGCATCCCTCGAGGACCAGCGACGGATCCTCTGGCACTGGAATTTCCAGTGCCTCCAGCATTTCCTTTGATCGAGCCACGGTATGTCCGATCAATCTGCTTCTTCGTTCACGCCCTTGGCGAGGCGCACACCACGCTCGTCGCGGATGAGCGTATCGCCTCCGGCAAGGAGTTCCTCGAACGCGACCGCGGGCTTTTCGATCTTGGCGGGTGCCGGAGCCTCGGCTTCGCGTTCGGCCTTCTTGAAGTAGATGATTTGCTTCCATGACCGCGCGAGTTCGTCGGCAAAGACCACGAGGAGATCGCCGGGTTGGGCGAGTTCGAGACCGCGCTCGATTCCTTCCACTTCGCTTGGCATGAGGGTGATCTGGTCGGGCTTGACGCCAGCCGAGACCAAAGCCGCCTTGAGCAACTCGGGCACTTCCATATCGCCGCGGCCGCGACGGTCATCGTCGGGCTTGAGGACATAATGGTCGAAGTGACCGGCAAGTTCATTGGCCGAGGCGACGATGTCCTGGTCGCGGCGGTCGCCCGGCATGGCGGAGACGACGATGCGGCGGCCCTTGATGTCGAGCCGGTCGGCAAGGTCGGCCATCGCGGCGATAGCGGCAGGGTTGTGGCCGTAGTCGAGGATGACCTTGAACGGATGTTCGTCAAAGACGTTGGTCCGGCCCGGTGCCTGGAAGAACGAGGTATCAAAAGTGCGCAGGCCGTGGCGGATATTGTCGAGGTCGAGCCCGAAGGAGAAGGCCATGGCAGTGGCGAACATGGCGTTCTGGACGTTGTAGAGCGCCTTGCCTTCCAGCGTAGCCGGGACAAGGTGCGACCACAGGACCGGCAGGTGCAAGCCCTTGGAATAGACGGTGATCATGTCGCCGTTCATGGCCTTTTCCAGCACCACGGCACGGCCACCGGCGCGGATATGCTCTTTCACCAGCGGGTGATCGGAATTCATGGTGACGTAGCAGATATGGGTCGAGTGGCAGAAGTCGGCCATGCGCAGGCAGTGCAGGTCATCGGCGTTCAGCACGACGGTATCGGTGGCGGTCTCCACCACGACACGCTTGACCACGGCCAGTTCCTCGACGGTGTTGATGCCGCCCATGCCGAGGTGATCGGAGGTCACATTGAGGCAGGCCGACACGTCGCAGCGCTGGTAGCCGAGGCCGGAACGGACAAGACCGCCGCGCGCGGTTTCCATCACGGCGAAGTCGACAGACGGGTCGCGGAGCACCATCTGAGCCGACGCCGGGCCGGTCATGTCGCCCTTCACGGTCAGTTTGCCATCGACATAAACGCCATCGGTCGAGGTCATGCCCACGATCTTGCCCGAGGATTTCATGATGTGGGCGAGCATGCGGCTGGTCGTGGTCTTGCCGTTGGTGCCGGTGATGGCGGCAATCGGGATGCGCGACTGGGTTCCCGGCGGGAAGAGCATGTCGATCACCTTGCCTGCCACGTCGCGGGGTTTGCCCTCGGACGGG
>Ga0209023_10005463_pt1 | contig 13877 bp, 11 predicted proteins | sample LakOneMetagenome_FD_187468 | JGI IMG/M metagenome (GOLD analysis project Ga0209023, IMG submission 187468) | Freshwater and sediment microbial communities from Lake Erie, Canada (SPAdes) (version 2) | ecosystem: Environmental > Aquatic > Freshwater > Lentic | place: Lake Erie, Canada...
TTCCGATCTGCGGCAGGCCTGGCCTTCGCTGCCTTCTTCGCAACTGCGGCTTTCTTTACCGGTGCGGCCTTCTTGGCTGGCTTCCTGGCGGACTTCTTCGCCTTGGGTGCCGCTGGCGCCGCAGCTGTCGCGGGCGTACTCGGGGCCTCGTCGTGCACATCGAGATCGAGGTCGAGTTCCTCGCCTTCACTTTCGAGGTCGCTCAGGTCCGGTCCACCGGCGAGATCGTCGTCCGGCAGGTCCAGCCCATCGTCATCAAAATCCGTCATGGTTACGCCTCATGTGCGACGACACAACGCCCCGCACGAAATCACTTGCGGCGCTAGTGTGACGATCCCACTGTCGACTGTCAATGGCCGGACAACGCATCCGGACGCGTGTGTCGCAACAGTACATGCAGTACGTGCGAAGTCCGGCAGAGAACGCACACGCATCTGTTGCGATGTCATTGCAATCGACGCGCCGACATGGCCCGCGTGGCGCACCGACATGTGTGTCGATGCGGTCGCCTGACGTGCGGGATCAGAAGGACAACGTTCGTGCCTTGAGCTCGCGGTGATTGAGGCCCGCGGCCCGATCGAGTTTCTCGACCAGCGCCGGCAGCTTCACCGCGAATCGCCATTCGTGCGCGTGTCCACCCTTCGCTTCGAAGGCGCGCTGCCAGCTTCCCCACCACGGCGCGACGAAGCCGGCCAGTGGCTCGACCACGATGACCCGCCCACCTGCGGCGGCGTGTCCGAGCAGGCGGCCGCGCAAGCCGTCGCGACTTGCCGCGTCTTCAATCTCGTTCACCGCAAACGCCAGCAGCACGGCCTGACCCTTATGGCTGGCCCCGTCATGACTGCTTGCGTGCGCGTTGTCGCGACCCTTCGCATTCCCTGAGCTCTTCGAACGGTCTGGCGCAGGTGTTCCAGCCATCGGCACGCGCGTCAGGTCGTCCATGCGCACCGTTCCGCGCACGCCCAGATCCGACATCGTCCGCCGCGTCTCTTCCACGGCCCAGGGATGGCGATCGACGCCGTTGACGCGAGCCGGTCGCGGGCAGGCGCGCGCCCACCCCGCCCCCGCCGCACCGGTGCCGCACCCAAGGTCGAGGATGGTCTGCACCTCGGTGAATGGCCGGCCGAGTTCACGCACGATCCGGTTCACGAGCAGGTAGTGCAGCGGCGCATAGAACAGCGCGAAGGCCGCCCTCTTTCCTGCCCCGCCCATCGCGCCGCCCTTCGCCAGCGTGGCGCGACGCTCGACGTAAGTCGACGACAACGCGCGCAGTGAGCGCGACACTTCCTGGAACGTCAGGTCGGCCATCTGCCGCGTCTCGAGCGCCGTCAGCCACGCATCGACGACGGCGTCTTCTTCACGATCCACCATTGCTCGTGACTCTATCCCAGAGGAGGTGCGGCGCTGTCCGACAGCTGACTCGCTCGTTCCTCACGCTCGAGCGTCTGCGTGACGGGAAACGGCGGTTGGAGGGCGTTGGCCGAAGCACACCGTAGCGCAGTCGGTCCCGCGCATCGTGCGTCCGCCAAAGAAGGCGTCAGAACCGGAAGAACCGGTTCACCTTGATGACGAACGAGCGGTCCTGCAAAGCGGGGACGGTGCCCGTAGCAGAGCGATCGCGGTTCTCGTTGAAGACGACGAACAGCTCGCTGCCCGGCCGGTACTCCCAGCGCAGCCGCGCATTCGTGCTGACGACGTGCGAGGTGGCGTTGTACTGAATGAGGGCACTGGCAAACAGCAGGGGCGTCGCCGTGAAGGTGACGCGCGAGCCGACCAGATTATTGGTGAACGACTGCGTCGGCAGATCGATCCAGTTGATCGACAGGCTCGGCTCGACCGACAGCTGCGACGACAGGTTGATTCGCGAGCGGCTGAGCGTGATCGTGCGCCGCTGCCCGTTGTAGAAGTCACCCTGCTCGTACAGCACGTTGCCCGAGTAGCGCCGCTGCTGCCCGAGGTTGTAGCCGACGCGACCCGTCGTGAACCGGTATCCGCCGGGCGCGATGCGCGCCGTCGGGATGACGGCAAATGGACGCAGCAGCAACTCGTAATCGTCGACAACACCGACGGCGAAACGATCGCTGTTCTGAAACTCCAGCGCGAACTCGTAGTCGGTCAGTCGCGTGCTCAACCGACCGGCGTTGTCTTCGATGTAGGTGAACTGGCCGATGTTGGAGAACTTCCGAATCGCCTTGTAGCGGCGCGACCGCGGGCTGAAACGCGCGAGCGCAAAGCTCTTGCGCATGTCAGGCCGGCGCACGAAGCCAACCTCCGGATTGAAATTCGTGTCGAGCGTCAGGCGCTCGAGCTGCAGACCGTACCGGTCGCCGGCGTAGTCCATCTGCGCGCGGTAGCTGACGTCGTTTCCCTCGAGCCCCTTCGACTGCGTTCTGGCCCAGTAGGTCGTGAAGGTCAAGTTGGAAAAGAACGAGAACGAGCCGTCGACGCCGTAGAACTGGTTCGAGCCAGCGAGCGACTGCGCCTTCGAGCGCGAAGTGACGAGCACGCCCACACTGCTGCGTCGCAGGATGTCGCGCTTCACGCGCATGACCGTGAAATTGCTGGCCTGCGCATTGGCCGTGGTGTCGGCTCGCGTCTGCATGTTCACGGCACCAATCTGGTACCGGCCCAGACGCCCCGTGACGCGTCCACCACCAAGAATCGGCACCTCGCGGTTGTTGGCCAGGCCAATGCGCCGGCTGTAGAAGAGCACGGGCACGTCGGAGTTGGCGCTCGATGCGCCCGTCGCGTTGTTGCCGAAGGTGAAGATGCCCTGATTCTCGAGGAAGAAATCGCGCTTCTCCGGGAAGAACAGGCTGAAGCGCGTCAGGTTCACCTGCTGTTCGTCAGCCTCCACCTGCGCGAAGTCGGTGTTGTAGGTAAGGTCGGCTGTCAGGTTCGGCGTGATGCTGTACTTGGCGTCGACACCCACGTCTGCGCCGGGATCGTTCGTGCGCTTCACGGCCGACACGTTGTCGGTCGTGAGATTGGCAATCGCGTAGGGTTTCAGTTCGAGCGTGCGCGACGGCGGCGGTGCCTCGACGCCCACCAGCGACGCATAGAGCGATGCCGAGAAATCAGCGCGGCCCAGGCCGAACGCCGGAGGCACCTTCGTCAGGTACGCAATCTCGTTCTTCCACTTGTTGGTGCGGCGTGCCTGGAATCCCCAGTCTTGCGCGGTACCCGGTGCGTAGCGAATCGACTTGAACGGAATGGCGGCCTCGATGGTCCATCCACCGTCGAAGCGTCCCGTCGCCAGGCTCCAGACCGGATTCCAGTCGGCGTTGTATTGACGCTCGTTGGTGCTCTGACCGTCGGTCTTCGCGCCAAGCGCATTGGCTTCGAACTGAATGGCGTTCCGACGATCGCGGAACGCGTCGATGCCGAAGCCCACCGAATCGCCCTGACGGATGTTGCCGCTGTCGCGACGCATCTCGTTGGCGATCATGCGATCGGGCTGGCTCTCCCACGCACGAAAGCTGACGTACAGGTTGTCGTGGTCGTACGCGACCCAGACCTCTGTCTTCTCGGTCGCGACCTGCCCACCGTTGGGCTCCATCTGGATGAAGTCCGATCCAGGCTGAACCGTGCTGTAGAGCACCTCGTCGAACTTTCCGTCGATGCGCATGGGCGTCGTGACACGCACGGCGCGAAGCGTCGCTCGCCCTTGCTCGTCTCGCGCCAGTGTCTGCGGCAACATCGGCGCCGCAGGGCCCGCATTGCCGTTCGCCGGCTGCGCACCTGCAGCAGAAGAAGGCTGCGCCCACGCGCACGGCGTCGTCGCCAGGAGTGCCATGGTGAGGGCAACGGACAGGCCAGCAGTTCGCGGAATCACGTCAAGCAGACTCGTAAGGGGAAGCGTGCGTGTCGACAGGCCTGCAGTCGCATGGAAGGCCGGTCGCATTGTGCACCGCGGCGTTGAGCGCGCCAATGTCCAAATCGCGATAGACGTGTCGGCGACCGCGCGGACGCCGTGACGCGAGGAGCCGCGCGGTGCCCACTCAGACGCGTCTAGTTGGACAGAAGGTCCGTGTCTTTGGTTTCTCTCGTCGCGAGCAGGCCAACGAGCGTCAGCAGGGCTGCGGCCGACAGGTAGTACCCGACCCATGACAAGCCGTGGTTGGTGGCGAGCCATGTCGCGATGTAGGGAGCCAGCGATGCGCCGAATATTCCCGCCAGGTTGAACGTCAGCGAGCTGCCGGTATAACGCACCGACGTGGGAAAGAGTTCGGACAGCACCGTCCCGAGGGGACCGTAGGTCAACCCCATGAGCGCCAGGCCCACACACAAGGTGAGCACGGCCCCCATGGTGCCCGCCTGGAAGAGCGGTCCCATGACCAGACCAAACAGCGCGATGAGCACGGTCACCGAGATCATCGTGCGGCGTCGGCCGCGCTCGGCGAGGATGGCGGCAATCGGAATGGTGATTCCGAAGCAGACGATGCCGAGCAGTTGGAAGACGAGAAATCGATCGCGCGTGTAGTGAAGCGCTGTGGTTCCCCACGACAGCGTGAACACCGTCATCAAGTAGAAGAGGACGAAGGTGGCCAGCGACGTCAGCGTTCCCGCCACCAGCATGCCACCGTGCTCGCGCAACACGGTGAAGATTGGCACGCGCACGCGTTCCGATGCCTGCACTCGCTGGAACACGGGCGTCTCGGTGATCGTCAGCCGCACGTACAGGCCGACCATGACGAGCGCGGCACTGGCGAGAAACGGCAGACGCCATCCGAAGCGGAAGAACTGATCGTCAGTGAAGAATGATGACAGCACCAGGAAGATGCCGCCCGAGAAGAAGAAGCCGATCGGCGCGCCCAGCTGCGGGAACATGCCATACCACGCGCGCTTGCCTGGCGGCGCATTCTCGATGGCCAGCAGCACGGCACCGCCCCACTCACCGCCAAGACCGAGTCCCTGACCGAAGCGGCACAACGCGAGGAGGATGGGCGCCGCGATGCCAATGGACGCATAGGTTGGCAACAACCCGATGCTGACTGTGGACACGCCCATCGTCAGGAGCGCCGCGACCAGCGTGGTCTTGCGGCCAATGCGATCGCCAAAGTGACCGAAGAACGCCGAGCCAATCGGGCGCGCGAAGAACGCCACGGCAAACGTGGCCAGCGAGGCGAGCGTGGCTGATGCCGGATCCGTCGATGGAAAAAACAGCTTCGGGAACACGAGCACCGCGGCCGTTGCGTAAATGTAGAAGTCGAAGAACTCGATCGTGGTGCCAATGAGGCTGGCAAACAGCACCTGGGCCGGGCTGTTGAGCGGTCGGGTGGCGGTGGCCGCTGGCGGCATATGGCCGTCCAGCATACTTCACGGTGCCGATGATGAACGCGGCCGGCGCGGCGCGAGCACGAGATACACGAGCATCGACACGCCAAGACTCGGCGCAACGCCGCCAATGCCCTGCGCCGCGTAGAACGTCGCAGCTCCCGCAATCCACGCGGACATGCCCGCTGTCGACCAGTTGCCAACCGCTGGCGCTTCACCCGACGGACCTGCATAGAGCGCGTCCACGGAATCCTCGCCGCGTCGCACGACGAAGTGCGCGAGCAGCAGTCCGCCGACCGGCACGAACAGTCCGGCGAGGATGAGCGTGAAGTTCGCCATCTGATCGAGCCAGGTGGACGACAGCACGCTGATCGCGGCACCGATACCGCCGATGACCCAGACGGCAACGTTGTCGGGCGCCGATGGCCAGAGGCTCTTCAACGCCAACGCGGACATGTAGATGTTCACGAAGTTGGTCGTGAGCGTTGCCAGCGTCACGAGGATGCCGCCCCACCAGCCGAGTCCGAGTGCCTGCACCATCACGCCCGGATCGGCGGACCCGGCGATCGTGGATGCCATCAGCCCAAGCGGAATGAACCAGAGCGCCGTTACGCCGAGGCCGGCAAACACGGCGAAGCCTGCCTTCCGTCCCGACGACGAGTACCTCGAGTAGTCGCCGAACATGAGCAGCCACGACGTCTGATACCCGAAGACCACGTCGAACGCACGGAAGTGATCGCCAACATCGTGTGAGGCCGGCGGTAGACCCGGCCACTTCGCACGCAGACACGCCAGGGTGAATACCGCACCCGAGATGCCAAGCAGCGGCACTGCCACGCGGTCTGCGTAGCCAACGAGCCGCGGACCGCCAAGCACGATCAGCGTGGCGACAAGACCCAGTCCCACTGCCCACGCACCCTGATGTGCCGTGTCGTTGACGACGCGGCTGGTAATGGACGCGGCGATGACGTTGTTGAGCGCGATCCACACGAAGTTGGTGAGGAACAGAATCAGCGCCACGATCTGCGCGCCGTAGTACCCGAGTGCCGCTCGCGTCGCAACGATGGAGGGCACGCCAAGTCTCGACCCGACCGGTGCAAGAAGCGCGACGAGCAGCGCGCCACCCAGGGCTCCGGCGGCGATGATGCCGAGCGCTGTCCCGAGCGTCAGCGGTGGCAACGACGCGCCAATCTGCAGCGTCGTCGCGACGATATTGGCGCCGACAAAGATGAGAAACAGATCGGAAGGTCGCTGCCGTTGCTCGCGCGGGTCGACGGGACCGAGATCTACCGAATGCATGCGTGCCCACAGTATGCCGTCAAGCGCGCCACGGGCCCCACGGCAGTGGTTCATTCGCGGGCCGGATACTCGCTCATTCGGGACGAACCCTCCGCGAACGGCGAGGGCGGGCCTCACCGTCCAGTCATCCGAACATCTCGAAGGAGGGCCGGTATAGTTAAGAACCATGCGCGTGGCAATCGTTGGCGGCCCCGGAATCGGCAAGAGCACACTCGTGCGTCAGCTTGGCGACCTGTATCACAACGGTGCGTACGGTGAGGGCGAGAAGGGTGTGTGGGATCCGCGCGTCCTCGACGACATTGCCAACGGCGTGAATCCCGTCGGGGTCACCGAGTACTTCGCGCGACTCTACGATGCGAACTATCGCGACGGCGCCGCGCACGACGGCGCCGGTCGCGTGGTCTTCTTCGAAGGCGCCCGCATCACGCTCGAAGCCCACATGGCCGAGTATCCGCCCGAGTGCCAGGACGCGCTTCGACACGTGCTCTCGATTGGCGACCACTGGCGCTTCGACCGCGTCATCGTGCTCACGTCGAGCACCGCGACGGTTGAAAAGCACATCCGGCTTCGCAATCGTCCGCATGAACTCGCCGAGAACATGGTCCGCCGATTTCGTCTCATCGACGATGCGTTCAGGAGTCTGGCGGAGCATGAGCCGAATGCCATCGTGATCGACCGCGACGGCATGGAGTTCCACGAACGCTCCGGCCTGGACGCCATCATCAAGGCCGCCGTGTTGCCGCCGTATCCAGAGATTCCGTATCGTCAGATTCCGGTCTGACGGTGATCGTGCCAGGCACCCGAGCGCTTCCGTTGGCCGCTCGCTGCCTCACTAGCCCGTGCCGAGTACGCCGAACGCAGGAGATGTCATGACCGAAGACGCGCTCGAACGCCTCAAGTATCCGATTGGTCGCGTGCACATTCCCGACGTCGTGCCGCCAGAGCAGTTCGACGGCATGATCACCACCCTCGAGACGTTTCCGGGGAAGCTGCGCGCCGCCGCCGCGCACCTGAGCCCCGAGCAACTCGACACACCCTACCGACCGGGCGGATGGACCGTGCGTCAGGTTGTCCATCACTGTCCTGACAGTCACGTGAACGCGTACATCCGGTTCAAGCTGGCGTTGACCGAAGACTTCCCCACCATCAAGCCCTACATGGAAGATCGGTGTGCGTTGCTGCCTGATACGGCGCTGACGCCAATTGGTGTGTCGCTCAGCCTCCTCGAGGCGCTGCACACGCGGTGGACCATCCTGTTGCGCGCACTGAGCCCGGCCGACTGGGCACGAGGCTACGTGCATCCGGAGGCTCAGCGTCGATTCACGTTGTCGCAGGTACTCGCGTTGTATGACTGGCACAGCCGCCATCACCTGGCGCATGTCACGGAACTGGCGAAATCCGAAGGCTGGGCCTGAAGACACACCGCAAACCCGGGCTGCGTCCGGCCGGCACGCCACTTGCTGAGTCGGATTGCGACAGATTGCCCGGGAGCATGGCACCGCCGCGAACGCCTGCGTGTGAGGCCGTTCTGGTCGGGCAATCGCTCCGCGGTTTTTGCTGGCAAACCAGTTCGATCGTGAACGCTGACCCTGCTCTGTACTCAAAGCAGACGCTTCGATGCCGCGGGATACGCGTCTTCGATCGGCACGAACCGAGCCGTGCTGCCGGTCATCGAACGAGGACAGCAGGTCGGTAATCGACACAGCTCTGACGCGAAAACGTCAGATGGAAGACGGAACCATGAGATTAGTCAACATTCGTATGACGGGTGTCGCGTGCCTGCTGGCGTGCGTCATGGCCGGTGGCTGCGGCAAGGACAAGACCTCCTCGTCTTCATCGTCGGGCAGTACGACCGAGCCGTCGCCCGCACCGACGCCGACACCGTCCCCGACGCCAACGCCAACACCCTCGCCGGTGGTGACCGAGATCCTCACCGATCCGCTTTCGGGTCGGCAGGTGTTCCCCACCGACAACTGGTGGAACCTGGATGTCTCCAGGGCGCCTATTGATTCCAATTCCGCGAACTACATCAACTTTATCGGGCGGTCGAAGCAGGGGCATCCAGACTTCGCGGCGCCACCCTACGGTGTTCCCTACTACAGCGTGAGCGGCTCGCAGACGCGGGTACCCGTGACGTTTGTCGACTTCGGATCGGAAAGCGATCCGGGCATCAACGGCGAAGCCGGATATCCCATTCCTGACAACGCCAAGTCGCAGGCGCACTACATCGAGGGCGACACGCCGGGTGGCGGCTCTGGCGGTGACGATCACATGATCATCATCGACCGCGACAAGTGGCTGCTCTTCGAGCTCTATCAGGCGTACTGGAACCAGTCGCGTCAGCGCTGGGAAGCCGGGTCTGGCGCCATCTTCAACCTTGCCACCAACGGACGGCGGCCCGAAGGCTGGACGTCCGCCGATGCAGCGGGCCTGGCGATCTTCCCGGGTCTGGTGCGCTACGACGAAGCGGTAGCGGGCACCATCAAGCACGCCTTCCGTACGACCGTTCGCTCGACCAACGGCTACGTATGGCCTGCGTCGCACCAGGCCGGCGGCACGTCTGGCGCGCTGCCGCTCGGCGCGCGTCTGCGGCTGAAGGCGTCGAAGGACATCTCTGGCTATCCGTCGTACATCCAGAACATCTTCCAGGCGATGAAGACCTACGGCCTCATCGTGGCCGACAACGGCACGGACATGTACGTGACCGGCACCATGGATTCACGCTGGAACAACTTCGAGTTGAATCCGGCGTTCAAAGACCTGACGCCTGCGGACTTCGACGTGATTCAGCTCGGGTGGCGCTGACCGGCGTCAGCCGCACGCGCCTGCAGGATGCAGCGGATCGTCAAGTGTGGGGTTGGGGTGAGGTGAGCCCGCTCCACGCGTGACGCGGCCTCGAGCTCGCCGTGGTCAGGCGGCGCTGAGAAACGCTTCGAGCTTGCTCTTGCCTTCGGGTGAGAGGTCGAGAAACGCGACGCCCATGCCGTGACCGCGCTTGACGTTGCGGACCACCACCGTCGACGAGATGTACTCGGAGTGCAGCGCAACGCGCAGATTGAAGATCTCACCCACTTGCGAGGCTGACTGCGTCTCGATGAACGCCCCGCCCACACTCAAGTTCGTCACGCGCTCGGTCGTGCGCGCGTAGACGCCGTCCTGGCCAATCCAGACTTCCGTCTCGAGGCTGACGCGGGGATGATGCCGGCGTTCTTCGTACATCGGGGTGTCTGTTGAGTATCGCAAACAATCCGTCGCTCCGGCACAGCCTCGCCATCTGAATTTCCGCCGGCCGATACTCTCGCTCCCTTTCTCCCAATCACCGTCGCGTCGGGAGTCACCACACGGCTGCACGCGCGTGCTGCACGCTGCCGGATTCGGCGTCCGGTCCTCTCGTGAGGGACCTCCGAGGGGTGGCAGACCGTCGAACCGTCAGGAATCGTAGTGTTCGTCGGCCCAGACGAACGGCGTCTTGCGATTGGGCTGAAGCAGATCGCCCGGTGGTGGACCGAGGTCGTCCGAAAACCCTGGGAGACTGCGGTGAATTGTGGGTTCCGCCTTCTGGATGTGCCCGTTCCTGTCGAGGACCAGCCGCGCGACGGCATGCTGCAGGAGGAACAGGTTACCGTCGGAGTTCATCGTGGCGAGTCGAATGCCTATGAAGGCACCGCCCTTCGACGCGTCGCGTGCACGCTCGGCCGTCGCCGCGTCGAGTCGCGTGGACAGTCGGATCAACTCCACGCCTCCGGCGCGGACCACAGTGGGCGTGCGCGGATCAGTCACCGGAATCTCGGGCGCGACACGCGCGCTCAACGCCTCGAACTCCGCGTTGCCGTCTTTCGCGGTCACCCACAGCGCGGGCTCGACCCTGAGCACCGCCGCATCACGATTCCCCGGGTTCGAGAGCGCGACGATCAAATACAGCTCACCGAGGTTCGTGCTGTACGACACCTCCGTGACGGTGACGTCGAGCTGCTGATTGACGTACAGTAGCTGCGGTAGAAGTTGTAGAGCGAGAGCGCAAGCGCCACGAGCGTGGCCACGGCAGTGAGATTGAGCCAGTCCTGCAACCTCGCCCTGAGCGGCGACCATGTATTTGACGCGCTTCCCGATTCAGACACGTGATGCCTCGTCCTCGCTGTGAATAACGTGGCCGGCGAGCGTCTCGCACAGACACGTGGGGAATGGCCGACCGTCAGCCGCACGAGCAAGTGCAAGCGAGGTACCGGAGTATGGCTGTGCTATGGGCGCGGCGATGGCGTTCACAGGCGGCGCGAGTGATTTCGGAAAACGTGCGTCGCTGCGCGGCCAGGCGCGAGAACGGCGGCGTGTCGTGCGGGCAGAGACTGTTCAGCCCGCGTACTGCGGACGCGTGGGGGGTCGTACCGGAAGCGTACGAGCGGGGAGGCGATGACACACCGCGCCGGAGTACGGCGCGGTGGTGGGCCAGTTGCTCAGCGGCCGCCGAGGGTCGCTGGAGTGATGGGTTTCACGCCGCCGCAGTCAGCACCAAGCCACTTGCCGTCCATCAGTCTCGTCGTCGTTCGCGCCTGACCGTTGATGGTGCTGGTCGAGACAACTTTCGTCTTGTACGCCGTGCTTCCGGTGAAGGTCGATTCACCGTCGGACTCCGACTTGAGCGACGGACAGGCGGTGTGCCACTTCCAGGTCGAGCTTGTGGTCGACGAGTAGCTGGTCGTGCAGCCGGTGTCACCCGCCATCTGCTGCCATGCGCCGGAGTCGAACGACTCCTTCGACATGCACACCTTCATCGCGCCGTTCTCGTCCGGCATGACGACACCGCGGCCCTTCATCATCTCGGCCATGCGTGCGCGCGCTTCCGGCGTCATGCGCGCCATGGCGGCATTGGCCGGCGACGGCATCTCCTTGCCGTTGGCGTCGAGCTGCGACATCTTCACTTCCCACAAGCCAGGCTTGACGGGCGGTAACGGTGGTGCGGCCGCAACGAGCAGCGGCAGACACGACACGCCCAGGGTAATCAACATCTGAACGGTGGGCTTTCTCACAGGGTGCCTCCATGGACCATTGACGCGAGTGACGACCATCTCATGCTGACGTCGGCTGACCATCAAACGCCGGCGGACGAATATCAGCACACACCGTACCCGCCGCTACGTGCCCGCGAAGATGATGCGCGTGCCGGAGGGTTCGAGCGAGAACGGAATTTCGGCGAGCCCGCGTCGCTGCATCGCACGGCGTATCGTACGGTGGGCGCGAAGCGGCGCATAGAGCAGCAGGCATCCGCCGCCACCGGCGCCGGCAATCTTGCCGCCGGTCGCTCCGGCGCGCAGTGCGGCGCTGTACAACGCGTCGATGGTCGGGTTCGACACGTTCGACGCCATTTCCTTCTTCAACGTCCAACCGCGGTGCAACCCTTCTCCGACACCGCGAATGCGGTTCGCTGCCACATGCGCGCGCAGGTCGTTGGCAAGCCCCACCATGTCGTCCAGCGCTTCCCGCGTCGCCGCTCGACCCGCGATGCGCTCTTTCGCTTCCTCGAGTACCGACTCACTCGCACGTTGCACGCCCGTATAGAACAGGAGCAGCCGGTTCACCAGTCCTGACGTGGTCGACGGCAGGCACGACATCGGTGTCACCGTCACGCGCTCGTCAGGATGAAAGGACACGAACTGGAAGCCGCCATGTGCGGCGATGTACTGATCCTGCTTGCCGATCGGTTTGCCGAGCACATCGATCTCGATGCGGCAGGCTTCGTCGGCCAGCTCGCCACTCGACACGTACTTGCCACGGTACGCGTACAAGGCGTTCAGCACACCCACGGTCAGCGTTGATGATGAACCGAGACCGATACCGGCAGGCAGATCGGCAATGGTGGTGACCTCGACGCCGCTGGTCACGCCAGTCGCGCGCATGGCTTCCCTGATGATCTCGTGGCGCAGGTCCGCCAGGTGCGACACGATCTCGGTCTGCGTGTACGAGACACGAATCGCATCGTCGAATCGCTTGTTGATCGTGACGTACATGTAGCGGTCGATCGCCAGCGTCAGCACTGCTCCCGGGTTGACGCGGTAGTACTCACCGAAGTCCGACCCGCCGCCCGCGAGACTGATACGAAATGGGGTCCGCGAGATGATCACCGGCAACTCCTGACACGCCGTTCACACCGCGCGTCTCGTGACAACGTCTGGCACACGTCGTCCTCGTCATCACCGCGTTGTCGAACTGGGCCGCTGATCCTGCTGGATTCCGGCGCCAGCCCGTACGCGTCTTCGCTCATCACCATTCCGTCGCTCCATCCGTGATCATACGAAGAGCCATCCACTCTATTGGTCGTCAATTGACCGCGGGCAAGCAGCCAGACGCGCCGTCGACGACAGCATTGTCAGGTGCAGCCGCCCTGGCAACATCACTGTCCCCTGTGAGGATTTCACACGGCTCGGACGACGAAGGAGGGCGTCGGCATTCAAGCGGCGCACACATCGATATCAAGACGGATGACAACCGACAGGCTCTCCGAGAGGCACGCACGGTCAACTCCGGTTACATTAACTGCTCACTTCTGCAACCGCGTCCCTGGTTTTCGCCAGGTTTGCCAGCGACCTCAACAGGTCACCTCTCTGATATCGGCTCGACTTGCCTGCACCGTTGTCCGCCGGTGAAGGCATTCTTCAGCGTTCACACAAGCGATGCCGCACGCTGCCTGCGCGGACGCAGATAGTCCGGCAGTAGCCACGTTGGCTGACTTTAGGTTGTTCGTCCTCAAACAACAGGGACATGCAATTTCCAAACGACTCGTTTAGAAGCGCGTGATGGCTCGACTTCGCTCTCGGCGTCAAACAGATGAGTCGCGGCACCTCGTTTGCAGCCTGGCGTCGGCATAACCCCCATCGATCGACCGCAATGTATTCGCTATCTCTCCATGGAGTTGCGACGTGCCTGACGCTGCAACTCGAGTCGCTCTCAGGTCGGACGTGCTGATGCATGCCAGCGGGCAGAGTCCGGCGTGGCAGCGCGCCCTCAAGCGCGCGTGCGACCTGCTGCTCGCGTCGATGGCCTGCGTGTGCCTCCTGCCGGTGTTCGGGCTCCTCGCCCTGGCGATCAAGCTGAGCAGTCCAGGGCCGGTCCTGCATCGCCGTCGCGTCGTTGGTCGCCGCGGCCATCCGTTCGATGCGTTCAAGTTTCGAACGATGCGCCCTGATGCCGATTCAATGCTTGACGAGCTCCCGGAACTGAAGCGCCAATACACCGCCAATTACAAGTTGATGGACGATCCGCGCCGGACAGCAATTGGTCGGTTCCTGCGCAAGTACAGCCTCGACGAA
>Ga0209023_10005464_pt1 | contig 13873 bp, 12 predicted proteins | sample LakOneMetagenome_FD_187468 | JGI IMG/M metagenome (GOLD analysis project Ga0209023, IMG submission 187468) | Freshwater and sediment microbial communities from Lake Erie, Canada (SPAdes) (version 2) | ecosystem: Environmental > Aquatic > Freshwater > Lentic | place: Lake Erie, Canada...
ATGGAGAACCGGTCCTTCGACCACTACCTCGGCTGGCTTCCGGGGGCCGACGGGAAGCAGGCCGGCCTCACCTTCGTGGACCACCACGGCACGTCGATGAAGACCCATCGGCTGACCGACTTCCAGAACTGCGCCCACCCCGACCCCGATCACAGCTTCGAGGGCGGACGGGTGCAGCTGGCCGACGGCAGGTGCGACGGCTTCTTGGTGTCGGGCCAGAACGACGAGTTCGCCATCGGCTACTACACCGACGACGACCTGCCCTTCACCGGCCGGGCCGCCCCGCACTGGTGCACGCTGGACCGGTACTTCGCCGCCACCATGACCGGGACCTACCCGAACCGCTTCTACCAGCACAGCGCGGCCACCGACCGGATCGACAACACCTACGACGTCTGCAAGCTCCCCACCATCTGGGACCGACTCCTCGCCAAGGGCGTGAGCGCCAAGTACTACTTCAGCGACGTCCCGTTCATCGCCCTCTACGGCGGCAAGTACAACGACATCACCCGGCCACTCGACGTCTTCTTGAACGACGCCGCGAAGGGCACCCTTCCGGCGGTGTCGTTCATCGATCCGAAGTTCAGCAACGAGGGCGGCGGCACCTCCACCGACGACCACCCCCACGCCGACATCCGAGCCGGTCAGTGGTTCCTCGATCAGATCTATCGGGCCGTGACCAAGGGCCCGAAGTGGGAGAGGACCCTCGTCGTCGTGAACTACGACGAGTGGGGCGGCTTCTTCGACCATGTGGCCCCGTCCACCGCGCCTGACCTCACGCCGAAGGCGGGTACCGGGCTCCGCGGGTTCCGGGTGCCGGCTGTGTTGTTCGGCCCCTCGGTCCAGCGGGCGACCATCGGCCACGAGACCTACGACCACACATCGATCCTCAAGATGATCGAGTGGCGCCACGACCTGGCTCCGCTCACGCCGCGCGACAGAGCAGCCCGGAACCTGGCCGAGATCCTCGACCTGGGGGCGGCGAAGGTCGACACCGAGGCCCCGCAGTGGAACGTCGCTCGGTTCGATCCGACCGCGTGCGGCGACGCGCCGCCCGCGGGCGCGACGACCTCGACCACCGCCGGCGCCGACGACGGCGGTTCAGCCCTCTCGGGCGGCGAGGACCACTTCGCCGAGTGGCGTCCCATTCGCAGGCTGGCCGACCACCACGGCTACCCGGCCCCGTTCGCCTTCTGACCCAACGTGCGGAGGCTCAGTCGTCGCCTCGAAGGGCCGAGGCATCTTCGTAGAACTTGAGCTCGATGACGTTGCCGCTGGGATCGGCGATCTTGGCCCCGACCTTGCCGCTGAGCTCGGCTGCGGTGTGGGCGGTTGGCTCCGTGAGCCAAGAGATTCGATGGCGGCGCAGCCGCTCGATCACGCCGGCGAAGGCGTCACGGTCGTCGAGCGCCACCCCGAAGTGTCGGACCCCCTGGGCGCTTGGGGCCAGCACCTCGTCGGGTCGTTCCTGCAGCGTGAGCTGCATCCCGAAGAACCACACGTCGATCCAGCCCTCGCGAACGCGCCCCACCTCGCAGCCGAGTGCCGTCTCGTAGAACGCTCTCGCCTCGGCCAGGTCGGCCACGGGGATCGAGAGGTGCAGCACGCCAGAGCTCATGCCCGCCACGCTGCCACGCCGACCGCTGAGTGAACGATCAGAACTGCGGAAGGGCCGGCCCGGACGGTCGGTCCGGATCACACGCCGGGTCGTGCTCGGGCAGCGTGCCCTCGAACCAGGGGTCGAGCTTCCAGTCTGGAACCGGTGCGTCGGCCGAAGCCGAGGGTACGAACGCCGATCGCTCCACCAGCTCGTAGCGGTGCACGTACCGACGGCAGTTCGCGAACACCGCCTCGCCGCGCACCCGAACGACGAACAGTCCCCCGGGGTAGCTGACGAGCAACGGGTCCTCGTCGTCGATGGTGGCGACGCCGTTGAAGCGCAGCCTGGTCCCGCCCTCGAGGTCGATGAACAGGAGTCCGACCTTCGGGTTCACGCCGACGTTGCCCATGGACAAGAACATGCCGTTCCCGTCGTAGACGGGGAAGGCGATGGTGTGGGCGTCGACCACCCGTACGAAGCCGGGTTCACCTCCCTTGTAGGAGCACTGGGGCCGGCCGTCGGCGTCGACGGTGGCCAGGAAGAACATGTCCCGAGACTCGATGAAGGCGCGGTACGGCTCCCCCCTCTCGTCGGTGGTCGCCTCGTCGAGACGATCCGCCAGGCGGCGGCTGTCGAAGCGGTCCTGCAGCTCCCGCTGGCCCTCGTGGTACTCCTGCCCCATGCGCCTCCCCCTCGGCCCGTGCGCACCTGCCCGTGGTGCTCGAGGGTAGGGCTCGTGGGCATGATCCGCGGCGTGGTCGCTACTTGGCGGGGAGCGAGCTGGCCTGAGCGACCCCGAGGTCCACCCAGGATTGGAGCTGGCGCTTCGTTCGAACCGCATCGGCCTCGACCCGCAGCCACCCGGTGGCGGGGCGACCCCGCATGATGGCGATCGACGCGCCCTTCCGGTCGGCCAACCGGTCGGTCTGCTCCGGGTCCACCCGGACGAGGAGCCCGCCCTGCCCACTCACCGCGACCGCCATGTTCCCCCCGAGCAGGAAGGCCAGTCCCCCGAACATCCTCTGCTCGGTGAGGTCGAGCCCGAGCGGGATCACCTCCCGAACCCGATCCGCCAGCTCCGCGTCGTAGGCCACGCACCGATGCTACGAGCCGGCGATGCGGACGATCGGTTGACCATCGCTGCACGAGAGGCGACGCTCTCCGAGGACGCATGTGCGAACGGTTCCACCAGCTCGAAGGAAGACGTCGATGGATGACCAGGAGATCGTTCAGCGGATAACCGGACTCGCCGACGACGAACACCGCCTCGAGCGGCGCCACGTCGGCGAAGGTCTCTCACCCGATGAGCTCGCCCGCCTGCACCGCATCGAGGAGTCGCTCGACCAGTGCTGGGACCTGCTTCGGCAACGACGCGCCCGACGAGCCGCCGGACTCGACCCAGACGATGCCACCGCCAGGCCGACGGGAACCGTCGAGGGGTACCAGCAGTAGGTCCGAGCCACCGCCTGCACGTTGCGGGTTTCGCTCAGAGCGGGAGGTCGTCTCCCGCGTGCTCGCGCACCAGGTACTCGGCGTACCACGACGGCCAGTCGGCGTCGGCCTCGCCGGTGCGCTCCTCGTGCTCGCCATGCGCCGCTGCGGCGCGCCGCAGCGCCGCGGCGAGCTCATCGGCCGAGGTGAACGACGTCGCAACCGGATCCACTCGGCCCGGCAGGCGCGCCGTGATCTCCTGCAGCAGCCAGGTGTTGCCGTCCGGGTCTGCGAACCGGGCGAACGAACCGTAGGTCTGGTGGTCGGGCGAGCGGCCGCTTGCCCGGTCCGCGCCTCCGGGCGGTTGGAACCGGCCTCCGAGCGCCGCTTCGTGGAACACCTCTCCGACGTCCACGCCGAGTCCGGCGAGCTCTGCTGCGGCGGCGTCGATGTCGGCGACGACGAGGTACGTGTCCCGTGCCGAGCCCGGCGCGACGGAGGTGAGTCCCGTGCCGAACTGCACCGAACACGGCGAGCCTGGTGGGGTGAGCTGCACGATTCGGAAGTGATTGCCGTGGAGCACGTCGGCATCCAAGCGCCATCCGAGGCCCACGTAGAACTGCTTGGCGCGATCCACGTCAGCGACGGGGATCACGACGACCTCGATCTTCATGTCCACGCTCGGGGAGACGGCATCGGCTCGGGTGTCGCTGCCGTCCGGCGTTGCGCTCATCGGGTACCTCCTGGGTTGATGGGTTGTCGGCTCGATGTACCGACACCAGCACCGGCATCGGTGTCCAGCCCGTCCACCGGGACCGCCCAGAGCTTTGTCGGATTTCCGGCACCCGCGCCGGGTGACCCGACAAACCTGGCCGCCAGTAGGGTCTCGCTCGCCGGTTCTGAGGGGGAGACGGGATGGGATCGCTCGACGATGCGGTGGCGCTCGACGCCGAAGGCCCGGTCCGTTGGCGGGCCTACGCCGATCCGGACCACGAATCCATCAACGCCATGTTCGGCGGTTGGACCTCGGCGGTCTCGCTGGCCGCAGTCCTCGCGTCGGCCCCGGGCCCGCTGACCCCTTCGGCCCTCACGGTCAACTTCCTCGGGGCAGTGGTGCCCGGCACGAGGCCGATCATCGACGTCGAGCACCTGGGCGGCAGCCGATCCATCGATCACTGGCGGGCCGACCTCCGCACGTCGGGTGACGGCACCCTGCTGGCCACGGCATCGGTCGTCCTCACCGCTCGTCGGCCGACCGAGGAGCACGATCAGTGGACCAGGCCCGACGCCCCCGATCCCGACACCCTGGACGAGTTCCACGCTCCCGGGACCCAGGGTCAGCAGACGGAACTTCGCAGGCTGTCCGGCGCAGAGGATTCGTTCGGCCAGGGTGACACCAGGACGTCGGCCTGGATCCGCATGGTCTCCGGTCGACCGCACGATCACGTCCAGCTCGCCTACCTGGCCGACCAGTTCGCGCCGCGCTCGTTCTACTGGGGCATGGGCCCGCGCCCGTCGGCCACCATCACCATGTCGGTGTACTTCCACGCCACGGACGACGACCTTGCCGAGGCCGGAGGCGACTACCTGCTCAACGAGGCCACCGGGACCCGCGGCGCGCACGGCACCTCCGGCCAACAGGGCAGGCTCTGGAGTCCTGCCGGTCCCCTCCTGGCCACGACGGAGCAGCTGGCCTGGTACCGCTGACGCCCTTGCGTCCGAGCCGCTCCATCGCGCCATCCGATCACCGGCAGCCTGGGGTTGTGCTCCCTACCCTGGCCCGATGACTCGAGCGATCACGGACGACGACCTGCGCGACGCCTCCGTCACCCGCACCACCATGGCCGGCGCCGTCTTCCGCGACGTCGACCTCTCCCGAGTGCGCATGCGTGGCGTGTACCTCGCCCACGCCGACATCGATGGCGACATCGAGGGCCTGACGATCCAGGGCGTCGAGGTGCAGCCGCTGATCACGGCCGAGCTCGAGCGCCGACATCCGGAGCGCGCCGTCCTCCGAGCCACCCATCCCGACGACCTCCGCTCGGGCTGGGCCGCGATCGAGGCGATGTGGGCGCCCACCATGGAACGGGCTGCGCTGCTGCCAGCGGGCGGGGTCGACGAGTCCGTGGATGACGAGTGGTCGTTCGCCCAGACCCTGCGCCACCTCGTCATGGCGACGGACAGCTGGTTCGGGCTGGGCATCCGCGGTGACGCTGACGCCCTTCATCCACTCGGCATGCCGTTCTGGGAATGGCACGACGAGGCGATCGTCGCCGGCCTCGCCGTCGACACCACCCCGCCCTACGGCGATGTCCTCGCCGCCCGAGCCGACCGCGTCGCCCAGGTCCGCGACTACCTCGCCACCGTGACCCCGGAGGACCTCGCCATCTCGAACGATGGCCCGCCGTGGTGCAGCTCGCCGGTCACGGCGCTCGACTGCATCCGGATCATCGCCAAGGAGGAGTGGGAGCACCACCGCTTCGCAGTTCGCGACCTCGACATCTTGGACGCCCGCTCCCATCCCTGAACCGGCGAGCGCGTCATCGGCCGATCAGGAGGTCGGAGGAGATGGCGTTCTTGCCGTCGACGGAGCCGTGCATCGAGAGGGGCGTGAAGCCGAAGAACCCGCCGCCGGTGACGAAGGTGTGGCCGGTCGGGTCCTTGGCGGGGTCGTAGTGGGCCGCGACCGCGGCGCCATGCGCCCCAGCGCGCACGTAGTCGAACGCGGCGTCGGCGCTCTCCCAGATGGTCAGCGTGGCGACGAGACGCTGCGGGAGGTTCGTCATCAACGTGCCCCAGATGCCGCTCGGCGTGTCGAGGAACTGGTCCTCGAGGCCGTTGTTGACCCGGGTGAACGCCACGATGCTCTTGAGGTAGGCCGTGCCGATCGTGACGGCGACGGTGGGGCCGGTGACCGTCCGAACCCTGGCGCCGGCCTCGGCCACCATGTCCACGTCGGTACCGGGCCACACGCCCGCGGCGCGGATGAGCTCCATCCGAACGTGCCACCCGGCGTTGAAGACCCGGCCCGTCGGATGCGTCGCGAGGAACCCATCGAGCGACGCCTCATCCTTCCAGCACGCGAGCAGGGCCTCTCGACCGACCTGCGGGCGCGGCAGCACACCCGGCGTGAACGGTGCGCACACCGCCGTCCTCGCCGAGTGCAGACCGGGGATCTCCGTGGCCCGCGGCGTTCGGCGCCGCAAGGCCTGGCTCATCCCGGTGTCGGCGACGTGAGCGCTGAAGATCATGGATCAAACCTCTCGAGCAACGCGTCCAGGCAAGCGTCCACTGGTCGCCTGCTTCACCAAGGCGTACCACGGCAACGACCCGGGGCTCGCCCCCGCTCCGGCGGAGGGCGTGGTGACGGCGCGAACACGTGACGTGCTGCGGGTCCCGTGGAACGAGACGATGCGTTCGCTGCGCTGACCTCGGCCGGAGAACGGCTCCGAGACGGCCTGCTCGAGCCGCGAACGCAGCGGGCCACACCATCGACTACTCCGGCCCGGTGGCCGTTCCGATGATGCGGTTCGACAACGATCCTGGTGCCGTCCGTCAGGCCACGTTCGCCCGACATGCCGCCGACCTCGGCGCGATCCTCCACCCCGTCCTCAACTGGTTCCTCAGTGCCGCGCACACCGACGCCGACATCGACGAGGCCATCGAGATCGCCTCGGAAGCATTCCGCCTCACCCCCACCGGGGGCTGAGAAGCATCGTGGCCCGCAACGCCACCAAGGAGCAGGTGGCTCAGCGCCGCAGCGAAAGCGGACCTTCGACCCTGGTTCGAGCATCGGCGACGCGTCACGCTGGAAGGAGCACGCCCCGAGGAGATTGCCATGGACCGTATGCACACGCTCGACGCCGAATTTCTCCACCTCGAGGACCGGGTCGGTCACCTCCACATCGGCGGCATCGCGGTGTTCGAGGGCGCGGCGCCCCACGAGCAGGAACTCGCCGACCTGCTCCGGTTGAAGCTCCACCTGATCCCTCGCTACCGCCAGCGGGTTCGCACGGTGCCCCTCGAGCTCGGTCGGCCGGTCTGGGTCGACGATCCGCACTTCCACCTCGGCTACCACCTGCGGCACACCGCGTTGCCGACGCCCGGCGATGACGACGCGCTCTGCCGACTGATGGGGCGGTTGATGTCGCAGCCGCTGGACCCCGAACGGCCCCTGTGGGAGACCTGGCTGGTCGAGGGATTGGCCGAGGACCGGTGGGCGCTCATCTTCAAGGTCCACCACTGCATGGTCGACGGCATCTCCGGCGTGGGCCTGCTCACGGCGCTCCTCGACATCGACCCGGAGTCGGCGATCGCCGACCCGCAACCGTGGACACCCGAGCCAGAACCGAGCGGGTCGTCGATGGTGCTCGACGCCTGGGCGGGGCTCGGGGAAGACCTGATCGAACGGGTCCGTGAGATTCCCGGCGCCATTCGGCACCCAGAGCGGACGGCTCGGGCGGTGGTGTCTGGGCTGGAGGGCTTCTTCGGCTTCGGCCGCAACCTCCAGAGCACCCCGACGCTCAGCATCGAGGGCACCATCGGTCCACACCGTGCCTGGGCCCACTCATCGGTCGATCTCGGCGAAGTGAAGAAGATCGGCGCAGCGCTCGGGGGCACGGTCAACGACGTGGTGCTCACCGCGATCACTCGCGGCTACCGCGACCTGCTCATCGCGCACGGCGAGGACCCGGCCGAGGCGATCATCCGAACACTCGTGCCGGTCTCGGTCCGTCATGGCGATGGCGAGGGGATTCCCGACAACCGGGTCTCCGCCCTGCTGCTGGAGCTGCCCATCAACCTCGCCGATCCGTTGGAGCGATTCGCCGTCGTCCGCGAGCGGATGGCGGCACTGAAGGCATCCCACTCGGCCGAGGCTGGCGAGTGGCTCGCCAGCACCCTCGACCTCGCCCCACCGATCGTCATCGGCCAACTGAGTCGCTTGGCCGTCCGCGCCGTCCGCCGGCTCCCACAGCACTCGGTCAACAGCATCACCACCAACGTGCCGGGCCCGCAGTTCCCGCTGTACTGCCTGGGACGACGCATGCTCGAGTACCAACCGTTCGTGCCCATCTTCCACGGCATGCGGGTGGCAACGGCGATCTTGTCCTACGACGGGCAGATCGCCTTTGGCATCACCGGCGACTACGACACGGCGCCCGATGTCGCGGTGCTGGCAGACGGCGCCGTGGCCGGCATCGACGAACTGATCGCGCACACATGAGCGCCCCAACCCTCGTCTACGGGTTCGACCACCGCCACCGGAAGCCGCCCAAGGAGCTCGCCGACCTCCTGGGCGGCAAGGGCGCCAACCTGGCGGAGATGGCCTCGGTCCTCCGGCTGCCAGTGCCACCCGGGTTCACCATCACCACCGACGCCTGCCGGTCGTACCTGCGATCGGGCTGGCCGGCGCAGCTCGATGGGCAACTCGAGCGCCACCTCACCCGGTTGGAGAAGCGAAGCGGCCGCACCTTCGGGGACCCCCACGACCCCCTTCTCGTGTCGGTGCGCTCCGGGGCCCGATTCTCCATGCCCGGGATGATGGACACGATCTTGAACCTCGGCCTCAACGACCGCAGCGTCCGCGGCCTGGCCAGCATCACCGGCGACCCCGCGTTCGCCTACGGCTCCTTCGCCCGGCTGATCTCGATGTACGGGCGGGTCGTGCTGAGGATCGACGCGGCGGTCTTCGACGACCAGCAGCACGCGGCGATGGCGACGGCAGGGGTGACCGACGCCATCGAGCTATCGGCCACGGCGTGGAAGCAGCTGTGCCGGGACCACAAGGCTGCCCTTCGGAAGGCGTCGGGGCGGCCGTTCCCCCAGCAGCCGGCCGCGCAGCTGCGGGGCGCGGTGGAGGCGGTCTTCTCCTCGTGGAACACCGACCGGGCCGTGGCCTACCGGACGCAGGAACACATCGCCCACGACCTGGGCACGGCCGTGAACGTGCAGGCCATGGTCTTCGGCAACCGCGGCGACGACTCCGGCACCGGAGTCGCGTTCACGCGCAACGCGGCCACTGGCGAGGCCCGCCCCTACGGGGACTACCTGGCGCGCGCCCAGGGCGAGGACGTGGTGGCCGGAGTGCGCATCACCGAGCCGCTCGATGCGCTCGCCACCCGCTTTCCCGACCTCCATGCCCAGCTCCTCGGCTACATGCACGAGCTCGAGGCCCACTACCGGGACATGCTCGACCTCGAGTTCACCATCGAGCAGGGCACGTTGTGGATGCTCCAGGTGCGCGTCGGCAAGCGCACCGGCGCCGCCGCCCTGCGCATGGCCGTCGACATGGCCGTCGACGACAACATCCGGCTCACCCACGCGGAAGCGGTGGCGCGCATCACGCCCGCGCACCTCGATCAGCTCCTCCACCCCCGCCTGGCGGACGGCGACCACGTCACGCTCACCACCGGGCTGGCAGCGTCGCCAGGTGCGGCGGTGGGCGAGGTGGTGTTCACGGCCGACGACGCCGTCGCACGAGCCGCCGCAGGGACGCCGGTCATCTTGGTGCGCAAGGAGACCAACCCTGACGACGTCCACGGCCTGCTGGCGTCGGCTGGAGTGCTGACCGCCCGCGGCGGTCTGGTCTCGCACGCCGCCGTGGTGGCCAGGGGTTGGGGCAAGCCCGCCGTCGTCGGCGCGGCGGAGGTCGTGATCGGCGATCGGAGCTTCCGCGTCGGCGACACCGTCGTGGCCGAGGGCGACACCATCTCGATCGATGGGACGACCGGTCAGGTCATCGCCGGTGCTGCGGCGCTCACCATCCCGGAGCCAACGCCAGAGTTCGACACGATCCTCGCCTGGGCCGACAAGATCCGCCGCGGACGCATGGGGGTGCGAGCCAACGCCGACAACGGTCGCGATGCGGCCGTGGCCCGGTCCCTCGGGGCCGAGGGCATCGGACTGTGCCGCACCGAGCACATGTTCCTGAGCTCGGATCGGCTCCCGGTCGTCCGGCGCATGATCCTCGCGACCACCGATGCTGAGGAGGCGGCCGCGCTCGACGAGCTTCGCCACGTCCAGTACCTCGACTTCCTCGAGATCTTCGAGGCGATGGACGGCCTGCCGGTCACCGTACGACTCCTCGACCCACCGCTGCACGAGTTCCTCCCCAACGTCGGCGACCTGGACCTCAAGGCGGTCACGGTCGGGCTGACGCCCGACGAGGAGCGGTTGCGGGCCGCCGCCGTGGACTGGGCCGAGGACAACCCGATGCTGGGCATCCGGGGCGTCCGCCTCGCCGTCTTGAAGCCTGGCCTGTACGCCATGCAGGTGCGAGCACTGCTCGATGCCGTGCGCGCCCGACACGACGCCGGAGGCCGGCCGATCGTCGAGGTGATGATCCCGCTCACCGTGTCGGCCGCCGAGCTCGCGCTGGCCCGCTCGTGGGTGGTGGCGGCGGCCGAGGAGCTCGCCGTGACCGACACCTTGCTCATCGGCACGATGGTCGAGACCCCCCGAGCCGCGTTGGTGGCCGATGGGCTGGCGCGCATCGCCGACTTCTTCAGCTTCGGCACCAACGACCTCACCCAGATGACCTTCGGGTTCAGCCGCGACGACGTCGAGGCCAAGATGATGCCCGCCTACGTCGCCCGGGGCCTGCTACCTGGCGACCCGTTCCACTCGATCGACGTGGACGGGGTCGGCGAACTCCTGCGAATCGCCATCGAACGGGGCCGAAGCGTGAAGCACCGGCTGAGCGTCGGGGTCTGCGGCGAGCACGGAGGGGATCCGGCATCGATCGGCTTCTTCCTGGAGGCGGGCGTCGACTACGTGTCGTGCTCGCCGTTCCGCGTGCCCATCGCCCGGCTGGCCGCCGCCCATGCGGTCATCGGCACGTCCGGTGACACCCGCTGACCATCACACGTGGCGGGGGCGGGATTTGAACCTGCGACCTTGGGGTTATGAGTCGAATGCCGATGTCCACGCCGTTGCTGCGGCGTCCGTCGACCTAGCTCAGACCGACGTGAGTTCCCGCTCGACCTCGGTCTCCGGCTCGGCCAAAGCGACAGCGACAGCGGGTGCTCCCTCAAGATCGAGGTGCGGGAGGATCCCGTCGAGCCAGGTCGGGAGCCACCAGTTGGCACGGCCGAGCAGGCTCATGGTCGCCGGCACCAGGACCATGCGCACCAGCGTGGCGTCGAGTAGGACGGCGACGGCGAGGCCGACGCCGAAGAGCTTGCCGTTCGGGTCGTCGCCCAGGACGAACGCCCCGAACACGCTGATCATGATCAGGGCAGCCGAGGTGATCACCCGAGCCGTGCTCGACAGGCCTCGCACCACGGCCTCGTGGTTGTCGCCGGTCGCCACGTACTCCTCACGGATGCGGGACAGCAGGAACACCTCGTAGTCCATCGACAGCCCGAACAGGATGGCGAACATGATCAGCGGAAGGAAAGGGTTGATCGGCATCGTGCTGTGCAGCCCGATGAGCTCTGCTCCCCAGCCCCACTGGAACACGGCGACCAGCACGCCGTAGGCCGCGGCGATCGACAGCAGGTTCATCAGCGCCGCCTTCAGCGGCACCAGCACCGACCGGAACACGACCATCAGCAGCAGGAAGGACATGAACACGACGGCGGCGATGAAGATCGGAAGCCGCTCGCTGATGCGGTCGCTCAGGTCAGTCACCATCGCCTGACCGGTGAGCGACACCCTGGCCTCGGTGCCGGCAACCGTCGCCGGCAGCACGTCGGAGCGGAGGTGGCGGACGAGCTGGTCGGTGCCCTCGTCCTGCGGCGCCGTGGTCGGGTTGACCTTCAGCACTGCGGTGTCGCCTTCGGCGTTGACCATCGGCTCGGTCACTGCCGCGACGCCCGGGTCCGACGCCAGAGCATCGTGCACCCGACCGGCCACAGCCGGTCCGCCAGACGCCGGCAGCTCGACGACCACCAGGATCGGGCCGTTGAACCCGGGCCCGAAGCCAGCCGCCAGCTGGTCGTAGGCGATCCGCTGGGTCGTGTGGGTGGGAGCGTTGCCGTCGTCGGGCACACCGATCCGCATGCTCAGCGCCGGCACGGCGATGGCGCACATGGCGGCCAGACCGACCACGGCGTAGCGGACCGGATGGCTCCCCACGTGGTGGGCCCACCGGCCGGCGAGGGTGTGCTCCGGGTCCTTCTCGACGAACGACTTGCGGTGGATCGACAGCTTGTCGATCTTCGTGCCGGCGAGACCGAGGAGTCCGGGCAGCAAGGTGATCGCGGCGACCATCGACACGGTCACGACCAGTGCCACAGCCGCACCCATCCCGCTGATGGCCGGCAGGCCGGCGAGGAACAGGCCGAGGATGGCGATCACCACGGTGGTGCCGGCGAACAGCACGGCCTGGCCGGCAGTGGCGACGGCGGTGCCCGCCGCGTCCTCCACGCTCATGCCCTCGTGCAGGTGCTGACGGTGCCGGGTGACGATGAACAGGGCGTAGTCGATGCCCACCCCGAGGCCGATCATGGCGCAGAGGATGAGCGAGAACTCCGGCACGTCGAGGAAGGCGGACAGCACGCCGACGCTGGCGGCGCCCACGAAGATGCCCATCAGGGCGGTGCCGATCGGCAGACCCATCGCCACCACCGAGCCGAAGGCCAGCAGCAGCACGATGATCGCCACGGCGATGCCGATCAGCTCGCTGCTCGGCGTCTCCTGGGCGAGCAGGGCGAGATCACCGGTCAGCTCGACCTCGACTCCCCCGTCCCGAGCGGCACTCGTGACGGCCTGAGCGTCGTGCAGCTGCGTCGCCGTCAACTTGTCCACCGCGTAGGTGACGTCGATGTAGGCGGTCTGCCCGTCGGCGCTCACCGCCGCGCTTGCCGGCCCCAGCGGGTCGGTCACGCCGGCGACGTCGGTGCCGGCGGCGAGCTGGGCTCGAGCCTGCTCGACGGTCGCCGCTCTGGTCGCGTCGTCGAGACGCCCCTCGTCGGTGTGCAGCACGATCCGGGCGGACAGGCCGCCCTGGCTCGGGAACCGGTCGTTCAGCACATCGAGTGCGTGCTGGGACTCGACGCCGGGCACCCGCTCGCTGTTGTCGAACTGGCCCCCGACCGCCCCTTGCAGAGCCACGATGGCGATGGCGGCGACGAGCCAGATGCCCATCACCCGAAACGGGTGCCGGGCGCAGATGCGACCGAGGCGAAACAGGAATGGGCTCACAAGATCCTCCTGGGTGAGGCCCCGCAGCCTGCGAGGACCTCATCACCATCCACGAGGGCGCTGATCTGGTGCCGCGCTGCCGCTGACGTCCCGCATCAGGGCAGGTCAGGCGTCGCTTGGCGCCTCGTCCTCGTTGCGACCGCGCTCGAAGGCGGCGGCGAAGGCGTCCTCGCCCAGAGCGGCGATCGCGGCCGATCGGGCCCCGACCACATCCTCCTGCTGGAACGCCGGAACCTGGACGCCCGATTCGGTCCGCAAGCGATCGGCCTGCCCCAGCAGGCTCGCCGCCCGCTCCGACTCGCCCCCCTCCACGGCGATGGCGGCCAGCACCTCGTAGCAGACCGCGGCGGAGGACTGGAGGTCGGTCGTCTGGTCGATGCGGTTCCGGAACAGACGGAACCCGTGGGTTCGGTACAGGTCCAGCGCCTCGGTCGCCGCCTCCACCGCGTCGTCCTCACGGCGGTGGAGCCGATGAATGACGGCCAACCCGGCCTGCGTCTGGAAGAGCACCATGACGTGGCGCACCCGGCGGGCCATGTCGAGCGCCTGCTGATAGGTGACCTCGGCCCGGGCCGGCTGACCGTCGTGGAGCAACGCCCAGCCCAGGCGGGCGTGGAGCGAACCGGTGTAGCCCCCGAGGAGGGACTGGTTGGTCGCAATGGCAGCTTCGAGCGCCGTGATGGCCGCCGGGTAGTC
>Ga0209023_10005466_pt1 | contig 13862 bp, 13 predicted proteins | sample LakOneMetagenome_FD_187468 | JGI IMG/M metagenome (GOLD analysis project Ga0209023, IMG submission 187468) | Freshwater and sediment microbial communities from Lake Erie, Canada (SPAdes) (version 2) | ecosystem: Environmental > Aquatic > Freshwater > Lentic | place: Lake Erie, Canada...
CGCCGCCTACCTGCTCGAACCTTCCAGGCGCAACTATCACCTCGACGAACTGGCGGTCCAGGCGGGTCTGGCACCTTCGGGCGTCGATGGTGACGACGCCCAGATGTCGCTGATCGCGGAGGAAGAGGATTCCGGTTCGATCGCCCCCGAGATTGCCGCCACGGTCTGGAACCTGGCCCAGGTCCAGAAGCCGAAGTTGGAGGAAGCCGGTCTCACCGACCTGCTGGTCGAGATCGAACAGCCCCTGATCCGGGTCCTGGCCGCGATGGAGCGGATCGGACTCAAGCTGGACCGGGAGAAGGTCGCCGAGATGGCTTCCGGACTGGAGGAACGGATCCTCGAGCTGGAGAAGGAAATTCACGAACTGGCCGGTCACGAATTCACGATCGGCTCACCCCAACAGGTTGGCCAGGTCCTCTTCGAGGAGCTCGGCCTGACCCGCAAGCGCCGCGGAAAGACCGGTTTCTCGACCGACGCCAGGGTGCTGGCCCAGATTCGCGAGGAGCATGAGATCGTCGCCCGGATCGAGGAATGGCGTGAGCTGACCAAGCTGAAGAACACCTATCTCGAACCGTTGCCGGCGGCGATCGATTCAACCACCGGCCGGGTTCACACGACCTTCATGCAGACCGCCGCTCCGACCGGCCGGATCTCTTCGATCCAGCCCAATCTGCAGAGCATCCCGATCCGCTCCGATGTCGGCCGGCCCCTGCGCGGATGCTTCGTGGCCGAACCGGGGAACCTGCTCGTCTCGCTGGACTACAGCCAGGTCGAGCTCCGGGTGCTGGCCCACGTCGCCGAGGAGGAAGTGCTCAAGGGCTTCTTCCGCAACGGGGAGGACGTCCACTCCGCGACAGCCGCCCAGGTCTTCGAAATCGATCCCTCGGAGGTCGACGAGGCGCAGCGCTCGAAGGCGAAGATGGTCAACTTCGGGATCGTCTACGGACTGACCGGCTTCGGCCTGGCCGACCGGCTGAACATTCCCCGCTCCGAGGGCGACGAATTCGTCAAGCGCTACCACGAGCGGTTCCCCGCGGTCACCGCATTCCGCGAGCGGGTGGTCGAGGAAGCGACCGAAACGGGGTTCGTCAAGACCCTGCTGGGCCGTCGTCGCCCGTTGCCGGAACTGCGCTCCAATCAGGCCCAGATCCGGGCCCAGGGGGTGCGACTGGCGATGAATACGGTGGTTCAGGGAACCGCCGCCGACATCATCAAGATCGCGATGATCCGCTCCCATGACGCGCTGCTCGAAGAGGGTCTTTCCAGCCGGCTCGTGCTGCAGATCCACGACGAACTGCTCTTTGAAGGCCCGGAGGACGAGGTCGATGCGGTGACCGAACTTGCCCGCCGCGAAATGGTCGGTGCCTTCGACCTCGATCCGCCGCTGGAAGTCGAGTCGGGCGTGGGCGAGAGCTGGCTGGCGGCCCACTAGGTGGGCAGTACCCTCATCGCGCTGCTGATCGTTCTGGTCGGCATTCTCTTCGCCGCCCAGGCTCCGATTAACAGCGGTCTCGGGCGTTCAACCGGCCCGCTGGCCGCGGCCCTGGTCAGTTTCGCGGTCGGGACGGTCGCACTGCTTCTGATCGTGGTGATCGGGGGAAGTGTCTCCGGACTCGGGGAGATCGGCGAGGCGCCGACCTGGCAACTCTGCGGTGGGCTGATCGGAGCCAGCTACGTGGCGCTCGCCACCATCACCATCTCCCGCATCGGGGCGGGAGTGGTTGCGGCGGTGACCATCGCGGGGCAGCTCGCCTGCTCCGTTGTCGTCGATCACTTCGGCTGGTTCGGCATCGAGGTCCACGACGTCAGCGGACCCCGGGTCATTGGTCTGGTCCTGCTCCTTGGCGGTGCCCTGGCGATGCTCTACAGCCGGGAAGAAGCATCGTCCTCGGCCCCGGTGACCGATCGACGGGAGAGGGCGCTCTTCGTTCTGCTGGTCTTCGTGGCGGCAGTTCTGGTCGGATTCCAGCATCCGATCAACAGCGAGCTTGCCACCCACATCGGTGACTTTCCCGCCGGGTTCGTCAACTTCGCAGTCGGAACCCTGATCCTCGCGGTTCTGGTCGTAGCTACCGGCAAAGCGCCCGGCCTGCGGAACATCGGCGAGCCGCGCTTCTACTACTACCTCGGCGGATTCATCGGTGTGGTCGTCGTGGTCGCCTCTCTGGCGGCGGTGACCGAGATCGGGGCCGCGGGACTCACCTCGGCCCTGGTCACCGGACAACTGATCGGCTCCCTGGTCCTCGACCGTTTCGGCGCCTTCGGCCTGAAGCAGATCCCGATCAACGCGGTCCGCATCGGCGCTGCCCTGGCACTGCTGGCCGGCACCTTCCTCGCCACCGGCTGAGCCGCCTGCGAAGATCCCGGCATGTCCGGAACCGTTTCCTGGATTTCGATCGCCCCGGTCAAGGGCATGCGCATTCAGGCGCTGGAGCAGGTTGACCTGACCAGTGACGGCGTGCCCGGTGATCGCGCCTTCTTCCTCGCCGACCCGGAAGGGGCGATGGTCAACGGCAAGCGCTTCGGATCTTTGATGGAGATCGTGCCGACCCACGATCGCGAGTCGGGGAGCCTCAGACTCGATTTCCCCGATGGTTCCGTGGTCGAAGGTCCGGTCGAGGTGGGGGAGCCGGAAGACGTCACTTTCTTCGGCCAGCCGGAGAAGGCAAGACCTGTTTCGGGCGAGTTCTCCGCGTTCATTTCGGATCACACCGGTGTCGAGCTTCGGCTGATGGCTCATCCGGAAGGAAGGCCCGGCGTGGATCGCGGCAAATGGGGCGGGGTGACGCTGCTCGGCGAGGCTTCGCTCGAGAGTCTGCGGGAAGCCGGAAGTGAATTCGGCAGCCAGGACCCCGGACCGATCGACCAGCGGCGATTTCGCATGACCTTCGGGATTGAAGGCACCGGTCCCTACGAGGAAGACCAATGGGCCGGGAAGGAAGTCCGGATCGGCGATTCACTGGTTCGCGTTGCCGCCCATGTGGGCCGGTGTGCAGTCACGACCAGGGACCCCGAGTCTGGTGAAACCGACCTGAAGACCCTTCACTTCCTCAAACATTCAAGGGACGAGGTCGATTCATTCGAGCCTTTGCCCTTCGGTGTCTACGGTGAGGTGATCGAGCCCGGAAGGGTGAGGCTCGGCGACGGAATATCACTTGCCGGTTGATCAGTTCGCGGCTAGGCTCGACCCATGTTGTTCGGACAGGAGCATGTAGAGCGCTATCAGGCCACCGATGGTGAAGAAGGACATGACTGGCAGGGAACCCACACCCTGTTGCTCACGACCACGGGGCGAAAGTCAGGTCAGCAGCGGACGACGCCGCTGATCTACGACCCGGTCGGAGATGCCTACGCCATCGTCGCCTCGAAAGGCGGGGCCGACGAACCGCCTGCCTGGTACCTGAACCTGCAGGCCGACCCGACTGTCGAGGTCCAGGTCAAGGCGGACAAGTTCACCGCCATGGCCCGCACCGCAAGTGACGAAGAGAGGTCTGCGATCTGGCCTCAGATGGTCGAGCAGTGGCCTGCCTACAACGAATACCAGGCATCAACCGACAGGAAGATCCCGATCGTCCTGCTCGAGCGCGCCTGACTGCCGGTCGGCCGGTGAACGCTGGCGCCGGGAAAGGGCAATGAACGGGAGCGCGAGCACGCTGATCGCTGCTCCGACCACATAGGAAGTCGCATATCCGGATGAGTCGGCCACGCGGCCGAGGGCCGGCTGGATGACCACGCCTCCGGAGGATCCGAGCATCGAATCGAAGGAAAGAATGGTCGCCCTCTGCTTCGAGGGAATCATTCCGTTGATGTAGGACTGGCGGATCGGTAGCGCGGCCGAAGAGAGCATCGCCCAGGCTGCGATCAGTCCGATCGCCACCCAGAACTGTTCGATCACCCCGATCAATCCGAGGGTTGCGGCACCGCCTGCGACCGCCAGCAGCAGGGCGGTGGTGCGCAGCCTGAACAGCCTTCGAATCCGTGGGGCCAGGTATCCGCCGATGATCTGCGATCCGGCCACCAGTGCGGCGGTGATCCCGGCAATCCCGTAGGCCTTCGGGTCGCCGACCAGTTCGAGCAGATACGGCTGAAGCGCATAGAAGGCGTAGAAGCTGACCCCGGCGGTGAATGGTGCGGCGAGCATGATCCACTTCACCGGGGGGACCCGCCAGCCGTAGTCGATCGAATTCGCCGTGATCGACTTCATCTCGGCGATCGTGCTTTCTCCCTTTCTTGGTTCGAAGCCGATGTCCCGCATCGCCCTGGCCGCAAAGAAGAACATGACCACCAGCACGGCGGCCCGCATCAGGAAGGGAACACCGAGACTGGTCACCTGCGCGACGTATCCACCGACCACCGACCCGGTCAGCATTCCGATTCCGGTCACGATCTGGCCCCGGCCGAAAATCGTTTCCAGCTGGCCGGTGAATCCGGTCGCATCGAGGGCATCGACCAGCCAGGCTTCGACCGCACCGGAGAAGAAGGTGAAGCCGAGCCCGAGCAGCAGCGAGACCAGCGCCCATGCCCAGAAAGGTCCGCTGATCTGCCAGAGCAGTACATAGAGCAGGGTGGTGACCATCAGAGTCAGGGTTCCGGCCATGTAGGAGACCCGCCGGCCGATCGTGTCGGCGACCACCCCGGTCGGAATCTCGAACAGCACCATGCCCGCCGTGAAGAAGGCGTTGGCGGCGAAGGCTTCGAGGTTCGAAAGACCCGCGTCCAGCAGGAAGATCGTGTTTATCCCCCAGATGAATGAGGCAGCCAGAGTGTTGCCCAGCATCAGGGTCAGATAGACCCGCTGGACCTTCTCCGAGGTGTAGGTCACCAGATGACCGTACCCGGCGGGGTGGTTTCCATGCCTGCGCATGGTCCGTTCGCCGGATCCCGATCCTGATAATCGTCACGGCATCCGGGTAGATTGCGGGCATGTTCAAAAGACTTCTCGTGCTTTTCGCGATTGCAAGCCTCGCCTTCGGGGTTACCGCCTGCGGTTCGGATTCCGATTCGGACGGTGGTGGCGGCGACTCGGCAAACGTCACGAAGCTAGAGGCCAACACCTGGAAGCTGATGAACATCGCTACCGGTGGTTCGGCGACCAGCCTTCCGAACACCATCGATGCGCCGACCCTCGAGTTCAAGGACGGGAAGGTCAACGTTTTCGCCGGCTGCAATTCAGGTTCGGGTGAAGCGGAGATCGGCGAGAAGACGATCACTTTCGGTCCGATCGCCATGACCAAGAAGGCCTGTCAGGGAATCGCCAGCCAGGTCGAGCAATACGTCAATCTGGTCATCGTCGGCGAAGCCGGCTACTCGTTCAGCCAGGGCAACCTGACGCTCGAAGGCAAGGACGTCAGTTTGATCCTCACTCCCGCCTGAGCGGGGGGCAGCCCACCCGCCGGGATTGCGGCGGGGCTTTCGAACTGGAAATCGCGTTGACGGCTAACTTTGGTCGTTTCGACACATCTCGATCCGAGAGGTAACGGTCTGTCCACTTTCCTTGGGGGTTGTCCGGGGATAGCCTGAAGAGGTCCCGCTTCGCAGCCATTCCGCATCGCCCGAGGAGGCCCCATGACCGTCACCACCGAGACCGCCACGACCACGCTGAAGAATTACGTCGGCGGAAAATGGGTCGACGCGGCCGGAGCGGAACTTCACGATGTAGTCAACCCGGCCAACGGCGACGTGATCGCCAGGGTTCCGTATTCGACTGCCTCCCACGTCGACGAGGCCGTACGCGTGGCTCGCGAAGCACTTCCCGTCTGGCGCGGAGTCAGCACGATCGCCCGGGCCCGGATGCTCTTCACCCTGAGAGAGAAGCTTCAAGCCCGCAAGGACGAGATCGCCCGCTGCGTGGTTACCGAGATGGGCAAGACACTGCCCGACGCCACGGCCGAGGTCGGCCGCATGATCGAAATGGTCGAGGCCGCGACTGCGATCCCGACCACCATGCAGGGCAAGGTGCTCGAAGACGTCGCCCGCGGAGTTGACGCCGAAACGATCCGGCAGCCGGTCGGAGTCTGCGGAATCATCGCTCCCTTCAATTTCCCGGCCATGGTGCCGTTCTGGTTCCTGCCGTTCGCGATCGCCTGCGGCAACACCATCGTCCTCAAGCCCTCTGAACAGGTGCCGATGACCCAGCAGATGGTCTTCGGAATCATCGACGAACTCGACCTGCCGGACGGCGTGGTCAACCTCGTCAACGGCAGCCGCGAAGTGGTGGAGGGGATGCTCGACCATCCCGGAATCGACGCGATTTCCTTCGTCGGATCGGCCCCGGTCGCCAAGCTCGTATACGAACGCGCCGCCCAGACCGGCAAGCGGGTCCAGGCCCTTGGTGGAGCCAAGAACCACATGGTGATCTGCCCCGATGCGGTTGTTGAACCGACCGTGAACGGTCTGATCGGCTCCGGCTTCGGTGCCGCCGGTCAGCGCTGCATGGCCGGCTCGGTGATCGTCACGGTCGGCTCAGGACACGACAGCGTCGTGCCGAAGCTGGTCGAGGAATCGAAGAAGCTTCTGGTCGGGGACGGTCTCGATGACGGGACCGACGTCGGCCCGGTCATTTCCTGCGACGCCCGGGACCGGATCAACGGATGGATCGATCGCGCGGTCAAGGACGGCGCCGAGATCCTGGTCGATGGTCGCAATCCCGAAGGAGCCAACCCGGAAGGCTCCTACGTCGGTCCGACCATCCTCGACAAGGTCAAGAAGGACGACCCGATCGTTTCCGAGGAAGTCTTCGGTCCGGTCCTGGCGATCGTCAACGTGGACACGCTCGAAGAAGCGATCGAGACCGTCAATGCCAGCCCCTTCGGCAACGGTGTATCGATCTTCACCGAGTCAGCATCTGCGGTCCGCAAGTTCCGCCACGACGTGGAAGTCGGAATGGTCGGAGTCAACATCGGCGTCGCCGCCCCGGTCGCCTTCTTCCCCTTCTCGGGCTGGAAAGCATCTTTCCTCGGCGATCTCCACGCCCACGGCCCCGACGGAGTCGAGTTCTTTACCCGCAAGAAGACGATCACCAGCCGCTACTTCAGCGGCGGCCACGAATCAGGTTCGTACTTCGTCGAGCGGTGATTCGAGTCCCTTGCGCAGTTTGCGCTCGGGGTAGTTGTCCAGCTTGATCGAAGGTTCGTGGCGTTCGATAGCCAAAGCCATGGCCTTGCGGTCATAGAGGTGCCTCGCCCAGAACGAGCGGGGCTTTGCGATGCGGACCCCGCCGATAATGGAAAGGATGACTCCGAGGCCCGGCACGAGCAGGGCGAGCAGGACGAATCCGTACTTTCCCTTCAGGGCGGAAAAGATCACTCCGAACATGACGAGTGCGGCTACTGCCACCGTCATGTTGGTACTCAGTCCGTCCGTGGTTGAGGAGATCCAGTCGAAAAGGCCCTGGCCGGAATTCGACGTCTGGGCGACATTGGCGATGACTCCGTTCATGCCGAGATCCTATCCGCTGTCAACCACGTGAGACCGATGTTTCCGGCTGGAAATGCCGGTCTTTCGAGTTCGGTCTTTCAGGCCGGGATCTTGGCGCTGGAACCGGAGAGGCTGCGGGTGGCCAGGGCGGCGAACTCGGGTGGAGCTATGTCGAGGTATTTGTTGAAGGCGTAGTCACCTGAGCCGCCTGCCTTGAATGAGGCGGCGAGGGTTGGCTTGACCAGGCGGGGGTGGATCTTCGGCAGAAGCTTCTGGGCGCGCAGCAGCCAGTCGAATGCCCACTGGTGGTCGGCGCTGAACTGGTGGTAGGCGGCGAGGGCCTCCTCGCGGGACTTGCGACCCTCGATGACCTCGCGCATCTCCATCCCGGCGGCGGCCCCGAAATAGAGGGCCGGGCGGATGCCTTCGGCCGTGAGCGGGAAACAGTGTCCGGCCGAGTCGCCGGCGAAGAAAATTCCCTGTCCGGTCGCCGGACGGAGCTTGTGGGGGATCCAGTTGCCCTGGTAGGCGGACTTCTCGACCTTGAGGTCGTCGGCGATCAGGTCGGTGGTGGGGCGGACCGGGAAATGCGGATCGAAAGAACCGACCCCGACCCTCACCTCGTCACCGGCCGGGAAGGACCAGCCGTATCCGGCCGGCACATAGCGACGGTTGATGAACACCTCGAGATCGACGTTGCCGCCGGGAGGATGGACTTCGAGTCCGCGGGAAAGCGGTGCCTCGGGAGGCTGATAGTGGGCGCCGGCGGCCAGGACCCGCTTCCAGCCAAGCGTATCGACGACCAGGGGGGCCGAAATCGCACCGCGATCGGTGTCAATCACGTGGGGAACTCCGGCCTCGGGTGTTCCGGGGTTGACCCGGCCGTTGACCTTGGCGGTCTCGAATTCCGCATCGCACTGCGCCCAGAGCATCTCGCAGAAGCTCGGGTAATCGAAGGTCGAGAAGGACCAGGGGACCGGCAGCCGGATCGAACCATGTGCGGTGTGGATCAGAACCGAGTCGAAACGCTGCTTCTCGGATTCGATCAGACCGAGCTCTTCAAGCCAGGCAGTGGGGATGGCGCAGGCAGAGGTCTGGCGCTCACCGATCTCGTAACGGTCGATGACCAGGACATCCGCGCCGGAGCCGGCAAGCTGCCTTGCTGCCATCAGGCCGGCGAAACTGGCTCCGCAGATCAGAACGTCCCTGGAACCGGAGAGGTCGGTCCGCTCGTCACCACGTTTGGTAGCCCTTTTAGCCATCCGCAGCAGGGTAGTGAAAGGCGGGAGTTGGGTGATTCTTCGGCAGTACGCGGGCTAAGCCTGGTTCTGGCATCATTCGCAGACTGTGACTACTGAAAACACACTCCTACACGCCCCAGAGGGGGTTCCGGTCGAAGGCTCAAATGGCCTTCTCATCAATGTTGATGGCCGGATCGTTCCTAATTACGCAGCGACCATCGTTTCGTTCGAGGAAGGCGACGTTGTCAACGGCAAAGTCGTCCGCATCGACCGTGACGAGGTTCTGCTCGACATCGGCTACAAGTCCGAAGGCGTCATTCCCGCCGGCGAGCTTTCGATCCGCAAGAACGTCGACACCTCGGAAGAGGTCGAGCTCGGCGAAGAGATCGATGCGCTTGTCGTAACCAAGGAAGACTCCGAAGGCCGTCTGATCCTTTCCAAGAAGCGTGCCCGCTTCGAGAAGGCCTGGCGAAAGATTGAAGCTGCCGCTGAAAACGGTGAGCCGGTTGAAGGCAACGTGATCGAAGTCGTCAAGGGTGGCCTCATCCTCGACCTCGGCATCCGTGGCTTCCTGCCCGCATCGCTGGTTGACATCCGCCGCGTCCACAACCTGGACGAGTTCATGTCGACCACGCTCGAATGCAAGGTCATCGAGCTCAACCGCAGCCGCAACAACGTCGTGCTTTCCCGCCGCGCAGTCCTCGAAGAGGAGCGCAAGGAAGTCCGCGACCAGATTCTCGACCGCCTGCAGCCGGGCGAAGTCGTCGAAGGCAAGATCTCGAACATCGTCGATTTCGGCGCGTTCGTGGACCTCGAAGGCATCGACGGCCTCATCCACATCTCCGAGCTTTCCTGGAGCCACGTCAACCACCCGTCAGAGGTCGTTGCGATCGGCGACACGGTCAAGATCAAGGTGCTCGACATCGACCGCGACCGCCAGCGCATTTCGCTGGGTCTCAAGCAGACCCAGGAGGATCCGTGGCAGCGTGTGGTTTCGACCTACCGTTCCGGCGACGTGCTCGAGGGCACGGTCACCAAGGTCGTTTCCTTCGGTGCTTTCGTCGAGATCCTCGACGGTGTCGAAGGTCTGGTTCACATTTCCGAACTGGCCGACCACCACGTCGAGAACCCGTCGGAAGTCGTCGAACTCGGTGCCAGCCTCAACGTCAAGATCCTCGAGATCGACGAAGAGCGTCGCCGCCTCTCGCTGTCGATCAAGCGGGTTGAAGGCCAGAACATGCTGCTGAAGGATCTCGGCGCAGCCCTCGCGGCCGCTTCGGGAACCCCGGCGGTTGAAGAAGAGACTCCGGAACTCGGTCTCTCGGAAGAGGTCTTCACCGAGGAAGCCGCAGCTGAAGCTCCGGCCGACGACGCCGAAGAAGTAGCCCCCGAAGTCGAAGCCGTGGTTGAAGAGGCGATTGCCGAGGCCGCTGTGGCCGACGCCGCCGAAGAAGCCGCCGCGGAGGACGAGACCCCCGAAGAGGTGGTCGAGGACGCCGTGGCCGAGGTCGAGATCGAGGCTGAAGCCGACGAAGCCGCCGCTGAGGAGGCTGTCGTTGAAGAAGCTGAAGAGATCACCGAAGAGGCTGCCGAGGCTGACTCCGCTGAAGGGGAAGAACAGTCCTGACGATCGGACTGACCGGGGGCGTAGCTGCCGGTAAGTCCGAGGCATTGAGCGCCTTTGGGCGGCTCGGCGTGGCCACAATCTCTGCCGATCAGGTCGTACATGACCTGCTCGACCAGGAGCCACTGCTGAGTCGCCTCAAGGAGCGCTGGGGTGACGAGGTCGCCCCGGATGGTCGCGTCGATCGCTCCGTGGTCGGCGCGAAGGTCTTTAACGACCCGGATGAGCTGGCCTGGCTCGAATCACAGATCCATCCACTCGTCGGGGGCGAGCTGATCGGCTGGATCGAAGGGCTGGACCCACAGTCGGCCTTCGCGGTTGCCGAGATTCCGCTGCTTTTCGAAGGCGAGATGCACGAGCGTTTCGATCACACGGTGGCGATCGTTGCCAGCGAGGAACTGCGTCAGCAGCGGGCCCGCTCCCGTGGGCACGAGGGAGTCGAAGGCCGCGAGGCCAGGCAACTGAGCCAGATCGAGAAGGCTGAACGGGCCGACACGGTGATCGAGAACGACGGCACGCCCGAGGAGCTCGAAGCGAAACTGGCTGCCCTGCTCGAATCGCTCGAGTCAGAGATGGCGACCGGCGGTCAAGGCTAGGCTGTAAGGCCACCTCGCATGGCCCAGAATCGATCTTCAACCGCGAGCGGCAGGCGCCGTTCGAATCCGGCCCCGCGCCGAAACACGAAACCCCGCACCGGGGCCGGTCGCGCATTCCTGATCCTGGCGGGCCTGATCACGATCGGGATCATCGCGATCCTCGTGATCAGCGGTCTGGCCAGCAAGGGAATCAAGGAAGTCTCACTGCCGCTCAAGCATGAGGACATCATCCGGCAGCAGGCCCAGGAGAAGGATGTCGAGGCCTCCCTGATCGCGGCGGTCATCTACGCGGAGTCCCAGTTCGTCGACCAGACCTCTCACGCTGACGCCCGGGGCCTGATGCAGATCACTCCGCAGACCGCGGAGGAGATCGAGAAGCTCAGCGGCGGCACCACCTTCAAGCTCGAGGATCTGCGCGATCCGGAGCTGAACATCCGCTACGGAACCTTCTATCTGGCCCATCTGCTCGACATGTACGACGGTGACGTGGTCGCCGCGCTGGCTGCCTACAACGCCGGTCCCGGCAACGCCGATGCCTGGGGTGGATCGGACATGACGATTGACGACATCACCTTCCCCGAGACCCGTGAGTACGTGAAGAAGGTGCTCGAGAAGCAACGCGAATACCGGCACGAATACGCCCTGGAACTGGGGTACTGATGAACATCCGGACGGCCGCGCTGGCTGGGGCGGTCGGGCTGGTACTCGCCGACTCGTCAATCGTCGTTCTCGCGCTTCCGGAAATCTTCCGCGAGTTCAACACCAGCATTTCGGGTGTTTCCTGGGTGCTGATCATCTTCAACCTGGTGCTCGCACTCCTGGCCGTTCCGGCGGCCCATCTGGCCCGCCGTTTCGGGCCGGGACGCTCGGCCGCGATCGGTCTCGCCGTCTTTGCCGGTGGGAGCCTGGTCTGCGGACTCGCTACCGGTCTCGGGCCACTGCTGACCGGCCGTGCGGTCCAGGCCGCCGGTGGCGCGGTGGCGGTGGTCGGGGCCCTGGAGTTGATGGTTTCCACTTTCGGCGACAACCGCAAGGCGATCGCGACCTGGGTCGGCGCAGGAGCGATCGGGGCTGCCGTCGGGCCGGGTCTTGGCGGACTTCTGACCGAGCTCGTGTCCTGGCAGTCGATCTTCCTCGTCCAGGTTCCGGTCGCGATAGTCGCCGGAGTTCCGCTGAAGGACATCGTGATCCAGGAGACCCGGGAATGGAAGATTCCCGATCCGGTCCGGGCGGTGGAAGGAAACCGGCCCCACCTGCCGGCCAACCTCGCCCTGGCGATGGTCTCGGCCTCGATCGCCGCGACCCTGTTCCTGATCGTCCTGATGCTGATCGAAGGCTGGCTGCTCACGCCGATCGAGGCTGCCCTCGTGGTGACCGTCCTGCCGGTCGCAGCCCTCGCCGGATCGAGGATCGGCAACGGGATCGATTCGGAGCGGATCAGGGCGGCTTCGGGAGCGATCCTCCTGGCGGGCGGGCTGGCCGCGCTCGGACTCCTGCCGAAGGCGTCCGTGGTGCTGGTCATTCCACCGCAGATTCTGGCCGGCATCGGTCTCTCGCTGGTCCTTTCCGCATTGACGGAAGCAGCGCTCCACGGCCGTTCCGCTGCCGCGGTCCACGGCGGCTGGACGATTTCGGCCCGCCACGCCGGCGTGGTGATCGGATTGCTGATCCTGACTCCGATCTTCACCCATCAGCTCGATCAGCAGAGGGAGGCGGCGCTGGACGCGGGGACGGCGATCGTGCTCGATTCGCCGATCGATCCTTCGGCCAAGATCGACCTGGGGGAGAAGCTGGCCTCGGAGGTCGAATCGCAAGGCGACCGTGTCCCCGACCTTTCACCGGCCTTTGAGCCCCTGCCGACTGATCCCGCGGAAAGGGATCAGTACGAGACGATCCTCAACGGCATCGAGGAACAGCTGAAGCTCGCTGCGACCAAGGCCTTCTCGCTTTCCTTCCTGATCTCCGCGATGTTCGGTCTGCTCGCCCTGATCCCGATCGGCATGACCCGGAGGCTGGATCTGTGAGTCCGGAAGAGCCGACAGACCAGATGCCCGGTGCCGGCGACGAGCCGACGCGCGAGAACCTCCCGGGCGACGAGCCGACCGGAAAGATTCCCGAAGGAAACGAGAATCCGACCGACGTCCTCTCCGGAGCCGACGAGCAGCCGACGAATGTGATTCCGGACCCGGGCGAGGAACCGACCGAAGTGCGGGGCGCTGCTCCGGCGACAGGTCGCGGCAAACGTGGCATCGGGGTGCTGGTCGCTTCGATCATCGCTTCGCTTGCCCTGGGCGGGGCGTATGTGGCGGCCGGCGGGCCGGTTGGTCCCGACAAGGCGGCCGACCCCTGTAATGCCCGGCCCTGGACGGACCCCCAGGATCTCGAGGAAGCAGCCCAGCAGTTCGCACTTTCGGCGGCGGACGGGGCGGCCTGCGAACTGGGTGTGAGTCGCGAAGAGCTGACCCGTTCGATCGCCGACGATCAGGCCCGTCAGGACTTCATGGACGAGCACGGCTTCACGGAGAGCGATCTCGAAGAGGCACTCCGGGCCGGACTGAACCGTGCTGTCGATGACGCCGAGGCCGCCGGAGCATTGAGCAGCCTCGCTGCGACCGGAGCCCGGCTCGCGATCAAGGTGATGCCGATGTCGGTGATGATCGGGCTGCTCGAGAATTCGGAGAGCATCTTCAACGGTGACCTCGGCTCACTCGGTGGCGTGGGAGACGCGTTGAACGCGATAACCGGGGGAGCTGACAGTCTCGGGTCGGGAAGCAGCGATGATCCCTTAGGCCAGCTGGGAGATGCCCTCCAGGGGGTTCTGCCGCAGGGAACCACCGACGGGCTTGATCAGGTGATCCCGGAAGACACCCGCAAGAAGCTCGAAGCGGAAGCCAAGGACCGGCTCGAGCAGGGTCTCAACGACCTGCTTGGTCCGTGACCCGGCTCGACTTCCAGACCAGGAACATCAGCAGCGGCTGAAGCGGA
>Ga0209023_10005467_pt1 | contig 13861 bp, 14 predicted proteins | sample LakOneMetagenome_FD_187468 | JGI IMG/M metagenome (GOLD analysis project Ga0209023, IMG submission 187468) | Freshwater and sediment microbial communities from Lake Erie, Canada (SPAdes) (version 2) | ecosystem: Environmental > Aquatic > Freshwater > Lentic | place: Lake Erie, Canada...
TGCCCATCGACGCGATGAACGACAGCCGGGCCTACATGATCGGCAAGAGGCTGATCGAGGCCGGGCGCTCGCCCGCGCCCGTGGTCATCGCCGACCCGGCGACCGACCTGAAGGCGCTTTTGAAGGGATGAGGATCATCGGCGGCGCCCGGCGCGGGCTGAAGCTTGCCGAGGTGGGCGCGGGCGACATGGAGGCGCACCTGCGCCCGACCTCGGACCGGGTGCGCGAGGCGATCTTCAACCTGATCCTGAACGGCGGCTACGGCAATCCGGTGCAGGGGGCGCGGGTCCTCGACCTTTTTGCCGGAACCGGCGCGCTCGGGCTCGAGGCGCTGTCGCGCGGCGCGGCGCGGGTGGCCTTCGTCGATGACGGCACGGCGGCGCGGGCGCTTCTGCGCCAGAATATCGAGCGGATGCAGGCGATGGGCGTGACCGATGTCTGGCGCCGGGATGCGACGCGGCTCGGGCCCAACCGGGGGCCGGGCTATGGGCTCATGTTCCTCGATCCGCCCTACGGCAAGGGGCTGGGCGAGGCGGCGGTGGCCTCCGCCCTTGCGGGCGGCTGGCTTTTGCCCGACGCGATGGTCGTCTGGGAAGAGGACGCGCGCCCCCTTCTGCCAGATGCGCTGACGCTTCTGGACCAGCGCGCCTATGGCGGCACGCTGGTGACGATTGCGCGGGTTACGGCGTGACCGGAACCCGGCCCTTTTCGGTCAGCTGATAGACCGCCCGCCCCTCGATCACCACGGCCGACAGGGCATGGCCATAGCCCGCCCCGGTGTCGGTGTTCACCCGGTTGCCATAGTGGGTCACGCGGTCGATCGGCGTATGGCCGTGGATGACCAGCGCGCCATGGTCGCGGCCATCCTCCAGGAACTCCTTCCTGATCCACAGGAAATCATCCTCGGTCTGGGCGTGCAGGTCGACGCCCGGCCGGATGCCGGCATGAACGAACAGCACATCGCCGCGCAGAAGATAGGTCGGCAGGCTGTCCAGGAAATCGACATGGGGGCCGGGCACCTTGACCAGCGCCTCGGCGTGCAGGTCATGGAGCGGCCGTTCGCCCGCCCCCGCGATCCCGTACGATCGCAGCGTCTCCGCTCCGCCCAGCCGTTCGTGCAGCCACCAGAGGTCGGGGCGCAGGCGCGGGTCGTGCCAGTCGGGGTCGCGCAGGAAGCCGCGGAACATGCGGTCGTGATTGCCCTTCAGCGTCACCCAGGGCTCGCCCGCCGCCGCGCCGTCGATCAGGAAGCCGATGACGCCCGCGCTTTCCGGCCCCCGGTCGACCAGATCGCCCACATGGACGACCGGTGCCTCCCGGTCGCCCGTCGCCGCGCGGTCTGCCGCGATCAGCCGGTGAACGCCCTGCAAGAGCGCAAGTTGGCCGTGAATGTCGCCAATGGCGTAGGTGCGCATGCTTCCTCCGACGCGAAGGGGGCCGCAAACGGCCCCCGCTGGCCCCTATAGCGCAGGCTTCAGGCGACGTCGAATGCCAAGGGCCGCACCTGCCGGAATTTGCCGGTGGAGATCAGCGCCTGGCGGACCGGATCTGGCAGGGGATTGTCGAGGTAGAGAAGGGCGATCGCCTCGCCGCTCGCCTTGGCGCGGCCAAGGGTGAAGTTGGCGATGTTGACCCCCGCCTGCCCGAGCGTCTGGCCAAGCGTGCCGATGATGCCCGGCACGTCGTCGTTCGTGGTGTAAAGCATGTGGTCGCCGATCTCGGCGTCGATGTTGATGCCCTTGATCTGGATGAAGCGCGGCTTGCCGTCGCTGAATACCGTTCCGGCGATGGACCGTTCGCGCTTGTCCGTCACCACGGTCAGCTTCATGTAGCCGTCGAAGACGCCGCCCTTGTCCTGCCGCGTGGTGGCGATTTGCACGCCCCTTTCGCGCGCGACGACGGGGGCCGAGACCAGGTTCACGTCGGGGTTGGTGACCTTCATGATGCCGGCGATGGCGGCGCTGTTCAGCGCGGGCAGGTTCATCTGGGCGACCGTGCCGTCATAAAGCACGTTGATCGCCTTGACCGGCTCTTCCGTCAGCTGTCCCGCGAAGGCGCCAAGGTGGGCTGCAAGCTTCAGCCACGGCCCCATGACCACCGCTTCCTCGGCGGTGACGGACGGCATGTTGAGCGCGTTCTGCACCGCGCCGGTCAGAAGGTAGTCCGACATCTGTTCGGCCACCTGCAGGGCGACGTTTTCCTGTGCCTCAGTCGTCGAGGCGCCAAGGTGCGGCGTGCAGACGACGTTCGGCAGGGTGAAGAGCGGGCTGTCGGTCGCGGGCTCGACCTCGAACACGTCGAGCGCCGCGCCCGCGACATGGCCAGAGGTCAGCGCGTCGAAAAGTGCCGCCTCGTCGATCAGGCCGCCCCTTGCGCAGTTGATGATGCGCACGCCCTTCTTCGTTTTGGCCAGCGCCTCGCGGTTCAGGATGTTGCGGGTCTTGTCGGTCAGGGGGACGTGGAGCGTGATGAAATCGGCGCGGGCCAGAAGCCCGTCAAGCTCGACCTTGGTGACGCCCAGCGTCTTGGCACGCTCTTCGGACAGGAAGGGGTCGTAGGCTACGACCTTCATCTTCAGCCCGACCGCCCGGTCGCAGACGATGCCGCCGATGTTGCCCGCGCCGATGACGCCGAGAGTCTTGTTGAACAGTTCGACCCCCATGAAGCGGTTCTTCTCCCACTTCCCGGCCTGGGTCGAGGCGCTGGCCTCGGGCAGTTGGCGGGCGACGGCGAACATCATGGCGATGGCATGTTCGGCCGTCGTGACCGAATTGCCGAAGGGCGTGTTCATCACGATCACGCCGCGCTTCGAGGCGGCGGGGATGTCGACATTGTCGACCCCGATCCCGGCGCGGCCGATGACCTTCAGCCGGGTCGCTGCGGCCAGAAGCTTGTCCGTGACCTTGGTGGCCGAGCGGATGGCAAGGCCGTCATACTGGGGGATCAGCTCCAGGAGCTTGTCCTTGTCCTTGCCGAGGTCGGGCAGGTAATCGACCTCCACGCCCCGGTCGCGGAAGATCTGGACGGCGGTTTCGGACAGCTTGTCAGAGACGAGAACCTTCGGTTTCATCATCGTATTCCTGTATTTCTGTAATTTCGGAAATTTGTGAATTCAGGCAGCCGACGCGGCGACTTCCGCGGCGAAGGCCCAGTCGATCCAGGGCATCAGGGCGCTTATGTCGGCCGTTTCGACGGTCGCACCGCACCAGATGCGCAGGCCCGGCGGCGCGTCGCGGTAGGCGCCGACGTCCAGGGCGACACCGGCCTTTTCAAGCCGTTTGGCGACCGCCTTGGCAAAACCCGCGCCATCGGTGATTCGCGGATCGGTGAAGCGCAGGCAGACCGAGGTGGTCGAGGCCGTCGCCGGATCTTCGGCCAGGTTCGCGATCCAGTCGCGCGCGGCGACGAAATCGGCGATCACGCGGGCGTTGGCGTCCGAGCGCGCGACCAGCGCCGGCAGGCCGCCCAGCGCCTCGGCCCACTTCAGCGCGACGAGGTAGTCCTCGACGCAGAGCATGGAGGGGGTGTTGATCGTCTCGCCCTCGAAAATGCCTTCGATCAGCTTGCCGCCCTTGGTCAGGCGGAAGATCTTGGGCATCGGCCAGGCCGGCGTGTGGCTTTCCAGCCGCTCGACCGCGCGGGGACCGAGGATCAGCATCCCATGCGCCCCCTCGCCGCCCAGCGCCTTCTGCCAGGAGAAGGTCACGACATCGAGCCGGTCCCAGGGCAGGTCCATGGCGAAGGCCGCGCTCGTCGCGTCGCAGATCGTCAGGCCCGCGCGGTCCCTCGCGATCCAGTCGCCATTCGGCACGCGCACGCCCGAGGTGGTGCCGTTCCAGGTGAAGATCACGTCGCGGGCGAAGTCGACCGTGCGAAGGTCCGGCAGCTGCCCATAGGGCGCCTTCAGGACGCGGGGGTCGAGTTTGAGCTGTTTCACGACATCGGTCGCCCAGCCTTCGCCAAAGCTTTCCCAGGCCAGCACGTCGACGCCGCGCGGGCCCAGAAGCGACCAGAGCGCCATTTCGACGGCGCCGGTGTCCGAGGCGGGCACGATGGCGATGCGGTAATCGGCAGGCACGCCAAGGACGGCTCGGGTGCGGTCGATGGCTTCCTTCAGCCTGGCCTTGCCGACAGACGCGCGGTGCGAGCGGCCAAGGGGCGCGTCGGACAGGAGGTCAGGGGAAAAGCCGGGGATCTTGGCGCAGGGGCCAGAGGAAAAGCGCGGGTTAGCCGGGCGCGCAGCCGGGGTCGGCAGGTCGGTCATACTATCCTTCCAGATATGTGCCCTTCGGTGGGGAAGGGTGTCCCGCCGACAGGGCTAGCGGGTCGGAGGGCATGCCGCAAGCGGGATTTTGTCCAAAAGCGCCGCTACTTCACGAAAAAGCGACCGACTTCGCCGTGGCGATCCGGGACAGGCCGGCAGGCCCGTGGTATGGTCCCGCGCAATTGGGGGAGGGGGCACCATGACACTCAAGCTGATCGGCTCCGGCTTCGGCCGGACAGGGACGATGTCGACCAAACTCGCGCTTGAAAAACTTGGGTTCGGCCCCACCCACCACATGATCGAGGTCATCGAAAACCCGGCGCAGCAGCCCCACTGGGACGCCTATGCACGGGGCGACAAGATGGACTGGGCCCGCGTCTTCACCGGCTACAACAGTCAGGTCGACTTTCCCGGCGCCGCCGTGTGGGAACAGCTGATCGCGGCCTTCCCCGCCGCCAAGGTCATCCATACCGAACGGCCCGAGGAAGAGTGGTGGGCCAGCTTCTCGACCACCATCGGCAAGTTCTTCGACAAGCGCACCGAACTGGCCCTGCCGCCGCCGATCGCCGCACTCTTTTCGACCATGGACCGGATCCTGGTCGACGGCGTGTTCGGCGGGCTCGACAAGGCGACGGCGATCAGTGCCTACCGGCGCAACAACGCAAAGGTCCGCGCCACCATCCCGGCCGAGCGCCTCTTGGTGTTTTCGCCCGTCGACGGATGGGAGCCGCTCTGCCGGTTCGTCGGCGCCGCCGTGCCGGACGAGCCCTTCCCCCGCAGCAATGCCCGCGATGAATTCTGGGCCCATTTCGGCGGCGAGCCGCCCGACCCGGCCGGCTGATCGCCGCGCCTAACTGTCGCGCCCGCCCGCCGCGCCTGACCGCCTCGACGAGCCGTGGCGCCAGGGACCGATTTGGCACTGGCCAGCCGCCCCGCTTCTGGCTAGAGCGGTCGCCGACAGACCCTGACCGGACGATCCTTATCGTGCATGTCGCCACCCTGCTTGCAAATCCCGCCCGCGCGGACCTTGACCGGACCACGGTCGAGGCGGTCCGTGACGGCTGGGGCGGCGGCGAGGTCCGCTGGCTTTCGCCCGGCATCGCCGCCGAGTTCGACCTGCCCGCCGCCCCCGGCACGCTCTGGCAGCGGTGGGAAGAATTGCAGGCGACGGGCATCGACCTGGCGCTTCAGCCCGCCGGGGGACGGGAAAAGCGGGTGCTGGTCGCGGACATGGATTCGACCATGATCGGGCAGGAATGCATTGACGAACTGGGCGAGCGCGCCGGGTTCGGGCCGAAGATCGCCTCGATCACCAGGCGGGCGATGAATGGCGAACTGGATTTCGAATCGGCCCTGACCGAGCGGGTCGCGCTGATGAAGGGCCTGCCGGTCGCGACCATTGCCGAGGTTCTGGCCGACCGGATCACGCTGACGCCCGGCGGCCCCACGCTGATCGCGACGATGAAGGCGCGGGGGGCCTGGACGGCGCTGGTGTCTGGGGGCTTCACCGCCTTCACCGGCCCGGTCACGGCGCGGCTCGGGTTCGACGAGAACCGGGCGAACCGGCTGGAAGAGGCGGACGGTCGGCTGACCGGCCGCGTCCTTCCGCCCATCCTCGGCCGTCAAGCCAAGGTCGATGCGGTCCATGAGATCGCTGCGGCGCGCGGAGTGACGCCGGCCGAGGTGCTGGCGGTCGGCGACGGGGCGAACGATCTGGGGATGTTGCAACTGGCCGGGACCGGGGTAGCGCTACATGCCAAGCCCTCGGTTGCGGCCCAGTGTTCGGTGCGGCTGAACCATGCCGACCTGACGGGGCTTTTGTACCTGCAAGGGATCGCGGCCCGGGATTTCGTGGAATGCTGACGTTCGACATCATCCTGTTCCTGCTTGGCGCGGCGTTCGTCGCTGGCTTCGTCGATGCGATTGCCGGGGGCGGCGGGCTCATCACGGTGCCGGCGCTGCTGCTCGCGGGGCTGCCGCCGGTGCAAGCGCTGGCCACGAACAAGGTGCAGGGCACGTTCGGGGCCGGGACGGCAGCGCTGACCTATGCGCGGCGGGGGCTGGTCGACCTGCGCGCCCAGCGGCTCGAGGCGGCGCTGGCCCTTGCCGCGGCCTTCGCGGGCTCGATGCTGGTGCCCTACCTCCCGACCGCGACCTTCCGGCTGATCCTGCCGGTCCTCCTGATCGGCATCGCGCTGTTCTTCGCGCTGAAGCCCGGCCTGACCGACGCCGACCGCCACCGCCGCCTGTCTCCCGCCGCCTTCACCGCGATCTTCGTTCCGGGGATTGCGCTTTATGACGGGCTGGTCGGTCCGGGTACGGGGTCGTTCTTCATGATCGGCTTCGTGCTTCTGGCGGGGTTCGGTGTCCTGAAGGCGACCGCACACACCAAGCTTTTGAATTTCGCGTCGAACGTCGGCTCGCTTGCCGCCTTCACACTGCTGGGCGCGCCGCTTTGGGGGCTGGGTCTGGGCATGGGCGTGGCTCAGGCCACCGGCGCGCGGCTCGGCAGTCATTTCGCCATGAAGAATGGCGCGACGCTCATCAAGCCGCTTCTGGTCCTGACCTCGACCGCGATGGCGCTGAGGCTGATCTGGCAGATGATCTAGGGGCGGCTTTCCGGCGCGAGTGGCAGGGGCCATCGCCTCTGTCATGCGATGGCTTTTCCCCCTGTCGCGGCGATGGCCCCAAAGGCCATCGGCCAGCGCCCGCCCCGCCCATGGCGGGCGCTGGCCTTCGATGGTTCATGACATCAGCGGTCCAGCGGCACCGTTCCCACGCGGCCGGGGGAAACGCGGGTCGCGTTTCCTTTTCCCGACCGGCCCGGCGCCCGAAGTGTCGTCTGCTGCCCCCCTCAGGCAAATCCCGGCGCCAGCCGCAGTCCCCCGGTCACGATCCCGCGCCAGTTCTTCTGGGGTCCGGTCAGGTATTTCGCGACCAGCGGGTGGGCGGCATCCAGAAGCCCGGTCCTGACCAGAAGCGCCGTGATCGCGGCTTCGGAGGCGCGTGTCGCGCCGTCCATGACCTTCAGCGCGATGCCGATGCCCTTTTCGGGCGCGATGGCGATGAAGACGGCCTCGGCGCCGGTCTTGACCGCGACGCGGCCGCCCATCGCGCGCATCAGTTCGGTGCAGGCGCGCCCCTCGCCCGCGACAAGCTCGGGGTGCGCGGTCATCGAACGGACGAGCCTGTGGGCCGCCGCATCGCGCACGCTGCCGGTTTCGGGGGCGTTGGCGAAGAAGGCCATCGCGCGGCCAAGCCCGTGGAGCGACAGGGCGAAGTTCGGGGCCGAACAGCCGTCGATGCCGAAGCCGGGGCTGGTCTCGCCCGCCACCTCTTCGGTCGCGGCCAGGACGGCGCGCTGCACCGGATGGTCAGGCTCGACATATTCCGCCCCGCCCTTCAGGTGCTGGTTCAGGGTCAGGAACCCGGCATGCTTGCCCGAACAGTTGTTGTGCAGCTGGCAGGGCCGCCCGTGATAGCGGTAAAGCGCGTCGCGCGCGGTCGGGTCGAAGGGCATGTGCGCGCCGCAGCGCAGGTCACGCTCGCCCATTCCCAGGCCCTTCAGCCAGGTCTTGACGGCGGTGGTGTGGATCTCGGCCCCCTGATGGCTTGCACAGGCAAGCGCCAGTTGCGCGTCGGTCAGCCCCGCCGCCCCGGCCGCGCCGCTTTCCAGAAGCGGCAGCGCCTGGATCATCTTGCACGAGGACCGCGGGAAGATCGCCGCTGCTGGGTCGCCCCAGGCCTCTGTGATCTGGCCCCCCGGCCCGCAGATCACCGCGTGCCCCATGTGGACGCCTTCGAGCCTGCCGCCCCGCCACAATTCGATCATCGGCACAGCACTCATGCCCACCCCTTTCAGTCAGCGAAAAACCGCCCGGACGCCCGCGCCCGGCCCCTTTTCCAAGAGCCTTACTATGCGCTATGGTCCGGCGAAAGAGAACCGGGCCTGCAAGGCGACCCCGATGGGGGCGGCCGGCGCAGCCCCGGCGGACCCCAGGCAGGAGACACGCCCCGATGTTTTTCACCAAAAAGGCCCAGTCGCTGGCCGTCCTTTTCGTGCTCGCCGCCCTGCCGGCCGGGGCGCAGCAGACCTCGACGAACCGCGTGGCCACCAATACCGCCTGGTCGACCTTCGTCGATGGCAAGCCCAAGCAGTGCTGGGTCGTGGCCGCGCCGACGCAGTCGGAAAACACCCGTGGCGGCAAGGCCGTGTCGGTCAGCCGGGGCGAGATCCGGCTGTTCGTGACCTACCGGCAGGGAACGAAGGGCGAAGTTTCCTTCGCCGGCGGCTATCCGTTCGCACCAAGCTCGACGGTGGTGCTGGATGTCGGCGGGGCGAAGTTTTCGCTTTATCCCGACAGCAGCGCCAAGGACTGGGCCTGGTCCGGCTCGGCCGATGACGATGCCAAGATCGTGGCCGCGCTCAAGGGCGGCAGCAACGCCACGTTGACGGCGAAATCGGCCAAGGGCACGCAGACGGTCGACACCTTCTCGCTCTCGGGCTTTTCGGCGGCGGTGGACGAAGCTGCCAAGCAGTGCGCGAATTGACGGCCAAGCCGTCGCTTGCCGACCTGGAGGCGATCGCCCAGGGGGCGGCCGTGGCGGCGATGGGCTTCTGGCGCGGGCGGCTCGGGGTCGAGTTCAAGGCGGACGAAAGCCCGGTGACGCAGGCCGACCGCGCGGTCGAGGCCGAGGTGCGCCGCCTGATCGCCGCGCAGTTCCCCGGCGACGGCATCTATGGCGAGGAAGGCGGCCGCAGCGTCGGCGAGACGGGCGCCCTGTGGGTCATCGACCCGATCGACGGCACGCGCAGCTTCCTGTCCGGCCATCCGATGTTCGGCTTCCTTCTGACCTACCTCGCGGGCGGCCAGCCGCGCCTGTCTGCCGTCGGCCTGCCGGCCCTGGCCGAGATCTACCTGGCAGAACGCGGCAAGGGCGCCTTCTGTCGCGGCGAAAGGCTCAGGACCTCGGGCCAGACCAAACTGTCGGACGCGATCCTTTACCTGCAAGAGGCCGAAAAGGTCTGGCGCGGTCATCCCGACCTGTTTGCCCGGCTGATGTCCACGGGCTCGACCCGGCGGATGGCCTATGATGCCGGGGCCTACACGCTTCTGGCGCGGGGCCATGTCGACCTGGTGATCGACTATGACCTGCAACCCTACGATTACCTGGCCGTGTCGCTGCTGGTCGAAGAGGCGGGCGGCGTGATGACCGACTGGCGGGGCGGCCGCCTGTCGATGGGCGAAGGGATCGCGACCGTCGCTGCGGCCACGCAAGAACTGCATGCCGCAGCCCTGGCGCTGATTCACGGCGCCTGAGGCGTGGGCGACGGCGCGGCGGCGCTGGTCGGCACCGCCGATCCCGGCAGCGCCTTCACCTCGCGTTGCGGGAAGGGGATGGTGATGCCCTGCGTCTTGAACGCATCCCACAGCGCCAGATAGACGACCCCCGCACGCTCATCAGCCCTTCGGCAGGGTCGCGGATCCAGAAGCGCAGGACATAATCGACCGAACTGTCGCCAAAGCCGGTGATGTGGCAGACGACCGGCCGGTCCTTCAGCACCCGGCCCGCTGGCATCGCCGCCTCGACGGCGATCTGGCGGACCTCATGGGGATCGTCATCATGTCTTGCCCCGAAGGACAGGTCGATGCGGACGAATTCGTTGGAGTGCGACCAGTTGACCACCTGCCCGGTGATCATGTCTTCGTTGGGCACAAGGTATTCCTTACCGTCCCGCGTCACCACAGAGACATATCGCGCGCCCAGGCTCTCGATCCAGCCGAAGGTGTCGCCGATCGAGATGACGTCGCCGGGCTTCACCGATTTGTCGAGCAGGATGATGAAGCCCGACACGAGGTTCGACACCACCTTTTGCAGGCCGAAGCCTTGCCCCACGCCGACCGCGCCCGACAGGAAGGCCAGGCCGGTCAGGTCGAAGCCTACCGCCTTCAGCCCGATGAAAAGCGCCGCGGAATAGAGCACGACCTGAAGGATCTTGACGGCAAGCACGCGAAGCGACGGGCTGAGGTCCTGGTTGGCGCGGATCCGGGCGCCGAGGTTTCCGGTCAGAAAGCGCGCACCGAAGAACAGAAGGCCGGTCGCCACGGCGGCCTTCAGGATGGTCAGCAGCGATATGGTCGATTCGCCGAAGGTGACGGCCGCATGGTCCAGCACCCTGGCCGCATCGTCGAGATAGCCGGTGAAACAGAAGGTTGCGTAGGCCGTGGTGCCCAGGACCACGACCCTTTGAAGCAGGCGGTTCCTCACCGTCTGGGCCGCGTTCCGGATCAGGAGCCAGGCCGTGGCAATGGTCGCAGCCTGTGCGAGCAGGTAGCGCCGCGATGGAAAGGTATAGACGACCGCGAAGGCACCCGTTGCGAGCCAGGCAAGCAGTGTGAAGACCGCCGGCGCAGCATTCGACGCAGGATGACGAAGGCGCGAAGCTGCGCCCTGCTGCGCCCCGGCTTGGACAGGGCCCATGCCTCGATCCGGGGGGCGAGCCAGCGGGCCAGCACGAAGGTCAGGATCGCCAGAAGGACCAGGGTGAGGAACTGCGCCCGCAGGTGCGGCAGGCTCAGGCGACCCACGCTACGCTGAAGTTGGTCGCCGAACTCGCTCAGCCATCAGTTTTTGTGTCCGTTTCTGGTCCCATACCCCCCCGCCTCTGCCCACTTGAGCCCGTCGGCGGCCGCATGACAAGGGGCATGGGGCAAAGGGCATGGGGAAAGACATCCGGCATCTGGCATCGCCGACGGGCCAACACTGCTTGAAAGACCAGGCCGCAAGGCGTATTTGCAGCCCATGATGCGCTTTTTCGACATGGACGACCGCGCGCGCCTGCCCTGGCGATTCTTCGGCGCGACCATTTCGATCCTCGCCCGCGCCTGACAGGCGACCGGGGCGCGATTGCCCAATTCCGACGCCTTTCCCTTCATCCATCAGACGGAAACCATCATGTCCGGTCCCCGCACGCTTTACGACAAGATCTGGGATGCCCACGTGGCCCATCAGGCCGAAGACGGCACCTGCCTTCTCTATATCGACCGCCACCTCGTCCATGAGGTGACGAGCCCGCAGGCCTTCGAGGGTCTGCGCATGGCCGGCCGCAAGGTCCACGCGCCCGACAAGACGATCGCGGTGCCGGACCATAACGTGCCGACGACGCCCGGCCGCGACAAACACATCGACAACGAGGAAAGCCGCATCCAGGTCGAGGCGCTGGACAAGAACGCGCGCGACTTCGGGATCAACTATTATCCCGTGTCGGACATCCGGCAGGGCATCGTCCATATCGTCGGACCGGAACAGGGCTGGACCCTGCCGGGCATGACGGTGGTCTGCGGCGACAGCCATACGGCGACCCACGGCGCGTTCGGCGCGCTGGCCCACGGCATCGGCACGTCCGAGGTCGAGCATGTGCTGGCGACCCAGACGCTGATCCAGAAGAAGTCGAAGAACATGAAGGTCGAGATCACCGGCAAGCTCCGCCCCGGCGTCACGGCCAAGGACATCACCCTGTCGGTCATCGGCGCCACGGGCACGGCGGGCGGCACCGGCTATGTCATCGAATATTGCGGCGAGGCGATTGCCGACCTGTCGATGGAAGGCCGCATGACCGTCTGCAACATGGCGATCGAGGGCGGCGCGCGTGCCGGCCTGATCGCGCCGGACGAAAAGACCTTCGCCTATGTCATGGGCCGGCCCCATGCGCCGAAGGGCGCCCAGTGGGAGGCGGCCCTTGCCTGGTGGAAGACGCTCTTCACCGACGAGGGTGCGCATTTCGACAAGGTGGTGGTGCTTAAGGGCGAGGATATCGCCCCGGTCGTCACCTGGGGCACCTCGCCTGAGGATGTGCTGCCGATCAACGGCGTGGTCCCCGACCCCGAAAGCTTCGAGGGCGGCAAGGTCGAGGCGGCGCGCCGCTCGCTCGACTACATGGGCCTGAAGGCCGGGCAGAAGCTGACCGACATCCAGATCGACACGGTCTTCATCGGGTCCTGCACCAACGGCCGGATCGAGGATCTGCGGGCTGCGGCCGCGATCCTGAAGGGCAAGAAGATCAAGGACGGGATGCGGGCCATGGTGGTTCCGGGGTCCGGCCTTGTGCGCGCGCAGGCGGAAGAAGAGGGTCTGGCGCAGATCTTCATCGACGCGGGCTTCGAATGGCGGCTCGCGGGCTGCTCGATGTGCCTGGCCATGAACCCCGACCAGCTGTCGCCCGGCGAACGCTGCGCCGCCACCTCGAACCGCAATTTCGAGGGTCGTCAGGGCCGCGGCGGCCGCACGCACCTTCTGTCCCCCGCCATGGCGGCGGCGGCGGCGGTGACCGGGCGGCTGACCGACGTGCGGGAATTGATGTGACGGGGAAGCGGCCATGACCGGCGATCCGCATCAGGGCCATTCGCATCAGGGCCATTCGTCCGGAGCCACTGGCGCGGGACATGACGCTGCTCATGTCCCGCTTGCCGGCCCGGCCCCGTCCGGCCCCGAGCTGAATCGCCTGGCCCTGGCCGCGACGCTTCACTGCCTGACCGGCTGTGCCATCGGCGAGGTCCTGGGCATGGTCATGGGCACCGCGCTTCACTGGAGCAATGGGGCCACGATCGTCCTCTCCATCATCCTTGCCTTCCTCTTCGGCTATGCGCTGACCATGCGGCCGCTCCTGGCGTCCGGCATGGGGCTTGGCGCGGCGACGCGGCTGGCGCTGGCGGCCGATACGGCCTCGATCACCATCATGGAGATCGTGGACAATCTGGTCATGCTCGCCATCCCCGGCGCGATGGCGGCCCATCTCGGCAGTTCGCTCTTCTGGGGCAGCCTGGCGCTCAGCCTGGTTCTGGCCGGGCTGGCCGCCTTTCCGGACCGCTGGCTTATCCGGCGCGGTCGCGGTCACGCGGTCGTGCATTCGCACCACTCACATCACAGTTGAGGCATCCCCGCGCCCCCGGGCGCGGCGCCCCATCCCGAACGGAGGTCCGACATGGACAAATTCACTACCCTGACCGGCATCGCGGCGCCCATGCCGCTGGTCAACATCGACACCGACATGATCATCCCCAAGCAGTTCCTGAAGACCATCAAGCGGTCGGGGCTGGGAAAGAACCTGTTCGACGAGATGCGCTACAATGACGACGGGTCCGAAAAGCCCGAGTTCGTCCTGAACCAGCCGGCCTACCGGCAGGCGCAGATCATCGTTGCGGGTGACAATTTCGGCTGCGGCTCGTCGCGCGAACATGCGCCCTGGGCGCTCTTGGACTTCGGCATCCGGGCGGTCATCTCGACCTCTTACGCCGACATCTTCTACAACAACTGCTTCAAGAACGGCATCCTGCCGGTCGTCCTGCCCGCCGAGGCGGTCGCAAAGCTGATGGAGGACGCCCGCAACGGCGCCAACGCCCGCATCACGATCGACCTGGAGGCGCAGACCGTGACCGGGGCCGACGGGCAGAGCTACAGCTTCGAGATCGACCCTTTCAAGAAAGAGGTTCTGCTGAACGGGCTCGACGATATCGGCCTGACCATGCAGAAGGCCAGCGCCATCGCGGATTTCGAGAAGTCGGCAGCGCAATCGCGTCCCTGGGTCTGAGCACCACG